>Ga0116222_1001736_pt1 | contig 11872 bp, 12 predicted proteins | sample Sb_taG_12_FD_88963 | JGI IMG/M metagenome (GOLD analysis project Ga0116222, IMG submission 88963) | Peat soil microbial communities from Weissenstadt, Germany - Sb_50d_9_AC metaG | ecosystem: Environmental > Terrestrial > Soil > Wetlands > Peat | place: Germany: Weissenstadt | collected 2010-09-21
GGGCCTATCGGGCAGCCTGCCCGAGAACGAGGGAGATGGCTTGCTGGTGGAGATGGGCATCGGCGAATTCGCACGGCGATCCCGCCTGTCACCGAAGGCACTTCGCCTTTATGACGGACTTGGTCTCCTGTCGCCGGCACGCGTCGATGAGCTTTCGGGTTACCGCTATTACGAAGGCGGCCAGCTCGAACAGGCACGGCTGATTGCGGCCCTCCGCCAAGTGGGTGTGCCGCTCACCACCGTCAAAGAGCTGCTAGCGCTCGGCCCAGCGGAGATGGCTGAGCAGGTCTTCGCCGACATCGAAGGCAACGAGTTCGACCTGATCGCCGGGTAAACCCCACCGCGCGCAGGCGCGCATTGGCAACGTCGGCGGAGAGCCTGACCTGCTTTCCGCGGCGCGGGCCCTGGTCATCACGGGCTAGCAGGACGGCGGCGGTCCGCTATTCACTGGTGTGCCACACCCAGCCAGTCTCTTCGTTCAGGTGCATCTCGGTCTTCGGGTGACACGGCTTAGTACAGATCACCGCGCCAGGGGAAGCCTTGAGCGGCGGGTACTCGTCACCGCAGAATGGCAGGCACACATCGCCGTCACCCCAGCGGACGGGTCCACCCGCCCCCTCCACCTCAGTAGACACCGTACATCCCGCCGATCGCGACCTCCCCGGCCAGCAGCTCCCGGGCGCACTCAGCTGCGCTCAGCATCGGCCGGGCCGGTGCCGCATCGAATAGTGCCTGCTCTCTCATGCCTGCCTCCATAGCCGGGTCCGCAGCCAGCTGAACGACCGCGTTCAAGCGACAGCCAGCCACAACGTGAGCGGTCAGCCCTCAGCAGACCGGCTCAATCCTCAACGGGACAACCGACCTCCCGGCCCCCGGGGTACCTCGTGCGTGTTCATAGCGCCGCGCCCACCAAGCGGGGAGGCGCATTGACGCCGTCCTCCGCAGCATAAGAGGGCCGCGTTCCGATGCCATTACCGCAGATGACGAATGTGTTTCGACCTGTCGCCCCGCGGCTAGCGAGTCGGCACGCTTCCCCAGGCCGGGCCTTGATGGGTCCGGCAGCACCACACGGATGGATCTCAGTTTCGGGGGACGAGGGCGAGCTGACGGGACTGGCCAACCAGGCGCCCGGTGCTATCCCAGACTTCGCCGTCCTCCTCCAGGAAACCGGCGGTGACGAACCGGGTCGAGAAGCGACAGCGTAGCCAGCCGGGTGCCGGGTTGGCCCGGATATGAGCGGTGAGCTCGACCGTCGGCGTCCATGCAACCGGCAGCCGGGCGTTGAAGGCGGTGGGCGGGAAGGCGTCGACCGCGCACAGCAGGGCGAGGCTGTCGACGGGCTCGGCGCGGGGAAGCCGGAACCAGCCCCGCATCAGCGGCTGCCCGGATTGGTGCCCAGTGGCGAAGGCGGCGTCGTCCGGATGCAGCCGCAGATCAACCCTGCCCATGAACGGGGGCGGGAAGGTGCCGGCCGGATGCAGGCGGACGCACTGCTCAGGTGGGGGCAGCCCGGGGGGTGCGCCCTCGACGAGCTCGGGACCCTCGGCCTGTGACAGATCACCGAGCGTACCCAGCACGGCCAGCAGCGGGCGGGTACCGGAGAACATCGTCGCAGTGCCAGTGGCGAAGCGCTTTCCCTGCTTGAGGACCTGGGTGGTTATGCGGACACTGCCCGGCTGGCCGGGGGACAGGTAGTGCGCGGTGACCGTCACGGGGTCAGGGCGCCCGGTGGCGCCGACTAGGGCGCGAGTGGCCATGGCGAGCAGGTAGCCGCCGTTGGCATTCCCTGCGATGTCCCAGCCCGGATGGATGGAGGCAGCCCACTCCCCGGCCGCACCTGGCTGGACAGCTGTCGCGGTGGCAAACGAACCGGGCAGGGGACACCTCCCTGGGAAGGGGTTCCGGATACGCTATCAGGCAGCGGTGCACCAGCTTCCTCCGACGACGACAGGCCTACCACCGGACCGGATTGATGCCGACGCGGACGGGCTTCCTGGCTCTTGCGGACAGCCTGAAGACATCACATCGCACCGACATTCGGATGGAGGTGGAGCGGCGTTTCCTCCCCGGCCTGAGGGCCAGGGTCTCAACGCCGCAATCCTGATGAACGTGGACTACAATCCCCTCCCCGGCGACCACCCGGAGACCGAGCGAGTATCGACCGGGGAGCTCCCGCCCGATGCTGACGTGCAGGCCCTCATCTCGGCCGGCTACGAGCGCTATCGCCATCTCGACGAGGGGGCCGTCGCTGACTATATTCCTGCCCTGGCAGCGGCGTCGCCCAGCGCCTTCGGCGTGTGTGTTGCCGGGGTTCGTGGTCGGCTCTTCTCGGTTGGCGACGCTGACCAGGAGTTCGCCATCGAGAGCGTCTCCAAGCTTTTTGTCTTCGCCCTGGTCTGTCACACCCTTGGGCATGAGGAGGCGCGCCGGAAACTAGGCGTCAACAGCACTGGCCTGCCCTTCAACTCGGTGATGGCCATCGAGCTCAACGCCGATCGCACGATGAACCCGTTGGTCAATGCCGGCGCCATGGCCACCACAAGCCTGGTGCCGGGCACGACTGCCGAGGAGAAATTCGAGAGCATCGTCGCCGCGATGTCGCGATTCGCCGGGCGGCGGTTGGTGATGGACGATGACGTGTACGAGTCCGAGGCGGCGACCAACGACCGCAACCGGGGTATCGCCCACCTCCTCGACGGCTACGGCCGCATGTACTGCGACCCCGATCTCGCCACCGACGTCTACACCCGCCAATGTTCTTTGCGCGTCAGCGCGCGGGACCTTGCCGTGATGGGAGCCACGCTGGCGAACGGCGGAGTAAATCCGGTAACCGGTGAGCAAGCCATCGACACCCGCTACTGCAAGCGAGTGCTGGCCGTGCTGGCCACGGCCGGGCTGTATGAGCATTCTGGCCAGTGGCTCTACGACGTGGGTCTCCCCGGTAAAAGCGGGGTCGCCGGAGGCATCGTTACTGTGTCGCCGGGCAAGGGGGGCCTCGGCACGTTCTCCCCGCCGCTCGATGCGGCAGGCAACAGCGTGCGGGGGCAACGCATCACCAGGTACCTCTCAGAAGCGCTGGGGCTCAACCTGTTTGCCTCGGCTCCCACTGCCTGACACCACCCGAAGGCAATCCCCGGGTCCGCCCACTCCGGCGCCGTGCGCCGCCGCCGGTCGGTCCGGCCCGCGGATCATCGCGCTCGACTGCTTCGACGTGCGCAGCCCGGTGAATCAGCGCGCGGCAGCCCATGTCGCGGGCACGTCGGCCCCGCCCTCCTCGGTGATCCGTGCGCCGAAGCGGAGCAGCGCGGGCTGGGGCGAGATCTTCCCGGCGATCAGGGCCTCGCCCTGGCGGAAGATGACCGAGCGCTCGATCAGGCTCGGCGGGACGAAGGAGAATGCTGCCGCGGCGAAAGTTGTGTCCGCGAGCGAGTTCATCCGCATCAGCACGAGGTTGTCGGCCTGTGAGAGGACGTTCCCGGCGATCTTCTGCGGGCGCTGCGTTGACGCAAGCAAATAGAGCCCGAACTTGCGGCCCTCGGCGGCGATTCGTATGGCGTGCTCAGCTGCCACCGCGACGAGCTGGTTTGGAGGGTCAGCGGGGCAGACATTATGGGCCTCGTCGATCACGATTAGTATCGGGCTGCGCTCTTGCCGCCGTCGCCACAGGTCGCTCAGCACCGCTGCGGCAATAAGTGACTGCTCCTCGGGCGTTGGCAGCGAGCCCAGGTCAACGACGACACAGCGGACGCCCTGATCGTGGACCGCGTCGAGGACCGAACCCGCCTCGCCAGGCGCCCACACCGTAAAGCGGTCGACGCCCAGATTCTGGAATCGCAGCCCGAGGCGGCGCGCCTCGGGCTGGTCGCTTCCTGTCAGTGCCTCGAGCGTGGGTGGGCTCTCGCTCGCGAGAAATTCAGCCAGCGCGGCGTACTCCTCGCGGTCCTCTATCGGGTCCAGGCGGAGCGCGGCGGCCTGCGTCGCCGGATCGATCTCGGCCGCGTGCAGCCGCAGCCTTCGCTCTCCCGGTGCGTCGGCGGAATAGATCGCGACTGCATGCGCCACATCTTCGTAGCGCTTGGCCAGCGTCGGGTCGGCGCCGCCGCGCACTTCTCCCAGGCGCACGAAGTCTGAGTTCGGATCGAGCACCACCATGCGCAGATCCGTCTCGATCAGCAGTCGCTCGAGGATTACCCCGAGTGAGTAGGTCTTGCCGGACCCCGACTGACCGCAGAGGAATGTGTGCCGGTTGAAGCCGCCCGCGTCCGCGAGGCACGGCACGCCAGCGGCCAACGCGAGCTCGCCAAGCCGCAGCTGCGCGTAGCGCCGCTGGCTGTGCTGCAGCCACGCTTGCACGTCCGCCCCGGTGGCGACACGAACCAGCGCATCGTGGAACGGCGCCGGGTCGCCTTCGAGGATGGTGCCTTCGCCGCGTGCGTACCGGATCTGGACCTGCGTCCGGTTCTCCGGGACGCCCCCGGCGCCAGTCGGCAGCATCAGTTCTGTGCTCAGCCGATCGAGTTCGAGGGTGAGGACCTGACCAAGGCGCGGTATGCCGTCACCCTCCAGCACGACATAGCCGCCGATCTGGAATTCCAAGCCGTGCAGCGAGGCCTGAAAAGAGAACCGGCGTCCGTCAACCGAGGTGGCGAGCGGAAGGACTGACGCTTCGAGGTTCCGGCGCGCCTCGCGGAAGCTCTCCAATTGAGAGCCGAACCCGGACTCCGCGCTCACAGAAGAAACCGCTTACGTGCCGAACCCGCAGTGCAAGCCAGATCGCGGGCGATGTCGGCTGATGTGCTCACAGAAAGTCCTTTCAGCTATCGCCGCCACGGGAGCGTAAACAGCCGAGCGTATTCGTCCCAGGTCGGCGCGGAGTCACCCTGGCTGGGTGATCCTTGCGATGCGCTGGGCCAGGATGCCAGCCCGCTCAGCGCCGGTGACCGGCCAACCCTTCCAGCTGGTGCCCGGCCGACTCGAGGCGCCAAACCCTTTCTTAAGTCGTTTCCCTCGGCGAAACAAGCACGCTACGTCTGTCGCCATATTCATGCCTGAGTCTGACAATTTGGGCGCCCGCTACGACGGGGGGTGTACGGGTCTCGCATCGGGCGCAGGCCGTCGAGTGCGGTCTGGAGGATTGGTTCGGTGTAGTCGGTGTCGCCGTGGATCGTGGCGATGGCGACGATCATGTCGAGGATCTGTTCAAGGGTGAGGTCGTCCCGGACCTCGCGGGCGTGTTGCGCGGCGGTGAGGAGCGGCTGGCCGGCGGCGATGACCCGGGTGCGGTTGTTTTCGAATATGGGGTCGCTGCGGTCCGTTTGCTTGAGCAGCTCGGAGGCGATGTGGCGCTTGCTGGCGCTGAAGGCGAAGAACCGGTGCAGCCAAGCCACCAGAGCCGCTCCGGGCGTCTCGCCGTCGACGGTCACGGCGGCCTCGCAGACGGCATTGACCTCGTCGGTGTAGAGGGCCTCGAGGAGTTCCTGGCGTCCGGGGAAGTTGCGGTACAGGGTCGCCATGCCGACTCCGGCGCGTCGCGAGATCTCGGCCATCGACACCTCAGCATCAGGATCGGCGAACGCGGTGCGCGCGGCGGCGAGGATCTTGTCGCGGTTGCGCTCGGCGTCGGCTCGTCTCGTAGGTGCCGGGATCTGGTGAGCGGGCATCGGAACTCCAAATGGACAAGCTATCCGTTTGTCGCTACAGTGAAGTGGACAGGCTATCCGCCTGCTGGCGTATCCGATCCTATCCACCCGCCGCGACTGACTTGCGGCGGCTCAAGGAGCTTCATCATGGAATACCGGACTCTGGGACGCACCGGCGTCTCGGTCAGCCAGCTATGCCTGGGCGCGATGATGTTCGGCGCGTTCGGCAACCCCGATCACGACGACGCGATCAAGATCATCCACAAGGCGCTGGACGCCGGGATCAACTTCATCGACACCGCCGATGGCTACTCCGCCGGCGAGTCAGAAGAGATCCTGGGCAAGGCGCTGGCAGGCGGACGGCGCGAGAGCGTGGTACTCGCCGTCAAGTTCGGTCCTCCCCTCGGTGAGGACCCCAACCATCGCGGAGCGTCGCGGCGGTGGATCACGGAGGGGGTCGAGGGATCGCTGCGCCGGCTTCAGACCGACTGGATCGACCTCTACCAGGTGGGCGTTCCCGACCCGGACACCGACATCGACGAGACCCTCGGCGCCCTGTCCGACCTCGTGCGCGCCGGCAAGATCCGCTCCTTTGGCGCGTCGAAGGTTCCCGCCTCTCAGATCGTCGAGGCTCAATGGGTCGCCGATCGCCGCGGCCACGGGCGGTTCCGCACCGAACAGCCCCCCTACTCCATGCTGACCCGGGCGATCGAATACGACGTGCTGCCGACCTGCCAGCGCCACGGAATGGGCGTCATGACCTACAGCCCACTGGCAGGCGGCTGGCTGTCAGGCAAATACCGCAAGGGCCAGGAGGTCAGCGGGCCAGGCTCCGCCGCGCGGTCGCGTCGCCTCCCAGCGCGCTATGACGCCAGCGACCCGTCGAACGCCGCCAAGCTCGACGCCGCCGACGCGCTCGGCGCGCTCGCCGGCGAGGCAGGGTTGACCCTTATCCAGATGGCGGTCGCGTTCGTCACCCGCCACCCTGCGGTCACCTCCGCGATCATCGGTCCGCGCACCATGGAGCACCTGGACAGCTACCTCGCCGCCGACGGGATCGAGCTGACCAGCGACGTGCTTGACCGCATCGACGAGATCGTCCCCCCGGGGGTCACGGTCAACGTCGCCGACAACATGTGGAACTTCGGCACGACGGCGCTGGATGCCGCATTCCGCCGCCGGTAGGCAAAATTGGCGCACACCCACGACGGGGGGGTGTGCGAGGGCCGTTCGCCGGCCGCGGTTTCATCGCGACCGGCAGACGCGCTGGATCAGATCCTTCCAGCCTCGGCCGAGGCGTTCGGAGACTCGCGGTGCTCGGCGCGGGCCATGTCGGGCCGGTCATCGCACGGCTGGCCATCAAGGCCGGATACCCGGTGGCCATCGCCACGTCGGGCGACCCGGACGACATCACGCTGATCATCGAGCTGGTCATTCCCGGCGCGCAGCCGCGCTGGGCCAGCGACGCGGTGGCGGACGCGGACATCGTGGTGCTCGCGATACCACTGCACCGCTTCGGTGACATCGATCCCGCGCTGCTGGCCGGCAAGCTCGTGGTCGACGCGATGAACTACTGGCCGGCCAGCGACGGCGTGCTGGGCGCCTTCGAAGACGGCGGGAGCAGTGAGGTCGTGGCCCGGCGACTGGCCGGCTCGGCCGTGGTCAAGGCGCTCAATCACATCGGCTATCACGAGCTCGAGGACCGGGCGCGGCCGGCGGGCGCCCCGGACCGGAGGGCCGCCGGCGTCGCGGGCGACGACCCCGCGGCGGTCGCCACGATCGCGGACCTGGTCGACCGGATCGGCTACGACCCGGTCCGCCTGGGCAGCCTGCGGGCGGGCCGGGTGCTGCAGCCGGACGGCCCGGTGTTCGGGATCGTGCTGCCGCTACCTGAGTTCGAGCAGGCCGTGCGCGAGGAAGCAAGGAGCCTCACATGACATACACCTTCGGGCTCGACACCTTCGGCGACCGGAACGGCGACGCTGATGGCACGCCGCTGTCGCACGCCCAGACGATCCGCAACGTGGTCGAAGAGGGCGTCTTCGCCGAACAGGCCGGCGTGGATTTCTTCGGGATCGGCGAGCATCACTGAACCAGGACACCGATACCGGCAGGTCGTGGAGCCTGCCCGGCGGCAGGGTCGAAGAAGGCGAGCCCCTGGCCGCCGCTCTCGCGCGCGAGATGCGGGAGGAAACCGGCCTGGACATCGAGCTGCTCACGGCCGCAGCCTCAAGTTGATCGGAGGCGCCGTCGGCTTTGGCATGGCGGATGGGGCCAGGACGGTGATGAAGTCCCGGGTCCAGCCGACAAGATACTGATCGGCCGGCCGGTTCTGGCCGGGTACCTCGGCCGCGAGCGGGCCGCCAGGTGTCCTGGCGGCATCTAGCTGGACCCACTCGGGGTTGATGTCGAGTTCCATCGCGATCCGCGCTCCGCTGCGGGCCAGCGCGTCCGCCAGGTCGGCGGGGATCGTGGACAGGCTGGCGGCGTAGATGAGGTCACCGGAGGCGTCCTGGCCGAGGGCGCTGCGGGCGACGTACGCGCCGCCGCCGAGTGTTGCCCCCCACAGGCCCCAGTCCGCCGCCGCCGCGGTGGGCTGCCCGTTCAGGACGAGCGGCTGAAGGTTCTGCCGGACGCTGTAGATCGCTTCGCCCGGCGCCGGCACGCCGCGTCCCCAGACCCCGATCCGGGCGTGGCCGGAGCGGTCGATCACCAGGCTGGCCAGGCCCTGGAGCAGCGGGCTTATCACGTGGCCCTCCTGCTCGTAACCGCCGGCGCCCGCGGCGAGCTTGAACCCGCCGTTGAACGCGGCCAGCAGCCGCTTGCGCTCGGCGCCGGTCACGGCCGGGCCGGCGCGCACCAGCCCGGCGGCGGCAGGCCCCGGGTCCTGGCTGCCGTTGTGCAGCACGTACTGCACCGGGCCGCGGAAGGTCACCACGGTCACCACCGATCCGTCCGTGGTCCGCACCCGGGTGATGATGACCTGCGGCGCGGGTACAGGCACCGCGACCGCGCTGGCCGTCGCAGTGGCCGGGACGGTTCGCGCGGCCGGCGTGACCGATCCGGACCGGGCAGCGGAGGCGGCTGGCGTGCTGGCTGCATGACCGCCGCCGACTTGGCCGGCGGCGGGCGTCGCCGCCGGCGGCGAGCTGCATGCTGTCATCACGCACAGGCCGGTCAGGGCGCCGGCTGCCCGCAACTTGCGCATCATACGGTCCTTTCCCCTGGCCGGGCGCACCCCGTCACGACGACGGGCGCGGGGCAAAGTACTGGTCGATAGCGCGGGCCACCCACCCGTCAACGCGGAGCGGGCGCATAGAGCCCATAGTGCAAGGCCTGCATGAAGCAACCGTGAAGCGCCCGGCGCCGTGCCTGGCCGGTCCACAGAGTCTGGATTAGGGTGACCTGCAAGAGCACCATGGAGATCACTGGCGGCCTGCGCAGCATGTACTACGACACCGTCTCCGGCTCACCCGAGGCCCTCACCAGCGCCTGCCACGCCTTCGGCGCCGACCGCCTGCTGTTCGGCACCGACTACCCTTACTGCAACGAACAGGAATTCCGCCACCACCTCGGCTACCTCAGCGAGAGCGGGCTGAACGCGGACGAACTCCGGCAGGTCAGGGGCAGTACCGCAGCAGCCCTGCTGCCGCCCGGCCACCCCGCGGCCGGCAAGCAGGAATTCCCGGCCGCACACGCATGAAAGCGCTATGGGACATCCGGCAGAACTCCAGAACCTCTGAACCCGGCGGGCCACAGCCGCGGCGGACTGCCCGCGGCGTGGACGAGATACTGGTGCCGCGCTGGGTGCCCTACTTGTTCGCCGTGCTCAGCCTCGCGCTGGTACCCGGCATCGCGCGGGTGTTCGCCTCCGCGCCGCCGCTGCACCTGGTCGCGCACTGGCGGCTGGCCTGGGGCGGTTTCGACGTGGCCCTCGCCGTGCTGCTGGCGGCCACCGGGCTGGCGCTCTTCCGCCGCTCCGCCCTGGCCGAAGTACTGGCGGCCATGACCGCCACCCTGCTGTGCTGCGACGCGTGGCTGGACGTGCTCAGTTCCGTCGGCCAGGGCCGGAGCGCGACCGTGGCAGCAATCGGCGAGGCGGCCTTCGCGGAACTGCCGCTGGCCGTCTTGTTCGCGTGGGTGGCTGCGCGCTTCGCCAGGGCGGTCGCCGAGGCCTGGCCGTCGCTGCAACGGGCAGGCTTCCTGATCCGCCATCGCCGCCTGCTGCCCCCGGCCGGGAATTACCCGGCCCTGCTGGATGATGCGCTTGCCGGGAGCCAGCCCCGGTGGCGGCAGTGGACACCTCGCGGGCACGCCGAGCAGCCGGGCCTGCTGCTGCCGTGGTGGCTGCCGACGGCCTGTCTCGGGTTTGTCATCGTGCTCATCCCCTGGATCGCCTGGTTGTTCGCGACCTTGCCGCAAACCGAGCTTGCCGCCCACTGGGGGCTGGCGAGGGCCGGCTATGACCTCGCGTTGGCCATCGTCCTCGCGGTAAGCGCGGTCGCGCTGCTCCGCCGCTGGCCAGTTGCGGAGGTGCTGGTCGCGGTCGCCGCAGCCCTGCTGCTGAGGGACGCCTGGTTCAACGTCCTCACCGCCAAGCCCGGGCATTCAGCAGTCGCGCTGGGGGTAGCGGCCGGGCTCGAGCTGCCGCTGGCAGGCCTGTGCCTGTGGGTTGCCGTTCTGTACGCGCGGGCGGTCGAGGTCGCCTGGCCGTACGTGCGCTCACTGCGCATGGAGGCTGCCCGCAGGCAGGCCCGAGGCCAGCCAAGAGTGAGGTGGTAGGGTCCGGCCGCAGTCGGTGGCCAAGGTCCCGTGTCCTGGGGACATTTGTCGTTGGCCCCCGAGCTCGGGCGGCAGCATTGTTACGGCGTGAACGTTCCAGGCGAAACGATTATCCGGGCGGCTGCCCGAGCCAATCCTGCGCCAGGCCGCGCGGAGATGCAGAACGAGATCATCGAGCTGCTCAGGGACGTGGTGCGGGGTTTCCGCCGCCAGCATGTACAACTGGCTGTCAGCGAGCAGGTCCCGTTTCCCGTGTACGGCGTGTCCCTTGCCGCCGTACGGGAGATCTCCGAGCACCCCGGTATCACCGTCAACGAGCTGGCCCGGCTGACCGGGTTGCCGAAGAGCCGGGTGTCGGTCTTGATGACCCGTCTCGCGGCCCAGCGGATCGTCCGCAAGGACAGCGATGAGCATGACGGCCGCCTTGTCCGGCTGCATATCACCCCGGAGGGCCGCCAGTGCGTTGCTGCCTGGACGGTCGCGGGCCAGCGGGCCATCGGCGCCCTCCTGCAGCCGCTCGGCGACGACGAACTCGACATCATCGCGCGCGGCCTCGCCGCCTTGCAGCGTGCGTTCCGGCGGGCCCAGGAGCAGGGCACGGCCGGCCACACGGGAAGCCCGCCGCCATGCTGACCCGGCTCCTGCGCAGCTTCCTGCACCCCTACCTCCGCCAGGTCGCCATCGTGGTGATTCTGCTGGTAACGCAGACCATAGGGAACCTGTACCTGCCCAACCTCAACGCCGACATCATCAACAACGGCGTCGAAAAGGGGGACATCCGCTATATCTGGACCACAGGCGGGATCATGCTGGCCATCGCCCTGGCGGTGGGCGTCCTCGCGATCGTGGCGGTGTACTGGGCGTCACGGGTGGCGATGGGGGCCGGCGCGGACATGCGGGCCGCGGTGTTCACCGCTGTTCAGTCCTTCTCCACCCGCGAGGTGAACCGCTTCGGTACGCCGTCCCTGATCACGCGCAACACCAATGACATCCAGCAGATCCAGCTGTTCTTGCAGATGGGCCTCACGCTCATGGTCATCGCCCCGATCATGTGCGTAGGCGGGATGATCATGGCCGTCAAGGAGGGCGCCGCGCTGTCGCCCTTGCTGGCGGTCGCCCTGCCGGTCATGGCGGTGGTCATCGGCGCCATGCTGATCACGGTGGTGCCGCAGTTCCGGGTCATGCAGGTCAAGATCGACCGGATCAACCAAGTGCTGCGCGAGCAGATCACCGGGGTCCGGGTGATCCGCGCATTCGTCCGCACCAAGTCCGAGGGCCAGCGTTTCGACGAGGCGAACGCCGACCTCACCGCCACGGCGCTGCGGGTAAACCGCGTCTTCGCGCTGGCCATGCCGGCGCTGATGGCGATCCTGAACCTGTCCAGCGTCGCGGTGCTGTGGTTCGGCGGCCGCCTGGTCAGCGAGGGATCGATGCCGATCGGGAACCTCACC
>Ga0116222_1001737_pt1 | contig 11870 bp, 11 predicted proteins | sample Sb_taG_12_FD_88963 | JGI IMG/M metagenome (GOLD analysis project Ga0116222, IMG submission 88963) | Peat soil microbial communities from Weissenstadt, Germany - Sb_50d_9_AC metaG | ecosystem: Environmental > Terrestrial > Soil > Wetlands > Peat | place: Germany: Weissenstadt | collected 2010-09-21
CCGCGCCGCCGGCGGGCGTAGCATGCTACCTTCCGGTCGGAACTCCGGTAACGATCACTTCCGCTGCCGTCTCCTCGGTCACCACCTACCGGCACCAACCGGGGCCCGCCTTTTACGGATTCGTGGTCGCCTTTCCCACCGCCGATGTGGCGGCGCTGACAGCGCTCATCCGGCAGGCCTATGACTCTGGCGATGCCGTCGGCATGAGCGTCGCCGGCAAGCTCTGGCAGGCCCCGCAACCACGCCGCAGATTCATCGCACTCCGGGCGGAACAGATCACCCTGCTCAGCAGGACTCAAGCCTTCCAGCTTTACCGCCTGCTCGTCCCGTCTGGCTGATCGCCCCTGCTTCCCGCGCACCCCCGACGCCAGAAGCGGGGCCATCGGACTGGGACTTCACGGTCACCACGGCCGAGTTCGAGGCCATCCGGGACGCGTCAACGGGCTGGCTTGTGCCGGGCCTGATGGATGGTTTCTGGCGGCGCCGACAGGACTCTCCTTCGACGATGAGCTCGTGGGCGGTGGAGACGAGCCGGTCGGACGGTTATTCGGGCTCGCTGAGATACCTGCCAGGTGCGGCTGGATGCTGCACGCAGCATGATGGCTGGCTTCATACGCCGCATGTGATTGAGGCTGCTCTTTACGAGGAGAAGCCCAGGGCAGCGCGAAGGCCGTCCTCGATCCGTGCCATCGCGTTTGGCGTGAGCGCGCCCAGGTCGCGAGTTACTTCGTCGGGATAGAGCTCCACGATGTCATCGCACGCTGCGCGCCCGCTGAAGACCTCGCGGTGGTCCAGCTCGACGAGCGCAGGGCGCGGGCTCCTGACCGGGGTTGTCGTAAGGCGGACCGCGAGAACCTGCGGGAAGGCACCGTTACGCCGGTTATTGGAGACCACGAGATAGTACTTCTCCCGCCCGTCGTCGACGTGCTCCATCTTGGCCCCGTACACCCGACCGCGAACTAGATCCGTACCGGGCACCGGCTAGTCCTCATCGGCCCAGGACGGCCGCCGCCGCCGGGCCGCAGCGCGGTCCGCGTCTGCGCTTGCCTGCCGGTCAGCAGCATCCGCCTCATAAGAAGATGCCTCAGCGGCCTCGCGCACCGCACGCAGGCCGGCCACGAACACCGCATGCACCAAAAGCGCCTCACTGACGTCGCCCTCGGGCAGAGCGGCGGCCAGAGCACTCAATGCCCGCCTCTCGGGCCCAGGTTCCCTGAGTTTCCCCAGGTCCGCTAGGTCGCGCGCGGTCAAGGGGAGAGGGGTCCGACGCTCAGTCGGCTCATTCAGTCGCGTAGCCATGTCATACATAGTGCCACACAAAGTGTTGCAATCAAAGAGCAGGGCTATATCCGCAGGTTCGGGGTTCAAGTCCCTGGCGGCGCACCCGTCCTGACCTGGCCATATAGTTTATAAGCTAGACGATTTTAGTCATCGTGGGGCATGGATGGGGCATTCCTGGGTCACGCGCGGGTGCCCCGGATGCTGGCCGCGCGCCCGCGCGAAGTCCGCAAACCCCTATGGTGCAGCCTGTTGAACTGCGGGAACTCATGTCTGGTAGTAGCCGGAGGCAGCGGCGGCGGCCGGGACATGGGTCACAGTCGCCCCACCGAGCCTGGCCCCTGGGACGCTGCGGGCGGCCTTGATGATCATGTCCGCGGTGGCCTGGGCGGCGTGGTGGGCGGTCTCGGGCAGGACGCTTGTGTAGGTGTCGGCGGTGGTGACGATGCTGGAGTGGCCGAGCATCTGCTGGATCACCTTCAGGTCTGTGTGCGAGGCCAAACTGGCCGCGCCGTGTCGCAGGTCGTGCAGCCGAATCGGCGGCAGGTCCAGTTCCTTGACCAGCTCGCGGAACCGGTGGGTGAGGTACTCGGGCCGGATCGGCCGCCCGTCGCTGGGCACACTGGCCGCTTGCCGCCCTGAGGTGCTGGCCATGGCGCTGCCCACACCAGCCATCAGGATGGGTGACGTGTATCGCGATTCCCCGGACGGCACCTGGCTGGCGAAAAATTCCTAACCATGTCTCTCAGACTCTCCCAATGCGTGCCCGACCCGGCCGCGGATAACAGGCAGATCTGCGAACTCGCCAACGCCGCACTGCCACGAATTTGGATCGCGCGTAATCGGCAGGGTGATATGGGTGATCGAAGATCACCAAGCCCTGCGGACCATATAACGCTAGATATAAGGGTGATAATCGCTAATTTGTTCGATCCGATATGCAGATATTATCACGTGTATATCACTCGGTACGGTAAGTTGGCCGGTTTGCGTTGGTCGCTCTGCGTAGCCAGGCCTGGCCGTGTGTCCTCGCGGCTATGAGGCGGGCACTGCTGACCGGCATGTCGGGACGGGAAAGTCCGCTGTCATCCAGACGCTCGCTGCCCGCGGGGAATCCAGGTGCCGACTCGTCGCGCTGCCGCAAGGCTGGCCCACGCGGTCAATTCGACCAGCGTGGAGTCGCCGGGCCGGCTGGCCCGGAACATCTGGACGACGGAACGGTCGACCTGGGAGGAGGCGAGCGCGGTGAGCAACGCCAGGCGGCCAGCAGGCCGGTCCGCTTGCGGCAGGGCGGACACGGCACTGTCGGCCCAGGCGCGGCTCGGGCCGCGCAGCTCGCCGTGCCAGTCTTCCAGCTCCGTCAAGACCAGGTCGCGGACCGATGGTGGTACGGACCGGGCGCCAGCAGCGTCAACGGCGGCACAGCCGCGGGCGAAAGCATCTTCGGTCACAGGATCGCCGCTCGCCCAGGAGAGGCCGCGGGGTACCGACGCCGCTGGCAGGAGTTCCAGCGACGTGCCAGGCTGGTACCAGCGCCCGGCTGCAGGCCGCATCCTGCGGTCGAGGATCCGCATGACCGGGCCCAGTGCCATCCTCGGAGCTCCCGGTGGTAGCGGGACCTCGGTGAGGAACACATTTACCATGCGGTTGTAGTAATGGAACAGGACCGCGGTCCCGATCAGCTCCGGTGCCTCCTCGGCGGGGCATGCCGGTTCATGCAGCAGGGCGCCTTCCTCGGTCCTGCAGTCCCGCGCCCACGTCGTGACCGCCCGCAGCCGGGGGTCGGCGACCGGCTCGGCTGGATAGTCCGCGAGTACCAGTCCCCCTGCCAGTCCGGAGAGCATGGTGCTGTGCACAGTGACGCACCAAGGACAGGCATTTCCGAGCGAGACCGTCGTGGCGACGGCCTCCTTAGCAACCCTCTCCACCTTGCGGGCCACAAGCAGGGTCTCACGCAGCATCAGCCAGCTCGCAGCGAGCACCTGCGGTGCCGGGGAGAAGAGGACCAATGATGGCGCCAGCACGCCGAACTCCCGCTCGACCTGTTCGTAGACGCGGCCGACCAGGCCCTGCGCCGCGCTGCGGCGAACCGGTGACACGTACCGGACCTGAGTCAGCCCCAGCTGCCCGAGCACCGTCGTGATCCGCTTGCTGGTCATCAGCCACCCCCTCGATCACTGGGCACGGACAGGCCGGGATACGCACAGATCGTATGCTTCCCCCGAGCAGGATCCTTCTTCGTCGATGCCGCTCCTCCGGCCGCCTCATACGGCAGCCACAATTCGGGTGCTGACCTTCGCGGACATCGGTACAGGGATCGCAGAGCCGGGCCCCGCGGATTGCCCTTTCTGCATCGTCGCGGTGTCCCCAGGCGAGCGACCGCCTGGATCCCCGGCATCGCTGGGGTAAAGTGCTCGCCATGAACCCGGCGGCGCTGCGCGCTAACACCGCCAGCAGAGCCGCGCAAACAGGATCACACCAGCCGACGGCGTCCTGGACGACCGTCCACGGCAGCCGCAGTCCGCAACCTCGTGATCCTGCGGCCACCCGAATCCTCAGTCGCATCGCTGAGCTGCGCAGTTACCGCCGCCCCCGCGCACCTACATAGAGGCCTCCACTGACATCCGGCTACGGAGATTGGCCCAAGATGCCGTCGGCCGCCTCAAGGCGACCCAGCACATGCCGCACGCGACCGAGGCAGATTCGGTTGTTATGCATTCTTAAGCCCCGATCAGCGCGACAACACACAGCCGCAAATATTCGATCTGTATCCTGGCCGCTCCGAAGTTTTAACGGCCGCGTGTCGCTGACAGCTGCCGCGTCATACAGCCGGTTGCTGCCAGGCGATTCCCCGCCAGGCGTTGGGCCGCGGCGGGTCCCGTGTCGGACCGAGGCCCAGAATCTGATTATGAAACTATGCGTTCCGGGCCGGAATCTATTCTTCAGCGGGTACGCATCAAACCGTGAGCCCGGCCCGGTCGAACCTGGCGATGAGGCTGGGCTTGCGGAGGTGCGCTTCGCGCAGCGCCGTGAAGCGCCGGGCGAACGCCTGGGCCTGGTCCTCGCGTTGTGCGAGCTCGCACAGGTCCTTGAGCAGGGTGACGGCCGCGTCGTACTGAGCTTGCAGCTTGGTGTCGATCAGCCTTTCGGCGGCGGCCCAGGCGCTGTCCGGGTCCCGGGCCAGGTCGTCCAGGCGCTTCTGCCGGGCCGCCGCACGTTCTTGTTCCCGGAGGGCCTGCTGGTCGGCGGCCATGGCCGCGACTCGCTGTTCGTGCTGCTGGCGGCGTGCCGCTGCGGTGTCCAGGAGTTCGGCGACGGTCCGCCGGGGACGGGAGCCGCGCTGGTCATCTGGCGCGCCGCAAAGGCCACGCAGCAGCTCCATCCGGGCCCTTGCCGCCTGGTCCCGCGCGACCAGCAGAAGAAGCCTGTCCTTGTCACTGACGGGGAGCTCCGCGATGTGCGCGGTCAGCGCGCGCGCATCGTCCCTGGCCTCGGGCAGCGCCGGACTGGCCTCCGCAGCCACCTCGAGCAGGACGGAGTCGAGGCGCAGGAAGTCGGCAAGAGCGCGTTGCGGAGCGGTCAGTGACACCAGACCCGCCGGGACCGGCGGCTCCATATCATCCTCGGACTCATCGGCGAAGGCGTCCTCATCGCGTTCCCACGCACCATAAGCCGACAGCCATGCCAGATACAGAGGCCGCAGGTCTCCGGCGGCCAGTTCGGAGCGGACGCCGACGATGGCAGACAGCGAGTCCTCGGCGCCTTCCACCCACTCACCCGCTTCGTCCTCGCTGGTCAGATCCAGGATCACGGATTCACGGGCGGTCGATATGCTCACCTGGCCGTCGGCGCAGTACTGCCCGGCGATCTTAGGGTTGAGGAGCGCGCGCGGCAGCCGGAGCATGATCCGATGAGTGCCCCAGTTCGCCAGGTACAGATGCGCGTCGTAATAACGCCGCATCATCTGCTCTGGGCTGCCCCTGAAATTCCCCCAGTGGTACTCATTCGTGAAGCTGGTGGCGGTGATCCTGGCCCGGGTAGAAAGCTGGCGGACCTCAGCCTGCTCGACGGCGGTCAGCGGACGGTCCACCGCCAGGAATTCGTAGTACTGGTACTCACTCATCGCCGACGCGCCCAGCGCCCGTAGGCGGCGATCCACTCCGAGCCCGGCGGAGCGGGGGTCGGCAGCGGGAGTTCGAGGATCGCGATCAACTGCCGGTGCGCCCCGTGAACGCAGATGGCGGCGATTCCGCAATCCGTGAGGTCAATGCCCTCCACGGTCACCTCGACACCCAAGACCGTTGTCGTGAACGGGAGAGCCAGGTCGTTCTCGATCATCGTGCAGAAGCCGGCCAGCTGCTCCTCTTCGCCATTGGCGTCCACGATGGCCACTTCGACCAGCTCGTCCAGATCCGCCTGGCTCAGCTCCACCACAGCCGAAAGCGTAGTGGCAGCGGTGGACGCCCGCTGGGCATTGCCATAAGGACATCACGGGTCAATCCGGCCTGCTCCGCTAGCGTCTGCCAGGGCGCCCGGCCGACCCGTCACGCCGCACTGACCGGAGAGTCGCGCACCCCGAGGACCGGCTGACCGCCCCGCACCTGCGTCGCCTGCGCATACGGGGAAATGCCGGTGACGCAACTCCTCATCGCCGCTCACCTGTATCGGCTCAGCTCTGCCCATCGCTTGCTGACGCTGGTGCACCACCCGCCGGCAGCGCACCTCACCGCGCTCATTGCACGGCGCCCCACTAGCCGCGAGCGCGCTTCCTCGCGCCGACGGCCGGGGTCGTGATGACGTTCCATGGCTCTGATCAGGTCAGCAGTGGCGGCCGGGAACCGCGAACCTGAGATCAGCCTGGGTACTGCTGGATCTGCGCGTGATGCCCCGGCGCGCCGGCAAGCTTGGCGTCATCGGTCAGCAACGGCAGCGCGAGGCGCTCAGCAAGCACCACATACATGGCGTCGTACGCCGTGAAGTTGTCCCTCAGCTCGAACACGCGGGCCTCAGCTCACGATCGCTACGACGATCACGGCCCGGTCGCGTTCACATTGGCCTCCACCCGATCCCCGGATACGCCCCCAGTATCCCTACTTGTCAGCCAAATTGCGCCGCGACCGCAGTGAAATTGCCACCTTTGATCGGGACGTCCAGCACCTATAGCGCCAGGACGCAGACGCTGATCGCGAGCATCCGCGCCTATGAACAAGGTCGAGTTGATCGTGCTCAAGAAGGCCGCCCTGTCGGTGGATACCGTACGGAGCGGGCGGGCCGACGTCGGTTCCTGGCCGTCGACCGGGCGCGTGGCGATGCCTGCACTTCATGCGCGGACTCAAGAGTGAGGCGCTGGCGCCACGGCGTCGACCGCGCCTCTGCTGCACCAGCCGCCTGCCAGTAATCTGGCACGGCCGACCCACCGAAGCCGAGCCGCTCCGAGCAAAGCCACTTCCTGCCGATAACCGACTCCCGTGTTGATCTCCATGATTTCAGGTCAGGACCGTATGCGTTATGTTGCTGCCCCCGAACGCGATCGTCTCCGCGCCCGGTGAGCCATCCAGGTCATCGGTGATGACGACGGATGCCTTCTTGGCCATGGACACGATCCTGTGAACAGCCACGCCCGCGCGCATCCCGACACACCGTGACAGCGCGCCAGGAATGCCATAAAGCTCGCGCGTACCCGGACGTGGTCCGCCAGGGGCAAGGCCGCGGCAGTCAGCCGCTGCCTGATCTTGCTAAGCCATGTCGATGGTGTGAGCGGCAACGACGCTTCTGCGCGGCACAGAACTGGTGCATTTTCTCAGACACTGCTCGCGCCTTTTGGTCCGACAACTTCTCGCGCACCGTGTCCGCCGCCCAGATGACTTCCTCGGCGTGCTGACCCGCCAGCCATCTCGCGGCCGTCTGCACCGCCGCGGCCTCGACGTCGCCGAGGACGTAGCGGGCCTTTATCCAGTCCACTGCCACAGCTTCGGAGAGCAGTTCCGCCCTCTTAAATGTGGCGGCGAGGAGTTCCATGACCTGCACCATGTCACCGGGACCTTGCGACGGGTCGCCGATCACGACTGCCGCCACCGCGTAATCGAGTGCCGCAAGCCAGTTCTCCTGCCATGTGCAACAGGAACAAAGCCTAGCCAGCAGGTAAGCCTTTCGCCGGCACCTGACGACGCCGTCGCGAAGGAGCGGCGCGTTGGCGTGCGCGTGGTCCTCGCCGCGCATCGTCGGGTAGGCGGCGCGCATGCAGGCGACGTCGAAGTCGGGGTGCTCGCGCAGGTCGCGCTCCAGCGCCTCCTGGTCCCAGTTCATCGGGTCAGGCAGGTCCTGGAGCGTACGCGGTTCGTCCTGGTCCTGATAGCCGTACGCCACCAGCCAGGCGATCGCCGCCTTGCGTGCCTCGTGGTCCTCGCCTATCAGAGCGGTGAGCGAGGAGTCGAGGGAACTCGCGGGCGCGGGCTGCTCCCCGCCTGCAACCTGGCCGCTCGACGTGCCTGCCACCGCAGCAGGCATCTCCGCCTGCACTGTCGGCGACTCGGCCGACGGTGCAGCCTGAGCGGGCCTGGGATCCATCTGCGCTCGCCTGGCCGGCTCCTGCTGATTCTCGGGCTGCCACCCAAGTTCGGTGAGCGCGGTCGCGGCTGCCTGCCGCATGCCCGCATCCTGGTCGCCGAGTACGGCGGTGAGGGGCCCGCACGCTCGGGCATGTTCCGGGCCAATCCTGGTGATGAGGTCCGCGGCGTCGGCCCGCACGCTCTCGTCCTCATCGCTGAGCATCGCCTGCAGCACCGGCGAGGCGCTCTCCCGCGCTGTGACCAGTGCCTGGGCGATCGCCTCCCACCTGCGATATCTGTCATAGTAAGCACCGTAATGGGAACTTCCGGGCTCTGAACGATCGAGCTGCACCTGCCTTCGATGCGCCTCGGAGTACCTGCGCAGGTTCTGCCCAAGCGCTTCAAGCCCCTCGGGCCCGCACATCGCCAGGGCTCGTGCTGCCCGTTGCTCGCACTCGGCGTCCAGCACCTTTGGCGTGCCGATCAACTCGGCGAGCGGCTGTACCGCCGACGCTCCGATGCGCTGCAACGCGTAGGCCGCCTCGTCCCGGTACGTGGGGAAAGTGCTGTCATAGATGCTGCTGTCCGAGACGAGCTGCACAAGAGGATAGACGGCGCGGGCATCCCCGGCAGCGCCAAGCGCCCCGGCGATCGCGGCCAGCTTGCGCGCGGAGTTCCGGCTCCGTTCTGCCCATTCCCACCGCCCGTCCTCCGGTTCGCACCCAAGTTCGCGCAGCAGCGGCTCCACGGCCCGCACCCCGATCTCGCCGGCCTCACCCCATTCTTCCCGCGCGAGAGCATAGGCCAGGCGCTCCTCTTCTGTGTCAGGTGCCCAGCCCAGTTCGGCGAGTGCGAGGGCAGCGAAGCGGTTGCGGGTGTTCACCATCGTCGACACCAGCGTCTGTGGCTCCGGACGTGCGCATGCCGCCAGGGCCGCTACGACGCCCGCTTCGATGTTGTCAAGTCTTATGGTTCCTCGATGACATAGGTCATAAAAATGCCTCTTATTCCATATGCTCGGGTTCTTCTCCCAGTCGAGCAGCGCGTCCACTGCCCGCGGATCCCCGATCGCTCGCAGTGCCCCGACGACCTCGAGCCATGTGTTGACGCCAATCGGCGGTGACGCTGTGACATCCAGCGTTGCTAGCAGGCGCACCAGCGATGGCACCGCCTCGGAGGACCGCAGCAGGCCCAGGCCCTGCGCCGCGTACCGGTACCCGCCATAGCCCGCCCCGCCGCGATCGAGGGCGCCAAGAAGAGCCGGCAGAGCCTGCGGAGCACCCCGCCCGGCGAGGACATATGCCGCGATCACGCACCCCAGCTCGTCGCCGTCGCTGAGCGCTCCGATCAGGGGCCCGGTGATCGGCGCCCGGGCCGTGACCAGGGCATCCACGGTCTGCCTCTCCCCGACCCGGTCTCTTAGCCGCCAGTCCCTGAGCAGGGCCATCAGCGCTTCCGCGGCCCGGGTGTCATCGATGCGGCTGAGGGCCGCTACCGCCGCCTCACGTACATGCCAGTCTTGATCGCCGAGCACGCTCATCAGCGGGTCAACTGCGCGGGCATCGCCCAGTGAACCGATGGCCTGCGCCGCGGCGGTGCGCACGGATGCGTCCTGCTGGTAGGCCAGTGCTTTGATCAGCCCCTTCACGTCTTTCCTGGCAGCTAGAGCGTCTACCTTCGGAGGTCCGAACAACGCCACGTCGGCCTCCTCTCCCGGTCGCGGGCAGGACACGGAGGTTGCCCGCTGCTCCCACGGTCATGGCCCTGGTCCCCACGACGAGGGCGGCTGAGACCGGCCGCTTCGGACGGCCCTCCGCGCACCCGTTCAAGGCTAGGCAGCATGGACGCGTTCCCGGCAGGGGACAACGCCTGGTCAGATAGGGCCGAAAGTCCTTCCGGCGCTGCGGTTACGGGCGAGCGTCACCGCGCGGCGTTAGCGTCCGTTGCGTAAGCACTGAACCGAACCATCTGTACCACCCTGATTACGAATCGCTGGCATCCTCGCAAAGAGTCGGCGATCCGGGACTGTGCGGAGTATTGGTACCGAAGTCCGCTGAAGCCGGTCGCGGTGATGGGGCTGACACCAGGGGGTGTGGATCAAGGTGGCGGCACGTTCTCCTCGCGCAGTCGGAACTCGAACAGCCCCCCGCCGAGCTGCTTGCCGAACGGCGAGCCGCAGACGCTGATCCCCTGCTGCTGCAGGATCTCGCGCAGCGCCGTGCCGAGCACCCGCCGCTTGCGGACATCGAGGCCCCTGACCCACTCCAGGCACGGCTTGCTGCCGGAGTCGTCCTCGTAGAACTCGATCTCGTACGGCACAACCTCGCACCGTAGCAAGAATCAGCCCACGGGGCGGCTCCCCGTGCTCGCTCTCACCCGACAGCCCCGGCGAATCAGCTACGCCCAGTGACGGATTCCGCCTGGCCTCCCATGGATTTCGTGGAACGGCTCGTGGAACGAGTGCCGGCGAACATCCTGTGCAGTGTGTGCTTTCAGTGCCTTCTCGCGGGACATCTGTGCAGCTTGTGCGCTCAGGGCGGTTCAGCGGTCTTCTCTTAATCCGCGGGTTCGGGGTTCAAGTCCCTGGCGGCGCACCCGTCCTGAGCTGGGGTTTCTAGCCTCTCGGTGCCTCTGATGGCCGTCGGCGTGGAACGAGTCGATCCGCTGCTTCGCTGCACACAGTGCACTCACTGCACATGCAGCTAGCTCGTCTGATCACACTGGGTAGTCAGCGCTCAAGCTGACGGCGCGCACAGTTCCGCCGTTCTGCGCGGCCGACGATCGCTGAGCGCTCATCAGCTGAGGCACGCAGATCACGGATTTCGCGCACCTGACAGTCATTCCTGGCGTGCGGGTGCTGCAGGCAGATCGTCTGATTCCGCGCCTCGTGCAGGCGACTGGCTGCGGCGCTGCACGCCAGCGTCGCAGGAGTAGCCCGCACGGGTCTGGCCTCCCGCCATCGCGGCCCGTGGTGCCACGATAGGGGTCATGGGCTCACAGCGTTTCCGCGCCGTCATCGGCGCCGGTCCTGGGGACAGCGCGGTCATCACGATGCCGTTCGACCCGGATGAGGCGTGGGGTGCTAAGGCCGACCATCCCGTCGGCGGCACGATCGACGGCTGGCGGATCCGCGCAAGGCTCTTGCCGGCCGGCGGCGGATGGGTGCTGACCCTGGCTCCGAAGCGCCTGCGCGGCATGGGCGTCGCGATCGGCGATGACGTGACCGTTGAGCTGGCCCCGGAGGGTCCGCAACGCGGTGATCTTGCCGACGATATCGCCGTGGCGCTCGCGGCCAGCCCGGCGGCGGGCGCCTTCTTCGATACGCTGGCGCAGTTCTGCCGCACGGCATGCCTCCGCTGGATCGATGCGACCACCCGCCGGCCGGACGTCCGCGCGGCCCGCATCGCTGAGGTAGTCGGCCTGCTCGCGGCGGGGATCAAAGAGCGGCCACGATCGTGAGGCAGGCCTGCCCGATGGGAGCATCGGTGTCGCCGCGATGCCCGGACCGGCATCCGTGCTCATGCCGCTGTCGGTCCAGACCGTGATGCCTGGCCGTCGTGCGCCGGCCGCTTGCCTTGCCGGCCGGGGCCCACCGGGCTAGCCGTGATGAGCCGCCGGGCCCCGGCTGGCCGATTCCCGGCGTCGCGCATGCCGCCGCCAGTAGCCCCGGTACCCGGCGGTGGCAATCAGCAGGACCAGCACGCCCAGCCCGATTTGCATCCCGCGGGTCAGCCCCGGCGGATAGATCGCGGCGACCAGGTAATGCGCGATGAACCCGCCGCGGTAGCCAGCCTCACCGGCGCGGTGACGCAGGTACTTCTCCAGCGGGGTGAGCGGGCAGGTGAAGCCGGTGAATTCGACCAAGGCTCCGTACACGAGCGCCGGGAGGTGCGCCCAGATGATCCGCGGCCAGCGCCAGGCGAGAAAGACTCCGCCCACCACGAAGCCGATGAACAGCAGATGGACGGCAACCACGAGATCAGCGGCAACGCGGTACCACATCTTGTCACCATCCGGACGGCATGCCGCTCCCAGGATATGTGC
>Ga0116222_1001741_pt1 | contig 11857 bp, 13 predicted proteins | sample Sb_taG_12_FD_88963 | JGI IMG/M metagenome (GOLD analysis project Ga0116222, IMG submission 88963) | Peat soil microbial communities from Weissenstadt, Germany - Sb_50d_9_AC metaG | ecosystem: Environmental > Terrestrial > Soil > Wetlands > Peat | place: Germany: Weissenstadt | collected 2010-09-21
AAGGCCGAACTGCTCGATGAACCGCTTCCTCTGGTGCGCCGGCAATTCGGGCGTGGACGCGCGGATTTCCTGCAGCCATTTTTCAGAGACGCGCAGCGGCACCAGGTCGGGCTCCGGAAAGTAGCGGTAATCGTGGGCGTCTTCCTTGCTGCGCATGGTGAAGGTTTCGCCGAGATCGGGATTGTAGAGCCGGGTCTCCTGCGCCACGCGGCCGCCCCTTTCGATGAGGGCCACCTGGCGGGCGATCTCGTAATCCAGCGCCTGCTTGAGGAAGCGGAAGGAATTCAGGTTTTTCACTTCGGCCTTGGTGCCGAGCTTTTCCACGCCCTTCAGCCGGACCGACACATTGGCATCGCAGCGCAGGTGGCCCTTCTCCATGTCGCAGGTGGAGACCTCGACGAACTGCAGCGCCTGCTTCACTTCCGTGAGGTAGGCGTAGGCCTCGTCGGAGCTGCGCATGTCGGGCTCGCTGACGATTTCGATGAGCGGGGTGCCGCAGCGGTTCAGGTCGACGTATGAGTAGCGTTCGGAATCCTTGAAGCCGTCGTGGATGCTCTTGCCGGCGTCGTCCTCCATGTGGACGCGAGTGACGCCGATGCGCCGCTGGACGCCGCCCACGACGATATCGACGTGGCCGTGCTCGGCGAGCGGCTCGTCGTATTGCGAGATCTGGTAGCCCTTGGGCAGGTCGGGATAGAAGTAGTTCTTGCGGGCGAATCGCGACTGCGGGCGGATGAGGCAATTGAGTGCGATCGCGCCTTTGATGGCGAGCTCCACGGCTTGGCGGCTCAGGACGGGGAGTGCGCCGGGAAGGCCCAGGCACACCGGGCAGACATTGGTGTTGGGCGGCGCGCCGAAGCTGGTGGGACATCCGCAAAAGATTTTGGTAGCGGTCGCGAGCTGCACGTGGACTTCGAGGCCGATGACGGGCTCGTAGCGCGCGATGGCTTCGGAGGACGGCAGATCGATTGCGGAAGAGGACATGATGTCCTTCTATTATAATGGGTGGGTCAACGGGCGTTCCCAATTGAGAGCGTGTGAAGATTAGAGACGCGATTAAGCAGTACAAACACCCCGTCAAACCGGGGCGCGTGACGATTGCCGGACACCCGTCAAGAGACCTCGATCCCAAGACACAGGGTAGTATTCTGAAACAAGCGGGGCTGAAATGAGATACGCGGTGCTGTTCGAAAGGACCGAGACCGGTTATAGCGCACACGTTCCGGACCTGCCCGGATGCGTCGCCGCTGGTGAAACCATCGAGGAAACATCTGAATTGATGCGGACCGCGATTCAGATGCATCTGGCCGGCATGCGAGAAGACGGTGAGCCGATCCCGGAGCCACGCACCATCGCGGAGTACATCATTGCGGCTTAGCGTCTGAGCCATCCGCCGGCAGAAGGCGCCGGGCGGGTGCGAGGCAAATTCCATCTACCTCATCCGCGGCCACAAGGTGATGCTCGACAGCGATCTGGCTGAGCTCTACCAGGTGCCTACCAAATCTCTGAACCTGGCCGTCCGCCGCAACTCTGAACGCTTCCCCGCGGACTTCATGTTTCAGCTTTCCAAAGAGGAGTTCGAAAACTTGAGGTTTCAATTTGAAACCTCAAGTTTAGGCTACGGCGGCCGGCGTTACCTGCCCTATGCGTTCACCGAGCACGGCGTGGCCATGCTGTCGTCCGTGCTCAACAGCAAGCGGGCCGTGCAGATGAACATCGTCATCATACGCGCGTTCGTCCGGATGCGCGAGCTGCTGGCCAGCCACAAATCCCTGGCCGATAAGATCGATAAAATCGAGCAGACCCAGAAGCAGCACGGCTCCATTCTCGTTTCAGTTGTCCAAGACATCCAGAGACTCAAGAACCCACCCATCACGAGGGCTATCGGCTTTCGCATACCGCCCAGCCCGAAGAAGAAGCAGTACATCATTGCGGCTTAGCGGCTGAGCCAAGCCGCCGCTCCATGTCGCGGACGAAATCCTGCAGCGCCTTGCGGTCCGCCTGCTGCCACTTGATCACCACGAAGTATCGCCCGGGGTTGAAGAATACGGTGTCGGCCGAGGGCCGCCAGCGCTGTACCAGGTCGAGCCCGACGGCGGACGAAGTCAGCTCGTAGGCACGCGCTTCGAGCCGTCCAGGGCCTTCGTACACGGCGGTGCGGAGGCGCCTCACGCTGGTGCGCGGCACGGGATCGGGAGCTTCGGAAACGGGCGGATCGCGGACCTCGGTGCGGCGCCAGACGCCGGCCACCGTGCCGGGGAAGGGATCGAACGGCGGCGCACTCTCGCGGCAGGCCGCGAGCAGCAGCGCGGCGAAGATCGACGAGCGGCGGGTCATTTGATTTGATTGCATGCGGGTGATTCGATTCTTGCATGCCGGGGCAGAGCACGGTGATACTATGCCCTTTATGGCGAAGTTCAAGCCGGTAAGACCGAAAGCCAAGGGACCGCGGGTTCCACAGGGCGGCATTCCATGCGTCATCATGGTGATTACCGGCATGGTGCTGGTGATGGTCTTCCTCTACTTCGTGATGAGAACTTCCGGATAAAACATGCGCAGCGACAACCGGCAAGCGGGCGAGATGCGCCCCGTCGAGATCGTCACCGACTATCTCATGACCGCGGAGGGTTCCGCGTTGATCAAGGTGGGCAACACGCACGTGTTGTGCGCCGCCACCATCGAGGACACCGTGCCGCAGTTCCTGCGGAACTCCGGAAAGGGATGGGTGACGGCCGAATATTCCATGCTGCCGCGCGCCACCGCGAAGCGCACACCGCGCGAGGTGACCAAGGGCCGGCCCTCGGGCCGGACCCACGAGATCCAGAGGCTGATCGGGCGCTCCGTGCGGTCGGTGGTCGATATGGCCGCGCTGGGGGAGCGCACCGTGGTGATCGATTGCGACGTGTTGCAGGCGGACGGCGGCACGCGCACCGCGTCCATCACGGGCGCGTTTGTGGCGCTGGGGCTGGCGCTGCAACAACTGGTGCGGTACGGAGCGCTCAAGGGGATGCCGCTGCGCGATTTCGTGGCCGCGACCAGCGTGGGACTGGTGGGCGGCGTCCCCATGCTCGACCTGTGCTACGAGGAGGATTCGCGCGCCGACGTGGATATGAACGTGGTGATGACCGGATCGGGCCGCTTCGTGGAGGTGCAAGCCACCGCAGAGCACGAGCCCTTCGACGACGACCAGATGTCGCGGCTGATGGCGCTGGCGCGCAGCGGCATTGCGGAGCTGATCGAAATTCAGAAGAAGGTCACACCGATTTGATCCGGCTCGATTGCGCCACGGGCAACCAGGGAAAGCTGCGGGAGTTCCGCCTGGCGGCGGGGCATGCGCCGGTGGAGATCGAGTTGCTGCCCGGATATCGGGATATTCCGCCGTGCGTGGAGGACGGCGCCACGTTCGAAGAGAATGCCATCCGCAAGGCGCGGCATTACGGAGTCCACGCGCCGGGCCTGCTGTTTGCCGACGATTCGGGCCTGGAGGTGGACGCGCTGGGTGGGGCGCCGGGCGTCTATTCGGCGCGATTTGCGGGGCCGCACGCGAGCGATGAGGCTAACAACCGGTTGCTGCTCGAAAAACTGCGAGGCGTGGAGAACCGTGTGGCACGCTTTGTGTGCGCGATCGCGCTGGTGGAAAGAGAGCGGGTCCGCGGGGTCTACCGCGGCGCGGTGGAGGGTGTCATCCTGGATGGGCCGCGCGGCGAAGGCGGATTCGGATACGACCCGCTGTTCTACTACCCGCCGTTCGGGTGCACGTTCGGCGAGGCCAGCGACGAACGGAAGTTTTCAGTGAGTCATCGCGGGCAGGCGCTGCTTGCAATGCTGCGGGGGTTGGGGCTCCGATAGCGCGAAGCCTTGGCCACGGCGCCCGTGGCAGAATGAGAAAGGAAACTTGGCAGGAGCAGGCTTCCGGCAAGTGGAGGGTGCCGAAGAACCGTCGACACGAGCGGGGGACGATCCCTTCGGAGCGTCTCTGGCGGCAGAAACCTTTGGGGCCCGAGGAGCGCCGGCTGAAGCCGGCGGCAGCCAAGATTGGCTGCCCCACAAACGTTCAGAATCAGTGCGTTATCCAAGGGTTTCTGGAGAGTGTCGACGCTGCACGCTGAGAGCGTGCGCCACGGGAGACTTATGGCACTCTTCCTGTGACCGTCCGCATGGAAAGCGTTTGTTTCACCAGCTCCGTTTTGGCCCACGCATGGTAGGATTCACGCGCTTCCTGTAACTGGGATTCCGTGCAAAACCCAGCCTTCGCGAGTTGCCCGCCCACGTTCTCGATCACCTCGGGCCACAAGGCCGTGCGCTCCGCGAAATCCGGCTCGCCGCGTTCGGCAACCTCGTCCTGCACATGGCTCTCGATGTCTTCCAGCCCGGCAGCCCGCAACAGTGCGGGAAGACGATCCGCCATGCCGTTGTCCCATTGGTTGGCCTGCCGCCAGGCCAGGAATGCCTTGTAGAAATGGCGGAACTCAGGCGGTGGATCGGGACTCCACTCGTTTCTCGCGTGGTTGTAATCGAGGACCACGAGCATGCCGGCGGGTTGGGCGGCTCGTTTCATCCTGGAGACGGCCAAGGCCGGTTCAGCGATCCATTGGAGCGTTCGCGCGGCGGTGACGATATCGAATTGCGCCGGGTAGCTCAAGCTCTTTGCGTCGCTATACTCGAACCGCAAATTCGGAAGTGAGCCATGCTCTTCCCGCGCAAGCTCCAGAAGCACCTCGTCGCGATCGACTCCGACTGCGTACCCCTCAGGTCCAACAACCTGGGCAATTCCCGCGGTGATGGCGCCGGTTCCACAGCCAACATCCAGCACGGAAAAACCAATCCGCAGCAACCCGGCAAGATGGCGGTGGTCTCGCTGAAGGGTTCGACGGTTGAGGATTCGGGGATCGGACCGGTGTGACTGGGCATGCATATTCAACGACTCGCCACCGCATTCACCAGCAGCCGCACCGGCCGGACCGCGGCCAGCACCACTTGGGCGACGGGCTGCTCGAAAGCGTCGAGCGCCTGGTTCTGTGCGGCCATCCAACCGGAGGGCGGGGCTTGAGCCGCTTCCCAGTATTGCAGCGCATCGAGGCCGATTTCGCCTACTGACTTCAGGTTTTGGGAGAGCGGAATCAACTCGGCGGGCGAGCCGTCGAAGCGCGCGTCGTTGGCGGCCCATTCGCGGAGCCGCGAGCGGATGTCCCGAAGTTCCGACGGATCGCCAGACACCAGCCGCGTTACTGCCTGTTCCAGGCGGCGCACCGGCTCGCTCTCGGGGCGGGCCGCGTCTACAAACCGATCGAGCGGCGTCAGGCTGGTGTAGTACCGAGCCACTGACCGCACGTCAATTCCTGTGGCCTCGGAAGCATCTCCCAGGACGCGCAGCGGAGCGATGGACTGCCCGGGGGGCTGCCCGCCGGCGAGGCTCTCGAGCATGGGCAGATAGTTGGCGCGATGTTGTATGCCGGTCCCCTCCAACCAGCGGCTCACCGGCTCCAGCCGCTGGTACATCGAGCTGACATCGGTGACTTCCGCGGGCGACCAGAAGCGCTCGGCGATGGCCGCCATGCGGGGCCAGATGCGGGAATCGACAGTCTGGGCGCTCACGAACTCGGCCCACATGCAGGCTTCGCCCCCGAGCGTGCCGGTGGCTTGTCCGGGATCGACGGCGTAGTGCTGAGCCGCGGGGCGCAGGTAGTCCAGGTAATAGCCGTAGGAGACGACGGTTCGATAGCCCTGGGCGGTTCCGGGACCACGCCATGCCTGGATGACCGCATCGGCGGCCAGGCCGGGCGTGAGGACGTCATCCCAGCCGACGAGTGTCTTGCCGTGTTGCCGGAGCAGCGCCTGCACGCGCAGGATGAACTGCGGCTGGAGAGCGCGCGCCAGCGGGTCTTCGACTTCGTCGCCGCCGATGTGGAAGTACGGGTCGGGGAAGAGCGCGGCCATCTCGCCGAAGAAGGCGTCGAGGAAACCGTACGTGCTATCGCCGGCGGCGTTCATCACCGCCGGGAAAACGCCCCAGTCGCGCTCGATTTGATAAGGGCCGGGCGCGGCAGCGAGGTCGGGCATTCCGACGAACCAACTGGTGGTGTGACCCGGGATGTCGAACTCGGGGACGACGCGGATGCCGCGGTCGCGGGCGTAGGCGACGACTTCGCGAACCTGGTCCTGGGTGTAGAAGTTGCCGTCGGAACCGAGCTGCTGGAGCTGCGGATAGAGCTTGCTCTCCACGCGAAAGCCCTGATCGTCCGACAGGTGCCAGTGGAGGACGTTGAGCTTCACCGCTGCCATCGCGTCGAGATTGCGTTCGATCACTTCGACCGGCATCCAGTGGCGCGATACGTCCATCATGAGACCGCGCCACGGGAATCGCGGGCGGTCTTCGATATGGAGCGCGGGGACGGCGGGAGTCGAGTCGATCAACTGCAATAAAGTCTCGATGCCGCGTAGCGCTCCCGTGGCGCTGGGGGCGTCGAGGCGCGCGCCGGCTTCCGTGACATCCAGCGTATAAGATTCGTCTTCGCCGAGCGTGGGCCACTCCGGCGCGGGCTGGCCGCAGGTGACGGTAAGGCCCGGCCCGCGCCCGCTTCTCCGCCCACGGAAGCGAGCCACGGCGGACTCCGGACATCCGTTGTTGACCACGTGGAAGCCCGGTCCCACTGCCAGCCGGCCGGTGCCTGGGACCACCTTCCAGGGAAGGGGCATCAAGATGACGAGCAAGACAGGCCAGGAGGCCTGTCCTACTTGAGTTGGCGGTCGCATTCGGCGATGGCCTCCTTGGCCAGTTTCAGGCGGCGGGCAGTCTCGGGGGTCTGCGGCTTCCAGGCCTTCCAGCGAGTCACGTTCTTCTGGAACGCGAGCCGGGCCCAGCCGTAGTGGCGATTCGCGAGGAGCATCCGGCCGTACAGTTGATCGGAATCGGAGGCCGCCTCCATGGCTTCCAAGGTCGGCCGCGGGACCGAGAGAAGGCGGTTCAAAACGGGCTGGCTGCTCTGGATGATCGCCGCCGCGCCATCCGGCTTACCGCGATGGAGCAGACTCTCCGCATCGCGGTTCATGGATGCCAGTTGTTCCACCAGGGGCTGGTACCAGTCGGCTTTCGTGGCATCTTTGGTCACAGCCGGCTTGGGCTGCTCGACCGGGCGCGGAGCGGGTGCGCAGGCCGTGAGGAGCGTGGCGGTCACAAGCGAAAGCAGGCGCACTACTCATAGCGTAACGCTTCGGACGGATAGACTCGCATGGCGCGGCGGGCCGGAATATAGCTCGCGGCAAACGCGGCGGCCACCAACACCAGCGCCATGGACGCGAAAGTCAGTGGATCGAACGCACTGACTTCGAACAACTGGCTCTTGAGCCAGCGGCTGCAGGCGACCGACGCGACCAGGCCGATCGCCGCACCGATCCCGGCCAGCCGGACACCCTGGCCGACCACCAGCCTGAGCACCGCCTCGCTGGGGGCGCCCAGCGCCACGCGGATGCCGATCTCCTGGGTGCGCTGCGTTACGGAGTAGCTGATGACTCCGTACAGGCCGAGCGCGGCCATCAGCAGCGCCACCACCGCGAAGAAGCCGAGCAGCCGCACCACGAAGCGGCGGGGAGCGAGGGAACTCGAAACCAGGTCTTCGAGCGTCTTGAGCTGCGAGACAGGCTGTGCCGGGTCGACCGCGTGAACGGCTTCGCGGATGGCTCCGGCGAAGGCGGCGGGGTCGCGTTCGGTCTTGACCGCGATCTGCGTGTAGGGCGCCGCTACCTGCCACATGCAGTAATAGTAGACGCCTTTGCCGGAGTCGGCGGCGAGGTCCGACTGATGGACGTGCCCGACGACGCCCACAATCCTCGCAAAGACGTTTCCAGGAACTCCTCCGCGGATGTGCTGGCCGATGGGGCTCTGGCCGCCCCAGTATTGGCGGGCCAGGTTCTCATCAATGATGGCGACGCGTTCGGTGCCTTCGACATCCTGGTCGGTGAAATAGCGGCCGGCCTTGAGGGGAATGGTCAAGGCCTGAAAGTAGGCCGGCGAGATCGCGCGGATGTCGCCGTGGGGGCCTGGATCGCCCGGTCCGGTGGGCTTCTCCTGGATGGAGAACGAGGCCGACCCAGCCGTGCCGGTAAACGGCAATCCCACCGCTGCGGCGGCGGACGCGACCCCGGGAGTCGAAGCCAGGCGGTCGATCAGCGTCCGGTAGAAGACGATTTGCTTGGGCATATCCGGATAGCGCGTACGCGGCAGCGAGAGGCCGGCGGTTATCACTCCGTGAGGATCGAAACCAGGGCGCACATCCTCGATGCGCGCGAGGCTGCGGATGAAGAGGCCGGCGCCCACCAGCAGCATCAGGGCCAGCGCGGTTTCGCAGGTGACCAGGGCGGAGCGGAGGCGCTGCCGTCCGCGGCCGGACATTCCGGAGCGGCCGGTTCCTTTGAGCACCTCGGCCGTATCGAGCTTGGCGATCTGCCAGGCGGGCACTCCACCGAACAGAAGCGCCGAGACGATGGTGGCGGCGGCGGTGAAGAGCAGCACGTTGGCGTCGATGGAGGCGGCGATGCCGATGGCCGCGTCTTCGGGGGCGAGCAGCAGCAGAACCCGCATCCCGGCGTAGGCCAGGGCAAGGCCTGTGACCGCGCCGCCGAAGGCCAGCAGCAGGCTTTCGGCCAGGGTTTGCCGCATGAGCGCCCAACGTCCCGCGCCCAGCGCGGCGCGCACGGCAATCTCGCGCGTGCGGCCGGAGGTGCGCGCCAGCATGAGGCCGGCGATATTGGAGCAGGCGATGAGGAGCACGAATCCCACGGCGCACAGCAGGATGACCAGGGGACGCTTGGTGTCGCCGGCCAGGAAGTCGGTGATGGGCACGGCGAACATGCCCCACTGCGAGTCGCGGGCGTAGGTGGCGCCCCGGGTGCCGGAGGCTTTCAGGCGGTCGGCCAGCACCTGGATGAAGGCATCGGCGCGCTCGAAGGGGACGCCGGGACGCACGCGGGCAAAGGCGTTGTAGCTTTCGTTGAAGCGGTTGTTTTCGGAGAAGGCGGCGGGCGCGAGGCCCAGCGGAGCCCACAGGTCCACGTTCCGCGGAAAGCGGAAATCGGGTCCCATGACGCCGACGATGTGGTAGGGGTTCTCGTTGAGCGAGACGGTCTTTCCCAAGATATTGGGGTCGGAGCCGAACAGGCGCTTCCAGGCGGGGTAGGAAAGCGCGATGACGCGATTGGCATCGGGCTGGTCTTCATCGGGGGTGAAGACGCGCCCGAGGAGGGGCCGGGAGCCGAAGACGTCGAACCATTCGACCGATACGGAGGCGCCCTGGAGACGCTCCGGCGCGTCGCCGCCGGTGTAATTGAAATCACCTTCGCCGATGATGGCGGCGTGCTCGAAGAGGTCGCGGCTGTCACGGACGTCGGCGAAGTCGCGGGCGGAGATCGGAATGCTGCGGAGGTTGAGCTTGTCGTACTTGACGCGGACGGCCACCACCTGGTTGGGGCGCGAAATGCCCGCGGGATTGAGCAGGATCTGGTTGACCAGGCTGAAGATGGCGGCGTTGGCGCCAATGCCGAGGGCCAGCGCGGCGATGGCCGTGGCGGCGAAGCCGGGACTTTTGCGCAGGGTACGGGTGGCAACGCGAAAATCCGACAGCATATGTATTTAATACGAACGAGCCGGCATAATGGCCCGCAGAATTTCGCGGTTTAGATTCTAGGCTTGCGGCCGAAGACCCGCGGCGGGACGCGCCTTACCCTCTTGCCCGTGGCCCGTGGTTCTGGCACTGCCGCTAATGGGCTGGGAATTCTTGTTCTTGAAGACCGCGTCGTCAAAGAGCTGGATAAACATAATGGTGCCCATGACCGGAATGAGTACCCACTTCAAGATCACCGCAACCGGAAATCTCGTCTCGAAGAACGCGGTTTCAGTACGGCCACTTGTCCGTATAGGATTGCTCTCCGGGGTCACTCTCCTTCGCCGGGCTTGCATCACCACCTGCGCCGCCGGCACACCCATGGTGAGCAACACCCCAAGGACAATGCACTCGTGCCACACCACGGAGAAACTCCGCTGCCACATGACCTCGTTGACAACAATGTACAGGAAACATACGGCCCATGTGATCACCAGGCCTATGGCCCGAGCTTTGAAGCGCTCGGTTTCGTACCGATATAGTTCATCGCGCAGCTTCATCGCAGTAAACTGAGATCCTCCCACCATGATACTGCATCGCCATCCTTCTAGTGCTTCCCCAAAAGCAATACCACAATCAGCTTGCGAACCAGCGCCAAAATGATTACCAGGTCACACGTCAGGAAGCCCCACTTGTGGAGTTCGCGATGGTTCTCGATTTCGGCATACCCTCCATATTTTGCAGCGATGGTCAGGAGAAAGTGGATCGCTGACACAAAGGCAAGAAAGCACGCGTACAATAGCACATCGTCCATCAAGGCAACGACGACGGGCCCCTTACGACTCCACCACCCTCTCAAGTATTCAGCTATCCGATCGCCGATGCCGGGTTCTCCCGCCAGAGGGCCGAGATTGGGTGGAGTGATCGGGCTCTCTTTAGGACTTGGGGGTCCTGGGCGCTTTCCCCGGTTGTTCTTGCCTTTATCTTTTGGCACGAAGCCAAGATCATATCTCATCGGCCGGGCCGGAGAAAGCCGTTCTCTAGCCAAGTAAATTTCGGCCGAATAGCGAAGCGCTCCCATTGCTCTACGGAGCGTGATTTCGTATGATCCGTAGATACTATGGACGAACTCGGAACGGTCGAAGGGGCTGAGGGTATCCTCACCATACGCGGCGGCGGCAACGTGCGCGGATGGAACGGCATTCAGTACAAGTCGGGCCTGTCGGCGAAGAATGTCGGGGCGAAGAAGCTGTCGATGAACGTGGCCACCATTCCGCCGGGTGGCGTGGCGTCGGCACACATCCACGTGGATTTCGAGGTGATGCTCTACATCCTCGCCGGCCGCGTGCGGCATGAGTATGGGCCGGCGCTGGAACACACGCTCGAGAACCAGGCCGGCGACTTCATCTTCATCGAGCCCGGCGTGCCGCACGAGGTCTTCAACATCAGCGACACCGAGCCCGTGGTCGCGGTGGTCGCGCGATCCGGCGCCGGCGAGTGGGAGAACATCGTCAGCTTCACGCGGCCGAAATGCTAACCGACACCCAAATCTCCGAGCTGCGATCCCACTTTCCGATCCTCCAGGAGAAGACGTATCTCTATAACTGCTCGCAGGGCGCGCTCTCCGACGCCGTCGAAGGCGGTATGCGCGAATACGCGGAGAGCTGGCGCACCTCGTCCGACCCTTGGGCCGAGTGGGTGGGATTGTATGAAGCGCTGCGCGTGGAATTCGCGCGATTCATCAATGCCGAGCCCGACGAAGTGGCCATCGTGACGAGCGCCTCGGCCGGAATCAACCCCATCGCCAACGCGCTATGCTTCGACCAACGCAACAAAGTGGTGATGAGCGAGTACGAGTTCCCGACCATGGGGCACATCTGGCTTGCGCAGCGGCCGCGCGGCGCAGATGTCCAGTTTTTGGACGGCGTCGACAACACGGTCGGGGCCGAGGCCTACGAGCGCGCCATCGACGACCGCACGCGCATCGTGCCGCTCACCCAGGTCTCCTTCGTCAACGGATTCCGCTCCGACGTAGCGGCGGTCACCCGCATGGCCCACACGCACGGCGCCCTGGTCTTCCTGGATGGCTACCAGGATTGCGGCACGCGCCCCATGGACGTCCGGGCGCTCGACGTGGACTTCTTCGTGACCGGGGCGCTGAAGTATCTGCTCGGTCCGCCCGGGCTGGCATTTCTGTACGTGCGGCGCGAGCTGGTGGAATCGCTCGCTCCCACGATGACCAGTTGGTTCTCGCAGCGCGA
>Ga0116222_1001743_pt1 | contig 11850 bp, 12 predicted proteins | sample Sb_taG_12_FD_88963 | JGI IMG/M metagenome (GOLD analysis project Ga0116222, IMG submission 88963) | Peat soil microbial communities from Weissenstadt, Germany - Sb_50d_9_AC metaG | ecosystem: Environmental > Terrestrial > Soil > Wetlands > Peat | place: Germany: Weissenstadt | collected 2010-09-21
CCCGGGCCTCGCGGCTCAGTTCTTTCCCCGCGCGCGCCAGCTGGCGCGCACGGGGAAGTTCTCCATTGCGAACTTGCATTTCGACACTCTATCGAGTGTCAACAATCATTCTGAACGGGAACAAGGTAGGCTCCGGGGCGGAATCGTAAGAGTGAATCATAAGAGAATAAAGAGATTAGAGCGCGCAACACTCTTGCGCATTCACCACCGCGACGCGCTCCATTTTCTGGAAAACAACACTTATCTCGTTGAAAAAGAACTCTCGCTGTGTTGGCGCAGAGTTTGCACGCTTCCTGCTGAACAATATATAGCCGCGTCTCCCTCGAAATCGTCCGCCTGGCAGCGGTCCCCCTGCGATTGCGCCACATGACTACAACGCCAAGGAGAAAGTCTTTTGCCGACTGTCCGCTTATTCGCCCTCTTATTCTTGATTACCGGCCGCGCTCTGAGCCAGGATCACATGCTCAACCGGACGCCCAACGAAATGCGCGCCGAAATCGACCCATCGGGCGGCTTCACGCCCAGTTTCAGCCAATCGTCTCCCGTCCCCGCTGCGCCCGCGGCGCACCGAGTCATAGACAAGAAATTCCTCGTTCTGATGGGAGCGCTCGGTGGCGCCGAGAGTTTGCGGTACACTTCGCGATAGCTGGTGCTCGACAATGAATTCGCCGCCGGCGCGCCCTGGGTCACCACCGTTCCCCCGGACCAGCACCTGGTCGCCAAGTATGCGGGACTCTACCTTGCAGAACTGCTCCTGGCTTATGAGCTCAAGAAGCCGCACTCCTGGATTCCAGGCGATATGGCCGTGCGGAGGCTGTGGTGGGCATATCCGGCGACTATGGCAGCGATCCACATCAAGAACGGCGTTGGCAACATTCGCACTCAGGGGCCTGGCGGCTGCACTTCGATAGAGTGCGCTGAGCAAATGCAATAGCACGCGGATCGGATCCAGCCTGAGCTTCCTGCGATCCGGCGCTCGCACCTGCCTTTTTCCGGCAGAAGAGCAAGTGGTCGTACCACTTCTCTCCTCGTCCGAGTATAATCGGTGCCTAGAATCCCGCTAAGAAAGACGAAAGCTGGCACTCCTATGACCTCTACCAATGGCAATTCTGGCAATGGCAGTAACCGATACAGTGTCCCCAAGCCGCGTGCAGAGTGGCTGACGCAGCGCAAGCGGGCGAACACCGACGGCAATTTCTCGCAGATGCATTACGCGCGCAATGGCGTGATCACCGAAGAAATGGGATACGTCGCCCACCGCGAAAAACTCGCGCCTGAGTTGGTACGCGACGAAGTGGCCCGCGGCCGCATGATTATTCCCGCCAACATCAATCATCCGGAACTGGAGCCGATGGCGATCGGCGTGGCCTCGCTATGCAAGATCAACGCCAACATCGGCAACTCGGCGGTCACTTCGGAGATCAACGAAGAACTGAAAAAGCTGCACACCGCCGTGCATTACGGCGCCGATACGGTCATGGATCTCTCCACCGGTGGCAACATCCACGAAATTCGCGAGGCGATCCTTCGCCACTCGCCCGTTCCCATCGGCACAGTTCCGATCTACGAAGCCATCGCGCGCGTGAAACGGGTGGAAGACTTGAATGCCGATGTAATGCTCGAAGTCATCGAAGAGCAAGCCGCCCAGGGCGTGGACTACATGACCATCCACGCCGGAGTGCTGATTCAATATTTGCCGCTGATTTCGAAGCGTATTACCGGAATCGTAAGCCGCGGCGGCGCCATCCTCGCGCAGTGGATGGCTTACAACCACAAACAGAATTTCCTCTACGAGCGTTTCGACGATATCTGCAAGATCATGAAGAAGTATGACGTCAGCTTTTCGCTAGGGGACGGCTTGCGTCCCGGCTGCGTCGCCGATGCCAGCGACGAAGCCCAGTTCGCCGAACTGAAGACTCTGGGCGAGCTGACGAAAATAGCCTGGCAGCACGATGTGCAGGTGATGATCGAAGGCCCCGGCCATGTTTCCATGGACAAGATCAAGGAGCAGGTGGAGAAAGAAGTCGAGCTCTGCTACGAAGCTCCTTTCTACACGCTGGGCCCGTTGGTCACTGATATCGCACCCGGCTACGACCACATTACCTCAGCGATTGGTGCGGCCATGATCGGATGGTACGGCGCGGCCATGCTGTGCTACGTCACGCCGAAGGAGCACTTAGGGTTACCAAATGAAAAAGACGTGAAAGACGGCATTATCGCCTACAAGATTTCTGCCCACGCGGCCGACATCGCCCGCCAGCGTCCTGGCGCCCGCGACCGTGACGACGCCCTCAGCTACGCCCGCTACAAATTCGATTGGGAGAAGCAGTTCGCGCTCTCGCTCGATCCCGAAACCGCCCGCTCTATGCACGACGAAACCCTGCCCGACGACTATTACAAAGAGGCAGCCTTCTGCTCCATGTGCGGCCCGAAATTCTGCTCGATGAATTATTCGTCGAAGGTGGACGAGTACAACAAGCAGGTCCACGGGATCGAGAAAAAGGATTATTCGGAGCTGGTGGAGAGGCTCGTGTCCATCAAGTAAAGCACGCACTTGGATCTTCCCCAAAGCGAGGTCTATGGATCACCACGAGGCAGTCCGGAAATTTGAACATTTGATGTTAAAAGAGGCCGATCACGCACGCGAAGTCGCGATGGAACTGGAGGCCTTGGAGCCGATCCTGACGACTGAGAACTCTCGACAGCTCGCACAGTTGCAAATAAAGGCAAGCCACAAGCAAGCCAAAGAGTTTCGCGAATTGTCGGAAAAAGTCAAAGAGAAATAGTGCTGTGCGCCCCAAATCCTCTCGATGAGCTACTCGTCAAAGGTGGACGAGTATAACAAGTAGGCTTGCGGCATCGAGAAGAGGGATTATTCGGAACTGGTGGATCGGCGGGTGACGCTGAAGTAGAGGTAAGGAGTATGAAGATACCGATTGAACGGGGATGTGACTGCGGAGGAACTTACGTATTTACCGCCCATGGGGATGCCGAGTTTAGGGAGGCGACGTGCTCAAGTTGTGGGTCCGTCGCTTCTCTCATTGATCCGGTCAGCGTAAGCGTTACTGGCGAGAGGCTTTTGTACCGGAGCAAGGCAGACTTAGATGGGGGGGATTACAGCCTCTCAATTGTCGTTGCAGTCATGGCGGTTGAATCGTTTCTTACCCGGCTGTTCCTGAAGCTAAAAGGAATGGAAAATTATGCGGTTACGTTCAAACCTCCAACTCCCACTCAGGAGGCAGAATGGGAAAAAGAATTTCCGAAGAGTGGTGGCTTTCCGAGCTCGGCTGGGTTCGTCTCGCAAAGACTAGTGGGAACGACATTCGACAAGTTTGTCGCAACAAGCAAAAGGGCGAGCGCGATATTCTCTGCGCTTCCAGATTCACGTGAAGCAAGTCCGACCCGATATTTCCAAAATCAATTATTCAGGCGACGAAATCGGATCGCTCATTGGGGCTACGTGAATACCAGCAAGTCAGAGGCGCAGCTGTGTCACAACGTTGCCGTTGCCGCGGTTTCCATCCTGCGCGAGATGGACGCAGCGACAGACTGGGTCGCCTTCGCGGAAAGAATGGCCGAGGCTGCACGCTCCGGCGTGGCTGTGGAGCGCCAGCAACTGCGAGACATCTTAGCCGTACGCCGGCGAAGCGAGCCACCGCGGCAAGCTCGGTGAATCCGCCAAGACTTACTATTATTGCCGGAGCCAACGGCTGCGGCAAAACAACGCTGACCCGCTGGGACCGGAAAACCTTTGCAAGCGTTCCGATTCTTGATCCGGACGCGATTGGAAAGACCCTACGGTCCACCGTCCCTTCAACCTTCCCAATCGCATCCGCCCGGCATGTTCTCAACGCCGCTAAACAGCACCTCAGCCGCGCCGAAACCTTCGCCGTCGAAACCACTCTCTCGGGCCACACCTATCCGCAAATGATGGTGGATGCGCGAGTTCGTGGTTTCGAGATCGTGCTGGTCTACATCGGGACAGAGAATGTTGAGATCAACCTGGCACGAATCAGAAATCGAGTTCTCGCGGGTGGCCATGATGTCCCGGAGAGCGACGTCCGCCGGCGTTACCAGCGAAGCTTCAAGAGTCTTCCGATAGCGATGGAGCGCGCCGACCACACCATCCTGTTCGACAACTCAACCGAAGAGGGTTACCGGCTTGTCGCGGTTCTCGGGCCGTCTGGAAGTCAGTGGTTCGAGCCTGTTCCAGATTGGGCAAAGGCAAGTCGAAGCTAGGCCGGGCATCGCCTCAAGCGAATTCGTCTTAGCCAGCGCGACCGCGCAGGTTGAGGCGCCAGTAGTCTAATGAAAAGGGCGGGTTATCCGCCGAGGCTCGATCCGTCAGCTCTGCCATAAATTCCGCCCGAAGTTGTTCGGACGGAATGTTCTCCAGATGCCGCCGCAGAATAATGTTACGCACAAACTCGTTGTACTGCCCCGCACTGTCGAGGATCGTGGGGGCCGCTTCAATCGAGGTCTCTACTTCGACGAACCCGGCACGTAGAAGGGACCGCGCAGCACTCTCGGCATCCTGAAAAAGCCAAGGCTCACGGAAGCCCGCAAAGAACGAAGCAAATTTCGGAGTTGCCGCCAGTTCGCCCGCACGTTTGCGCACGCAGAATAGGTTGGGTCCGCCTCCGCATTGGGCTTCCAGCCATCCTCCAGGAACCAGAGCCCGGCGCAGGTTCGCAAACAATTGATCGTGGTCGAGTACCCAATGAAAGGCCGCCGTGCTCACGATCCCGTCGAAGCTAGCTTCAAACGGAAGGCGCAACAGATCACAAAGGACGAGATTCGGGACTAGATTCGCGCGAGGTTTGAAATGTGCGAGGTGCTCGCGTGCAGATCTCAACATGTTTTGCGAGAGGTCGATGCCGACTACGCGGCCACGGGGCAGCGCGTCAAGTAATTCGGCGGTTAGCCGCCCGGTGCCGCATCCGGCATCGAGCACCGCCTCGTCTCCGCGCAGCCGCAACCGCGACAGGACCTTTTTTCCCCAACTGACCTGTGGTTCGGAAAGCCGGTGATAGGCGTCGGAATTCCACTCGCGCGAAGAGGATTGATTTTGCGTCAAGGTCTTCTGCCTGCCCATTTGTCCGCATAGTCCCTTTAGTCCGCAGCAAGCGCTAGCTCTTGAAATCCGCTACGCCATCCCACACCAGTTGGACGGCAATAGCAAGAATCAGAAAGCCAAAAATTTTATTGATGGCTCCGACCGCGCTCGGCCCTAGCCGCCGCACCAGCGGCCCTCCCAGCCAGAAGAACAACAACACCGAAAGCGCCACCGCCGCGATGCCGATGACCATGCCCATGTAGGAAGCAGCACTATCTACGTGCGCGGCCAGCGCCATCACAACGCCAATGGCTCCCGGCCCCGACATGAGCGGCATCGCGAGCGGAGTTAGGGAAATGTCTTCTTTCTCTTCCGCCTCATGGCTCTCCTCGGGTGTGATGCGCGCATGCGATGTCACCATGCCCCAGGCGGTATTGGCGACGATCAGGCCTCCGGCAATCTTCAAAACCGGCAGCGAGATACCGAAGAAATACAAAACGAAGCGGCCAAAGAAAAGGAATGTGACCAGGATAACGAAGACCCATATGCCGGTCTTTAAGGCGGTGCGCCGGCGATCCTGTGGAGACCAGGAAGAGGTCATCGTAAAGAAGATCGGAATGCCTCCGAAAGGATCGACGATGGGAAACAGCGCCAGAAACGTCGCCGCCGCCGAGTGCGGCAGCGTGCGCAGGAATTGTCCGAGAGCGTGGGTGGCATTCACGTGGTCTACCGGTAGCCTTCCAGGACCTTGGCAGCGCGCTCGAGAGCAGCCGCAAGGACTGCCAACTGCTGACGCGCTCGCTCTGCATCCCCTTTGTCCAGAGCTTCATTTACCCCCGGAATCACGACGGCGGCATAGCCCGTGTATTCGCCCGGAGCATAGATGGCATGGCGAAACCAGGGACGGTGGGGCAGTCCGTCGGGCACCAAAAGAGCACGCTCGCCGCTACGCAGCGCCTGGTTCAACCGCGCAGGATCTCGCGGCGGATTCTTCTGCTTCGACCTAATCTTTCCGCCTGCTTCGCGGAAATGCTTTGCGGCAGCCATCGCGGCGCTGAAGTCGAGTGGGCGGTCCCCTAATTTGTCCTCGGCTCTTTTCCTGGCTGTATCGAGGTAAGCGGAAATCTCTTTGCCGTACTCTTCGTAGTCGTAGGGCAGCACGTCGGCATCAGCCATGCGTAAGGCCTCGAGGCCGAATACTCGCGCCATCTGCTGCTCGTAAACGAAATCTGGATCGCCGAACTTCTTGAACCAGGCAAAATTGTCGAAGACGGAATGGTATACACCATAGGGGCCGGTCGAGCTGATATCGGTGGAAGGCACACCCAAATGCTGCTGAAATGCACTGTAATCGGAGCCGCTGCCTAAATCGCCGACCGCGACATCGCCTTTCACAGAGACTGCCGGTGCGTGGCGGTTATCGTCGTTAGCCTCCGCCGGTGACTGCGCCGACAAGCTGCCGGCGTGATCCACCTTCTGCCAAGTCTCATAAACAGTGCCACCCTTGGGGCTGGGCACGGCTTTGGCAACATCTCGCAAAAACTGCTTCAGGCTGGGCACGGCCGACGCGCCGAACTTCGGGCCGGAGACAGCAACATCCATATTGAAGTAGGCGGGTGCATTGGCTAGCTCCGATTCGTGTTGCTCGGCCCATTCCGTGGAACCCATGAGGCCTTCTTCTTCGCCATCCCAACTGGCAAAAATCATGGTGCGCTTCGGCTTCCACCCCGACTTCAGCAGTTCGCCGACACCGTGCACGCTCTCGAGCGTTGCCGCCGTCCCGCTGTTCGGGTCGACGGCACCATAAACCCACGCGTCACGATGGTTGCCCGCAACCACCCACTCGTCTGGCAACTCGCTGCCGCGTACGCGACCGATCACATCCCATAGCGTGCGGAACTGATAATCCTGCTTGAGGTGCATTTTCACCCGCGCCGGTCCCGGCCCCACGTGGTACGTGAAGGGCAGCGCACCCTGCCACTCGCGCGGCGAATCGGGCCCGCTCAGATGCTGAAGGATGGGCGCGGCATCGTGATAGGAAAGCGGCGTGACGGGAATCTTCGGCATCTGTGCCGACTGCTCGGGAGAAAGACGCTTGCTCTCAGGCAGCGACGGCAGCGAGGCAATTCCAGGCGTCGTCGGATCGCCGGGATACTCGAACATGTAGCCAACCGAGCCGCGCTGCACTCCGGTATCGGGCCGCCACGGCCCATCGGGATATTTATCCCCACGTCGCCAGCCGTCATCGTAGGGATCCGAATAGATAATCACTCCGGCAGCGCCGCGCTCCTGTGCGATGAATTCTTTTACTCCGCGAAAGTTCTGCCCGTAGCGCACCAGCACGATTTTGCCGCGCACATCGATCTTCAATTTATCCAGTTTCTCGAAATCTTCCGGCGTACCGTAGTTGACATAGACCACCTCCCCTTCGGCATCTCCGGACGGCGACATGCCGTTGAACGGCATCACCACGCGCGGGTCGTCATCGTAAGGATCTCCGTCGACGTGCTCACGCGTGGGTCCGTGCATTTCGACTCCGGCGGGCGCGGTGACATCCACGCTAATCTCCATTGGATAGTTGATCCACACTTTGTATTCGACAATCTCGGTGTCGAGTCCTGCTTGACGAAACTTCTGTGCAACGTAGTCGGCTGTGGCTTTGTCTTCTGGAGTACCGGCCATGTGCGGGGCTTGGGTCAGCGTGCGAAGGTGCTCTTCTGCCAGCTTGGGGTCGGGAACAGCAAGAAAACGAGTTTCCGCGGCGGTTTCGGCAGCGGCGTCGCGAAAACCGAAGATGGATTGAGCCGCGGCGGAAGGTTGGGGCGCATGGCCGCTGACACTAGGAGATAGAAACGTAAGGAGGACGACCGAAGAAAAAAGAGGAACTGATGAACACAGTCTCATGAGGCTCCCGCAGTGAAAGTAAGTAAGTTAGCACAGCGGTTGGCATGTGTGGGGACAGCCGCCCTCGCCTGTCCAGCGGGCGCAGCCCGCTGGCTCACGCCTGCGAGGACTCAACGGGCAGTGGACGGGCTGCGATTGTCGCCGGGATTAGCAGGGCAGGAGGGAAATGGATGCCAGGGCAAACGAAAACTGGCGAAGAGCTCCGGGCCTTTGGTAAATTTGTCGGCGAAAATAATTTCCCACACGAGGAGCCTCGATAGCGAGCGCCTATACGCCTGCCTTATCGGCTGGTCAAACAGCCCACCCTGTGTAGGCTATCGGCCATCTCTGCACCATCGTCACCATAATCTTCTATTGCACCAATGTCACCAGATGGTACATTGTTCATATGAAGCGCGCCAGTATAAGCCTTCCGGACGACGTGGCCAAAGCTGTTGACAATTACCTCCAAGCCCAGGAAGTCCGCCCCGCACTGACGACTCTTATGCAGACCGCGTTACGCGAATATCTCAGTGCTCGCGGATTTCCCCAGGTGCGCAGACCGTTGAAAACGCCCAAGAGAACCAGCGGATTAAGCGACGTGAGCGTGAACCACGAATATTACCTGGCGCGCAACAGCAGGAAAGCTGGTAGGAACGCAGCGCCAGCGAGGCGTTCTGCCGCTCCCAAGGCTTCGAGAAAGCAATCCTCAGCTGCCTTGGATTAAGACAGAGAGCTACCGCACCTGCCCCGTCCCGACAATCTCGTACTTCGAAGAAGTCAGCTCCGCCAGCGCAAAAGGACCACGGCAGTGCAGCTTCTGCGTGCTGATGCCCATCTCCGCGCCGAAGCCGAACTCCGCACCGTCGGTGAAACGGGTCGAGGCGTTCCAATACACAGCTGCTGAATCGACTCCGCGCAGAAATTTACGAGCACTGGCCTCATCGCTCGTCACGATAGAATCCGAGTGCTTGGTGGAATAGCGATTGATGTGGGATATTGCGGCATCCGCGCTCGCAACTACGCTAACGGCGATGCAAAGCCGCAGATATTCCTCTCCCCAATCCTGCCGTGCAGCTGGCATAACGTTAAGTCCTGCAGCCAGGCTGCGAGAGTTTTCGTCTCCGCGGACTTCCACGCCTGCTTCGATCAGCTTTTTCACGATTCGCGGGACGTACTCTGCCGCGACGCGTTCATGCACCAATAATTTTTCCGCGGCATTGCACACCGATGGTCGCTGCGTTTTGGCATTGATTACGATGCGGTCAGCCATCTCAAAATCAGCGGATTCATCGACGAAAATATGGCAGTTCCCAGCCCCGGTCTCGATTACGGGCACTGCGGAATTCTCGGTAACGAATTTGATCAGCCCCGCGCCCCCCCGCGGAATGATCACATCCACCAAACCACGGGCCTTAATCAGCTCCTGCACGGACTGGCGCGTGCTCGCATCGAGAAGTTCGACCGCGCCCGACGGAACTCCGGGGACCGCAGCAAGAATTTCTACCAGCCTTTGATTGCTGCGCGCCGCTTCTTTGCCGCCGCGTAACACAATGGCGTTGCCGGTTTTCAGCGCGAGCACAGCGGTATCCACTGTGACGTTCGGCCGCGATTCATAGATGATTCCCACCACCCCCAGCGGTACGCGCACCCTGCGGATGCGCAAGCCGTTAGGTCGTGTCCATTCCGCCAGAGTCTCGCCAATCGGATCGCTCAGAGCCGCTACGTCGCGCACACCTTGCGCCATCTGCTTGATTCTCACCCCATTCAACATCAGGCGGTCGCGCATGGCGCCTTCGAGGCCGGAGCCTTCTACGTCCTGCCGATTCGCCGAAAGAATTGTTTCGGCTTGGGATTCAATCGCGACGGCAATAGCGAGCAGCAACGAGTTCTTCTCGTCCGTGGACAGCAATGCCAGCTTGGTCGATGCCTCGCGCGCACGCACTAACTTTTCCTGGGTGGAGGCCACGTTGGAAACGGTTGTGGTCATCCACTTTTTCCTTGTCGCGGCGGAAAATAGGTCCCGATCTTGCGTTCCATGCCGAGGACAATTCCCCGAGGATGCCGTCCGTTTACCATCGCCACGTGCACACCCCCTTCGCTGGCCAGCTTTGCAGCCCGCAATTTTGAAATCATGCCGCCGCGCCCCAGCGTGTTCTTCCCGTTGCATTGCGCTTCCAGCGCCGGAGTCAACTTGCGCACGACGCGGACCAGCCGCGGCTTCTTGGATCCGTTCGGAACATAGAAGCCATCGACATCGGTCAGCAGCAGAAGCCAGTCGGCTTTCACCGCAGTGGCGAGCAATGAACTCAGTTCGTCGTTGTCACCAAAGGCGCCAACTAACTCGCGCACCGAAACGCTGTCGTTTTCATTCACGATGGGCACCACACCGAGCGAGAGCAGTTTAGCGAGTGCGTTCTGCAAATTGCGATAGCGAAGCTGAGAAGTAAAGTCATCGCTCGAAAGCAAAAGTTGCGCCACCACCTTCTTGCCGAAGAACAGGCGCTCATAAGTATGCATCAGCTGGCTTTGCCCGACGGCCGCGCAGGCTTGCATGCCGCGAATACCGCTGGGCCGCTTGCGCAGTCCTAATCCTGATATGCCTGCGGCAATCGCACCCGAGGTTACGATCAAATACTCGTTCTTGCTGAGATCGAACTGATCGACAATGGAGCGCAGCAGATTCGCATCGATCTGGCCCCGCGGAGCGATCAGGCTGGTTCCGACTTTGATGACAACTCTCATGCCAGGCTAAACATCATTTTTGAAATAGTAACGTACTTAGCGGAGGACAGTACCCTAGTACGGGAATTAAAATAATTCTTGGCAAGCATAAATAGTCTTGCTTGTTCTTTAACCAAATGCCCGCCTCCAATGCTACCAGCCGCTTTTCCGATCGCGTAGAAAACTACGTACGCTACCGACCAGGATATCCGCTGGAAGTGCTCACGACGCTGAAGACCGAGTGCAGCCTCGCGCCTAGCCACGTGGTCGCGGACATTGCGAGCGGCACCGGCCTGTGGACTCGCATGTTGCTGGAAAACGGAAACGCGGTATTCGGGATCGAACCCAACGGCGAGATGCGCGCGGCAGGGGAGCGTCTGTTGGCAGGATTTAAGGAATATACGAGTGCTGCCGGAAGCGCCGAAGAAACGACTCTGCCAGATCAAAGTGTTGACTTTGTCACCGCGGCCCAGGCGGCTCACTGGTTCGACCGCGAGAAAGCAAGGCGCGAGTTCGTTCGCATTCTGAAACCCGGCGGTTGGCTCGTCCTTCTGTGGAACGAGCGCTTGACGGATTCGACAAAGTTTCTCCGCGATTACGAACAGCTACTGCTCGACTATGGTACCGACTACCAAGAGGTGCGTCATGAGCGCACGACAGACTCGGTAAATGAATTTTTTGATCCCGCTCCGTTCAAGCAGCAAGTGTTTGAGATGCGCCAGGAATTCGAGTATGCCGGCGTGGAAGGCCGTCTGCTCTCGTCGTCGTATGCGCCTGGGCCTGAGCATCCACAATACGCGCCGATGCTGCGCGAGTTGCGGCGCATCTTCGATGCTTACGCAGTTGAGGGACGAACGGGCTTCGAGTACAAGACACGAGTGTATTTCGGACAGTTGAGCTGATTGGAATTCCTTTTATCTGGCGAGGTCAAGTGCCCCAAGAAAAATCTTTTCACATGACGCCCGACGAATTCCGCCGGCACGGTCATGCCGTAATCGACTGGATCGCCGACTACCACTCTCGCATCGAGTCATTCCCGGTGCTCTCCCAGGTGAAGCCGGGCGAGATTCGCTCCTCGCTGCCGGCGAATGCTCCGGCGCAGGGCGAGCCGTTCGAAGCGCTGCTCAAAGACGTTGAGAAACTGATTCTGCCCGGAGTTACGAACTGGCAATCGCCAAACTTCTTCG
>Ga0116222_1001744_pt1 | contig 11849 bp, 9 predicted proteins | sample Sb_taG_12_FD_88963 | JGI IMG/M metagenome (GOLD analysis project Ga0116222, IMG submission 88963) | Peat soil microbial communities from Weissenstadt, Germany - Sb_50d_9_AC metaG | ecosystem: Environmental > Terrestrial > Soil > Wetlands > Peat | place: Germany: Weissenstadt | collected 2010-09-21
CACTTCAGCAAACAGGGGGGCCGCTAACGAAAAAGGAGCGCGCGTGGGCCGACGCGCTTCTCTCGCCCGGGGGACAGAAGAGAGGTTCCAGAAAAGGGAAGGCCGCGCGAGCGGCATCACTCTCGACGCTGGCGGGCTGATTGCCTTGGATCGAAACGATCGCAGGTACTCACACTCCTGGCTCGCGCGACAGAGCGTGGCATGCGTATCACGATTCCGGCGACTGCGCTGTCGCAGGCCATTCCTAACCCTGCCAGGCAGGCCCGCCTGTGCCGGCAGATTCGACAGGCCAGCACGGACGTCATTGCGCTCGACGAACCGGACCGAACGGCTGTCGGCCTTTTGTTGGCAAGAACTGGGACGGCAGACATCGTCGATTGCCCATGTCGTCGTTTGCGCCCAAAGGGCGGGGCAGGCCGTCGTGACCAGCGATGCCGGGGATCTCAGGCGAATCGCACCGGGACTGCAGTTGGTGGTCGTCTAACACCCCTCCCGCGTGCATTGCCCGGATTGCTGGGAGGTTATCGAGGTGATCCGGCAGGCCCAACGCGCCGTGTTAGAATAGCCCGACAAATGATGGCCACGCAATCCGAATCCCCGCCCGCCACCTCGGGATCCCCACGACTCCTGCCGCTGCTGCTGATCCTGTTCGCGGGAAGCGGCTGCTCCGCGCTGATCTATGAGATCGTGTGGTTTCAACTGCTGCAACTGGCCATCGGTTCGACGGCGGTCTCGATGGGCATCCTGCTGGCCACTTTCATGGGCGGATTGTGCCTGGGCAGTATCGGTTTGCCGCGACTCCGCCTGGCGCGGAAGCATCCGCTCGGTGTGTACGCCATCCTCGAGGTGGGGATCGCACTTTGCGGAATCCTGGTGCTGTTCGCCATTCCGTTCGTCGACCGGATCTACTTCGCCGGTGCCGGTTACGGCCTGGTGGGCATGCTGCTCCGGGGGTTCGTCTGCGCGTTGTGCCTGCTTCCGCCGACCATCCTGATGGGCGCGTCGCTGCCGGCCATCGTCCGGTGGATCGAATCCTCGCCGAGCGGGGTAACGTGGTGGGGATGGCTGTACGGCGGCAACACGGTGGGCGCGGTCCTCGGTTGTCTCCTCGCGGGTTTCTATCTGCTGCGGCTCTACAACACCGCGACGGCGACGTATGCCGCGGCCGCAATCAACCTGGCAGTCGCCACCATCAGCTTTCTGTGGGCGGCGCGGACGCCCGGCGAGACCGCCGAGGCAGCCGCTCGCGAAGCGCCCGCCCCCGCCGCGAATCAATGGCCGGTGTATGTCACCATCGGGCTCTCCGGGGCGTGCGCCCTGGGCGCCGAGGTGGTCTGGACCCGGCTGATGGCGATGATGCTCGGGTCGACCGTCTACGTGTTCTCGATCATCCTGGCGGTTTTTTTGATCGGCCTCGCGATCGGCAGCGGCGCGGCGTCGTGGCTGATGGGCGGACGCGGCCCGGTGTGGGCGGCTTCCGCGCTCGGATGGTGCCAGCTCATCCTCACCGCGTGTATCGCGTGGACCGCCTACATGATTGCCGACGTGCTGCCTTTCTGGCCGTCGGAAGCGTTGATCAGCGGCACTCCGACGCAAGCCTTCAAGGTCCACCTGGTGCGGACGCTCCTGGCCGTGCTGCCGCCGACCCTGCTGTTCGGCGCCAGTTTCCCGTTGGCGTGCGCCGCTGTGGCCGCGGATGGCGAGGATTCCGGGCGCGTGGTGGGCGGCGTGTATGCGGCCAATACCCTGGGCGCCATTGTGGGTGCACTGGGCGTCAGCCTGATCCTGGTCCCGTGGATCGGTACGCGGCAGACGCAGCGCATGCTGCTGCTGACAGCGGTGGTGGCCGGGTTGTGCGTGCTGCTGCCGTATGCGCGGAGATCGCGCTCGAAAGCCGCCATGGGCTGGATGGCATTGTCCGTGGTGTTCGCCGGCCTGCTGGCTTACAACGTGGATGCCATCCCCGGCAAGGTCATCGCGTACGGACGCCGTTTCACCGTCGCGACCGGCACCGTGATCCTGACGGCCGAGGGGCGGAACTCTTCGGTGGCCATCTCGCGTTGGCCCGACGGGGCCACGGAGGTCGACGTCAACGGCCACGTGGAGGCCACTACCGAGCCGTACGACATGCGGCTCCAGCGCATGGTCGGGCACCTCCCGGCGCTGCTGCATCCGCAGCCGCAGAAGGTGCTGGGCATCGGATTCGGCGCCGGGGTTTCGGCCGGCACCTTCACTCGTTACCCCAGTATTCAGAGCATCACCGTCTGCGAAATCGAGCCGATCATTCCACCCATCTCGACCAGGTATTTCGCCCAACAGGATTACGACGTCCTGCACAACCCGCGCACGCGGATCGTCTATGATGACGCCCGGCACTACCTTTTGACCACGCGCGACCAGTTCGACATCATCGCTTCCGACCCGCTGGATGTGTTTGTGAAAGGCACGGCGGCGCTGTACACCAAGGAATACTTCGAAGCCGTGAAGCAGCACCTGAAGCCCGGCGGCATGTTCACCCTGTACGTACCGCTGTACGAGAGCGACGAGAACACCGTGAAGAGCGAGCTGGCGACGTTTCTCGAAGCCTTTCCGTACGGCACCGTCTGGCAGAACACGGTCAACGGAGAGGGCTATGACATGGTTTTCATGGGCCAGGCCGATCCGCTGCAGATCAACGTGGACCAGATTCAGGAGCGCATGAACCGTCCGGACTACGCGCTGGTTGCGGAGTCGCTGCGCGAGGTTGGCTTTCCCAACGCCATCGAACTGTTCGCGACTTATGGCGGCCAGAAGGCCGACCTGGGACCCTGGCTGGCGGGAGCCGAGATCAATTACGACCGGGACCTGCGCCTGCAGTATCTGGGCGGCTGGGGAATCAACTCCAAGATGGAGGATTATATCTACCGCCAGATGATCAGCTACCGGCGGCCGCCGGTGAATCTCTTCACGGGTTCGCCCGAGACACTGCGGGCGTTGATGAGCGCGATGTATTGAGGGAGCGATCAGGGGTCAGCTTTCAGCGGTCAGCCTGCAAGGAGGTCGCGCCGGCGTCCGCTGTGCTCGTCGGCCCGTGCAAAGCTGAACGCTGATCGCTGAATGCTGAGAGCTATGTTCACCGCCATCACGCGCGCCGTAAGTCCGGGCCTCAACCGCTGCGAGCTCGAACACATCGAGCGCCAGGAGATCGACATTTCCCAAGCGGTCGGGCAGCACCGGCGCTATGAGGATTGCCTGCGCGATCTCGGGGTGCGTGTGATCTCGCTTCCCGCCGAGCCGGATTTGCCCGATTCCATGTTCGTGGAAGACCCGGCGGTGGTGGTGAACGAAGTCGCGGTGATGACGCGGATGGGCGCGGCATCGAGACGCGGGGAGTCGGCCAGCCTCGCCCAAGCGCTGGCGCCCTTTCGCCGGCTTCGCTGGATGCGCGAGCCGGCCACCCTGGAAGGCGGCGACGTTTTGCGAATGGGGACGGCGCTCTTCGTGGGCGTGTCGGCCCGCACCAACGCCGATGGCATCGCTCAGTTGGCCGCTGAACTGGAGCCGTTCGGATATTCGGTGCGGTCGGTGAAGGTCCGCGGATGCCTCCACCTGAAGTCCGCCTGCTGCCCGATCGGCGATCGCAATGTCCTGGCGAACCGCGACTGGTTCGACACGGCAGCCTTCGAGGGTTACGACATCGTCGACGTGCCGCACGACGAACCGCGAGCGGCCAATGTGCTGGCGATCGGCGGCACGGTGATGGTGCCGGCTTGTTTCCCGGGCACCGCACGGGTTCTCGAGGATCTGGGGCGCCAGGTTCGAATGCTGGACATCTCGGAGCTCATGAAAGCGGAAGCGGGTCTCACGTGTTCCAGCATTTTGTTCGAGACAGCCAATTCGCTGTAAACCCGCATTCGCAGCCGGGCCGCGATGCTCCCTGTTGTAAACTGAGGTGAGCCCCCCATCTATGACATCGGCCGCTCCCCTGGAAATCGTCAGCGCGCACAGCCCCGACTCTGACGACGCGTTCATGTTTTATGGACTGGCGACCAAAAAGGTCCGCTCCCCGAAAGTCTCGTTCCGCCACGTGCTGGAGGATATCGAGACGCTGAACCGAAGGGCCATGGAGGGGCAGTACGAACTCAGTGCCATCTCCTATCATGCCTATCCCTATGTTGCGGACAAGTATGTCCTGATGGCGAGCGGGTCCAGCATCGGCGATGGCTACGGCCCATCCATCATTGCCAGCCGTCCCATGGAGCCCGATGAGCTGAAAGGCAAGCGCATCGCCGTCCCCGGGACCCTGACCACCGCGTACCTCGCCTGCAAGCTGTACCAGCCGGATTTTGAAGCCGTGGTTACCCGCTTCGACAAGATCACCGACGCGGTGCGCGAACGCAGCGTGGATGCCGGCCTCATCATCCACGAGGCACAGTTGACCTTCGATCGCGAAGGCTTCCATCGCATCGTCGACCTGGGACGCTGGTTTAAAACCAGCTACGGTTTGCCGCTGCCCCTGGGAGGCAATGTGCTGCTGCGGTCGCTCGATCCCCAAATCCAGAGCGAGTGCTGCCGCTTGATGCGCGAGAGCATCCAATATGCCCTGGACAACCACGGCGAGGCCCTGCAGTACGCACTGCAGTTCGCCCGCGACATGGAGCCGCGGCTGGCCGAGAAGTTCGTCGGCATGTACGTCAACCACTACACGCTCGATGCCGGAGAGATCGTGCCTAAAGCCGCGCAGAAACTGCTCGATATGGGCTACGAGGCGGGCTTGATTCCGCGCCGGGTGACGGTCGAGTTCGTGCGGTAATCCGCCCCGGGGTCTAGATTCAGTCCAGCCGGCGCACCAGGGTCGCCGTTCCGGAAATCAGCCCCAGTTCCTCTCCCATCTGAGTGGCCACCCAGCTAACTTGCATCGCCCTGCTGTTGATCAACCGCAGCGAAACCTCGCCCTTCGCTCCCCCGGCGCCGATCCAGGGGAGGCTGGCTCCATCGCCGTCGGCTGGCCCTGCAAACTGAAAAGATACGGTCGGAGAGATGGCCTGGTCGGCAATGCGGTAGCGGGCGCGATACCGCCCGTGCAGCATGCCGCCCTCCTCGGTAACCCGCAGTTCGATGTATTCCGGCGGATACAGTCCCGCGCCCTTCGAATGCGCCGACGGGACGAACAGCCACTCCCCGGACATCGTGGGCCGCGCGGGCGCACCGGCGGGTTGGACCGGCTGAATCGCCGGAAACGATGCCTCCGCAGGATGGCCGGAGCTGGCGGCCGTTGGGGAGGACTCGATTTCGGGCCGCGATCCGGTACTGGGCGGAGGTTCCGGCGATGGTTCGCCATCCGGGTTGGTTTCTGCCGGCGGCTCCCGGCCGCCGGACATTCTCGCCCGGAAATGCTGCGGAGCGGCCCGGCGCACAGGCTGTTTCGCCGGCGCGGTTCGGGCGGCCTCTGTTGTTTCGATTTGCCTGGCCTGCGGCGCATGGGGCGCCTCGCGGAGCAAGAGGGACAGAAGACTCAGGACTACTACCGCGCCCGCTGCCGTCCAGAACCAGTTCGGCGGCCATGGCGCGTGACTCACACCGGGCAACCGCGGCGACTGCCACCGCTCCAGGCTTCCGGCCAGCGCGCGGTCGTAGTTGGCGCGCTCCGCCGGATTGGTGAGGACCGCCAGCATGCCATTCAGCCTCTTCATCTGCAGGTCCGCCAGTTGCCGCACCGGCTCATCGCTGCAGAGGTCGGGATGGAGCAGCCGCACCAGGCGTTTGTAAGCCTGCCGGATCTCCTCCGGCGAGGCCGAGCGATCCAGGCCCAGTTCCTCGTAATGGTCCATCATACGCTGGGGTGCGGCGATTCCGCCATGCCATCGCAGCGCCGGCGAGAGCGAAGAACCACGCTGCCAGAGCCGGCCTCTGCTGCATCGGATAGTCCACGAATGCGTGCAACAGAAACGCCACCGTGCCCAACCCATATATCGACTGCACCGCCGGTTTACATAAGAGCACCGCGAAGGCCGCCAGGAAGAGCATAAACGGCAGGCCGCCCTCGGCCGCCCATTGCGCCCAGTCGTTGTGCGCCTGGTTCACGAATACACCGGCATCGAAGCCGGCGTACCGCGGGTACACCGTCGGCCAGGTGCCCAGCCCGCTGCCCAACCAAGGCCGGGCCCGCACCATTTCGAGGGAGGCGCGGACTGCATCGATGCGCACCGCCTCGGGTACCCTGGACTCCCAACGGGCTGCCAGACCCTGCCATCCTACGATCGCCGTGGCCACAGCCGCCAGCACGGCGAACTGCAGCGCCGCCAATCCCAGCGCCCTGCGCGGCGCCGCCCGGCGCGCCGCCAATGCCGCCGCTGCCACCACCACCTCACCACTTACCAGCACGAAACCAGCTCGTGAGGCGCTGGCGATCGCCGAACTGAACAGGACCACGGCCGCGCAGCCGAAGAGCGGCCGCAGCCGCCGGCCCGTTGCCATGTACAGTGCGGCCGGAAGCAGCAGTTCGACCCACGCGGCGAACTGGTTGCGGCTTACGAAAGGACCCAGCACGCCTTCCTGGTATCCGCTCTGGAATAGCCAGAAGACTTTCCCGCCCGAAGAGTATTTCTGCAGCACAGCGACGAAGGCCAGAAGCATTCCGAAGGTGGTGATGACGCCCAGGAACCACCGCCGCACCTCCGGCGCCCGAAGCGTCTCATACGACAGCGCGAATACCAGGACAAAGGTACACCAGTTCAGGGCTGCGCCGAACGTGACGGCGCGTGAGACGCTGGTACCCAGGGCGAGTTGGACGAAAGGCCAGGCCCCGGCGGCCGCCAGCGGCGCCAGCGCCAGGTGCGCTTGGAAACGCGCCGGCCGCACCGCCCGCCATCCCGCCAGGACGAAGATCCCCGCCTGAAACAGGCTCCAGGCCCAGCGCTCCTCCACAAAGGCCGTCAGGACAGCGTAGCCGAGCAGCGCGGCGAGAGCCACCGCCGTACTCATCGCACCAGCTCCAGTTGCGCTCCCGCGATGCTGGCGCTTCCCTCCAGGCGTGTCGAGCCGAGCGGCCTTCGGTAGATCAATCCGATCCGCACCACCTCGGTCGCCGGGGTGAAGGTCAGCCAGCCGTCCGTGCTTCGCCCGGTTGCCACAGCCTTGCCCGAAGGGTCGTAGACCATCCATTCCAGCCCTTCCGCGGAAGGCGTTTCGGGCGGCTGCGGGGCGAGCCGCAGCCGGTAGCGGCTTTCCGGGAGAACCGGCACGTATTCGGACGCCAGGAGGCAAATTTCCGGCTGGTTTCCCGAGAGAGTCAGCCGCAGGCCCCCGTTGAACGGGGCGAACCCGAGCCAAGGCGCTTTCTCCAGGCGCCAGTCGAAGCCGGTGCCCGTGGGCGGGTGTTCGAAACTGCCGTTGGTCAGCGACACCCCGCGAGCCGCGTCCAACGGGTGGCCGGGCACGAGGCGCCTCGCGCAAAGCGCATTCCAGACGCCCATCGCGGTGGCGCCATCGCCCTCATAGAGGCATTGGTTGCAATAATCCAATAGTGCGGGGAGGTCCTCGGACCTTGCCGTTGCGGTGAGCCGCAGTGCCAAGGGAAGGCCCGCACCGGTTTGACGATGGCGGGCAAGGAACAGCAGGAATTGGCTCGCAATCTCCGGACGGCCCGCGGGCGATTGTTCTACCAGCCATTCGGCATTCGGCTGCATACGCCAGCAGAGATCCAATAGCGGTGCAACATCGCCATAGGCTGTAGCAAACGCCGCGCGTGACCATTCACCGAATTGATCGGCATTCTGCCGCCGAAAATAATACTGCGCCAGCAGATACCGGGGTTGGTATTGGCGGCTCAACCTGGCAGCCTCCCGGTAGCTGCGCTCCGCCAGGCCCAGATCGCCGGACAACTCGGCGCGCAAGCCCAGGTGCAGGCGCCATCGGGCGTTCTCCGGTTCGAGCGCCACCGCCTGCTCCAGGTCGGGAAGCGGATCGCCGCCCAGTTCCTCGCGCTTCTCCGCCAGCCTCTCATATAAGGTTGCGGACGGACACAATCGGACGGCCTCGACCCGGCTGGATAGGTCGTTGCCTCTCGACAGGTGGTCCGCCCAGGCTAGCCGCCCGGTCCAGTACGTTCCCAGCCCCAGGCACAAAAGCACTCCGCAACTGAGCAGCGGGCGGACGGTGGAAACAGCCCGGCGCGGATCCCCAGTTCGGCGGGAAGAATCCCTCTGCAACGATCTCCAGAATAACAGGAATTTCTTTTGGGTTGGATCTAATGAAAATCCGAAACGTGCCGATAAATTTCTTAGCTATGACTACCAGGATAAGTAAGTTTGAACTGCTCGTACGAGCGACGTTGATTCTGCTGGCGATCGGTGCGATTAGCCGGCTGCCGGCAGCGGAGACTGCCATTGGAATGGCGGTGGCGAATGGCAGCTTTCAGGTCGATCATTCGCGCGTGTGGGGTAATACCACCCTGTTCGACGGGAGTATCATCGAGACAACCGTGACTCCCTCACAGCTTCAACTAAATGGCGGCGTACAGATGCGTCTGTCGTCAGATTCCCGTGCCACGGTCTACCAGCGCAAACTGGTGCTGGAAGCCGGGTACGGTCAACTGGAATCGGCCACCGATTTTGAAGTGGAAGCACGCTCCCTGCACATTTCCCCTGTGACGCGCCAAACCGTGGCACGAATCAGAGTGGAGGGCGGTCGGAAAGTGGTGGTGGCGGCCCTCACCGGATCGGTTCGGGTGAGGAACTCTTTTGGCCTGCTGGTAGCCAATGTCGAGGCAGGCAAGAGTCTGGATTTTGAGCCGCAGGCGGCCGGCGCCGCGGCGCCCACGCACGTATCCGGGTGCCTGCTCGTAAAGTCCGACAAAATCGTCCTGGTGGAGCAAATCACCAGCGTGGTTCTCGAACTGCAAGGCCCTGGCCTCGACAAAGAGATTGGCAACCACGTCGAAATCTCGGGGGTTGCTGCAGACCAGCCCGCGTCGGTTCCCGGTGCATCGCAATTGATCCGCGTGGCCGCGCTGAAAGAAGTGAGCAAGGGCGGCTGCAGTGCCGTGGCTAAGAAGGTCGGCGCCACTGCTGCCGCCGCCGGCACCGCGGCCGCCGCCGGAGCGGCTGGAGCCGCCGGGGCTGGAGCTGCCGCCGCCGGAATTGGCGTAGGGACCATTGCCGTCATCGGTGGTGTCGCCGCCGCCGCCACCGTGGGCGGCCTGGCTGCCGTAGGCAGCCTGCCCGGCCAGAGTGATTCCCCCCCCTCCGCCAGCCATTAACTCTGCACGAGCGTTGTTGTCCTCCTATGACGGGCTCCGGGTAACTTCCTGGAGCCCGTCCTTCTTCTGGTAGGACAAACAGCTTGCCCGTGCGAAGCCGGGATCGGCTTTTGTCGTCTGCCGATGAAAAACGTGGCACTGGCACTCCTGCCCGGAGCCGTCCCGCTCGTGGGGTCGCTTAACCGGTTAATCGGCCGTTTGATAGGCCTGTCCCGGTGCTTCGGATCGCCGAACATAAGGGACGTCGCTCCGCGGCAATTGCTTCGACGGGCGACCTACTCTGACCCGCCGCTTTGGATCTGCATAGGCGAGAGAGAACAACCGTTTGTATTCCTGTGGCATCTTCCATCCGGCCGCTTTTGGTGATGTCCCGCTCAGGCCCTGTGCGGGCGACCGGAGATCCTTGTCTGGAACGGATGGCCCGTGGGTCAAGGCAGAGCCCGAATACGCGATTCGGGCTCTCCAACCGGCGAGCGCGCCGCTCTGCGGAGTGTCTCTTGGGTTCGTCATCCCCAATTCCGCCCCCCTCGCCAGATCGGGACCGCTACTCAATCCCTATAGTCCCGAGCGTGGCTCAGTTCAACGAACTCTATCGGTAGTGCCCGCAACCAAGCCTTGGGTCTCTTCCTCGAAGATCGTATGCGCGGGCACTGCCGATAGAATGCTCTTCGTTATGTTTGACGAATATCGGCGGCGGGTCAGTTCCCAGTAACGCCGTCTTACTCTCCTTTACGGAACAAACATCACACGGACGACGTAAATTACTCTGCGATGAAGCTCTGGCGCTCAATCGTGATGTATATGGACGCGTGGATGAAGCGGACTCCGCCTGCTCGGCGGAAAGTGCTCGGTTTCACCTTGATCGCGGTTGGCTGCATACTGCTTTACTGGGCATTGCGGCTTGAGTAGCGAACGCTTCGATGGCATCCGATCAGCCTCGGTGCGATACAGGCCGCTCGCATGGCGGTCGATATGGGGCGTTTGTGGGAAATGACCGTCGGCAGGGCGGGCCGATCGATGAAGTCCAGAAACGCCGTTTTTTGTCCAGAACCGTCCGCTTGTGACGAACGGGCCCGCTATTGAACGGCTGTGGCCGGCATCGACAAACCGGTTAACACTCTACGCGAGGATTTCGTCATATGAGGAGGCGGGAATACCATGCGATCCAGAATTCCGTTGCGCGACTTCGGCAAAGGAGCATACTTCGTGAACTGTCGCGGTTTGTTTTTAATCTTCCTGCTCGCCAATTGTTCGGGGTGGCTTGCTTCCTCTGTGGCCGCAGACCGGCAGAACTGCCCCATTACCCGTCCCTCTGATCGTCCCTTCGTGCCGCCACAACCCTACTCACCTGCGGTGGGAAGCGATGAATTCTTATACGGTAGTGCAGCACTCTGGACGGTCGTTTATCCCGGCTGGCACGTGCACAGGGATGGTGGCAAGTTGCCCTTTTTTCGACAGGGCTTCGTTTACGGGAAGGAACGCCCACGCCTAACGGTTGTGGCTCGACGACTGGATGGCGAAGGGCCGCTGGTTTGGAGCGGCTTGGCGGGCAGCGGTTTTATGGAGGGCAAAGGTTTAGCGGGGATGTTCATGGTGACGGGCATAGATATTCCTTCGTCAGGCTGCTGGGAGATCGGCGCCCAATACGTCGATACCAGCCGCGACGTTCATAATGTCGCCTATCTCGTTTATATGATCTGGGTCGAACCTTAGTGTTGCGTGTTCGGCCTCGCACCGGCAGAATTGCGTTGCACAAAGGACCATTTCCTAGCCCGACTTTCGCAAGTTTGAGAGGGTAGGGCACCGGCGGGAAGGCTCCGCAGGCGCAGCCTCAAACAAAGAACCGTCGCCCCGGTCTGTTGCTTGAGAAATCTGGTATCGCGGCAACTGATACCGCGCGACCGTTTCCGTACCTCGAGGGCGTCCGAACAGGGTTTGTCAAGGATTTTGTGTAAACGTCTCTCCGCCGTTGTCTGGTTGATTGCCTGAGCCCGTCGGTCGCGACGAGCTCGGATTGGTCATATCGGTGAGTTCACTCCGCTCTTTTCCTCCTTTCATTCTGGGCTCCTTAGGGCGTCCCGGATCTGGTCGGCTGACATTCGATCCGGCTGCAGGTCGGGCGGGAGCAGCACCTGGCTGACCCGGCACGCGGGCCGCAGCTCGGCGGCGATCTCCGTCGTGGCGGCGCTGCCGGTTGGGTCGCCGTCCAACATCAGCACGACACCGGAGAACTGATCCGCTAGGAGATCCTTCTGTACCGCCGATAGGCTTGCGCCCATCAGGCCGACTACGCTGGGAAAGTCGGCCTGGTGGACCCGCATGCAATCGAAGAAGCCCTCCACGACAATCACCCGATCCTGGCCCGCCGCCCGCGCCCGATGATAATTGAACAGCACCTGCGACTTGTGAAAACCCCCCGGAAATCGATACCGTGGTTCGGCGCCGTCCAGGGCGCGGCCGCTATAGGCCACCAAGCGCCCGCCGGGATCGTGAATTGGAATCGCGATGCGCTGACTCATCAGGCCCCGACCACCGAAGTATCCCACCCCGAAGTAGTCGGATACGGCGGCCTCGATCCCGCGCCGGGCCAGATAGGGATGACGACGATCCA
>Ga0116222_1001746_pt1 | contig 11844 bp, 9 predicted proteins | sample Sb_taG_12_FD_88963 | JGI IMG/M metagenome (GOLD analysis project Ga0116222, IMG submission 88963) | Peat soil microbial communities from Weissenstadt, Germany - Sb_50d_9_AC metaG | ecosystem: Environmental > Terrestrial > Soil > Wetlands > Peat | place: Germany: Weissenstadt | collected 2010-09-21
CAGCACCACGAAGCCGACCTGGACGAAGATGTTGATGTCCATCTGGGCGATCCGCACCCCGGCGACGGCGCTGAGCAGGCACATCGGCACCACGAGGATGACGGCCAGCGGCAACGACCAGCTCTCGTACTGCGCCGCCAGCACCAGGAAGACGGCCACCACGGCGCAGGCGAAGAGGTTCAGGGCGGTGTTGCCGGCCTGCAGTTCCAGGTAGGACATGTCGGTCCACTCGTAGGCCAGCGCCGGCGGCAGCTCGCGAGCCGCCAGGCCCTGCATGATGTCGATGGCCTGGCCGGACGAGGTGCCGGGCGCCGCGCTGCCGTTGATCGTGGCGGCCGGGTACATGTTGTAGCGCGTCAGCACCAGCGGCCCGTTGTTCTCCGACACGTCCACCAGCGACCCCAGCGGCACCATCGCCCCCCGCGCATTGCGGACCTTCAATCGGTAGATCTGGTCCTTGTTGACCCGAAACTGCTCGTCGGACTGGACGATGACCTGCCAGGTGCGGCCGAGGCGGTTGAAGTCGTTGACGTACAGCGAGCCCTGGAAGATGACCAGGGTGTCGTTGACGTCGCCGACCTTCACGCCGCGCGACTCGCACTCGCGGGCGTTGGGCTGGACGTGCAGCTGCGGCACGTTGGCCCGGTAGGCGGTGAACAGCCGCAGCAGCCCCGGCTCCTTGAGGCCGTTGAAGATGAGCTTGTCGGCCTCTTCCTGCAAGCGCACGGGGCCGAGGTCGCCACGGTCCTCGACCACGAAGGCGAAGCCGCCGGCCCGGCCGACGCCGCGCACCGGCGGCGGCGGAAATATCTGGATGATGGCGTCGGGGATCTTGTCGAACTCGGCCGTCAGCCGGCCGAGGATGGCGCCGGCCGACAGGTCGAGGGTGCGCCCGTCCTCCGTGACCACCGGCTCGCGCCGCTGGGAGTACGGCTTCAGGTTGAGGAACATCGAGCCGTAGTTCGAGCCGGTGGCGTTGAGGGCGAACGACTGGCCGACGACGCTGGTCGCGTGCAGCAGACCCGGTTCCCTGGCGGCGATCTGCTCCATCTGTCGCATGACCTGGTCGGTGCGCTCCGTCGAGGCCGAGTCCGGCAGTTGCACCACTCCCATCAGGTAGCCCATGTCCTGCTGCGGGATGAAGCCGCGCGCCGTGCTGGCGAAGCCCCAGCCGGTCAGTGCCAGCAGTCCGCCGTAGACGACCAGGACCACGGCGCTGAGGCGCAGCAGGCCGCCGACCGCCCACGTGTAAGCGCGGCCGGTGAGACGGAAGCCGCGGTTGAAGCCGCGGAAGAACCAGCGCAGGCCGGCGTTGAGCGGCCGACCCAGCAGCGCCCCCGCCGCCGCCCCGAGGATCGCCGCCGCCGTCGATCTCGCCCACTCCGGCACCGCGCCGGCGGCGGGCCAGCGACCGGCCAGCCGCCCCAGTCCCGCGGTGAGCGGCGCCGGCAGGAACAGGAAGCCCACCATCCCGCCGACCGCCAGGTAAGCCAGCCACGGCAGCGGCGGCGCGTTGCTCTTGTCGCGCGGCTTGAGCAGCAGGGCCGACAGCGCCGGACTGAGCGTCAGCGAGTTGAACGCCGACAGCAGCGTCGAAACGGAGATCGTCAGGGCGAACTGCCGGAAGAACAGTCCCGTGATGCCGCCGATGAAGGCACACGGCACGAACACCGCCGACAGGACCAGCCCCACCGCGATGACCGGGCCGGACACCTGATCCATCGCCATGATCGTCGCCTCGCGCGGCGCCAACCCTTCATCGATGTGATGCTCCACCGCCTCGACGACGACGATGGCGTCGTCCACGACGATGCCGATGGCTAGCACCAGGCCGAACATCGTCAGGTTGTTCAGCGAGAAGCCCATGATCGCCATGACGGCGAAGGTGCCGACGATGGCCACCGGCACGGCGATCAGCGGGATGAGCGCGGAGCGCCAGTTCTGCAAGAACAGCAGCACGACCAGGGCGACGAGGGCGATGGCGTCGCGGAGGGTCTTGACCACCTCCTTGAGCGACTCCTCGGTGTAGGGGACGGTGGTGAAGCCGACCTCCCAGGTCAGGTCGTCGGGGAAGGACCGCTGCAGGTCGTTCAGCTTGTCCTTGACGCGGTCCGCGGTGTCGAGGGCGTTGGCGTCGGGCAGCTGGAAGATGGCCAGGAAAACCGTTGCCTTGCCGTCCAGCCGGCAGGTGACGTCCTGGTTCTTGGCGCCTAACTCGACGCGGGCCACGTCCTTGACGCGCGTGACTCGTCGCTGGCTGTCGCTGCGCACGATGATGTTCCCGAACTGCTCGACCTCCTTCAGACGGCCGAGGGTGTCCAGGGTGACCGTCAGATCCTGCCCCTCCGGGACCGGCTGCTGGCCGACGGTCCCGCTGGCCAGGGCACTATTTTGCTCGCGGATGGCGTTGACGACGTCGGAGGCCGTCAGGCTGCGGACAGCCATCCGGTTGGGGTCCACCCACAGGCGCATGCTGTAGTCGCGCTGGCCGAACAGGAACACGTCGCCGACCCCCGGCACCCGGGTCAGCTCGTCCTTGACGATGCGCAGGGCGTAGTTACTCAGGTAGAGCTGGTTGTAGCGGCCGTGCGGCGAGTTGAGGGCGATGCCCATGAGGATGTCAGGCGAGCGCTTCAGCGTGGTCACGCCGGTCTGCTTGATGACGTCGGGCAGCTTGGCAATGGCCAGGCTGACCCGGTTCTGCACCAATACCTGGGCCATGTTCAGATCGACATTCTGGTGGAAGGTGACGGTCAGGCTGTACGAGCCGTCGTTGGCGCACGACGACGCCATGTACATCATGCCCTCGACGCCGTTGACCTCCTTCTCGATGGGGGCGGCGACGGCCTCGGCGACGTCGCGGGCGCTGGCGCCGGGGTAGGAGCAGGAGACCTGGACCGTCGGCGGCGTGACGCGCGGGAACTGGGCCAGCGGCAGCGTGAAGACGGAGAGGCCGCCGGCCAGAGTGATCACAATGGATAACACCGAGGCAAAAATGGGCCGGTCGATGAAGAAGCGCGAGAACACCGCTGCCCCCCGGTCGGGCCGCTTGCGGCTTCGCATGCCCGCGATCAGGGATGAGGCGTCATCCCTGATCGCGGGCATGCGAAGCCGCAAGCGGCTTACTGCTTTTCGCCGTCGGTCGGATCGTCGCGGATGACGTGGACGTCGGCGTAGTGCTTCTCGGGATCGTTGCGCACTTTCTGGAGGCCGCTGACGATGACCCGCTCGCCCTCCTCGATACCCTTGTCAACGACCCGCAGCGAACTGTGCTGCGCCCCCAACTCCAGCTGCCGATAGGTCGCGTGGTTTTGATCATCGACCACCCAAACGTGCTTCTGCCCCTGGTCGGTGGCCAGGGCCTGTTCGGGGATGACGATCGCCTGGTGCGGTTCGCCGATCGGCAGGCGGACGCGCACGAACAGCCCCGGCGTCAGCAGTTTCGTCGGGTTGGCGAAGACGCCGCGGAGCCACACCGAGCCGCTGTCCGGATCGACCCGGTTGTCGGTGAAGTCGATCGTCCCGCGGTGCGGGAAGCCCGTCTCGTCGGAGAGCCCCATGTCCACCGGCCTGTCCCTCGAGTCCGTGGGGCTGATCCCTTGCCGCTCCAGGGCGCGCTGGAGGCGCAGGTGCGTGCGCTCATCGACGTCGAAGTAGGCGTAGGTCGGCTCGAGGCTGACGATCCGGGTGAGGATGGTGTCGTCGGCCTTGACGACGTTGCCGTGATCGACCATGCGCCGGCCGATGCGGCCGGCGAACGGCGCCCGAATGGTGGCCCAATCGAGGTTTTGCCGGGCGATGGCGACGGCGGCCTCCGCGGAGCCGACCTGCTCCTCGGAGTAGCGCCAGGCGGTGTCGGCGGTATCGACGTCGGTGGGGCTGGTGCCGGCGCCGCTGGTGCGGAGGCGCTCCGCGTTGCGCTTGTTGAAATTCCGCTGGACCATGAGGCCCTGGAGGGTTTTCTCGGCCTGGGTCAGGGCGTCGCGGAACGGCTTCTCCTGCACCACGAAGAGGACCTGCCCCTTCTTCACGTCGGTGCCTTCGCGGATGGGCGGCTTTTTCCCGTCCACCAACTCGTCGTCTTCGCGGGCCACGTAGATCTTGTCGAGGTAGCCGGAGACGCGGGCGCGGACATCGACCGCCTTCTCGGCGTCGGACTTGCCCTGGAACTCCTCGTAGTCGGTGACCTGTTTGCGGATCGCACGACTGACCACGACGTCCGGCGGCTTCCCCGCGGGCGGCGGCGGTTGGCCGTTGGTACAGCCGGCGGCCGCGGCCGGGAGGAGAAGGACGAGGCTCCAGAGCGTGCGCGACATGGACAGGCTCCCGGGCGGGACGGCGGGACAAGCGACACCGGTGCGATAATGGGACTGACCGGTCAGTTCTGTTCATTGATACCCGGGGGAGGGTTTTCCTGTCAACCGCTATCTTCCGCAAATCCCGCAGGGTCGGCGGCGAACGCGACCTACACTTGATTCGCGGGGAGGCGCGTCGCCGGCCCTTTGCATTCCAAGGCCGATTACGGAAGGAACAGAAACGTGGCCAATCGTTGTGCGCGCACAGTGCTGTGCGCGGTCCTGGCGATCTGCGCGGGGTCGATGGCGGCGGCGGGGGAGCTGGACCGGCACGAGGAGCCGGCGGCGCGGGGCCGGGAAAGCCTGTTTCGCGTGCGCCCGCCGACGGCCGACGCGAAGCTGTTCTTTGAAGGCACCCTGATGCGGGGGAGCGGCAGGGAGCGCACGCTGCGCTCGCCGGCGCTGGAGGAAGGGAAGCGCTACAGCTACACGGTGGTCGCCGTCTGGGTGGAGAACGGCCGCGAGGTGACGCACGAGATGCGCGTCGCCTTCCAGGCCGGCGACGACGTGATCGTCGATTTCCAGCGCTGATCGTTCCGCCCATTTTGTTGGCGCCGGGTCGCAGACCCGTGTGGGGGGAATCTCTCGTCAAGCGCCGTGATGGCGAACTCGGGGCGGCCCGTACTGGGGGCTGGTGTATGCGCGCGCTGGAGGGCCGGCTTTATTCTTGCCGCTCTTGCTGGCGACGATTATCATGCAACCGGCGCTCAACCCGACCCCACTTGACCGCAGCTGTCGCTACCTTGGGGCGGCATGCTGAGTGCCTGTGGTGATGGTTCGCTGACCCGAGTTCGCAGGAGGTTCTGCGATGGCGCAAATCTCTCGACCCAAGGTCGATGTCTACAACTCCGGCTGGGGTCCCACGCCGCTTTCCCCCCACCTCAACACGCCCGCGCCGAACGACGGCGCGCCGGTCGCTACCCCATTGCCGACCGGAGGCACCTTCATTGTCCAGTTGCAGCCGGTGGCGGCGCCTGCCCCCGGGCCGCAGGTCCTGACCGTGCGGCTTGGCGGGGTCGTCCCGGGCGGCGCTGTGGTGTCGTTCTACCTGCTGCAAGCGTACCATGTCATTGCCGGCCGCTCCGTCCGGGTGACCGGCGCGCTCACCAGTTACGATCTGGTGCTGACCCCAGCCGAGATCGCCCGTATCACCGACTACACACAGTTACAAGTCCTCGTCGCCACGTGAGGCACCCGCGGCTCGGGCAGCAGCTCCTTCGGCTCGATCCCCATCCCGGCGGGTGAGCTGCTGATCTCGTGCCCTGGGCCGCCCGCGGGTACTTCCGCTCCAGCGCGTGGGGCAGCTCCACCCGGGCCACGCCGCGGGCCAGGTCACGCTCGTGCAGCCGGCGCCGCCACTCCAGTTGCCGTTCCAGGTCGCCGCGCACCGACCGGGGCAGCATGACCACCCGGTCCTTGTTCCCCTTGCCACCGCGGACGACGATCTGTCCTCGCGCCAGGTTCACGTCCTTGACGCGCAGCTGGCAGCACTCCAACAAGCGGAGGCCGCAGCCGTAGAGGAGTCGGGCCATCAGGCGGAAGACGCCATCGGCCCCGTCCACGTGCTCCAGGACCGCCGCCACCTCCGCCGCCGCCAGGACCACGGGCAGCCGTTTCGGCCGCCGGGCCCGCACCGCGTCGATGCGGCCCAGGTCGATCTCCAGCACCTGCTGGTACAAAAAGAGCAGGGCGTGGAACGCCTGGTTTTGCGTGCTGGCCGAGACGCGACCGTTGACCGCCAGGTGGGTGAGGAACTGCTCGATCTCGGCGGCGCCCATGTCACGCGGGTGCCGTTTGCCGTGGAAGAGGATGAATCGCGTGATCCACTGGAAATAGCAGGTCTCGGGGCGCAGGGCGTAGTGGCGGACGCGTAAGACCCGACGCACCTGGTCGAGCAGGCGGGGCGGCCGTGGGCACGGCAGCTCGCCGAGGTTGAGGTGGAGCACCTCGCGGTACAGGAAGTCGAGGGCGTCGCGGCTGGCGGCGATGGCCCGCAGCGGGTCTTTCTCGGTGCGGGCCACCGACTCCAGGAACTGGCCCACTTCGGCCAGGCCCAGGTCGCGCGGATGCCGTTTGCCGTGAAAGAGAATGAAGTGGCGGCAGCAGTCCGTGAAGGCGGCCGCAGTCGCATCGGGGTGGCCGCGTTGCCGTGCTGCCTTGCGCAGTTGATCGAGGAACCGCGGCGGAGTCGGCGGTCGAGGGGACGTGGCCGCTGCTGGTTGGGGGCTGGGGTCGCTGCTCATAGGTGTCCTCCCGGGCGAGAACCTGAATGGCCGATCAGTTAACTGGTGTACAGTAAAAAGGGCCCCGGGTCAAGAGAGAAAAACGCACGGACGTCGCAACGGCCCTTGACAGAGGGCGCAAGCAGTGTTCTAAACGAAGGAACGGCCGTGCTGGCGTCGGCGGACCACGGCGTTATGCTGACCGGCGCGGTCTTATGCTGACCGGCGCGGTCTTATGCTGACCGGCGCGGTCTTATGCTGACCGGCGCGGTCTTATGCTGACCGGCGCGGTCTTATGCTGACCGGCCGAGTTATGCTGACTGGCGCGGTCTTATGCTGACCGGCCGGTCAGGCTAAACAGCTGGTTCGGGCCGTTATCGGATGGCAGATATATAAGACCCCGCACATAGGCGTCATCCGTCCATCTGCTACACGGTGACCGCGGCGGTGTTGGCGCGGAGCCGCACCCCACAGCCGAGTGCCGCGGTCGTCATACACCAAACCTCGGACTGTCCCGACCGGGCGGCTTCCTGGTCGTGGAGACGTGCGGGAGTTGAGCAGCCGAAGCGCGGTTGAGCGCCCCGGACACGGCCCGAACCACCTGTTGGAGCCGACCGGGCGCGCACCAAGCGCCCCCCAGCCAGGAGCGCAGGCCGCGCGCCCGGCGGCTCAACTCCCCCGTTCGGCGGCGGAGGCAGTAGAGACTCCTGTTTGGGTGAGGCATTGCCGAAGCAGAGAGACTCCCTGAGTCCTGCTGCCAGCGGCGGCTGTCGAGCCAATGTGGCGGAGGTGAAAAGGTGGCGGTGCCGTTCGGTTGGTTGGTGTTCGTGCTGCGGGCCACTGCAGTCCTGTTCCTCTTGGCACTGGTCGGCGCGACCTTGCCCGAGAGCTGGATGAAGGCCGTGTATGAGTGGGGCGAGCTCGGGCCTTGGCCGGGCGGGGCACTGTTGGTCTACCTGGCCCGTGCGGTGTCCATCCTGTACGGGTTCTACGGACTGCTAACCCTATACCTGTCCTTTGACGTGCGGAGATACCTGCCCCTCATCCGATTCATGGCCATCGTCGGTTTCCCGTTCGCCCCGGTGATGTTCGTCGTAATCTGGGCGGCTGGGTTGCCGACGGTTTGGGCGGTGAGCGAGCCTACGTCGATCGTGGTCATCAGCGCTTTGTGGTACGTGGCCTCCAGGCCGGCCGGGCTGGCGAACGCCGCCGAACCCGGTGCAACACCTGACCCGGCCCGCACGTAGGCTTTCCGAGAAGTGAAGTTCACCGAGCGGGCCGGGCAGGTGAGCTGGTCGTTCGGGTGCGCCACTTGACGTTTGTGCAGATTGCTCCGGAGGACCTACACCATGACAACGGTGTAAGGGTTGAGCAGCCTGCGTTACCCTTCGGCAAAGGGTAAGGTGGGAAGCCTGCTGACAAAGAACACGAGCTGCCAGCCGAAATGCGGCTCGGTGTCGAACCCTGAACCTATGCTGACGCGAGAAACCTGCGTGTGAGCGTCGTCACCCAGAACAGGTGCAACGGCTGAATCACCTGGACCAAAAGGTAAGGTGGAGGGCGTTTGATTTCCGAACGTCAAACGCGTTGTCACCAACCCACCCGGCGTGGAGAAGGCAGCTAAGGGTTCTGTCGTCTGTGCTTACGGAATGTGGGAAGTCCTACACCGCTTTGCCCGAGGGAACGCGGGTTCCAGGGACGCGAAAATGCCAGGGTGCGGGCAGGATGTCGGAGGCGGCATAGTAGCCAAACGACGCCCTGTAATGGGGCGTACAGGGTGAAGGTCCGCCAGGGAGCAGCGACGGCGTAACGGAGCGTTTGGCGAATGGAGTGCCCGCCGTTACCTCCAAACAGGAGTCAACAGACCTAACAGGGGAATGCAGATCTGTCGAGGGCCGCGCAACGCGGTTCCTTGGTGCGCCCCTGAGAAACGAAGGCAGTTCTTCTGGTCTGCCCTCCTGGAGTAGCGTGGCTGTAACCGGAAAGCCGGATGCGGTGAAAGTCGCACGTCCGGTTTGGAGTGGGGGAAAGACCGCGAGGTCCTACCTATCACTACAGGCAGGTGGCGCTTCATGATTGCGAACTTCGATGTACCGCCGCGAGGCTTCCGGGTCACGGCCGGCGAGGACGGCGCGTGGACGGTGCGATACCGCACGACCGGGATGGGGGGGGCCGCCCTGTTCTTCGCCGTGTGGCTGGGGATCTGGACGGGCGGGTGCCTCTTCTTTACCGGCGCGGCCCTGTTCGAGCCCGGCGGCGTGAACTACGCCGTCCTCTTGTTCATGGTCCCGTTCTGGGGCGCGGAGTTCTTTGTAGTCGGCTTCGTGGCCTGGTACTTCCTGTCGGTCACCCGCTTCACGTTCGGGCCGGACGAACTGGTGGTCGAGCGGTCTTTGCTGTGGTGGCACAACCGGCAGTCCTTCCCGTGGCGGAGCGTGACGGCGGTCAAGTAAATCAAGGATGGCTGCGAGTCAGACGACTCCCCTACCTGGGGCCTTGAGGTCATCACCGCGGCAGTCATCCCCGTGCTCCGCCGGCAACCGAAAGACAAGAGCGACTGGCTTGGGCCGGTCATTGCGCAGTGGGCCGGGGCTCCTTACGTCCCTTACGTCTCCTCGTGGCTGAATACCTTCGAGACGAAGCGAATCGATGACTGGATCGGTGAACACCTGACGCAACCGGCAGGCAGCACGGTCATCGTGACGAAGCACGCCGCTGGGATCACCGTCACCGTCCCACCGCGGGGCGTCTGGCGCGGCGGTGGGTGTTTCCTGCTCTTCAGCATGATGTGGTTCGGGTGTGCGTTGGTTTGCGCGCTTGCCGGTTTCGGGCTCATACCACTCCAAGGACAAGGCAAAGGGGACGCCTGGGCAGCATTCGGGATTTGCTTGCTGCCGGGGTTGGGTGTGTTGCTCTTCGCCCTCAGCCTGGGTAGCCGCCGCGCCGTGGTGGCCGTGGAGGGAAGTACTCTGCGCATCAGGGTAGCAGGCCTCTTCCGCACTCGGGAGCGATGCTGGATTTGTGATGACATCGCGGACATCCGCACCGGTCCTAGCGGGGCAGAGATCAACGACGAGCCGGTGTTGGAGTTGCAAATCCATCCCAGGCAGGGGAACAAATTCGGTCTCCTGGCCTGGCGGGACTCTGAGGAATTGGAATGGCTTGCCGGCGTGCTGCGACAGATGTTACGCCCCCACGCCGTGGACCAGCGCCAAGAAGCATGGGGGTCGGGAGTCGATTCCGGATAACAATCATCGCCGAACCAACGGATGCAGTTGACCGGGCCGGCATTACGCGGTTTCGTGGCATGAAGGAGTTGCAGCCGGCCCGGCAACTGATCCTGGTCGTTCGGACGGAAGCGATGGAGGGCGATGTGGGTATCTTTCTGTCCTATCGCCGTGCGGATAGCGAGTTGGTCGTCGGGCCGATCTACGACCAACTGATCTTGCATTTCTCGAAAGAGAAAAGGGGTCGGGAGCTATGCCGTTGCGTTTTTTCCCGACTTCCCCGGCTTTGTGAACGTTTGTTCGTCTGGACGTGAACAAAATGACTCCTACCCTGAGTGATGCCAAATTCACAAGCGGCCAGCGCGGCCGCCACCTCAGGGAAGGAGTCTCCCGTGATCCTACTCGGCATCCCCCAGCCCGTCCAGCGCTTCTTTGCCCCCGTCCTCCGCGGTCTCCCCCGGCCCACACGCCACGCCCTCCCGGTCATGGTCCTGGCCCTGCTGCTCGCCCCCCACCGCCGCTGTCTCAAGACCCTCGCTGGCGTCGTCCTCGGCTGCCGCGAGCATGCCTCGACCATCTCACGCCGCCTCCGCAACGCCGCCTGGCATACGCGCGACTGGTTCGTCTGCTTGTATGACCAATGCCTCGACGACATCCATGACTATGAGCGACGCCGGGCCCAGCAGCAACACCGGGCCAAGCGCCCGTGGATGGCCGTGATCGATACCACGTATCACAGCACCCACGCCGAGCAGATGGAGAACCTTATCCCCATGAGCCGTCGCCGCCGCCCCGGCGGCCGCGAGGCCCGGCAACACGCCTTTGTCATGGGACTGCTGATCACCGAGTGCGGCATGCGCATCCCTCTGCCGCGCAAGAGCTATTATACCGAGGCGTATTGTCAGCACCACGGCCGCCGCCATCGCACGCAGGTGCAACTCGCCGCCGAGATGCTGCGCGACATCCGCCTGCCGGACGACGTCGAGTTGACCGTGGTCTTCGACAGCGCCTTTGACGCGGATGTCGTCCACCGTATTTGTCGTCAACGCGGCTATCGTGCCGTTTTTCCCCTGGATCCGAACCGTACGCTGTCCGCCGGCCCCGAGGTCGAGGCCGACGGCTTGCGGGGCCAGAAGGTTGTTCATTGGACGCGGAGTTGGTCTCGGGAGGAGTTCACGCAACTCGAGCTTCAGTATGCGAACGAGGATCACGTCTTCCTTCGCCGTCGCACTGCGACAACCTGAGGCTTCAGAAAACCTACAGGCGTTATGCCATCGCCGCCCGTCGAGCGACCGTCTCCCGTCTGGGGGCGTGTCTGGTCGTGGCGTCGTACAAGGAGAACCCTCGCGTAGGACTCGAAGCGGGTCAGTCCGCGGACTGGTGGGATTATCATCAGGCGCCGGTGGTTTATCGGAAGCACGGGCGTCCGGTCCCGCAGCGTTGGCATGGGAAGGTGTTGGCCTGCACGGATGCGACAGCGACGGCGCGGCAGGTGGTGGAGTGGTACGAGATTCGATGGCAGATAGAAATATTTTTTAGAGAGTTGAAAAGCAGGATGCAGTTCGGTTGTTACGTGTTACAGAAGTTCGAGGCGGTGGAGCGCTACCTGGACCTGCTGCTGATGGGGTTCCTGTTGCTGGAGCAGGAGCGATTGCGTGAGATGAGCGCGGCCGGGGCGCCGCGCGCGCGTGGTGGCGAGCCGTGGGTCCAGGCACGGACGACCGACCGCTTGCGGTCGCTGGAATCGCTGTGCCAGGAGTGGAATGTGACGGTGCTGGAGCGCCGCGTGCGGACGGAGCGCGGGCGCCAGTGCTTGCTGCGCGACCTACGAGCGGCACCCCCTTGTCATGTCGCTTGAGAGCGCAGACGCAGAGCCGCTCGCAACCAATGACGCAGCAAGAAGTTACACGGATAATGGGTAATTGCTCAGAGTCTCTGGGTGAATCTCAACAGCGCGTGGCGCAAGTCATTCATTGAAAATGAGTTACGACCGCTAACATCAGGCATGATTGTATTTTCTACTAACCTTCTGAGCAATTA
>Ga0116222_1001756_pt1 | contig 11801 bp, 11 predicted proteins | sample Sb_taG_12_FD_88963 | JGI IMG/M metagenome (GOLD analysis project Ga0116222, IMG submission 88963) | Peat soil microbial communities from Weissenstadt, Germany - Sb_50d_9_AC metaG | ecosystem: Environmental > Terrestrial > Soil > Wetlands > Peat | place: Germany: Weissenstadt | collected 2010-09-21
CAGCAGGCAGGGAAAAGAACATCGCTGGCTTGCAATATGAGGATCAACTCCCCCATCACCCTCCTGCCGGGCGCAAGGAAACTGCGCACATTGCAGGGCGGTGGGCGAAGCCCACGTTAAGAATATCCGTGTATTCGGCCTCGACATTGAATTGCGGGGTGCCCTTGACGTAATACAGCACCTCCTGGCGAACTGCCATCCAGTTCTTCTGCGTTCCATATCCTCGCTGGTTGCGCATGGTGATGAAGCTGCGAGGCGCAAACGGTGCGCCGCGCATCATGACCATGAAGTCGGCGAGTGGTTGAAATCCGTCGTTTTGATCCGCACCCAGCCACACATAAAGTGACGCATTCTCCGCGAGAACGGCGTGCGTAAGGCGGACCCAGCGGCTAGACCACTCGATGTACTCCTGAATGCTTCGACGCTCAAAGGCAACCAGATTGTAGGGGGGATCTTGGATCGCCAAGGTGGGGAACGAGCCGGCAAGTAGCGCGGCGACCGATATAGCATCAGTCGCATCCAGGCAACCGACTCGATGCTTTCCTTCGGGATCCTGCCAGATGTCACCCGCCTTAAGTCTGCAATGCGGAAGAAGGCGCGCCCGCCATTCGGGTGAAGTGTCAAGCCGAGGTAGTGGGTTGTTCTTCATGATGAAACAGCGTACCGAGTTTGTCCCTGCGACGCCACCTCTGCTGGCTAACCATGGATTGGACAAAAAACTTCTTGATTCTTAACAAGTGCGTTCGGCGCTTTCACCAAGAGAAAGGATTTCCGTGATCTCGCGATTGGTTTATCTGCAGATTCGCGCCGATAGGCCAGCGACGCGGCTGTTGTGTTCATTGGGCGCCGGGCGCCATCATCTCGATGAGGAAGCCAAGCTGATTCTGGAGAGCGTCAATACCGATATTGGCGTGGGCGATTGATTGACTCCGTCCCGGAGGCGGGGAAACGACCGCCGGTGGGAAGCCTACTTCCTAGCGGGCACCGGTATCAGCTTGGGCCTAGGCACAACAATGCCGACGACCTGGCCGTGCCTCTGCATGAGCTGGGAAAAACTCAGGCGCAAGAATGCATGGAGAGCCGGCACCGCCCCGTCGGCCAGATAGGCACGGGCCAGGTGCGCCATGTGCTCGTCGTAACCGCGTTTGCTGTGCGAGTGAATCGCATACCTGCCCCCATGGCGGCGCAAGTCGCCATCGAAGGCTGGACTGATGTGGTAAAGCTCGTGGAAGAGCGTGATCAGCTTGTCATCGAAATCTTGATCGAGAAAGCGTGGCAAGCAGAAAGTCATCACATAGAGCATTTCTCGGTCGCCAACGAAATAGCGCTGCACCTGGTAGGACTTGCCGCGCCGCTTGCGAACCAGCATGCCATCGCGGAAGCGCAGAGGTGTCACGCGCGCCTGCAGGCCAAACGGCCGGCTGCTGCGCGCCTGAGTGGCGGCAAAGAGTACGCGATCGACATCCACGTGATGCAGATGCTCGGAGCGCGCAACCACGTCCGCGGTCAGGCGCCGGATGAATTTGCAGAAATCGAAAGGCCTCTCCGTGGGCCCGCTGGCCAGCCAGGGCTGCGCGGCAGCCTGCAAGGGATGTCGGCCGCCCGAACCGCGCGGAGCCCAGATGGCGCGGACAGGCAAAGGCTGCGCAGGATGATCCCACGAGCGTGCCAACGGAAATGGCGACAGCGCTTCCTCATCATGCAGGCAGATTGCAGTGGACACGTTCCGCCTCCTGTATCCGGGTCGACGAGATTTGCCGACCTTCAGCCCGCGAGGGGACCTCTCCATCCCCTCAATCCTAGCTCAGTTTGCCAGAGCCCCGACGTTGCGATGTTGGAGCGCTGCTGCTTGCCGGCGTTGAATCTTTTTCGCCGGCACGCAAAACTTCTTTCCCATTCTGCCCGACTTGTTCGGCAAATCCAGTAAATTCTTACCACCGGTTAGCCGATAAGACACTGGGGGATCACTTCACCATCTATACAGCCCGTCAAGCTGGCGCCGGCCGTGGAAACTGCGGCATCGATCCGGCCGGTCTGCGTCCACTTGTTGGCTTCGGGAGCACCCCGAGGAGAGAGGTCCTATGAAGACGAGGCTCCGCTTGCAGTGTCTGAGTTTGGCCGGGCTCGGTTTGGCGCTGGGGACTCTAACCGGTTGCCAAACATGGGTGGGGGGCATGACCCTGCCGTCCGGCCACTACCTGCAGCATCCTCCCCAATACTTCGCGCCGTCGCCGGCGTTTCCACTGTCGAACGAGTTGGCCACCATGGAAGCAGAGGAAGGCGGAGCCGTTGGCGGACCTGGCGCACAGCTGCCGCCGCCTGCAGTCGCGCCCGCTCAGGCCCCTCCACCGGTTCCAGTTCCGCTCCCGGCCGCAGGCCCAGGGCGTTAAGTCGCCCTGCATAATGGAGCATCTGCCGGGACCGCCAGCGTAACGCAAAGAGGCCGCGGACGAGCCCGGATTTGGCGGGCGAGCGCGTAGCTGCGCTCACCCGCCAAATCCGCATTCGTCCGCGGCCTTCTCATTTCTATTCCCACGCTCCCTTGCGCCGGAGCATTTTCACCGGAACCCCCTCCAACCGCTGGTGTTTGATGCCCTAGAGGAACTCAAAACCAGTTTCTCGCTCCAGGCTATCGCTCCGAGCCTTGGCATAGGCTAAAATCTACTAGGGGTTTGCAGCAGGAGCTGCTGCCATCGTGATTGCCGACCCACGAGAAGACACCATGCACCGCACTCAATGGATCGCAAGAATAAGCCGACCCGGCGTCCGCTTCCTGGTCATGTCTATCAGCATGGCCGCCGTGCTTGCTCCGAGTGCAAGCCTGGCCCAGAAGAAGGCGCCTCCCAATGCCAACAATAGGAAGGCGCAGCCGGCCAAGTCGGTAGCGCCGCCGCCACCCCGCTCCGCACTCCTCACCCACGAAGCCTGGCAAAACGCGCCGATGACACCTCTGCAAACCGGCGAGATCGACGCCCTAGTCGCCAAGGAACTGCAAGCAGACAAGATCGAGCCCGCCCAGCGCACCACCGATGAGCAATTCGTCCGGCGCGTCACGCTCGACCTGACCGGCAAACTGCCGGTGCCGGCCGACGTGACCGAGTTCGTCGCCGATCCAGATTCCCAGAAACGAGCCAAGCTTATCGATAAACTTCTCGCCAGCGACGACTACGCGCACCATTGGGCCCATTACTGGCGCGACGTGATCGCGTCCCGCGTCAGCGATCGGCGCGGCCTGGGCCTGGCACGAGCCTTTGAGGAATGGTTGACCAGCCAGTTCAAACAAGATCAGAAGTGGGACAAAATCGTCCGCGCCATGATCACGGCTGAAGGCTCTTGCCAGTACGACGACGACGGCAAGAATGGCGCTCTTTTCTTCCTGGCATCACATACTGGTGCCGACGCCGCCAATGAACAGGCTGCCGAGACGTCGCGCGTCTTCCTGGGCATTCAGATTCAATGCGCCCAGTGCCACGATCATCCGAGCGATCAGTGGAAGCGCGTGCAATTCCACGAGCTAGCCGGCTACTTCGCCCGGATTCGCGAGCGGCCCCTGAAGGGCGAGATGGGTCGGCCAAGCGGAGTAGAATTGATTTCGATGGCGCGCGGCGAACACGAAATGCCCAGCCCGCAAGACCCCAAAAAAACGTTGGTCACCTATCCGCGGTTCTTGGACGGCAAGGGTCCGGCCACCAATGTTGACGACAAGCAACGCCGGCAAGCCCTGGCGAACTCCATCGTCGACAAGAACAACTACTGGTTTGCCGGTGCCTACGTAAATCGCATCTGGGGCGAGCTGATGGGTCAGTCCTTCTACCAACCGGTGGACGATCTGGGGCCGCACAAGGAAGCAGTTTTCGCCTCCGTACTCACGCGCTTGACGGGAGCGTTCCGCGGTACCGGCTACGACGTGAAAGAACTCTTCCGCGCCGTCATGAACAGCGAGACCTACCAGCGGCAGATCCGCCTGGGCGAGACGAGCGATCAGCATCTCCATTTCGCCGCCGCCTACCCGACCCGGCTGCGTGCCGACGCTCTCTGGGATTCGCTGGTGGGAGTGCTGGGCAATCTCGGTCCGCCGCGCGACCCGGCCAGGCCTCGTCCGCAAGGTCCATTCGCGATGGCTCCAGGCCTCGAAGGTCTCTTCAAACTGGAATTCAGTTTCGACCCGTCGCTCAAGCCCGACGAAGTGGAAGGCAGCATCTCCCAGGCGCTGCTCCTCATGAATAATCCCTTGCTCAACCAGCGCATTCAGGCGAGGGGAACCAACCTCCTTGGCAGGATCTTGAAGTCCTTCCCGGATGACGACGCTGCCTTGCATAGGGTTTACTTGCGGACTCTGGCCCGCAAGCCGACGGACCGTGAAATGGAAAAATGCCGCACTTATATCAGCAAGGCAAGCAGCCGGACCGAGGCGTTCGAGGACATTCTTTGGGCGCTCGTGAACTCCACCGAATTTCAGACCAAGCGCTGACGACGGCTGGGGCGATCCGCCAATTCGCGCTGCACACATAAGGCGAGGGGCAAGTAACGATCTCCCCTCTCCACCGTACTCGGGGGAGAGGGGTTGGGGGTGAGGGGTTGAACTATCCCCGGCCAAGGCCCCTCACCCCCGACCCCTCTCCCCGGAGTACCGGGGCGAGGGGAGAAAATTTGCTACACGCATAGGGGCCGAACAGAACGGAGACCATTGATCATGACACTGCAATCCTTGATGCACCTGCAAACCAACAGCATGGGCGTCGTTAGCCGTCGCTCCTTTCTCCGCAGTCTGGCGGTCGGGGCAGCCGGCTATGGCATGCTCGGCTGGAAAGACACGCTGACTCTGCATGCGGAGGAACTCCGCAAAAAGGGCATGGCCTGCATTCTGCTGTTCATGCGCGGAGGCCCCAGTCAGCTCGAGACGTTCGATCCAAAACCCAATACCGACCACGGCGGACCGACGAAGGCCATCGATACCGCTGTTAGCGGCATTCAGATTGCCGAGGGGTGGAGCAACACCGCCAAAGTGCTCAACGACATCACTTTGATTCGATCGATGACCAACAAGGAGGGCGAACACCAACGGGCCACCTACCAGATGCACACCGGTTACGTTCCCACCGGGAGCGTCAAATACCCGAGCATCGGGTCGATTGTGGCTTCGGAGCTGGGGCCACAGAATTTCGATCTGCCGCATTTCGTGAGCATTGGCAACCGTGCAGCCACCATCGGCTCAGGCTTCTTGGGAATGCACGTTGCCCCGTTCGTCGTGTCGAATCCGACGCAGATGCCGAGCAACGTCGCGCTGCCCCAGGGCGTCAATACCGGCCGGTTCGGCCGTCGAGTGGGGCTTCTCGATCAGCTGGAAGAGGATTTCGCCGCCACCGGAGGCGGTCCGCGGGTCGAGGACCACAAGACCTTGTATGCCAGTGCAGCCCAGATGGTGCGCAGTCCCCGGCTCAAGGCTTTTGCGCTGGACCAGGAGAACGACGCCATCCGCGATCGCTATGGCCGCAGTCCGTTCGGGCAGGGTTGTTTGCTGGCCCGCCGGCTGGTGGAGCAGGGGGTCACTTTCGTCGAGGTCGAATCGAACGGCTGGGACACGCACGACGACAACTTCAAGCGCGTGAAGTCGCTGAGCGATTCGGTCGATCCCGGCTTCGCAGCCCTCGTGGGCGATTTGAAAGAACGCGGCATGTTGGAGCGCACGCTCGTAATCTGGATGGGAGAATTCGGACGCACGCCCAAGGTCAATCCCCGCACGGGTCGCGATCACTACCCGCGCGCGTTCAACGTAGCCCTGGCAGGCGCCGGCATTCACGGCGGGCAGATCATCGGTTCCACCAGTGCCGACGGCACCGACGTCAAAGCCCGGCCGGTCTCCGTTCCGGACCTGTTCTGCAGCTTCTACCAAGCGCTGAAGATCAATCCCCGCAAAGAAAACATGAGCACGCTTGGCCGGCCAATCAAGCTCATGGATAAAGGCCAGGCGGTGAAAGAACTATTCGCATAGTCGAATGTGAACAGGAGAGAACAGAGGGGATCTCTCTGCGTCTCTGTTCTTTTCTGTTTTGAGATTACAAGAATGCATCCCTTGTTTGAAAAGGCCTCCGGACTCACCGAAACGATCATCGCGGCGGCCATTGAGGTTCATCGTGATAAGGGACCAGGGCTGCTGGAGTCGATTTACGAGTGGTGCTTGATTAGGGAATTGGAATTGCGAGCACTGAATTGCGCAGACCAAAAGAGCGTGGTCATTAGGTAAAAGGGGTTTACCCGCGAAGAACCGTTGCGTTTCGATCTACTGATAGAGGACTGCATCCTCGTCGAAGTAAAAGCGGTCGAGAAGGTCCTTCCTATTCACAAGGCACAACTTCTCAGCTACATGAACATTCTCGACATTCCCCTCGGCCTCCTCATCAACTTCCACGAAATGCGTGTAACTGAAGGCGTCTCCCGCTTGATCTTACCTGGAGCAAATCTCTGATTCCTTCGACCCAGAATTGCAAAATGCATTTCTGTTGCCTCCTGTTCAAAATCGACCTTACCCAATTTGATAGAACGAAGAGCATGGCGGATGATCTGGATCGTTTCAATGATCGGGTGACCTCCTGTCGAAAGTGTCCGCGCCTGGTTCGTTGGCGGGAACAGGTGGCCCGGGAAAAGCGCGCAGCCTTTCGCGATGAGGAGTACTGGGGCCGGCCCCTGCCCGGATTTGGCGACCCCAAAGCCCGCTTGTTGCTGTGCGGACTAGCCCCGGCAGCGCACGGCGGCAACCGCACGGGGCGGATGTTCACCGGCGACCGTTCCGGCGATTGGCTCTATGCGGCCATTCATCGAGCAGGCTTTGCCAACCAGCCAGCCTCCCTCAATCGCAACGACGGGCTTCGTCTGGACGACTGCTACATCACTGCCTGCGTCCGCTGCGCACCGCCTGCCAATCGGCCCACGATTGATGAACGCGATAACTGCCTTCCTTATCTCGCGGAGGAATTGGACTTGCTCCCCAATGTTCATGTGATTGTCTGCCTCGGGGGATTCGCCTGGGACGGCGTCCTCCGCGCGCTTAAGAGCCTGGAAATCCGCCTGGCGCGGAAACCACGCTTCGGCCACGGCAGTGAAGCCAGCGCCGGCCCCTATCGCCTTCTTGGCTGCTATCATCCCAGCCAGCAGAACACCTTCACCGGCAGGTTGACGGAGCGCATGCTCGATAACATCTTTCAACGGGCGCGTGCACTTCTTTGATTCGGCGCGGACAGAATCGTCAGGGGGCATGAATGCCGAGTTCGGCGATCCTTCGGTACAGCGAGCTTAGGCCCATGCCCAATCTACGAGCGGCGTCTCTCTTGTCCGGCATCTGACGAAGAATTCGTTCGATATGCTGTTTTTCGAAGCGGCGCACGGCCTCTCCTAGATCGTCAACCAGCGCCGGGTCGCCTTCCATGGGAACGAGGTCGGGAGGCAGATCGGCTGGCGTGATGAGCGGCCCCTCGCCAAGGATCGCGGCACGCTGCAAGGCGTTGTCCAGTTCGCGGATATTTCCCTTCCAGCGGCCGGCGAGCAGCACTTGCATCGTCTCGTGGGTCACGCCGGCAAGGCGCTTCCCGAGTGTGCGTGCGTGGCCGGCCAGTAGAAACTCGACCAGTTCGGGAATGTCCTCCCGGCGCTCCCGCAACGGCGGCAGGGCGATGGTCACGACGTTGAGCCGATAGTAGAGGTCTTCGCGAAACCTTCCCTGTTCCACTTCGCGAGCCAGATCCTTGTTCGTGGCTGCCAGCACACGCGCTTCGACTCGAACCGGCTCGTTCGCACCCACGGGCAGGATTTCTTTCTCCTCGATGGCTCGCAACAGCTTGGCCTGGGTGCCGAGCGGCAATTCGCCGATCTCGTCCAGGAACACGGTTCCCGCAGCCGCGTGCAAAAACACTCCGGACCGGTCGCGGTCGGCTCCGGTGAACGCGCCCTTGCGGTGACCAAAGAGCTGATTTTCCAGCAAATCGTGCGGGATCGCGGCACAATTGACCGCCAGAAAGCGGGCAGTGCTCGCCGCCCCTTGATGGTGGATCGCACGTGCGATGAGTTCCTTGCCGGTGCCGCTCTCGCCGACCAGCAAGACCGTGGAACGCGTCGGCGCCACCTTGCGCACCATCTCCAGAACGCGTTGCATGGCCGGGCTGTGGCCGACGATGTGATCGAGTGGGTACGAGCGATGGAGTTCCCGGCGGAGCCACTGGTTTTCCTGCGTCAAATCGCGATAGGCAAGCAAGCGGCGGATCTTGCTGTGCACCTCATCCAGGACAATCGGCTTCATCAGATAGTCCTGTGCCCCGCGTTGAAACGCTTCGATGGCGTTCTCCACGGTGGCATACGCTGTCACGAGCAGAATAAACGTCTGTGGGCTGATTTTCAGGAGTCTTTCGAGGAGCTCGATACCGTCCATGCCGGGGAGCTGCACGTCGCACAGGGCAATGTCAAAACGCCGTTCGCTCGCAAGGGCCAGGGCCTTTTCGCCGTCGTCGCAAGCGACCACTTCGAACCCTTCCTGCGAGAGAAATTCGGCCAGCGTAGCGCGGATGAGAAGTTCGTCATCGACAATCAAAACGCTTGCGGGCGAGTGCGTGGCCGGCGGTGTGACTTGGGCGGGCATGGAATAGATGACTCCGCTAATCGAATCGCGAGGAGCGCCGCGCGAATATCAGGCTTCCACCTTGGCAGGCACGGCCGATGTCTTGCGCGCTCCCTTGGCTGACTCCGCGTGCACGGGCAGCCGGACACAAAAGGTTGTGCCGCTGCCAGGCAGCGATTGAAATTCAATCGACCCGCCATGGTCGATGACCAGCTTGCGCGTGACAAAGAGGCCCAGGCCGGTGCCATGTTTCTTGGTCGTGAAATAAGGCTGGAAAACACGGGCGGCTTCTTCTGGGCCAATGCCACAGCCATCGTCGCGGATTGTCACCAACAGTTGTTCGCCTGTGCAATCCGCCCTGATCTCGATCCGGCCGCCTTTCGCCGTGGCATCCACGGCATTCAGGATGAGGTTCAAGAACACCTGAACGAGCTGATCGCGCACGCCGTCCAGCAGCGGCAGCTCGAGGGAAAGGTCCGACTCGATATGCCTTCCTTAGTGCGTTTGTAATACTTCGCGATACCCAGCGCTTCACGAAGAATATCGTGCAAGGCAACCTTGGCGCGCTCCGTGCTGGCGGGCCTGCTGAAGTTCGTCAGCTCCCGGAGGATGGTCTGAATGCGCTGCAGTTGCCCACTGACGAGCGTCAGCTTCTCACCGGTATACGAATCACACTCGCGCCGCTGCCACATCTGCACGAGGGAGCTGATCGAGGTGAGCGGGTTGCCCACTTCGTGGGCGATCCCGGCGGCCAGTAGTCCGAAGGCCGCCATTTTTTCCTGCTGCAGGACATGCGCCTGGGATTCTTGCAGCTCCCGCGTACGATCGGCAATGCGGGCTTCCAGTTGAGCCTGGTTCTCTCGCAAGGCGGAATTGAGCCGCGCGAGATGGTCGCCCACATGCTTGAGCAAAAGCGCCATGGCATCGCTCGCCCAGGTGACCCAGCCGAGCACGACCACGGTCAGGACAAGCACAATCGGCCTGCGCTGCTCCTCCGGCAAGGCAAGGTACAGAGCCAAGCAGCTCGTGCAGTGCAGCGCATACGTGGCATAGGTGACGCGCGAGGAGTAGCGAATCGCGCAACAGACAAGTGACAGAAGATAGTAATACCGGAACGAGCTTTCCAGGCCGCCATTGTAGAAGCACAAGAGGCCGATGAAGAGCGCTTCCATCACCGAGATCGACAGTGGATACCGCCCGAGGAAAACGCGGCCGCGCAGGCTGTAATACGTATCCATGAGAGCATAGACTGCTCCCAGGGACAGGATCGCATTCAAGATCGGCTGGTGCTCGGCAGCGTGCTCATCGAAGTTGACGAGAAGGTAGCCGACCAGAAGGCCGAACCAGCGGATTTTGACTGCAATCGTCTCTGCCGCCAGTTCCCAGTGGGAGGAGACGGGGTACGTGCTCGCGATGGCCATAGATCAAAAGGGGCCTTCTCAAGTAGAAACACCAGGGCTGCCCTTATTATAGCCAGGCCATCGATGCCCGCAGGGCGATCATTTGCCCATTTCCCCGCCTCGATCATTTTGAGACTATCAAACAAGAAAAACCGCGTGCGCGCAAAATTTGCAAGTTGCAAAATCCGCGGAAACCACGGGCTTTTTGCTCAGCCTGGGAATTATGAGACTGGAGCGCCGAAATTGCAGCCAGCGCGGAGGCTCAAAAAGTGCTAAAAATACGGACTTTTTGCGTTGTGATCATTTTGGGACTAAAAAGGCACCTTGGCGCAAAATGCATTTTGAGGGTCCAAAACGAGCTTTTCACAAGATATTACAGATTCTTTTAAGGTTTACTTTGGACGGAGTGGCTTCTCATAATGACGCCAATCTCCCGGAAAACTGGGGAAACTTTGAAGAAATGCTCGGCTGGGGATCTCATCGATCACAAAGGGATCGATAGTCTATCCAAGACATGTGGTCTGGAATGCCTCCGCAAAGGTGTCGTTTCCGACCTGACAATGCAGCCAGGCGGTTGCGTAGTGGTTTTGGCGGAAACTGCTCTAGGAGATCGCACCCAGCAGCCAGAGCACCCACGCCGCGACGCTCAGAACCTTGGCCGTCCCTTCACCACCGTCTGACGAATTGTGCACGTTTTCGAAAAAATCGCTCAGACGAACTTCGATCCAGCGCTGGGGGTTTCCCCTGTCATCTTGGGCGTAGACGAGAGTCGTCGTTTTGCCAATTTCCACGGTCTTGATTGCTAGAAGAGTGTTGCCCGCCACGAGCGTGTCATGCCGGAGCGCCTTCTGCACGTTGTTTTCGCGCACCGACAAGTTTATGCGCACTTTGTTCGCCGGCCTGTCGGACACCTTCACATCCAGAGCGAGTTCCGCCGTAGCAACATCCTGTTCTTTTGATCGATCAAGCGTCCATACGCCGCCCTGGCGCACAAGCCTGGTGTGAGGTGCCTGGGAGACGACAAGGGCTGGAATTTCAATTTCCTCCTTGCCTTTCGGTCCGACTCTCACCAGTTTCCACTGCAATCTGTACGATTTGTGGGTGTTGGCGTCCGCATTTCGAGCCGCCGGCTCCCCAGAAAGCGCGTAGGGAGACTTGCTTAAAATGCCCGGACCAGCAGGCTGCTGCGCGACTGTGCTCGACGCCGCGCTCAGCGTCGCCATCACGATCATCATTGCCTTCAGCTTCATGGCGGACCTCCGAGAGACTGGGAAAATGCGGACAAATGCCAGGCTTGGGATCTCCGCGCGCCGAGGGATCCATAGTCTCTTCGCAGCGTGCCGTCAATACTGCCTCTTCGAGTCAGTCTTCTCCGCTTCAATGCGCTCCGGTCGTCTTTTTCTAAATCGACGTGCGCGAATCCGCAGCAAGCTGTGCAAGCCGGGCTGTTATGCGACGTGACAAACCTTAGAACCCGGGGTGCCATGCTTTCGCGACTACTCAAGATAACCGACAATAGCTCCAAGGCCTCGCGAAAGCATGTCCCGACTCACCCGGGCAATCCCGCACCAGTCGAGATGCCGGGGAGGCCAAAAACTTGGACGGGACGCCTACCGCGGGGCGGGACATGCTTTCGCGATTTTGCCTGAATGCTCTCTCATGTTTTCGGGAAGTCGCGAAAGCATGGCATCTATGAAGGATCCGTTGTCAAGCCGGTTGGTGCAGATTTTGTTGAGCAGAAGTTCTTCCGCAACATCCTCGTCACCGTCGGCGTCGGTCGATCTGCCCTTTGTCCG
>Ga0116222_1001761_pt1 | contig 11789 bp, 14 predicted proteins | sample Sb_taG_12_FD_88963 | JGI IMG/M metagenome (GOLD analysis project Ga0116222, IMG submission 88963) | Peat soil microbial communities from Weissenstadt, Germany - Sb_50d_9_AC metaG | ecosystem: Environmental > Terrestrial > Soil > Wetlands > Peat | place: Germany: Weissenstadt | collected 2010-09-21
GAGCCCGGTCGCGAGTGGCCGCGTCACCAGCGCGCGATCGACGATCGCGGGCGCCGGCTGTTCGACGGGCAAGAATTGCTCGGTATCAAGCGGCTCGCCGCCGTCGAGCGGAACGCCCAACGCATCAACCACGCGGCCCAGCAGCGGATCGCCGACAGGAACACGCGCCACTTCGCCCGTACCATGCACAACGCTTCCGGCCGGGATGCTACTGGTATCCCCCAGCAATACGCATCCGATCGTTTCCTCGCCGAGATCAACAGCGAGGCCGCGCACGCCGCCTTCGAATATCAGCAGCTCGTCGAGCTGTGTGTCCGGCAGGCCCTGCACTATCGCCACGCCGTCGCCAACCTGCATCACGCGGCCGACATGTTCGAGCCGTGGTGCGAGGGCAAGGGCGCCGATACGTTGCCGGCTCCGGTCAAGCCATTCGCGGAGATCGTCAGTGAGCGTCGGCATGGGCACCAATCTCCGAACGCATAGCTGCCAGCGCGCTTTGCCATGAGAAGCGCAGAATGGCGGTCGGAAAATGCAGCTCGGCTCCCGCTATCAGATCCGGGTCCACGACGAACGTAATCGTAATGCCATCACCCAGGGGCCGACGCAGCCGGGCGCGCCACGTGTCGGCCGTCTCAGGTGGAAGCGGCGATGCGGTCACCACCGTGAGAGCACTGCCGTCCGTAAACTGTCTGATGAGCGTATCAAGCTCCGTCTTGGGGAGCGCCTTGAGGTGTTGTTCGATCCGCTCGATCCACGCTTCCGCGCGAAGCTGCGCTGGCACCTCGGCAAGCAGTCGCCGCGCAAATTCGGCACCAACGTCAAGAGCGCTCCGCCGAAGCTCGGCGAGCGCGTGTTCACGCTCTGTCGTGAGCGACTTTCGCGCTGCTTCAAGGAGCGCCTGCGCCTCGCGTTCGGCTTGGGCGCGGCGGGTCTCCGCCGCTCCCTGCGCCTGGGCTGCGGTAGCCTTGAGTGCGGCTTCACGCTCCGCCGCTATGCCGGCGCGTTCCGCTTCAATCTTGGCGAGATCAGCCTTCGCCTTGTCTTCGACTACCTTGGCCTCATCGTACTGTTTTTGGACAGCAGCTTTGCGCGCGTCGATCATGCGCAGCATCGGCTTGTAAAGGAAGCGATGCAGCAACCAGACCAGGATCGCGAAATTGACGGTTTGCAGCGCCAGTGTCCACCAATCGAAGTGCATGGTCAGTGCGCGTAGGGGTTGGCGAAAAGCAGCAGCAGCGCCACGACGAGACAGTAGATCGCCATCGTCTCGATCATTGCCAGACCTACAAAGAGCGTGCGCGAGATGGTCCCGGCCGCCTCGGGCTGCCGTGCGATGGCATCCATCGCCGCGGCGACCGAACGACCCTCGGCCAGTGCCGGTCCGATCGAGCCGATCGAGACGGCAATGACGGCGCCGATGATACTAATGAGCTTCGGATCCATAATACCTCCGTTATGTTTTTCCGACGGCGCCAACCGCGGCACCGATGAAGACAGCTGCAAGTACAGTGAAGATGTAGGCCTGCACGACGCCGACCAGGATTTCGAGGACCATGAGCGGGATCGGAACGAAGAGGCCTGCCAGTGCCACCACGAGGGCGATGACAAATGCGCCGCTCATGACGTTGCCGAAAAGGCGCACCATGAGGGAGAAGGTCCGTGTCACCTCGGAAATAATGTTAAGCGGCAGCATGATGAGCTTGGGCTCGGCAAAGCTGGCGAGATAGCCGGCGAGGCCTCTTGCCCGCACGCCGAAATAATGCACCGAGAAGAACACGATGAGCGCCAGAGCTGCCGGCGTCTCAAGTTTGCTGGTGGGGGCTTCGATACCGGGCAACACGCCAGAAAGATTGGCCGTCACCAGAAAAATAAAGAGCGTGCCGAGCAAGGGAAGATACGGCCGCGCATCCTTGCCGATGACATCCTCGATCTGCTGCGCGATGCCGGTGACAAGAAGCTCAAGCACTATCTGGCGGCGATCCGGGTGTGGCGCGAGCCGCCGTGTCACGAGCCGGCAGACGACGGTGAGTGCGAGCATGATGACCCAGGTCGTTACAACGGGCCGGGTGATGGCGACCGGACCAAGATGGAAGACAACAATGCTGGTGAGCGGCGACGGCTGCATTACCCGGCGCTCCTTCCGGCACGCAGCGCCACCGTGCGGGCGAGCAGAAAGCCGATAAACGTCGCGAGCAGCGAGGCGCCGCCGAGCTTGGCGGCGAGAACAAGAACGAGGATTGCCACCCCGATACGGCTCAGCGTCAGCGCTACGGGGACGAACCAGCCGCGTCCCGCGGCAAACAGCGTCACAGTTCGGCGCAAGGCCGCAAAATAAACGAGACCGAAGGCAAAGCCGATCAATGTCATCGTCATTGTGAGAGAAGAAATCGAGATCAGTGTTTCATGGGTCATTCGCTATGCATCCTATTCCAGGCAAGTGCGCATCCGAGCGCGAGGCCCGCCACGAGCAGGCCCAAGGTCCAGAAAATTCCCATATCGAAGTGCCGATCGAGCCAGCGACCTGCGAAAATGCCAATCAGCGTCGGCGTTACGATGGTCCAGCCGAGCGCACCGATCATCGCCAGGTTCTGGCCGAGCGAGCGCTCGCCCTCGCGCTGCCAGCGCGCGCGCCGCTGCTGCCGCGTCCTGACGGCCTCATCGAGCGACTCGTGATTGTCGGGCTGCTGCGTCATTAATCGATACCATCGCGTTGTGTGACGCCCGGCCCGCCGGGAACGGCCGGTGCGCGTTCCGATTTGAGGAAGCGGCAGATTTGCCGGATTGCCGCGAGATAAAGTCTTTGCGCATCGGTGCGAGCGGCCCGCTCCTCCTCGATCCCGTGGCGGAATGTGGCGAGCACTTCAGTTTCAAGATGGTGCAGATCGTCACTGGCGATGGCCTCCCGCGTCGCGACCGTGATCGCCTCGCCGCCGCGCACTTCGAGCATGCCGCCCCGCACGGCCAAGTAATGCTCGACCCCAGCCTGACCACGCCAGCTCACCACGGATACGGAGAGCGCCGTCAGGAAGTCGGCATGGCCCGGCAGGATACCGAAGGCCCCAGTCTCGTCCTCGGCGCGAAGATGCGCGACATCATGGGCTTCGGTGATGATGGCGAGCGGCGTGGTCACGGCGAGCCTCATGACACCCCCTTCGCCGGTTGCGTTTCTTTGCGCCGCGCTTCGTCGATGTCGCCGACCATGTAGAGTGAACTCTCGGCCCAGTCATCGGCTTCGCCCTCCAGAATCGCGTGGCATCCGGCGAGCGTCGCGTCGATCTCGACGGCGCGGCCAGGCTTGCCGGTGAATGCGACCGTGACCATGAAGGGCTGAGTGAGGAAGCGCATGAGGCGTCGTGCCCGCTTGACGACGGTGCGATCTGCCGCGCTCAGCTCTTCAATACCGAGCAGCGCGATGATCTCCTGAAGCTCGCGGTAGTGGGCGATGGCCTTGCGAACATCTTGTGCGATCCGGTAATGCGCCTCGCCGACAAGGCGCGGGTCGAGCAGGCTCGACGTCGAGGCGAGCGGGTCCATCGCCGGATACATGCCCTCGCTTGCCATGTCGCGGGACAACACGATCGAAGAATCGAGGTGGCTGAAAATCTCCGCCACCGCTGGGTCGGTAAAATCGTCGGCCGGCACATAGACCGCCTGAATCGAGGTTATAGCAGCGCCGGCAACGGAGGCGATCCGCTCCTCCAGTTCAGCGATCTCGCTCGCAAGTGTAGGTTGATAGCCAACGCGCGAAGGTAGGCGGCCGAGCAATCCGGAGACTTCGGCGCCAGCCTGAACCATTCGGTAAACGTTGTCGATGAGCAGCAGCACATTTTCGCGGGCAAAGTCCCGAAAATACTCGGCGATCGTGAGCGCCGTCAGCCCCGCACGCCAGCGCGCGCCGGGCGGCTCATTCATCTGTCCGAACACAAGCGCTGTGCGCGCAAGGACACCGGACTGTTTGAGTTCGAGCAGCAGTTCGTGCCCCTCGCGCGAACGCTCACCGATCCCGGCGAAGACCGAAATACCCGAATGCCGTTCGACGGTGGTGCGGATCAGCTCCGTGATGAGCACGGTCTTGCCGACACCGGCGCCGCCGAACATCGCCGCCTTCCCGCCTTTTACAAGCGGCGCAAGCAGATCAATCACCTTGATGCCGGTATGGAAAATCTCAAGCGTCGCACTCAGGCGATCGATCGCAGGGGCTGGCGCGTGAATAGGCTGGCGCTCGATGTCGGCGGGAAGCGGCGGCCCACGATCGGTGGGCTCGCCGGTGACGTTGAGGAGCCGCCCGAGCACAGCGTTGCCGACGGGCACACGAATGGGGGCACCGGTGGCGCGTGCCCGTGCGCCGCGGCTCAATCCAACGGTGCTTTCGAGTGCCACAGCGCGCACGGTTACAGGATCGAGGTGCTGATGCACCTCTGCAATGAGCTGGCGGCTTTCGCCGCGCTCGATGGTAATGCCTTCATCGACCGCCGGTAAAATTCCTGCGGGAAACTTTACGTCGATAACCGAGCCGTGGACGGCGGTTACCTGCCCCGAGACTTGTCCATCGCCTGCATTGTGGGGCACCACCATCATGCGGCTGCTCTTTTCGCGTCCGTGATCCAGTCTTTCGCGGCAGGCAATTCGGAAAGCCTGAACAGCCGGACTTCGCCGTGAAAGAAAGGTTTGAACATGCTAACCATAGCGCGCAGCCACGCGTGATCAGTAACCACGGCGACGTGGCCGAAATCGTGCCAGTGCTTGAACCCGAACACGCTGTCGTCCCACAGTGCCTCAAGCTCAAAGCCTGTGAACTCCTTCCCTATGACATAAAGCATCCTGATCGGACCCTTGGCCATCATCGCTTCGGCCTTGGGGATAAGCGTATTGTGATAATCCTCGTGCGTTACCTTGCCCGTGGCTTCGATCGCCATCACGCCCTGCGGCAGACCCTCGATGAATTTGAACATTGCCGTCCTCCGTCTGCTCTTACGACTTGGTTTTTATTCCGCTTAACGACAAAGCCCAAAATTACGTGGCGTTCCCAAACATTCCTATTCAGAATTTCTTAATGTGGCAGTCAGGAAGTTTTCATGGCGCCGTCATTACGGTTCTCATGCACTATTCCCATATATATTACATGTTTTGAATAGAATTCACCGAAGGAGACGATAATGAAAAAGTGGCTGAAACCAGAGATTACTGAATCAGAGGCTGGCATGGAAGTGACGAGTTACCTCCCTGCCGAGTTTGACCGCGCTTAGTTTCAAGCGTCGAGCTTACAAGTTCTACCCGTTCTGGCGGCTTCCGCGAAGGCGGAGGCCGTCACGTCGCAGCGGTCAAGCTCTGCGACGGCAAAACAACCGTGGAGGACATCGCCAAGGCCCTTGCGACCGAATATTCGGCCCCGGTGGAGGTGATCCGCGCCGACGTTCAGGAGCTGCTGCAAGGCCTTGCCGACAAAGGATATATCAGGGCATGAGCGCGATCGAGTTGAATGGCAATGGACATTGTCAGTCCGTCACCGTCGACGACGAGCCGACGAGCGGAGTGACCGGCAGCACCAACGCCACCGAGGCGCTTTGCGCCCTCGCGCCCGTGGGATTGCTGGCGGAGCTCACCCACCGCTGTCCCTTGCAATGTGGCTACTGCTCGAACCCGCTCGAGCTTGAGCGCGTCAACAAGGAACTATCGACCGAGGCCTGGATCTCCATCATGGAGCAGGCCGGCGCTATGGGCATCCTGCAAGTGCATCTCTCGGGCGGCGAGCCCACCGCGCGCAAGGATCTCGAGGAGATCGTCGCCGCCGCCTCCAAGGCCGGTCTCTATACCAATTTGATCACCGCCGCCGTCACGCTGACGCGGCCGCGGCTTGAGGCGCTCGCCAAACGCGGACTCGATCATGTGCAGATCTCCTTCCAGGATGTCGATGCCGAGAACGCGGAGCGCATCGGTGCTTACCCAGGAGCGACGCAGAAGAAGCTAGACGTCGCCCATTGGGTGACCGAGCTCGGCTTGCCCTTGACCATCAATGCCCCAATCCATCGCCAGAACATCCACAATGTCGGCCGCTACATCGATCTTGCCCTCGAGCTTGGCGCGCAGCGGCTCGAAGTGGCCCATGTGCAATATTATGGCTGGGCCTATCTCAACCGCGCGGCGCTGATCCCGACCTATGACCAGACCCTCCAGTCGATCGAGCTCGTCGAGCGCGAGCGCGAGCGGCTCAAAGGCGTGCTTACCATCGACATGGTCGTGCCCGATTATTACGCCAAGCGTCCGAAGCCCTGCATGGGCGGCTGGGGCAAAGGCTTCATGAACATCACGCCCGCCGGCAAGGTGCTGCCCTGTCACGCCGCCGAGACCATCCCCAATCTCAAATTCGACAACGTCCTCGACCGCCCGCTGCTCGACATCTGGCTGAACTCCGACGCCTTCAACGCCTTCCGGGGGACCTCCTGGATGAAGGAGCCCTGCCGGTCCTGCGCCTTCAAGGAGATCGATTGGGGTGGCTGCCGCTGCCAGGCCATGGCGATTACCGGCGATCCCCGCAATACCGACCCAGCCTGCGCGCTCTCGCCCTATCACGGCGAGATGGTGGCACTCGCCCGCTCCGAGGCGGCCGAGCCCCCGAAGCCTTTCATCTATCGCAATCCGCGCAACGCGCCGGGTGCAGCAAAGCCCACCCAACGCCCGCTGCTCGTCATGGCGGAGCCCTAAGCGCCCTTCGCGACCCTTTGGACGCCGGCGCAGCGCTAGCGCCCTCGCCCTGGCGCAAAAAGCGGCTTTGCGCTTTGCCGTTCATTGGTACCAAATTTGCCTGCCTGGGTTTCCCACCTTGCAATGCCTATTTCGTTGTCGCTACCATGGCCCTCCCGGCTGGCCTAATCCCCTGCTCCACCCGGGTCATTGGGTCTTCTCATGCAGCTCTTTCATACAATTTTCGCGGGTTTCTTGCGGCGCAATCCGGCATTTTCCGGCCTTTGCGGCGTGCTCTTGGTCGCCATAACGCTGATCGGCTCCCCGGCCAGAGGTGCCGACGAGCCGGCCCCAGCCGCGGGGCTGGCGGTCGCTCCATCCGCGGCTGACGCGCCCAAGGATGTGGCGCCCGCCGAGGCGCCAAGGCCCCCGGGCGGTGCAGCGGTCGAGATGCCCCAATCGCCGCCCATGACCCCCGTGCCAATCGGCTATATCCGCGAGGTCTTGGACCATCCCAGGCCTTCATCGCGCATGGATATCGAGCCGGACGACGCGGGCATCGCCGGAGCCAAGATGGCGCTCGACGAGAACAATGCCGGCGGCCAATTCACCGGCGACCTCTACAGCCTCGACGCTAAGACCGTCGCCTCACCCAACGCCGCCGTCGAGGCCCTGCAGAAGTTCTACGACAGCGGCCATCATTTCATCATCGTCGACGCTTCGGCCGACACCCTGCTCAAGCTCTCAGACTGGGCGAAGGGCAAGGACATCCTCCTGTTCAACATCCGTGCGACCGACGTTTCGCTCAGGCAGGAGAACTGCCGGGCCAATGTCATGCATGTCGTGCCCGATCGGTACATGCTGGCCGATGCCCTCGCCCAATATCTCGTGATCGAGAAATGGACGAACTGGCTTCTGGTCCACGGCACGACGCCTGGTGACCTCGCTTATGTCGAGGCAATCAGGCGCGCCGCCGGGCGCTTCGGCGCCAACATCGTCGACCAGCGCGAGTACAAGGATGTGTCGGGAGGTCGACGCGACGATGTCGGCGTGATCCCGCCTGGCAAGCAAGCAAGCGCCGATGAGGCCTTCGCCGCTGAGCCGGAGTATCAGGTCATCATCGTCGCCGACGAGGACCAGCTGTTCGGCCCCTATATGCCCTATCGCGGCGGTAGCGAGCCTCGCCCGGTCGCGGGAACCACCGGGCTCGTGGCCACGACCTGGAGCCCGGGCCACGAAAAATGGGGCGCCACCCAGGCCAACAACCACTTCCAGAAAGACTACAAGCGCTTGATGTTGCCGATCGACTATCAGGGCTATGTCGCGGCGCGAACGGTCGGCGAGGCCGTGACTCGCAATCAGGGCGCCGATTTTGCGATGGTCGCAGCCTTCGTACACGGTGACGAGCTTCAACTCGCCCCATTCAAGGGAATCAAGCAGCAATATCGCCCCTGGGATGGGCAGTTACGGCAGCCGCTGCTCATTGCGACCGACAAGGTTCCCGTCTCGATGTCGCCGCAGCGCGGCTTTCCCCACGCGAGCCATGCCGATATCGACATGGACACGCTCGGCATCGACGAGCCTGAGAGCAAGTGCAAGATGTAGGGAAACGGCGACGCCGGCGCTCTCAACGCTCCGCGGTCGAGGCTTTGATCAGATTGCCGTTCTCGTCCAGCAGGGGCACGTTGTACTCCGCCAGCATAGCGTTGATGTCCCCCTGGTTCTCGGTGATGAGCTTGTTGAGCTTGTGCTTCCACTCCGGCTCGTTCGGACGCACACCCATGGTGATACCGTAGATCGTGGGGGGTCCCGCCTTCTCCTTCACCAGCGGCACGAGCGCGAGCGGTACTTTGGAGCCTTGCGCGTAATAGCCGCCGAGCGGACCCCATAGGATCCCGGCGTCGATCTCGCCCGAGGCGATCGCTGCGATCACGTCCGCTGCGGGGCTGCCCAAATTCCCGTCGCCTTCGACCTCGAAGGGCTTGGCATTGGCCATCAGCCCGTTCATGGCCATGCTGCTTACCGGCGGCGTGCGGGCGAGAATGCCGAGTGTCTTGCTCTTGAGGCGCTCATCGGCAAGGCTTTCGACGCCTGCGAGGCTCGCATCGTCCTGCCGGTAGAGCAGCACATAGGAGGTCCAGTAGTAGGGATTGGTGTCTTCGATCAGCCCAGCTCCCTGAGCGTAACCCAGGAGGATGTCGCATTCGCCACTATCCGGCAGCGTCGCGACATGGCCCATGACCTGCGGCAGCCAAGTATAGACCAACTGCATATCGAGCTTAGCGGCGATGAGATCCACGAGCTTGTTCTCGAAGCCTTCCCCCTTCTCGTTCGAGAACGGCATGTTTTCGGGGTCAGCGCAGACGCGGAGCACTCGGCCGGCAAAATCCGTTTGCGCGCTCGCGGTGGCGCCGGCTGCGAGTAGGCCGAACGCTGCGCCAGCCAGCACCGTTCGGCTCAAGGAGCTCACCAACCTGCCCAATGCACTTCCGCCGCTCAAGGCAGCCTCTTTCGTGTCGTCATCAGAGCATCAGCATAGCACATCGTTGTTGCGGACTTGCTGCCAGGACCGGCGCGCGCTTGGAAAAGGTTGCTCCAAATCAAGGAATTGAACGGGGACCGAGGCGTTACTGGGTCCGGCCCTCGGCAACGTCATATGGAGATTGAACAGTTGGAGCACCAGTGTGTGGGAAAGCGAAATCTGCCCGCTAGGAAGCGCTTGAACCGCAGATCTCTAGAGGCGCGGCCTGCGGCAAGCCGCAACCGGCGTCCTAATCCTCAGCGGCGCATTTGGCGATGTTGTCGGCCCGCTCGATGCCGGTCGGGTAATAGGCACCGGTGGGCTTCGCGCCGAACTGCGCCATCATTTGCCGCGCGGCTTCGATGGTCTCGGGCTCGTTTTTGAGCTTCAGCATCTTGACGGCGCAGCAATCGGCATCGAGCTCCATGCCCTTCAGCTGCGGCGCGATGTAGAAGAAGGGTTGCGGGCCGAGATGACCGAGTTCCGTGTGGTATCGGGCCACATGGCCAAGGGTATGGTGGCAGCATTCATGCGCCATGAGGAAGCGCCCATAAGTCTGGGATTCGGCCATTGTCAAGGCGCTGACGACTATCACCGGTCGGTCGTTCGCATCTATCGTGGACATGGCCTGCTCAGGGAGCTCGGGCAACAGATAGGTCGTGATCGAGCAGAATGGATTATCAATCGTCGGCAGCCACAATTGGCGAGCCAAGGTGGTGCCGCAAAACAGCCCGAGACCTAGGATAGCAGCCGTTGCCAAGACTGGAAGACGCATAGAGGGCCCTCCACGGTGCTGAGTCGCTTTCTTCTCAGAATCTAGTCTCACGGCGGAACGGCTCCAAAGGCTTTTATGAGTGCAGCGCACAAATGCCATTATATGTCACATAGTTCCCACAGTGGATTACCTCTGCGGCAACGTGGCTGATTAATGGGCGTTTACCAAACTCACGCGGCAATACAGGACTCCGCATTGATGGATATGCAATCAACTGACGCCAAGAACGAAACAGACAAGGTCTGCATCATCGGCGCAGGATCGTCTGGACTGGCCACGGCCAAGACCTTTGCCGAACGCGGCATTCCATTCGATTGTCTCGAGCGCGAGAACGACATCGGAGGACTGTGGAACGAGACCACGAACACCGGCGTCGTCTACGAGACCACCTATCTCGTCTCATCCAGGAAATATACGGGCTTCGAGGATTACCCGATGCCCGAGGACTACCCGACCTATCCCTCGCATCGGGAAGCGCTCGCCTATTTGCGCGACTATGCCCAAACCTTCGGCGTTCTCGATCGGATCCAGTTCAACACCGTCGTCGAAAGCGCCGAACGGACCGAGGAGGGCTGGCGGGTGACGATCGCCGGCGAAGCGCGCCCCCGCCTCTACCGCGCGCTCGTGATCGCCACCGGCCATCACGACATTCCGCGCATCCCCAAAATACCGGGAAAATTCACCGGCGAGATCATGCATTCGCGTGACTATCGGAGCGTCAAGCAGCTCACCGACAAACGCGTGTTGGTGGTGGGAGCCGGCAATTCGGCCTGCGACATCGTCGTCGACGCGACGAGCGTGGCGCGCGCCGTCTATCAAAGCATGCGCCGGGGCACCTATTTCGTACCGAAATTCATGCTGGGGCGGCCGACCGACGGCATCGTCAATTTCTGCGAGAGGCTGCCCATGCCGCGCGGCCTCCGCAACCGCCTCTATACGCTCTGGCACAAGCTCATGGTGGGCGCCAATGCCCGCTACGGACTGCCCGAGCCCGAGCATCGGATCATGGACACCCATCCGACCATGAACACGGTGCTGCCGCAGCTCGCCGCCCATGGCCGCATCGGGATCAAGCCGGACATCACCGAGCTCAAGGGCCGTATTGTCCGCTTCTCCGACGGGAGCGAGGTCGAAGCCGATCTCCTCGTCTATGCCACGGGCTATGAGATTGCCGTTCCGATCATCGACAATGACCTGATTTTCGATGCCAATGGGCGTCCCCGGCTCTTTTTCAACGTCTTCCACCCGCAACTCGACGACCTCTTCGCCGTGGGGCTCATCCAGGCCAATGGCAGCATCTGGCGCGTCGCCGACGACCAGTCGAAGCTCGTCGCGAGCTTCCTCATCGCCGCAGCCGAGGGCCATGAGCGCGCGTCTTGGTTCCGCGCGCTGAAGGCACAAGGGCCTCAGCGCTCACCGCGGACCTCCTATGTGCAAAGCGAACGGCATCTCCTCGAGGCCAATTACTATGCCTACCGGCGGCAGGCGCGGCGACTGTTGCGCGCATTCGGCACCATGGCCAAGGCCGAGCTGAGATCGTGGCGCCCGACCAAGACCGCCGCGCGCGGGACCTCGGCCGCGGCGAAGAAGGTGCTCTCGACGACCCCGTCATAGCCTCGCCTGCTCACGCGTGGCGAAGGCGGAGGCCGACTCCCCAAGCCTCTGTTTGCCATGGCTCGCCGTCGTTCACTCATGGGTTCCATGGAAATGACTCGGACGGTGGGCCGGCTGACGGCTCTTAGGGTATCGCGGGCGGTGGGCAAGCCTGGGCTATACGCCGATGGCGGCGGCCTCTATCTGCAAGTCACCGAC
>Ga0116222_1001777_pt1 | contig 11707 bp, 8 predicted proteins | sample Sb_taG_12_FD_88963 | JGI IMG/M metagenome (GOLD analysis project Ga0116222, IMG submission 88963) | Peat soil microbial communities from Weissenstadt, Germany - Sb_50d_9_AC metaG | ecosystem: Environmental > Terrestrial > Soil > Wetlands > Peat | place: Germany: Weissenstadt | collected 2010-09-21
GCAACCGGCCACCAGCCGCTGGCCAATGAGAATCACGACGTCTGGATCGTCTACAACGGCGAGATTTACAACCACGCCGAGCTGAGAGTGGGTCTCGAAGCGAAAGGGCACCGTTACCGCACTCGCAGCGACACGGAAACCATCGTTCACTTGTATGAGGAATATGGCCGGGAGTGTGTGAAGCATCTGCGGGGCATGTTCGCGTTCGCGATTTGGGATCGGCGCAAGCGTGTGCTTTTCGCGGCGCGCGACCGGCTGGGAATCAAGCCTTTTTACTACCGCTGGGATGGCAAGGCCTTTCTCTTCGGGTCGGAGATTAAGGCGATTCTTGCTTACCCTGGCGTGGCGGCCGAGTTTGATCGGGGAAAGCTCGCGGAGTATCTCGCGTTCGGCTACATCACCGGGCCGGAGACGATGTTTGCGGGAATCCGCAAGCTCATGCCGGGGCATACGCTGGAGCTGGCGGAACGGGGCGAGCCGCAGATTGCACGCTACTGGGATCTCACGGCCGAAGTGGATCGCGAGCCGCAGCCCCGCGAATATTACGTCAAGACTTATCGCGAATTGCTGGAAGCTGCTGTCGGATCGCATTTAATGAGCGACGTGCCGCTGGGGATGTTTCTAAGCGGCGGGCTGGATTCGAGCGCGGTCGCCGCGCTGGCCACTGAGATTCGCGGCAGCCAGATTCAGACCTTCGCCGTCGGCTACGACGAAGAAGCGTTCAGCGAGCTGCGCTACGCGCGCGAGGTGGCGGAGCACATTCGGTCGGATCATCACGAAATTCGAATCAGCCGTGACCAGTTTTTTGAATGCCTGCCGCGGCTGATCTGGCATGAGGATGAGCCGCTGGTGTGGCCGTCGAGCGTGGCGTTGTATTTTGTTGCTCGCCTGGCGCGCGAGCGTGTGAAAGTAGTGCTGACGGGCGAGGGGAGCGACGAGACGCTCGCCGGTTACACGCGCCATGCGTGGACCGTGCTGAACTCCCGCATGGACCATGTCTATGGCGCGATCACGACTGCAGGATTGCGCGGGATGGTGCGCAAGGCCATTCAGGCCAGCCCGCTCAGCGCGTCGCTGCATCGCAAGCTGGGGCATACGTTTCTGGTGCGGGACGGGAATTCGTGGCCATCGTTCTACTACGACAATTTCTTTTCGGCCTTTGCCGCGGCCGAGCAGGCGGAACTGCTCACTCCTGCTGCAGTGGCGGATGCGGGCGATGCCTACGCCGGATCGATGGAGGCGTGGAATCGTTCGCAGGGTGACTTGCTGCACCGCCTGCTCTACGCCGATATCAACAGCTATCTGATCGAATTGCTGATGAAGCAGGACCAGATGAGCATGGCCGCCTCAGTAGAAAGCCGCGTGCCGTTCCTCGATCATGTTCTGGTGGAGTTTACGGCGAGAATTCCGGCACAGTATTCGATTGCGGGGATGGCGGGGAAGTTTGTGCTGAAGCAAGCGGTCGAAGATTTGCTGCCAAAATCGATCGTGTATCGCAAGAAGATGGGATTTCCCACGCCGTGGGATTCGTGGCTGGCGGGACCGAAGGTCGACGATCTGGAGCGGATGCTGGTTGAGCCCCGGAGCGTGGAGCGAGGTTTGCTGCGAACCGAAGCGGTGAAGAAAATATTTGCTGAGCACCGAGCGAAAGCACGCGACCACGGAAATCGAATCTGGCGCCTTTTGAACCTTGAACTGTGGCTGCGAGTGATGATCGACGGCGAGCCGGTAGAGGATGTCGCGGCGCAGATCGGTGCACCAGCGGCTGTGAGCTCGGAAGTCCAAAGGACGCGATGAGAAAGCACCTTCGTCGGGCGGCACTGTCGGCGCTGAAGGGCTGCGGAGCATTCCATCTGGTAAGTGACAGTGCCTGGCGCCGGGAGCGGTTGCTGATCCTGTGTTTTCACGGGGTCGCGCTTGAAGATGAGCATCAGTGGAGGCCGCATCTCTACATCAGCGCGCAACAACTCGAGCAACGGCTTGAGATTCTGCGAAACAGCAAGTGCAACGTTCTGCCGTTGGCTGAGGCGCTGGAGCGGCTTTCCCGGCATGATCTGCCTCCACGCAGTGTTGTGCTCACGTTTGATGACGGGCAGTACGATTTTTACCGGCAGGCGTACCCAGCGCTGAAGCGGAGCGGGGTTCCGGTCACGGTATATCTGACCACCTACTACAGCGAACTGCAGCGGCCGATCTTCAACCTGATCTGCTCGTATCTGCTGTGGAAGGCGAGGCACGCGGGCCCGGTCGATTTGCAGGAATTCGGATGTCCGAATCCAGTAGCGCTCCATTCCCAGGAAATTCGAGAAGCGGCGGCAACCGAGATTGTGCAATGGACGGAGCGGCAGGATCTCCACGGTCAGCAGAAGGATCAGATCGCCGCTGCGCTGGCCCAGCGATTGGGGATTGACTACGATGCCCTGCGGACCCGGCGCATCCTCCACCTGCTGAATCCAGAGGAAGTAAAGGAACTGGCGGCCGACGGCGTCGACTTCCAGCTGCATACGCATCGCCATCGCACTCCCATGAATGAGGAGCTGTTCCGGCAGGAGATCCGTGAGAACCGCCGGCGGCTGGGCAGCATGATCGGCGGCGGGCAAACGCATTTCTGCTACCCCAGCGGCGCTTACCGGCCGGAGTTCCTGTCGTGGCTGGCTGCGGAGGGGATTGTCTCGGCCGTGACCTGCGATACGGGGTTTGCCACGGTGGAGAATAATCCTCTGCTGCTGCCGCGGCTGGTCGACACGAGCGGGCGCACCGACCTGGAGTTTGAGAGTTGGGTGAACGGGATCGGGCACTTTCTGTCGCGGCGCCGGCGGGCGCGGCTGGCGTATGTTGCGGATTGAATTGAGACGGACTTGCGCGGCTGGCAGCGCCTAAAGGCGTGCGGCTTCGGCGATAGTTACGGCACGCATGGTTGCGTGCCCTGATACGAATCGCCGGGACAGGATGATTAGCAGGTTGCTGAAAAAGTAGTTTCTGCCCACCAGTCCGACCGCAGCGGCTAAAGCCGGCGTTCAAAAATCAGCAGTTATCGCAGCGCTGAAGCGCTGCGCCACCCAAAATCAGGTGCTGAAGCGCTGCGCCGCCCAAAATCAAGCATCGAAGCGAGTTTCTCAGCAGCATGATTAGGAGCGAGACTGCGTTGCGGCGGCGGGGAGATGGCCGGCGAGAGCGGCCAGCAACGGCTCGCGCAAATTTGGACCGCAAGCCAGCAGTCCGGAGAGCAGGGGATTGCGGTTGTTGCAGCGGAGCGGAGTATTGTCGAGCGTGGCGACGAATCCTCCGGCGCTTGCGACCAACGCTGCGCCGGCGGCGACGTCCCACTCGTGCTTCGGCGTTAGTGTGAAGGTAATGTCGGCGCGGCCGGCGGCGACCAGACCGAGTTTGTACGCTACCGACCCCATTGGCCGAATCGTGAACTCGCCGTTCTGAAATGGCTGCCACTCTCCGCGCTTCACTTCGCTGCGGCTGGCCAGAATCACCGCTCCCTGGAGCGAGGTGCGCTGGCTGGGGTGCGCCGGTTGGCCGTTGTAGAGCACTCCCGCATCGATGGCGCCCAGGATAGTTTCGTCGGTGGCGGGATTGAAGATGCCACCAGCGACCGGGCAGCCGTTCTCGACCAGCGCGATAGAGACGCAGAATTCCGGAATTCCGGCCACGAATTCGCGCGTGCCGTCGAGCGGATCGACGACCCAGACGCGGCTTTTGTTGAGCCGGGAAGCGTCATCCGCACTCTCTTCGGAAAGCCAGCCTTCGCCGTCGCGCAATAGATTCTGGCGCAGCAGGGCATCGACCGCCCGGTCGGCTTCGGTCACGGGATCGTGTCCGGCCTTGAATTCGGTTGCGATCGCTCCCGGCGTGAAGCGAGCGAACACGGCGCGGGCTGCATCCAGTGCGGACTGGATGCGCTGCAGGATCTCGGTGTAAGCAGAAGCAGGCATTTCCTCGAGGATACTCTTCGGAACACTTTTCTGAAGCATGGGCAGCGGGGTCATTTTCCGGAAATCACGCCCACAACATCCGGGCGCCGGTGATCAGCAACAGAGCGCAGAGAATGCGGCGCAACCACAGCATGGGCATGCGGGTGCTCAGATGCGAGCCCAGCAGGCCGCCGGGAATTGAACCAATCAGCAGCGACAGGACCAGTCCCGGATCGACGTTGCCGAGCCGGAAGTGCAGCAATCCCGTGACACCCGTGAGGATGACCGCGTGCACAATGTCGGTCCCGACATTCACCTTGGGCGGGAAGCTGTAGAACAGCAACAGAAGCATCATGATGATGCTGCCCGACCCGACCGAGGTCATGCCCACGAGAAAGCCGGAAATCAGGCCAATCACAGCCATGCCGGCAAAACCTTTCATGGTGGGCGGGCGATTGGCGATGCGCTCTTCGATCCGCCGCTGGAACAACAGCAGGATGGGAATAACGATGAGCAGTATTCCTACCGCCGTTTTAATGAAATTGTTGACGCCGTCGCCATACACGTGGCGGATGTGCATCAGCAGCTTGACGCCAGCAATCGAGCCGGGAACGCTGCCGAGGGCGAGAGCGATCACGACCTTGCGGCGCACCGTGCCCCGGCGAAGATGCAGCAGGCTGGCGGGAATTTTGGTGAAGAAGTTGAACAGGGCATCGGAACCGACGGCCACGATGGCGGGAACCCTCAGGCCGAAAATGAGCACGGGAAGCAGCAGAACGCCGCCTCCCACGCCGCTCATGCCGATGAGGACGCCGACGACAAAGCCGACCGTGATTTTGATTGCCAGCAGTTCCATGATCGCTTCTTCTTCGTCTTACGCGGCTGCTCCGTTTACGCCGATGAAGCCCTCCCGCTCCAGATGCAAGATGATCTCCTGCGCGGCCTCTTCCGGGGAAAGATCGCCGGTGTTAATAGTGACTTCCGCGTCGGCCGGAGCTTCATAGGGATCAGAGATTCCGGTGAACTCCTTGAGAATGCCGGCGCGGGCCTTGGCGTAGAGCCCCTTGCGGTCGCGTTGCTCGCACACCTCGACGGAAGTGGCGATGTGCACCAGGATGAAACCGCCATAGGGCTCGATCATCTGGCGCACGTGCTTGCGGGTCGCATCATAGGGCGCGATGGGCGCGCAGATGGCGATGCCGCCGTTCTTCGTAATCTCGGAAGCCACATAGCCGATGCGACGGATGTTGATGTCGCGGTGCTCTTTCGAAAATCCCAGCTCCGAGGAAAGATGCTTGCGCACCAGATCGCCGTCGAGCAGAGTCACAGGGCGTCCGCCGACTTCCAGGAACTTTGTAAGCAGGACATTGGCGATGGTGGATTTGCCCGAGCCCGACAGTCCGGTGAAGAAAATCGTTACGCCCTGATGCGCGCGGGGCGGAAAACTGCGGCGCAATTCGTGCACCACCTCGGGATAGGTGAACCAGCCAGGGATGTCGCGGCCCTCGTTCAGACGCTGCCGAAGTTCAGTGCCCGAGATGTTCAGAACGCGGTCGCCATTCTTGACCTCGTTGTCGGGAACATAGCGGTCCTGCGCCTCGAGGTAGACCATCATGTTGAAGGGAACCATGGTCACGCCGATGTCGGCTTCATTTTTCTTGAACAGCTCCTGCGCGTCGTACGGACCGTAGAAAGGCTTCTTCGTTTCCGGATCGGATCCGGGGCCGGCGTGGTCGCGCCCGACGATGAAGTGGGTGCAGCCGTGATTCTTGCGGATGAGCGCATGCCAGATGGCTTCGCGCGGGCCGCCCAGGCGCATGGCCAGGGGCAGCAGCGAGAGCTTCACGGTGCCTTGCGGGAACTTCGACAACAGCAACTGATAGCAGCGCACGCGGGTGAAATAGTCCACGTCACCGGGCTTGGTCATCCCCACGCTGGGGTTGATGAGCAGATTCGCTTCCACCTGCTTGGCCGCGCGGAAGGTGAGTTCGACGTGCGCCCGGTGCATAGGATTGCGAGTTTGGAAGGCGACCACGCGGCGCCATCCCATGCGCGCGAATTCTGCGCGTACTTCGGCGGGAGTGAGGCGCAGCGTGCGGAAATCGTAGTGCGACGGATTCTGCAGACCTTCGACGCGGCCGCCCACATACCACGGGTTGGCCTTGTTCATGGTGTAATCCGCGCCCGGATGGGCTTTGCTCGTGCTGTTGAACACCGCCTTGGCTTCAGCGGCGCGATCCGGCTGCCAGACATCTTCCACGTGCAGCACGGCGAGCATGACGCCCTCGGCATCGCGCAGCGCAACTTTGCTGCTGCCGGGGGTAAGCTTTTTCGCGAACTCTTCCGTTACGTCGAGCGTGATCGGTATGGGCCAGAGCACTCCGCTGGCGAGACGCATGTTGTGGCAAACGCCTTCGTAGTCGGCGCGCGTCATGAAGCCGCGCAGCGGAGAGAAGCCTCCGCTCATGAGTAATTCGAGATCGCAAATCTGGCGAGCGGTCAGGTCCCACGAAGGCCACTCGCGGGAGTGAGCTTTGAGTTCTGCGGCCTTTTCCGGTGAAACGATGATATTGACGAGTTCGCCGCCGTGCGGAGCAATCAAATGACTAGTCGAAGCAGACAACGCTGGAACCTCCAGGTACGTGATTTTGAAGCTACAGCATGTGATTCAACGCGTCGCAGAAGGAATCAATAAAGACTTCAGGACGTGCAAATGGGGGATGCCACGGAACGTGAGTAAGAGCTTGTAGTCAGTGTACACCAAAAGGAATCGACCTCTTCCTACTCGCACGTGCCATGCCGCAACGGGCAAGTTCATTGTACTGTAAACTGATAAGGATAAAGGGTAAAACTAGCCCATTCGGACTAGGCCCTCTCACTCCCCAAAGGCCTGTGCAAACCGTTGCGCACGGCGCGGAAGTGCTCTGACCCTGCTTCTCAATCGCGTCGGTGTGCAATTTCTTTCACTCCTATTTGAAGCCGGCGAATCTCGTGGAGGCCTGCCGGAAGCCCACCAGAGGAGCATCGCAGATGAGTGGCATTCTGGATTGTGACGTGCAATGGGCATTCATGCGCCGAACTGAATCGGAAGTCAATAGGAACAAGCGTGTAATTTGTTCTGAGTATTGCTCGGATGGCGGGAATTTTCGCCTAGGGTATTTGCCTGAGGGCCGCGCCGTCGCTGCCATTCCGCAGTGACGCATGAACACCCGGTCCCCATTTTGGAAGGAGTTGATCTGGGCTCGGCCCACTGCGCGAAACAGGGCGGCCCCTGCGTCAATGCAGCGCAGGAAAGCACGATTAGTTGATGCCGAGGCCTGATTTTGCCCGTGTTCCGGCGGGTCGCGAGCAGGGCCGTCGAACCCTCGCAAGGCCATGCGGGAAGCGGCTTTCCGATTTCCACAGCAGGTGTTTCACGATGGACCGGCTGTGGAAAAAATCCATTCGGATGTCACAGCCAAAACTGTCTCAAATTGGCATTGTGGGTGCTATGACTTTTGGAAAGATTCAGCCGTTGGGCCGAATCGAGGCGAAGGTGATGCAGGGAGTGAGGGGGGAGTTAATGAAGGAGCAGACCGTTCGGCTGGGTCCGCGCGAACAGCAAATCGTCGAACTCCTTTTGCAAGGCTGTGACAACGCCGAAATCGCCAGGCAGCTGAAGATGGCCCGGCGAACCGTAAAAGCCCACTTCAACCGCCTCTTTCTCCGCTTCGGAATCACCGGTGGAATCAAGCGAGTGAAACTCGCGACCCTGTTGTACCGGAGGCAAGCATGTCTGCCAGTGGACGGTATGGAACGCGCGTCCCCAGCGAACGCGAACACAGAGTCATCCAACTCGTTGCCCAAGGCCTGAAGAATCGCGAAGTAGCGCAGGAGATTGGGACCACCGAACACGTCGTGAAGAATTACCTGCGGGTCATCTACGACAAGCTAGGACTATGGAATCGTGTCGAGTTAGCCTTGTGGTATGAGGCGCGGCAGATACAGTCGCCGATGATCATGCAATGGTGCGATAAGGATCCGTACGGGAACGGTCCTAATTAGGTCGACCTGCGAACGAGTCGAGCCGGGACACCAACCCTGACTTCTGCAATCCCTACTTCTCGCAATCACTCGCAGTCGGAATCCTGCAGTTGGCGCAGACGGCCGGCGGCGTCCTTGATCCCTTTGCGCGCCGCGGCGTCGAGCAAGAGCCGCGCCTGATCACAGTTCTTCGGGATTCCATCGCCCTTCAAGTAAATGTCGGAGAGCAGCAGTGTGGCATCGGTATTCTGTTTTGCCACCGCCTTCCACAACCAACCTACCGCGGCCGCGGGGTTGCGTTCATGGCCGCCAGTGCCGTTGAGAAAGCCCTGAGCGACGGCAAGCTCCTCAGCGCCGCCGGCTGCCGCCTGGGTCTGCGGGCCGGAGGCTGAACTGGCGGGTTCGGCAGAAGCAGGAATTACTGGCAGAGCCGCGCTTTGTTCATGGTTGGGTTCATACTTGACGGGCACGCTTGTGCTCGGAGCGCGGGTGGCAGGCGCAACCTCGGCGGCCGGACTGCCGGTTGCAGTTTCCGTTCTCGCCGTGGATGAGTTAGCCGCAGGCGGCGCCGATTGGGTCGGGAGCGAAACGGCAGCGTTTGGGGAAACTACCGGTGCGCCGGGCGGCCTGCTCCAGGTGAGGTACGCGAAAACTATGATCAAGGCTGCCAGTGCTGCTCCGAGATAGAGACGATATCCGGGGGGAGGGGAAATGCTGGCTTGGATCCGGCGCCAGGCCGCTCCGCTCGGGTCCTCTTCGTCGTCGCTGAGAATCTGTGAGGATCGACGCGAAGCCGATATAGGCGTCAGAGAGTCGAAGGAAAAAATCTGCGCCGGACGCGTTTCCGGGATCGGCGGAGGCTCGGCGACGGAGCGGTTTTCCGACTCGGGAAGCGATCCGGAAGCCGCGCGCAATTGTGCGCCGCACATACCGCAGAAATTCTGCTGCGCAGAATTCTCGCGGCCACAGGAAAAACAAACAGCCACATTCGGCTTCGGTTCGACATTCTGCGCAGCGGCCTGGAGTTCGCGCAAGAGCTCACTCACGGCTTCGTCGCGTTTCTCGGGAGGGCTGGTGAAGTAAACCTCGGCCCATCGCCCCATGTTCTGCCCCAGGAGCGGATTCAGCAGCGGGTTCAGCGCGTCCGAGGGCACAGAGCCGGTGCCATCGGAATGCTCGGGTTCATGCGGCAAAAAGGATCTCCCCAATGGCCGGAGTGTAGTTATGATTGCACTCCGTCAGGCAGGGGTTGTCAAATCGCCGAGTTGGCGCAGAAACAGGCCGCGCGGAGGAAGTGGGTTGTGGCGGCAAGTGATGGGAAGAGGATGCTCCGGCGCTACTGGCAAGCCTTGCGGTAGGCCGGCTCGAACTGGTCCAACTGCGCGTCCTTCTGCGTGGTGTACTTCCCGGTAGGGGTTTTACCGTAGAGATCGGCTCCGGGACAGTAGTAGAGGGCGGTGTGAAGATCAACCCAGACTTGAGCTTCGGGATTGCCCTTGTACTCGACGGGCTCGGGCGCCTCAGCCAGCCCCAGGTTGATCAGGATGCGGTCGAACAAGGAAAGATCGGCATCCGGAGCCAGCTTGTGATGCGTTGTAGGGGCGGGCCTTCCGGTTGCTCCCACCGGGTGATCTGACCAGATGCCCCAGCGAATCGCCGCCGCCACCAGAAGCACGGCGACGGCCAGGTAGACATCGCCGCGGCGCGCCTTCCAGAAGCGGGTCAGGGCGTCGGGAGGCTTGCTGGACGCGAGCTGCTGCTCCAGGAATTCGCGAGCATTGGCCGCGGAACTCCAGTCGGCCGCGGGTCCCAGGGCTGCGGGACTTTCTGTTTCAACCCGTGCTGTTGCAAGCCGCGTCGCCACAATCGCGGGGAGCGAAGATGTGCCTTCGTCCTCGAGATCTTCTTCCGACGGAGCTTCCAGATCGAGGCGAGGCTTTCCTTTAGTCGGCGCATGAGTTGCTTCTGACATCTCGAACAACGCAGGCTGAGCGCCGCTGGGGAAATCCTCAGAGGAAAAATCGTCAGACGGGTCTTCCTGGCCTGACGAGTCATTTTGATGAGCGAGATGAGCGGCGTCCGATATGGAGGAATCGCCGGCAGATGGGGTCGCTTCCTTCTTCGCTTTTTCGCGGAGAGTCAATAGCGACGCGACTCTGCTTTGCATGGTGGGAGCCTCGTAGTCGCTGCTGCGCGGCGCTCCACATTTCCCGCAGAAATGTTCGTCTCCCACCAGTTGATGACCGCACTTGCGGCAGAGTGCCGGTTCAGCAGCTGCCGGCGCCGGTGGAGGCACCGTTTCTTTGGCGGCGTGCGTGTCTACCAAGGCAGCCAGGTTCGGTTTCAGCTTTTCCAGAGCCTCCATCATGGCGGCACGCTCAGTGGCGAGCGACTTCTTCCAGATCAATTCATGATCGCGCGCCAGAGCCTCGGTCAGGAGCCCGCTCATGAGCTGGCAGGTATGCACCTCCTGCTCGCTGAAGCCGTGCGCGCAGGCGTAGTAGAGTTCCAGGCTTCCCGAGACGCCGGCATCGCGATAGACCGGGACTGCGATCATGGAGTGGATGCCGCGCTCGCGGCACTCGCTGGAGCTGGCGGAGGAATCGGAAGAGGCATCCGCGTTGCGCACCAGTTGGCCAGTGCGCAGGCAGGCAGAAGAGAGCGCTTGTTCAATGGGGACGTCGGTTCCCACCGGCAGAGCCATGCGGCCTGCCGTGGCTCGATATCGGATGCGCTGGCCCTCGACGAGGCCGATCGCGGCGCCTGCCGCTTGGGTCATTGCCGCCAGGCGTTCGACGACCAGCGACATCGTGTCTTCCAGCCCCAGCTGACGCACTTGAATCTGGCGCTGCGTTTCTACGATTTGGCCCAGGAAGAAGGTGAAATTCTCATTCGGAGGACGCTCGGCGCGGGCAACGTCTGGCGCTGCGGGAGCAACGCGGGCCGGTGGTTCGGGCGCGCCGTCTGAGCCGGCAGGAGGCTGGTGCGGCGGCGCAGAATTCTGCATTTTGCGGTTGTGCTCTTGCAGCACATAGGCCGCCTCCAGCAGTTTCGCCAACGCCTGCTCGTCCTCAAGTTGGATGTGCTTTTCTTCTGACACAATGTTTGTCGTCAGCGGCAGAATCCGGCCGATTGATGCCATCCTTACTCCCCGGTTTTACTAATTCTAGAGCAAGTTCTGCACCAATACGGTGCGCGGGCGCTGATTCAGAGGGAGGTTAATCGGGGATCTCAGGCGATCCTGGACTCTCGCTGGAGGAGGCACGCACAGCTTTTCCAATAGTTTACAACCGGATCGCGTCGCCGGAGCGCAATTCCCGCGATCGGGGCAGGGGAAGCGAGGGGCCGTTTGATGCAGAGGTTACTCGAGTAACACGCAAAACTGTGCACACTATTCCCACTGGCTTCCCTCGCGTCACGACGCGGCGGGCGACTCTTGAACGGCCGGCTCATTCCTGCCGGCAAGATAAAAGTGCACGGCGGGAGTGATGATCAGCGAGAGCACCATGGAGATCAGAACTCCGCCAATAACGGCAATGGCCAGCGGTTGAAGCATTTGCGATCCTGCTCCTACGGCAAATGCCAGAGGAAGCATGCCGGCCACGGTGGCGAGCGCGGTCATGACAATGGGACGCAGGCGGCGGCGCGCGGCTTGCAGCATTGCATTTTCGGCCGGTAGTCCGAGAGCACGCATTTTCTGATCGGCGTCGAGCAGGAGAATGCCGTTCTTGGCCACGATGCCCACCACCATGATCATGCCC
>Ga0116222_1001789_pt1 | contig 11665 bp, 8 predicted proteins | sample Sb_taG_12_FD_88963 | JGI IMG/M metagenome (GOLD analysis project Ga0116222, IMG submission 88963) | Peat soil microbial communities from Weissenstadt, Germany - Sb_50d_9_AC metaG | ecosystem: Environmental > Terrestrial > Soil > Wetlands > Peat | place: Germany: Weissenstadt | collected 2010-09-21
CGTGTCGCCGACGGCCGGGCTGTCGATCTCCCGTGACGGCCACACCGCCATCGTCCAGGCCGGAGCCGCGAAGAACCCCAATGAAATGGTCGCCGCGGCCGACAAGCTCAAAGGAACCCTGCACGGACTCTCCACCAGCAATGTTGTCGTGAACCTCACCGGCGCCGCCGGCATGTGGTCTGACTTCAACGCCGCCAACCGCTCGGCGATGCTCAAATCGGAGGTCATCTCCTGGCCGGTGACGCTCGGCATCATGCTGCTCGCGTTCGGCTCGCTCATCGCGGCCGGACTACCGCTGATGCTGACGATGGTCGGCCTGCTCTCGGCGGCCGGCATGCTCTACCTGGGCACCCTGGTGACGCCGATCTCGATCTGGGCGATGAACTTCGCGCTGATGTTCGCGCTCGCGCTCGGCATCGACTACGCCCTGTTCATAGTGATGCGCTTCCGCGGCGCCCTGTTCGGCTCCAAGATTGACGCCGAGGAAGCAACCGCCGTGACGATGGACACGGCCGGCAAGGCCGTCCTGTTCAGCGGCGTGACGGTCCTGATCTCGCTCACCGCGGTGATGCTCGTGCCCAGTCCCGCGTTCCGCAGCATGAGCTTGGGGATCATGCTCGCGGTCATCTTCGTGCTCGCCGCGACGCTGACCCTGCTGCCGGCGGTGCTCGCGAAGCTCGGGCCGAAAGTCGACAACCTCGCGCTCCCCTGGGCGCACAGCGGCGAGCACCGCTCCCCGCGGTTCGCGGCATGGGGCGAACGACTGTGGAGCCACCCCTGGCGATACGGGATCCCCGCGCTCGTGGTGCTGCTCGCGCTCGCGTACCCGGTGACGCAGCTGAAGACCTCGATGCCCTCGATCAAGGTCGTACCGACCAACGACTCCTCGCGCATCGGCTACAACCAGGTCCAAGCCGCAATGGGACCCGGCGCCACCGGACCGCTGCAGCTCATCACACCCGCGGCGGATGCCACGAAGGTCACCGCGATCGCCAAGGCAGACCCGGGCATCGCACAGGTTATGCCGGCCCAGCCCGGGAGCGGCGGCCTCGTGCTCGTCACGGCGATCCCGCGCCAGGACCCCTCGAACCCCGCAGTCGGCACAACGATCAACCGGCTGCGTAGCGAGGTGCCCGCCGGCACATTGCTCGGCGGCGCCGTGGCCGAAAACCACGACCTGCAGAAACTCCTCACGGCAAAGACCTCGCTGGTCATCGGCGTAGTGCTCGTCCTCGGATTTCTGTTGCTGCTGTTCGCGCTCCAGGCCCCACTGCTCGCCGCCGCGGGAGTGCTCACCAACCTGCTCGCCACCGGGGCGGCGTTCGGTGTCTCCAAGTGGATCTTCCAGGACGGCGACCTTCACTCGCTGCTCGGCTTCCAGCCGCAAGGGTTTCTGGATGCCTGGGGGCCGGTGTTCTTCTTCGCGATGATCTTCGCGATCTCGATGGACTACACGATGTTCCTGCTGTCCTCCGCCAAGGAGCACTGGGACCACACGAAAAGCGCCAAGGACGCGATGGTCAACGGGATGGCGCACTCCGGCCGCGTGATATTCGCCGCGGCCGCCGTGATGGTCGCCGTGTTCTTCACCTTCGCCCTCTCTGGGCCGCTGCCGCCGAAGGAGATGGGGATCATCCTCGGCGTCGCCGTGTTACTCGACGCCGCGCTCGTCAGGCTGCTGCTGCTGCCCGTCCTGCTCCGTCTGATGGGCGCCCGCGCGTGGTATCTACCCCGCTGGGCACGGCGCGTCCTGCCCGACGTGCGCTTCGGACACTCGTGAGCGATCCGCCCGCGGCTCAGCAGTTTTCCGCAGTCACCGCGCGGCGTACTCCCCTTGGCGCAGTGAACTCCAATGACCAGGATGGCTGATGCGATGACACACAGAATCGTCATTCTCGGCGGTGGCACGGGAGGAACGCTGCTCGCCAACCGCCTGGCGCGACGCTTTGGCGATGAGGCGCAGATCACGGTCATCGACCGCGACGACAGCCACATCTACCAGCCCGGGCTCCTGTTCGTTCCATTCGGGCTCACGGAGCCCGAGGAGATCGTCCGGCCTCGCCACGCCCAGCTTCACGGCGGTATCGACTTCCGCCTCGCCGAGGTCGAGAACGTCGATCTCGCCGAGAACACCGTCCATCTCGTTGATGGCCCGGATATCCCGTATGACGTGCTGGTGATCGCCACCGGCGCAACGCTTGCGCCGCAGGAGACCGAGGGCCTGCAGGGACCCGAGTGGAGCCGCTCGATCCATACGTTCTACTCGCTCCAGGGCGCAACCGCCCTGCGGCCCGCCCTGGATGCCTTCGACGGGGGGCGTCTCGTGGTCAACTTGATCGATATGCCGATCAAGTGCCCGGTGGCCCCGCTGGAGTTCTGCTTCCTCGCCGACTGGCAACTGCGCGAGCGCGGCCTGCGCGACGATGTCGAGCTCACGTTCGTCACGCCGCTGGACGGGGCTTTCACGAAGCCGGTCGCCTCCGCGCGCCTGGGCTCGCTGCTGGCCGAGCGCGGCATCCGGGTCGAGTCCGAGTTCGCCACCGGTCGCGTCGACGCCGCCGCACGGCGGCTGTACAGCTGGGACGAGCGCGAGATCGAGTACGACCTGCTGGTCACGATCCCCGTGCACGGCGGCCCCGAGTATGTGGCCCGCTCGGAGGGCTTGGGCGACGCGCTCGGGTTCGTGCCGGCCGATCGCCACACGCTCCAGGCAAAGGCCGCGCCGAACGTCTTCGCGATCGGGGACGCGGCCGACGTGCCGACCTCGAAGGCCGGCTCGGTCACCCACTTCGAGGGCGAGATAGTGGTCGAGAACATCCAGCGATTCCTCGCGGGTGACGAACTGACCGGCTTCTATGACGGTCACGCGAACTGCTTCATCGAGACCGGCTTTCACAAGGCGCTGCTGATCGACTTCGACTACGAGACCGAGCCACTGCCCGGCCGCTACCCCCAGCCGCACCTCGGCCCACTGCCGTTGCTGGCCGAGTCGCGACTGAACCACCTGGCCAAGCTCGCTTTCCAGCCGCTCTACTGGCACGTGCTGCTGCCGGGGCACGACATACCCGGCGTCGGTGCGTCCTTTCACTCCGGCGCCGCTCGGATGGCGCCCCAGACATCGGGAGGTGCTCAATGACAACGGTCACGCTCGCCGGCTCGCCCGTCGAGGTAGACGCCGAGGGATTCCTGCTCGACACGCAGCAGTGGAACGCACAGATCGCCGAGGAGATAGCTCACGACAACGGCATCGAGCAACTCACCGACCGGCACTGGCGGGTCGTCAACTTCATGCGCAACACCTACCTGGACACCGGCTCGGCGCCCTCGATCCGCAGCCTCGGTAAGACCTCCGGAGTACCGATCAAGGAGCTCTACGAGCTGTTCCCCAAAGGCCCCGCCAAGCTCGCCGCGAAGATCGGCGGCATCCCCAAGCCACGCGGCTGCATCTAGGACTCTCCCCCTTCCCAACCCCCCAAGACCACTCCCTTCCCCATATCCCAAGATCGAGGCGAATATGAGCGACACCACTATCGAGAAGGTCTCCATCATCATCTCCAAGGGCTCGCTCGAGGGGATCTACCCCGGGCTGATCATGGCCAACGGAGCCCGCATGGAGGGCATCGAGGCCAACCTCTTCTTCACCTTCTTCGGCTTGGACGCGATCAACAAGGCCAAGCACGAGCACGTCAAGGTGGCGACCGTCGGCAACCCCGGTCTGCACCTCGCGACCTGGGCCGGCGGCTTTCCAGGCATCTCTGCCCTCGTCACCCGTCAGCTCGCGGGGGAGATGGAGAAGCTCGACATTCCGCCGATCCCGGAGTTCGTGGAGATGATCGCCGACTCCGGCGCCGGGCTCTACGCCTGCAAGGCGTCGGTCGACCTGTTCAAGCTCACTAGCGAGGACTTCATACCCCAGGTCAAGGACACCATCACCATCGGAGAGTTCTACGGGAAGGCCGCAGGAGGCCAGATCATCTTCACGTGACCGAGCCGGATCCACTCAACCAATACGTGCCGCAAACTTGCGAGCCAGACCATTCAGACCATTAGTCACCTGTCGATCTCGATCACCGCGGCGCCCTGGAAGCGTCCGGCGCGCAGATCCTCGAGGGCGCGGCCGGCGTCCTCGAGCGAATAGGGATGGACGTCGGTGCGAACCGGGACGCGGGGCGCCAGGTCAAGGAACTCGCGGGCATCCTGGCGGGTGAGGTTGGCGACCGAGCGAACGGTCCGCTCGCCCCACAGGATGTCGTAGGGAAAGCTCGGGATGTCAGACATGTGAATCCCCGCGCACACCACGATTCCACCCTTGACGAGGGCACGCAGAGCGGTCGGCACGAGCTCGCCGGCAGAGGCGAAGATGATCGCCGCGTCCAGCTCCTCGGGGGGTGCTGTGAGTGAGTCTCCCGCCCACTCGGCGTCGAGCTCGCGCGCCGAGGTCTGTCCGGCCTCGTCTCCGGGACGAGTGAAGGCGAACACACGCCGACCCTGAAAGCGGGCGACCTGAGCGATGATGTGCGCCGAGGAGCCGAACCCGTAGAGGCCGAGCCGCTCGGCCTCACCCGTCATTCCGAGGGCCCGATAGCCGATCAGTCCCGCGCACAGCAGTGGAGCGACCTCGAGGTCGGAGTAGCCCTCGGGAAGCGCAAAGCAGTAGCGCTCGTCGCCCAGCGTCAACTCTGCGAAGCCGCCATCGATGTCCCGCCCGGTGAAGCGCGCGAGATCGCAGAGGTTCTCCCGGCCGCTGAGGCAGTAGCGACAGCGACCGCACGTCCACCCCAGCCACGGAATACCTACCCGCGTGCCGGGCTCCAATGGCTCAGTCTCGCTGGCCTCAGCTCGATCACCACGACCGATCACGGTCCCGACGATCTGATGGCCGGGAACGATCGGAGGCCGGGGAATCTCGACCTCCCCGTCGAGCAGGTGCAGATCGGTGCGGCACACACCGCATGCATGAACCCGCACGAGCAACTGGTTGGGTCCCGGCGTAGGCTCGGGCAGCTCCACCGAGCACAGCGCGCCGGGGCGCTCTATCTGTATCGCCCGCACTGCCGGATCATTCCACGCCGCAGACAAGCACTGATCGCCTTGCCAGACCGACTCGTTCTCGCTGCGGCTTTTCCCTGAGTCCCGGTGTGGGCGAAGGCTGATACCCGCTGGCTGCAATCGCAATAGCCTGCTTGCGTGATGTCCTGCATTGGCGAGGAGACTTCGTGGAACCCGCGATTCGCACGGAGGGACTGACCAAGCGCTACGGGAGCACGCTCGCGTTGGATGGACTCGACCTGTCGGTGGGAGAGGGCGAGGTGTACGGGTACCTCGGCCCGAACGGGTCGGGCAAGACCACCACGATCCGCCTGCTGCTGGGGTTGCACCGGCCCAGCGGCGGGCACGCCGAGGTCTTCGGCATCGACGCTTGGCGCGATCCCGTCCAGGCTCACCGGCGCGTCGCCTACGTCGCCGGCGAGCCGTTCCTCTGGCCCGCGCTGACGAGCGCCGAGACGTTCGAGTTCCTCGCCCGCCTGCACGGCGGCGCCGACGTTCCCTACCGCGAGCAGCTCGTGGAGCGCTTTCAGCTGGAGCCGAACAAGAAGATCAGGGCGCTGTCGAAGGGCAACCGCCAGAAGGTGCAGCTGATCGCGGCGCTGGCCTCGCGCGCCGATCTGCTGCTGCTCGACGAGCCGACCAGCGGGCTCGATCCGCTGATGGAGGTCGTCTTCCGCGACTGCGTCAAGGAGGCCCGGCAGCGCGGCCAGACGGTCTTTCTCTCCTCGCACATCCTCAGCGAGGTCGAGGCGCTGTGCGATCGTGTGGGCATCCTCAGGGAGGGGCGGCTCGTCGACGAGGGGACGCTCGAGCAGCTGCGCCACCTGGCCGCGCAGACCGTCGAGGTCACCTTCTCCGGAGCCGCGCCTGAGATCGAGCCGCTGCCGGGCGTGCACGCGCAGAGCGCGGGGCCGAACGCGCTGCGCTTCGAGGTCTCCGGCGACATCGGTCCGCTGATCGCCGCGCTCGCCGGGGCCGAGGACGGGGGGCATTCGATCGCGACGCTGAGCAGCCGCGAGCCGTCGCTGGAGGAGATCTTCCTGCACCACTACGACGGCTCCGAGCGCCGTGGCCAGCGCTAGCGTCTCGGCGCCAGAGGTCACCTTCGCGCCCGTCGACGGCGGCTTCTCACGCGCACGCGCGCTGGCTCGACGCGCGTTTCGCGACGCTCGCACTCGCACCGTTGCCTTTGCCTACCTGTTCCTGATCTACGCCTACATCCAGCCCGCCGGCTTCGCTCACGCCTATCCCATCCTCGCCGACCGGCTCGCGTTCGCGCGCAGCTTCGCCAGCAACGATGCGCTGCGGCTGTTCTACGGCTATCCCTATGACCCGGTAACGATCGGTGGCTACAGCGCCTGGCGCGTGGGCGGCACGCTGGCGATCGCCGCCGCGGTCTTCGGCATCTTCGCGGCCGTGCGCGCGCTGCGCGGCGAGGAGGACACCGGGCGTATGGAGCTGGTGCTGGCGGGGGTGCTGAGGAGGCGCACGGCTTACTTGGCTGCGCTGAGCGCGATCGCCGCGGGTGTGCTGCTGCTGTGGCTGGCCGAGACGGTGGGGTTTGTCTTCGCGGGCCTGCCCACCGGCGGGTCGGCCTACCTGGCCTTGGCCACCGCGTCGGTCATACCCGTTTACGTCGGCGTCGGCGCGCTCGTCAGCCAGCTTGCCCCCACGCGGCGCATGGCGCTGGAGCTCGGCAATGCGCTTGTCGGGGTGTCGCTGCTGGTGCGCGTCGTGGCCGACACCTCGAGCGGCGCAGGTTGGCTGCGCTGGCTGACGCCGCTCGGCTGGGCCGAGGAGTTGCGGCCGTTCACCTCCAGCCAACAGCCGCTCGCCCTGCTGCTGCCGCTCGCGGCCAGCGCGCTGCTGCTCACCGCGGCCGCAAAGATCTACGCCGGGCGCGACGTCGGCACCGGGGTGCTGCCCGCGCGCGAGCGCGCCTCCCCGCGCCTGCGGCTGCTCTCCTCGCCGCTCACCCAAGGACTGCGCTCCGAGCGGGGCACGATTCTCGCCTGGCTGCTGAGCGTCGGCGGCTTCTCCTTCATCTTGGGAGCGGTCTCCACGAGCATCTCCTCCGCCGACATCTCCGCGAGCATGCAGCGCGAAATCGCCAAGCTCGGCGGCGGCTCGATCGCTACACCCACCGGGTACATGGCCTTCGTGTTTATCTTCTTCATCCTGGTCGTGAGCCTGTTCGCCTGCGCGCAGATCGCAGGCGCCCGCCACGAGGAGGCCGACGAGCGACTGGAGACGCTGCTCGCGCTGCCGGTGAGCCGCCGTGGCTGGCTCGGCGGGCGGCTTGCGCTGGCGGCGGGGGCCGCGCTTGCGCTGGCACTGGCGGCGGGCTTCTTCAGCTGGGCTGGGGCGGCCTCGCAGGGCTCGGACATCTCGCTGGCGCGGATGCTCGAGGCCGGCGCGAACTGCATGCCGGTCACACTGCTGTTCCTCGGCATCGCGGCGCTGCTGTTCGCGCTAGTGCCACGCGCCAGCGGCGGGATCGCCTATGGGCTCGTCACCGTTGCGTTCCTCTGGCAGCTGACAGGGGCGCTGCTGAGCGTCCCGAAATGGGCGCTCGAACTGACCCCCTTCGCGCATGTCGGGCTCGTCCCCGCGCAGCCCTTTCGCGCCGGCGCCGCCGTCATCATGCTCGGGATCGCGGCGGTATCGGCGCTCGCCGCCGCGTGGTTCTTCCAGCGCCGCGATTTGACGGGACCTTGAGGAGAATGAGCTCGTGTTGCAGATGGTGACAGTCGGGCGCTGGTCGCTCGACGCCTATGACGGGGTTGCTCCCGAGGAGATCATGCAAGAGCTGCGCGAGCACGCGCGAGCGCTGAAGGGCGCGCGTATCCTCAATGTAAACGCGACATCCTATGGCGGCGGGGTGTCCGAGCTCTTGCGCTCCAGCATTCCGTTGCTGCGCGACCTCGGGCTCACCGTCGACTGGAAGGTGATCGGCGGCGATGAGGATTTCTTCCACGCCACCAAGGCACTGCACAACGCGCTACAGGGCGCGCCACGCTCATTGAGTGACGTAGAGCAGGCCGCGTACATGCGGTGTGTCCAGGAGAACGCGGCGACCCTGGACGGCGGCTACGACTTCATCGTCGTCCACGACCCCCAGCCCGCCGGGCTGCTGCAGGCGCACGGCAAGGGCGGCGCACGCTGGGTGTGGCGCTGTCACATCGACACGAGTGAGCCCAATCCCGATGCCTGGAGCTTCCTGGAGCCGCTGCTCGCCGAGTTCGACGCGGCGGTGTTCACGATGCCCGAGTTCGTGCCGCCCAGCTTTCCAGTGCAGCGAGTGGAGGCGATCGCGCCGGCGATCGATCCGCTCAGCCCCAAGAACATCGACCTCGAGCGAGATATGGCCAGCCAGATCCTCGACTGGATCGGGCTGGACCTCCCGGGACGGCTCGTGACGCAGGTCTCGCGCTTTGACCAGTGGAAGGACCCGCTCGGGGTGATCGACGCCTACCGGCTCGTACGCGAGGAGATTCCAGACCTGCAGCTCGCGCTCGTCGGCTCGATGGCGCTCGACGACCCCGAGGGATGGGATGTCTACCGTCAGGTCTCAGAGGTAGCCGAGCGTGAGGAGCTGATCCACGTCTACACCAACCTCACGGGTGTCGGCAACGTCGAGGTCAACGCCTTCCAGCGCCTCTCCGAGGTGGTCGTGCAGAAGTCGATCCGCGAGGGCTTCGGTCTGGTCGTCTCCGAGTCGCTGTGGAAGGGCACGCCGGTCGTCGCCGGACGCGCCGGCGGCATCCCAATGCAGATGCCCGAAGGCGTTGGTGGCCTGCTAGTCAATTCCGTCGAGGACTGTGCCACCGCGATGCTGAAGCTGCTGAATGACCGCGAGCTGGCCGAGCAGCTCGGCCACAGTGGTCGCGAGCACGTGCGCGAGCACTTCCTGCTGCCGCGCCTTTTGATGGAGGAGCTGCGCCTGCTGGCAACGCTTGACGGTGGCGGCGCGTAGTACCCCGGTCCGAGCTTCCGGGGTTTTCACGGATGCCCGGCCAGCGACGGGATGCGATCTTCCCAAACATGGCGCGCACCACCTCACGATCGGATCCCGCGCGCGTGCTGATAGCGGGCGGCGGGTTCGCCGCGGTGGAGACGATGCTCGCCCTACGCGCGCTCGCGCCCGAGCGTGCGCGCGTGACCCTGATCTCGGCTTCCCCCGTGCTCGCATACAAGCCGGCCGCTACTACGGAGGCATTCGACGAGACTCCGCCGCGCATGTATGACCTCCAAGCGATCGCTGAGGATGTGGGCGCGTCGTTGCGCGTGGATCGTCTGGAGGCTGTCGCTTCCCATGACCACAGCGTGCGGCTCAAGTCCTTTGCTTTCCTGGACTACGACGCCCTTGTGCTCGCGATCGGCGCTCGCACGACCACCGCGATCCCCGGCGCGCTGACGTTCCACGACCAGCGGGAGGTGAACCACATCCGCCGCATGACGAGCCTCCTTCGCGCCGGAGAGCTGCAGCGCGTCATCTTTGCCGTGCCACCCGGCTGCTCGTGGCCACTGCCGCTGTATGAGCTGGCGTTGTTCACAGCCACTCACCTCGAGGAGCAGGGAGCCGAGGGCGAGGTCGTGCTAGTGAGCCCCGAGCTCACTCCCCTGCAGGTCTTCGGCTCGCAAGCCTCGCTGCTCGTCGCGGATCTCCTGGCCGAGCGAGGAGTGCGCTTCATCGGTGAGTCACATCCCCATCATGTCGAACGAGGCGGAGCGCTCTCACTGGACTCCGGCGGGACACTCGACGCCGACTGTGTCGTCGCGGTACCCGAGCTGCGGGGGCCAAGGATCACCGGTGTCCCAACCGACCGTGAGGGCTTCATCACAACCGACGCACTCGGTGGCGTCACGGGCCTGTCCGACGTGTATGCCGCCGGCGACATGACGAGCTTCCCGATTAAGCAGGGCGGCCTGGCCGCCCAGCAGGCCGACCTGATCGCGCAGCGCATTGCCTCTGAGAACGGGGCCGCCGTCAAGGAGCTCCGGGTCCAGCACGTGCTGCGCGCCCGGCTGATCGGCGGCCCACATCCCATCTTCCTGCGAACAGAGCTCGACGAGCGCGGCCAGGCCACCGCCGCGACCCTCCAACATCAGCATTCAGAGCCAACCGACTCCCCTTCTTCGCCCGAGAAGGTCTTCGGGCGCTACCTCACTCCGTACCTGCAGACCCGCGAGCCCGTGCTCGCGCACAGCTTGACGGACGGTTGAGCAACAAGGGCCGGGCCCGGTGGATCTCCTTCCCGACAGTGCTGACGGTCCCACCGCACAGGAGGCAGTCGACATCGACATGACCGAGAGTGTCGAGTTGCTGCTGCGGGATTTGCGCAGCTCAAAAACGGGGCTCTCCACGCGCGAGGCCGAGCGCCGGCAAATACAGTACGGGCCCAACGAGCTACGACGACGCGGTGGCCTGAAGTGGCCACGGGAGCTGGCTCGCCAGCTGACACACCCGCTCGCATTGCTGCTGTGGCTCGCCGCGGCGCTGTCATTTGCGGTCGGCAGTGACACGGTCGCCATCGCCGTTCTGCTGGTAATCGCGCTCAACGCTCTCTTCGCGTTCGTGCAAGAGATGCAGGCCGAGCGGGCCGTGGAGGCCCTCGCACAGTTTCTCCCACAGCATGTAACGGTGTTACGCGGCGGGAAGCCCTCCTCGATCGTCGCCGTAGATCTTGTCCCCGGCGACGTCGTGGTCGTCGAGGAGGGCGACCGCATCGCAGCCGATATGCGCCTGATCTCCGGGGCCGTCGAGGTGGACCTGTCGACGCTCACCGGCGAGTCGGCCCCAGCGCTGCGCTCCGCGAAGCTCATCGACGCGGGTGTCCCTAGGATCGCAGCGCGGGATCTCCTCTTCAGCGGCACGAGCGCCACCGGCGGCGAGGCGCGAGCAGTCGTCTTCGCGACCGGCATGCACACCGAGCTCGGCCGCATCGCGGCGCTGTCCGAGCGCGTAAAGGAGGAGCCCAGCCCGCTCGAGAGACAGGTGCGAAGGGTCGCCTGGCTGATCGCCGGGATCGCTGTCACGATGGCTGTCGCGTTCGTTCCTGTGGCGATCTTCGGCGCCGGACTGTCGTTCAATAACAGCGTCGTGTTCGCCGTCGGACTGCTGGCCGGCAACGTCCCCGAGGGCCTGCTGCCCGTGATAACGCTCGCGCTGGCTGTCGCCGTCCGCGGGCTCGCCCGCCGCCGAGCGCTGGTCAAGCGCCTGAGTGCCGTCGAGACACTTGGCTCCACCGATGTCATCTGCACCGACAAGACCGGAACCCTGACCGAGAACCGCATGAGCCCCGTCTCAGCCTGGACGCTGGCGGGCGAGACGGAACTCGACGTCGTGCGGTCAGCTCCACACCCAGATGCATCGCTCGTAGCGCTCGGCGAGGCCGGCGCCGTCTGCAACAACGCTCGCATGGAGTCCGCGAGCCTCAGCAGCGGCGACCCGACCGAGGTTGCGCTGCTGACCGCTGCCGGGCTGCTTGGCGTTGAGCACAATGCCGCCAGCCGCGAGCGCGGGCGCATCCACCAGTACAACTTCGACCCGCAGCGCAAGCTGATGTCGACCCTGGATGCCGCGGAAGGTCGCGATTGGCTGCACACCAAGGGA
>Ga0116222_1001799_pt1 | contig 11631 bp, 10 predicted proteins | sample Sb_taG_12_FD_88963 | JGI IMG/M metagenome (GOLD analysis project Ga0116222, IMG submission 88963) | Peat soil microbial communities from Weissenstadt, Germany - Sb_50d_9_AC metaG | ecosystem: Environmental > Terrestrial > Soil > Wetlands > Peat | place: Germany: Weissenstadt | collected 2010-09-21
AGACCTGACGGCGTAGAAGCTGAGAAAGACCGGTTGGGTCGCGGTAGGGATGCCGGTTACCCGGCACCCCCCGCACAGATCCGTGCTGGCGCTCCTAAGATACGGATGCAGAATCTCGACTTCCGGTAGCAGGTTCCCGAGGGTCTCCCGAAATTTGTTCCAGGTCCAGCGGGATCTTTGACTCCGCCGGCGAAGTTGCCACCACCACATCCGCAGCACTTCGTATCGGAGCGCTTTCATTCGACCCTCGTTGCGCGGTACTGCGTGATATTGGAAGTAACCGCGAACCACCGTTTTCAGCCGCTTCTTCGTGGCTCAAGCTCTTTCGCCGCCACCCGGAAACCGTAATCCGCATACCGGAACTCGGGAGGAATACTGCTCCGCGCCGCACAGCGCGAAAACTTGATGTGGTGCCGCCACGCCCCGCCGCGCGACGAACGCCGCGTGCCCTTCTCCGGCCCCAACGGATTCTCGGACGGCGAAACCGCGTAGTATCCCTGGTCGTACCAATCCGAGCACCATTCGTGGACGTTTTCGCACATGTCGAAAAGTCCGTAACCGTTCGGCGGCGTCTGGCCGATCGGCTCGGGACCGCTCTGCCAGCGGCCCGCAGCATACACTCTTGCCTGCCCACCCCAGGGGTAAACCTGCTGCTCCACACCTCCGCGCGCGGCGAATTCCCACTCGGCCTCGCTGGGCAATCGGATTTCGAGACCCCATTCGGCGGAGAGCCAGCGGCAGTAGTCCACGGCGTCGAACCAGCTCACCGAGGTCACGGGCAGCGTGGCGCACTCGAAGGCAAACTTGCGGAACCTGGCGAAATCGGCGTTGGTCACCTGGTAGCGGCACAGGCGGAACGGCGCCACCGTCACCCGGTGCAGCGGGCGCTCCTCGTCGCGGCCGTCTTCCTGGCCCATGAGGAACTCGCCGCCGGGAATGAGAACCAGATCGTCCGGGGTCATGCTCAGATCAGTGTAACCGAACCAAGAAACTGCGAACTTTCGCCGCGTTCCAGCGTATTCATCATCAGACACTCCATGGGAAACTTCAGCAGACAGCTCAAACACGTCTTACGCAGCCTGATGCGTTCGCCGATGTTCACCCTCGTGACGCTGGTCACGATCGGTCTCGGAATCGGCGCCAACGCCGCGATTTTCAGCGTGATCAACGGCATCTTGCTGAAGCCCCTCCCCTACTCCCAACCGGAAGCGCTGGTGAGCCTCTGGCAATCGGCCCACGCCATCGGCATCGACAATCTGAACCTGTCGCCATCCGACTACTTTACGTTCCGTGAGGAAAACCACACCTTTCAGCAGATGGGCATCTGGACGGGCAACACCGTCAGCGTTACTGGAATGGCTGCCCCCGAGCAGGTGCGGAGCCTTCTGGTCACCGACGGCACGCTCCCGGCGCTGGGCGTCCAGCCCGTTCTCGGACGATGGTTCACCCCCGCCGACGACCGTGCCGGCGCTCCGCAGACGGCCATCCTGACCCATGGATATTGGCAGCGCAAATTCGGCGGCGATCCATCGGCCGTTGGGAAGCGAATTATGGCGGACGGGCATTCCACCGAAATCATCGGCGTCATGCCCCAGAGCTTTCGCTTCCTCGACGAAAAACCGGATCTGATCCAACCCTTTCGGTTCGACCGCGGCAAGACCCAGCTCGGGAACTTCAGCTATCAGGGCATCGCCAGACTCAAGCCGGGCGTGACGCTCGCGCAGGCCGATGCCGATGTCGCGCGCATGATCCCCATCGTCAATACCAAGTTCCCGCCGCCCCCCGGCTTCAGCGTCAAGCTCTTCGAGGAGGCGCACATTCAGTCCAGCGTCCGCCCGTTGAAACAGGATGTCGTCGGCACCCTCGGGAAAGTGTTGTGGGTGCTGATGGGAAGCATCGGCGTGGTGCTGCTGATCGCCTGCGCCAACGTGGCCAACCTGCTGCTCGTAAGGGCGGAAAGCCGCCAGCAGGAATTTGCCATCCGCGCGGCCATAGGGGCCGGCTCGGCTCAACTGGCCGCGGAGCTTCTCATGGAGAGCGTCCTGCTCGGCCTGCTGGGCGGCGCCGCCGGCCTCGTGCTGGCGTATGGCTGCCTGCGAATGCTCGTGTCACTCGCGCCGCCGTTCCTCCCCCGCCTCGAGAACCTCACCATCGATCCGACGGTGCTGCTGTTCACCCTGGCGATCTCGGTTTTGGCCGGCCTCCTGTTCGGACTGATCCCCGTGGTCAAGCACGCCACCTCGCGCATCACCACCTCCCTTCGCGCGGGTGGACGAACCTTGAGCCAGAGCAAAGAGGCGCACCGCGCGCGCAACACGCTGGTGGTGTTGCAAATGGCGCTGGCGGTGGTTTTGCTCATCGCCTCCGGCCTGATGATTCGCACGTTTCAGGCGTTGCGCCACGTCCAGCCCGGATTCACCAATCCCGCCGAACTGCAGACCGCGCGCGTCTTCATTCCCGAAGCCGAGGTCAAGGATCCGGTGCGCGCGGTCCGCATGATGCAAGACATGCAGCAGAAAATCTCCGAGATCCCCGGCATTCGCTCGGTGGCCTTCGCGAACTCCGTTCCGACCGACGGGAACAACAGCACCGATCTGCTCTACGCCGAAGACCGGACTTATCGGGAGGGCCAGCTTCCGCCGCTGCGCCGCTTCAAGTTCGCGGCTCCGGGATTCTTTCAGACCATGGGAACCCCCCTGGTTGCCGGACGCGATTTCACCTGGACCGACCTCTACGATCAGCGATTGACGGCCATCGTCTCGGAGAACCTGGCGCGCGAGATGTGGCACGATCCCGCGTCGGCCCTCGGCAAGCGCATCCGCGAAGGCATGAGCGATCCCTGGCGCGAGATCGTCGGGGTGGTGGCGGATGTGCGCCACGACGGCCCCGACCAGAAATCTCCCACCACCGTGTATTGGCCGATCCTGATGAAGAACTTCTGGGACAATCCCATCTTCCTGCAACGCGGCGTGGTTTTCGCCATCCGCTCCGAGCGGGCCGGCTCGGAGAGCTTCCTCCAGCAAGTCCGCCAGGCGGTGTGGTCCCTCGATTCCAATCTGCCGGTGTCGCGCGTCCGCACCATGGAACAGGTGTACAGCGAGTCTATGGCGCGCAGTTCGTTTACCCTGGTGATGATCGGAATCGCGGGCGGAATGGCCTTTCTGCTCGGCATCGTGGGAATCTACGGCGTCATCTCTTATTCGGTCTCGCAGCGCACGCGGGAGATGGGCATTCGCATCGCTCTGGGGGCGCAGCAGGGTGTGTTGCGGCTGATGGTGGTCAGGAACGGGATGCTGGTCGCCTCCATTGGCGTAGCCATAGGGCTCGCCGCGGCGGCCGGCTTGACCCGCGTCCTGTCGTCATTCCTGTACGGCATCGGCGCGCTCGATCCGATCACGTATGCCGCCGTCGCCGCCGGTCTGCTCGCCGCCGCGGCATTGGCCAGTTACCTGCCCGCGCACCGCGCGTCGACCATCAACCCGGTGCGGGCGCTGCGCGCCGAATAAACACAACGCCGGAAGTCCTTGCGCCTCACCTCCACAGCGGAGCGGTGTCTCTTCTGGCTTCTGGCTCCGGCTTCTGTCTCCTTGTTTACCCTGGGCCTCGCCTCCACAGCGGCGCGGTGTTTCTTCTGGCTTCTGGCTCCTGACTTCTGTCTCCTTGTTTAGGGTCCCTCCCCGCCGCCTCGGATTTTTCTCTCGATTTCATAAACTTTCCCGGATTTCGACCGATATATCCAAACGTAGGCTTATGAGGAGGCTCGAATGAATTCCCTTCGTACGATCGTTTGGTCCCTGGCACTCCTGGCAACCTGCTCGGTGGCCGGATGGGCGCAAGGAGATCTGAAAAAGGTCTCACGCTCCGAGGCGCTGGCTGCGGTGCAATCCAAGGTTCAGCCGGAATACCCGCCGTTGGCCAGACAATTGAAAGTTCACGGCGCGGTGGAGGTGGAGGCGGTGGTGGCCGAGGACGGAACTGTAGAGAAGGTGAACATCGTGAGCGGCAATCCGGTACTGACGAAGCCTGCCGCCGACGCACTGAAGAAGTGGAGGTTCAAACCCTTTACCTCAGATGGCAAGGCGGTCAAAGCGCTGGCCCCGGTCAGCTTCGATTTCAGCCTTTGACACCAAACGAGGGGAAAAAAGATGAGTTTAGGTAGAAAACTGCTAGGTGGTTTCGGCGCGATGATCGCGCTGGTGTTTGTGCTCAGCGGCGCCGCATTGCTGGTGATTGGAGATCTGAATGGAGATCTGGACCGCGCGGCCCGGGTGACCGCGCGCAAGCAGTATCTGGCCGGTGGCGTGCGTGCCGCCGCGTCCGACATGACGAGCCTCGAAAGGGGCAGCGTGCTGGCGGTGATGCTCGGCGACAAGCCGCATTCGGATGCATACCTGGAACAATTCCAGGAGGCCCAAACCCGGCTGCAGACGGCGCTCTCGGATCTGCGGAAAGTAGCCGAAACCAAAGAGGCGGAGACTTTGCTCGAAGCCCTCGATTCGCAGGCATCGCTGGTGGCGCAGGCCCACGATGAGTTGCGCCAGGCCATGGGGAAACAACAAATGGACGCGGCCCTGAGCATTTTCGCGCAAAAAGTCCAGCCGCGGCTGGAGGAGATCGGGCGCGATGCTTCGACCCTGGTGGATCAGCAGAATCGCGACCTGGCCGCAACCTCCGCTGCCTCAGCCGCAAAAGCGGCGCGTGGACGGAACCTGACCATCGGACTTATGCTCCTTGCCCTGGGTGTGGGAGCGGCGGTCTTCTGGGTGGTGCGCCATGCCAATGGCTCTCTGCACGTAATGGCCGGCCGCATGTCCGATAGCGCCGAACACGTTTCCAGTGCCGCTTCGCAGGTTTCCGGGGCCAGCCAATCGCTCGCCCAAGGGGCCTCCCAACAGGCCGCTTCTCTTCAGGAAACCTCGGCCTCCACGGAAGAAATTGCGTCCATCACCCGGAAGAACGCCGACCGTGCCTTGCAGGTGGCCGGCCTCATGCAGGAATCCGAACGGAACGCCGGCGAGGTCCACCAGACCCTGGATCGCATGGTCGAAAAGATGAAGGAAATCGACGCCTCCAGCAACAAGATCGCGCGCATCATCAAGGTGATCGATGAAATCGCATTCCAGACCAATATTCTGGCCTTGAATGCTGCCGTGGAGGCGGCCCGCGCGGGTGAAGCCGGCCTCGGGTTTGCGGTGGTCGCCGACGAGGTGCGCAACCTCGCTCAACGCTGTGCGCAAGCCGCCAAGGACACTGCGGCGCTCATCGAGGAATCCATTGCCACCTCGCATGACGGCAACCAGCGGTTAGACCGCATGGCCGGAGCGGTGCGGACCATGACCGAAAATTCGACACGAGTGAAGTCCCTGGTGGATGAAGTTAACGTGGGAAGCCAGGAGCAGGCACGCGGAATGGAGCAGATCTCGCGGGCTATTCTGCAGATGGAACAGGTGACCCAAAAGACCGCCGCCGGAGCACAACAGAGCGCCTCCGCAGGCACAGAACTCAACGGAAACGCCGACAACCTGCGGGCGTTGGTGCAGGAAATGAGGGAAATGGTAGGGGCCGGTTGAATACGCGGGGGCAGGTTCCCCACCCGCCCCCAAAAGTCCTTTGCAGCCTACGTCGATGCCTTGACGCTGTCGACCGTGATGGTATCGCCCTTCATGGTGCCGGAAATCGATACCTTCTTCCCAGCCACGTCCAGGACCTTGTCCTGGTTCGAGACTTGGAAAATCTTCCCGTCCTCGGTCACGAACACGGCCGGCGCACCCTTCTTGATGCAGCTCTGCGCGCAAGCTTCGTTGCCCCACATCGCCTTCTTGCTCGCGCAGTTTTTGTCGATGACGTAGCCGGTCCAATCCGCAGCCATCGCCGACATCGCAGCAATCCCAAATACCACAAGCAGTTTCTTCACGTAGATACCTCGCTCTCTTAGTTGAAATATTCCTTTGGCCTAGCAACGACTATACTCTATAAGCCGAGACGCCGCAACTCTGCGAAGGCCCGCACAATTTACACGTGTAAATTGAATAGCGCCGCACCCTCAATAGAACAGGTATTTGCGCCACTGGGCATCGCCCTTGCCCAACATCCGCATGAGGTGACGGCTGGTGTGCAGGCTGAATGGCCGCGGCTGGCGGGCCAGTCTCATGCCGGCCTCCTCGGGGGTCCGGTTCCCCTTCCGGTTGTTGCAATGATGGCAGCAGGCCACCAGGTTCTCCCACGCCGATTCTCCGGCCCGCGATCGCGGAATCACGTGGTCCAGGGTCAGCTCCCCGGAGGGCAGTGCCCGATGGCAATACTGGCAGGTATAGCGGTCGCGCATCAGAATGTTCTTGCGCGATAGCGCTCGTGTCTGGTGAGGAATCCGCCGGTATTCCAGCAATCGGATCACCGATGGCAGCCGCACGGCAGCCCGCGCCGAATGAACCGCGCTCAGGGACTCCTCCTCGGCCGATGCCACGCCCTTCAGCACCAGCACCAGTGCGCGCCGCGCGGCGCAGATATTGATCGGCTCGTAACTGGCGTTGAGCACCAGTACGGGTTTCTGCAGTCGGTCACTGGCCATTCAGGAGGCCCCCCCTACGGTGGATGGCGCCGCCCGATTGCGCCAGCCATCCAAACGCCGGTCGACGCGGGCGACGGTTAGAAGCGCTACTCTCGCGGCACCGGCTCGCTTCAGGGCCAAGGCGCACGAAGCCGCGGTGGAACCGGTGGTCATGACGTCGTCAATCAGCAGGATGCGCTTGCTCTCCGCCTGCCCGCCTCGCAGGGCGTCCCGGCGGCAGCTAAAAGCCGCGACCACGTTGCGGCGGCGGTCCGCATTGCTCAGACCCGCCTGCGCCGGTGTCGGCCGCGCCCGCCGTAGCGCCTTCACCATCGGAATGCCGCAGCGCCGGCCGATCTCCCGCGCCAGCAGCTCAGACTGGTTGAAGCCGCGTTGCCACTGCCGGCGCCAGTGGAGCGGAACCGGAGTCACCGCGTCGAACTTCTCGTCACGCGGGAGTGCCGCCACCAGCAGATCGGCCAGCGGCCGCGCCATCGTCTGAATCCGGCTGTATTTGTAGAGATGAATCAACTCGCGCAGCACACCCTCATAAGCCCCGTAGGAGTAGGCCGCGTCAAACCCCCGCAATCCGTTACGGCACAGGGCGCACCGTCCCTCGCTGTCCAACGGAAAGCTGTTTTGGTAGGGCGTGCGGCAACTAATGCAGAAAAACTCCGCGTCGAGAGGCTGCGGGGACGTCAAACAGTCCCGGCACACCGGGATGCGTGTGATCTCCTCTAGAGGACGGCTGCAAACGCGGCATTCCGCCGGAAAGAACAGGGAAAAAAGGGCGTGAGAGGCTGTTCGTACTGCTGAAGGACCGAGGTTTGCGACTGCGGCTCGTCTGCTACTTGAGAAGACCCACCTCCGCTCATTGCTATTGTAGCTGAATTCCACAAAGAAGCGAAATCACGGCGGCTAACTGCGTTCCCAGTGGGACCCCTCGGACCGGAGGGCAGGTACGGGTGCTGGTCCGCGTCCCCGTTTGACGGCTTCCCCACCCTTGCGAGTAGCTGTACAATATCCTCCGTAGACCATGAGTTCCCGGCGCAGCTACGGGTTTCTGGCGGGTCTGGGTCTGCTGGCCCTGGTCGAGCTTTATAGCGCCGTCCTGCGCGGCCAGGTGGCAGTCGCACCGCGCCCCAAGTCTGCCCCCTTCGACGAGAAAAAGCCGCAGGCCAATCTGCGCGTCGACACCAACCTCGTGCTGGTTCCGGTATCCGTATGCGACCCGTCGAACCACCCTGTGACCGGTCTCGAGAAAGAGCATTTCAAAGTCTTCGAAGACAAGGTGGAACAAACCGTCACCCACTTCGCCATGGACGACGAATCCGTGGCCGTGGGCCTGGTCCTCGATATCAGCGGCAGCATGGGGCCCAAGTTGCGCCGTTCGCGCCAGGCCGCGGCGGCATTCTTCCAGACGGCCAACACGGACGACGAGTTTTTCCTGGTCGAATTCAACGACCAGCCGAAGCTGGTGGTGCCCCTGACGCGCAACGTCGAGGAGATCCAGAACCAGCTCACCTTCACCCAGTCGAAAGGCCGCACCGCGCTGCTCGATGCCATCATGCTCTCGCTGCACGAGATCAAGAAGTCGCCCAAGAACCGCAAGGCGCTGCTGGTGATTTCCGATGGCGGCGACAACAGCAGCCGGTACACCGAGAGCGAAGTCCGCAACGCGGTGCGCGAAAGCGACGTGCTGATTTATGCCATCGGCGTCTTCGAGCCGTTCGGCTCCCGCGGCCGCACGCCCGAGGAGTCGGCCGGGCCGGGGCTGCTGAGCGAAATTGCCGAGCAGACCGGAGGCCGCCATTTCCCCTCCGATACCGGCGAGCTTCCCGACATCGCGGCCAAGATCGGTATCGAGTTGCGTAACCGCTACGTCCTGGGCTATTCGCCCACTTCCGGCCAGCGCGATGGCCGCTATCACCGCCTGCAAGTCAAGGTAATCCCGCCGCGCGGGCTCCCTCCGCTCAAGGCTTTCTGGCGCCTGGGATACTACGCCCCCGCGGAGTAGCGGTTGGGGAGGTGGGGCAGGCCAACTTGTCCGTGCGAAGCCGGATCGCCTTGTGGCCTGCCTCCGGGCTTTAGCCCGGCCTTTTCCAGTAACCATTGACACCCATTCAGTCGCCTACTCTCCAACAGACTAAAATCATGTCCGACCGAGGGGAACGATAGAATCAATGAGAAAATCCACCACTGCAGTGTATCTGTTTGCCATCCTGATCGCCGCCGGCTCGCAAGCGCTCGCCCAGACTCCTGTGCAGACACCGCCGCCCGCCGCTCCCGATCAGGCGGGTCGCGGACGCGGAGGGCGCGGAGGAGGAGGCGGCGGAGGCGGCGCCTATCCGCAGCACCCGCCCGAGAATCCCGAGGTGGTGGCCCGCGGCAAAGCGCTCTACGGCGTCCAATGCAACTTCTGCCACGGCTCCGACGCGCGCGGCGGCGAAGGCGGTCCCAACCTCCTCCGTTCGCAGATCGTGCTGAGCGATCGGAAGGGCGAAGCCATCGCGCCCGTGATCCAGAACGGCCGCCCCGATCAGGGCATGCCCAAGTTCGACCTCACGGCCGCGCAAATCGCCGATATCGCCGCGTTCCTGCACAGCTTCCGCGTCGGCGGCTACGACGCTTCCCGCGACCGGCCGCCGAGCATTTTGGTCGGCGACGCCAAGGCCGGCGAGTCCTATTTCAAGTCGAAGTGCGCTTCGTGTCACTCGGTAACCGGTGACCTGAAGGGCCTCGGCGCGAAATTCGACGATCCCAAACAGCTTCAGCAGACCTGGCTGATGCCCGGCGGCGGGCGCGGCGGATTCGGCCGCGGAGGTGGGGGCCCGGTGGTCAATGTGCCTCCCACCACCGTCACCGTGACGCTGGCCTCGGGCCAAAAGGTGGAAGGCCGCCTGGGCCGCATCGACGATTTCCTCGTCGCCCTGACCGAGGCCGACGGAACGCCCCACACCATCCGCCGCGACGGCGATACCCCCAAGGTCGAGATACACGATCCCCTAGCCCCGCACCGCCGGCTCTTGCCCGTTTACACCGACAAAGACATCCACGACCTGACTGCCTATCTGGTGACCGTGAAATGACTAAGACCAACCAACTGATCGCCGCTAGCTCCAATACTGTTGCAGCCGCGTGTGGGGCAGGTTTTCAACCTGCAGGCCGATTTGTAATCGGCCTCCTTCTACTGGCCGCCGTCGCCGCCGCACAGAGCCTGGATCCGTCCCTCCTGACCAAGCCGCTTTCGGAATCGTGGCCGACTTACTCCGGCGATTACTCCGGTAAGCGCTATAGTAAACTAACTCAACTCAGTCAATCCAACGTCAAGAGCCTGACTCTGGCCTGGACTACCAGAGTGACTGCCGGAGCGGGCAACGGGGTGCCCTCTGGGCCCGCAGGCGGCGGGGGACGCGGCGGCCGCGGTGGCTTCGGCGGCGGCGAGACCATCGTCGGCGGCGAAGGCACCGGCGAAGCTACGGGCGGAATGGGCGGCGGCGGCGCCAACATCAAAGGCTCCATCCTCCAGGTCAACGGCATCCTCTATGTCTCCGCCCCGGACAATGCCTGGGCCGTGGACGCCCGCGACGGCCGCGTGCTCTGGCACTACTTCTGGAAGACCAAGGGCGGCACTCACATCGGCAACCGCGGCCTCGGCATGTGGGGTAACTGGCTCTACATGGAGACCCCCGACGACTACCTGGTCTGTCTCGACGCCAGGACCGGCAAGGAGCGTTGGCACAAAGTCATCTCCGATTTCGGCGAGCAGTACTTCTCCACCATGGCCCCCGTCGTGATCGGCAATCGCATCCTGGTGGGCACCGGCGACGATCTCGACGCCCCCGGATTCCTCCAGTCCTTCGATCCCGAGACCGGCGACCGCCAGTGGATCTGGTACTCCGTCCCCATGAAGAAGGGCGATCCCGGGCTGGAGACATGGCCCAGCCTCGACGCCGCCCGCCACGGCGGCGGACAGGTCTGGATTCCCGGCGCCTACGACCCCGAAACTCATCTCTACATCTTCGGCACCGGTAATCCGACCCCGGCCTATACCGCCGGCAACCGCGAGGGCGACAATCTCTTCACCTGCACGCTCGTCGCCGTGAATGTCGATACCGGCAAAATGGCTTGGTATTACCAGACGGCGCCGCATGACACGCACGACTGGGATGCCACGCAAACTCCCGTGCTGATCGATGGCGATTTCAACGGACGGCCGCGCAAACTGGTCGCGACCGCCGAACGCGACGGATACTTCTTCGTCCTCGACCGTCTGACCGGTGAGCACCTGCTGACTACTAAGTTCGCTTTCGCCGCCAACTGGGCGAAAGGCCTCAACGCCAAGGGCGCGCCTGTCCGCGACCCCGGGAAGGATTCCACCGTCGCCGGCTCGCTGGTGTCGCCGACCAACGGCGGCTCGACTAACTGGCCGCCCCCCACTTACTCGCCCGACACCGGCCTCTTCTACGTCCCCGAGCACGACGGCTACGCCATGTACTATCTCACGGAGACCGACCCGCGCGGAGCTATGGGACTCGGCGGCAAGGAAGAACTCGGCGTCGGCTCCCTGGGCAGCTTCCTGACAGCCATTGACTATAAGACCGGTAAGATCGCCTGGCGCCACGAGTATCCCGGACAAGGCGGTGGAGGAGGCGGCAGTGGATTGCTGACCACCGCCGGCAAACTCCTCTTCGGCGGCGATGCCGGAGGCAACATCGTGGCCTACGACGCGACTAACGGCAAGCCTCTCTGGCACTCGCACATCGGCGGGATTTCGAACGCCCCCGAGACCTACATGCTCGACGGCCACCAATACCTCCTGACCGCCGCCGGCGACACCCTCTACGCCTTCACGCTGTACTGAGTGGGACAGGCCTCCCGGCCTGTCTTACCCCTTTCGCCCTAATCAAACGGCCCCGACCGAAGCCACCCCTCGGCTGCACTCTTCTCCGCTCCCTCTTTCTCTCCTCTCTCCGCGCTTATCTCCGCGCCTCCGCGTCTCCGCGTCAAAACACACCTCACTCATTCCGCAGCGCCACCGACGGCGCGATCCCGCACGCCCGCGCCGCCGGCATCAAACACGC
>Ga0116222_1001800_pt1 | contig 11631 bp, 14 predicted proteins | sample Sb_taG_12_FD_88963 | JGI IMG/M metagenome (GOLD analysis project Ga0116222, IMG submission 88963) | Peat soil microbial communities from Weissenstadt, Germany - Sb_50d_9_AC metaG | ecosystem: Environmental > Terrestrial > Soil > Wetlands > Peat | place: Germany: Weissenstadt | collected 2010-09-21
AGGGACCTCCGACACTCGCGCTTCGAGCTCATCGATGGGGATGTTCACGGCGGAGGGGATCGACCAAGCTGCGAACTCGACCGCCTCGCGCACGTCGACCACGAACGGCTGGTCAGAAGTGCCCAGCCGAGCGGCAAGCTCGGCCGGTTCGGCGTCTCGGTACATCAGCGCACTCCTTGGTTCTCAGAACGGGCTGCATTCGGCCGGTCTCGTGCTGCTTCCAACCAGTACCCCAGGGGGTATATTCCAAGGATAGAATACCCCACCGGGTATCCGGAGGGACGAACGGAAGCCGGGAGATCGCCGTGGGCTGGTTGCAGAAGAAGTTGGGCGGGGGCCAGGGCGTCGGCCCGAAGGAGGCCGACAGCCTCGTTCGCTCGGGCGCAATGCTCCTCGACGTCCGGGAACAGACCGAGTGGCACGCGGGCCATGCACCCGGGGCACGCCACGTCCCCCTCGGCCATCTCGAGGGCAAACTCGGCGCGTTGCCCCGGGACCGACGTGTGGTGGTGGTCTGCCGGTCGGGGAACCGCTCGGCTCGGGCTACCGCCCTTCTCGTCCGGTCCGGATTCGAAGCCGTGAACCTCAACGGTGGCATGCAAGCCTGGGTCGCGGCCGGGCTTCCCGTGGAGACCGAGCGTGCCACACCGGGCACGGTGGTGTGAACCTCCTCCTCGCCTTGCCCCTGGGTCTGGTCGTCGGGCTCGCCCTCGGTGCTCTCGGCGGTGGCGGGTCGATCCTGGCGGTGCCCGCGCTCGTCTATGTCGTCGGGCTCGGCCCGAAGGAGGCGGTCACGACATCGCTCGTGGTCGTCGGTGTCGCTGCCCTGGGGGGCATGATCGGCCACTGGCGCGCCGGTCGGGTGCGTGTGATCGCCGGCCTGTGGTTCAGCCTGGCTGGCGTGGCCGGATCTCTCTTGGGCTCGCGCCTGAACCGTGCCGTCAATCCCGATGTTCTGCTCGCCGCCTTTGCGGGTGTCATGGTGATCGCCGCGTGGCGCATGTGGATGACGGCCCGTACCCAGAATCGCATCGCACCGGCGCTGTCCGGTAGCACGAACTCACCCTCCGTCCCCATCGCCACGACCAGCCTTCCCACCTCTGTTTCGAAACGTTCGGTCCACCTCCATACCACCCCGGTCGACGACCACTCAGCCGCCACCGCTGCAGTGCCAGCTGAGCACAAGGGCCGTCCCCGGTTGTCGACGGTGGTTAAGGTGGTGGCCGCTGGAACAGTCGTCGGATTCATGACCGGCTTCTTCGGTGTGGGCGGCGGCTTCATTATCGTTCCCGCCCTGGTGCTCGCCTTGGGGTTCGACATGCCGACCGCCGTCGGCACCTCGCTCCTCATCATCGCCGTCAACTGCGCCGTGGCGTTGACCTCGAGACTGGCCACGACCGGCGTGGACTGGCACGTGGCTCTGCCCTTCACCGTCGCCGCCCTGGCCGGGGCGGTCGCCGGGAACCACCTGGCGAGCCGGACCCGGGCATCGACCCTCCTTCGCTGGTTCGCTGTCCTGCTCGTGGCGGTCGCCGCGTACACGCTGGCCCGCTCCGTCGCGTCGCTCTGATCCGGGTGCTGCCCGACCTAGGGGACTTCGTCAGTGGCCACGACACGACCAACCTGACCGGCGGCTAATGCCGCATCAGGCAAAGTTTGCCTCGTTCGACCGGGCTCACCACAGCCTGGTATCCCCGTTGGGCTCAACCGAGTACCGCCCGCCCGAGTATCCTCGCTGCTCTCACTCAGACCACGGTCGGGACCTGCACCTCGCCCGGTCGGTGTGGTGACGGGCCAAGCTTAGGTAGGGCCGCTCTTCGTAAATATCGTCCAGATTGCGTCCTGGACCCGATCGGAATCCTTCTCGGCTTCGTCAGCGCGTCGAATCTCATCTACCGATGAAGGCTTCTCGGGAACGGGTTCCGGCTGATCGAGGTAAGGGGTGTTCGGCGGTGGGTCCTTGGAAGTCACTCCGGCATCCCGAACGAGCGCAGTCGGCGTTCCGTCAGAGAACCAGCGGGCGTCGTGTAGGCGGTACGGATCGGTGTACCAGCCCTCTTCCTTCACGATGTCTCCTTGGCGGCTTAGAGCAAAGGATAGGGCGTCTAGGCCACGGAACTGCCAGATGCAGGCCAGCCATGGATCCGGCACCACCGACCGGGGGGACCCGCTATCACCCGGACTTTGGCGGCCGATCTGTTGCGGGCGGCCGTCCAGGATCCGATTATCGGGCGACTCATACAACAACGCGTCCCGGATCAACGGCCCAACCGCAACCGGCACTCGTTGCGGATGGGGCTTTCGACCCTGGTCGGCCAGCAGAGAAAGATCGACACTTGTCAATGTGATCTCTCTTCGTGAGGCGTCAGAGACGTCTGAGCCACAAGGCCCGGTCATCGGCCAGCTCTCCCTCCTGGATCGCTTCTTGCCAGTGTGGATCGGGGCCGCGATGGCCTTGGGCATCGTGCTTGGCCGGCTCTTCCCTCACCTCGACACCTGGCTTTCGAGCGCAACCCTGGCGGGCACCAGCCTTCCGATCGCCATAGGTCTGCTCGTCATGATGTACCCGGTGCTCGCGAAGGTCCGCTACAGCGAGCTGGGCCGGGTCACCTCCAACCGTCGGCTCATGGTGCCGTCGCTCATTCTGAACTGGGTCATCGGTCCAGCGGTCATGTTTGCCTTGGCCTGGTTGATGCTTCCCGGCCTGCCTGCCTATCGCACTGGCCTCATCATTGTCGGGATCGCCCGTTGCATCGCCATGGTGCTCATCTGGAACGACCTGGCCGGGGGGAACAGAGAGGCCGCCGCCGTGCTCGTTGCTCTGAACTCGCTATTCCAGATCGTTGCCTTCGCCGCCCTCGCATACTTCTACCTGCACCTGTTGCCGAGTTGGCTGGGGCTGTCCACCGCCGCCGTGCAGGTCTCGATCTGGGCTGTGGCAAAGAGCGTCCTCATCTTCCTCGGTATCCCACTCGCCGCTGGCTGGACGACTCGCAGTCTCGGAGAGCGCTACCGAGGCCGACAATGGTACGAAGAGCGCTTCATCCCCCGCATCGCACCGGTCGCCCTGTACGGCTTGCTGTTCACCGTCGTCCTTCTCTTCGCTTTGCAGGGAAAGGCGATCAGCCAGCACCCCGGCGACGTGGCCCGCATCGCCTTGCCGCTGCTTGCCTACTTCGCTCTCATGTGGGCAGGATCGTTCGCCATCGGCTATCGGATGCACCTCGGCTACCCCTCCACCGCCACATTGGCATTCACTGCTGCCAGCAACAACTTCGAGCTGGCGATTGCGGTCGCCATCGGGGTCTTCGGCGTGACCAGCGGGCAGGCCCTTGCCGGTGTCGTCGGACCGCTCATCGAGGTCCCGGCGCTGGTGGGGTTGGTCTACGTCGCGTTGTGGGTCCGTCGTCGCTTCTACCAGAACGAGGAAATCACATTATGAACTGTTTCGACTGTTCGTCTCTGGGCCGCTGCACGGATGCAGTGGCTGTGTGTGGTGATTGTGGTGCGGCTTTATGTCATCACCACGCACGCGTTTCGCCTCATTGGCTTACCCGGACCGCAGTGATCAATCGCATCGTGACTGTGGAGCCACCCGGGCGCACAATCCGATGCGGGGTGTGCCAGGCAGCTCACGACGCAGCGGCGCCTGGTTCGCACTATGGGGCAACTGGCTGAGCGCCGTCTAGGCTGGTGGCGGTGCGAATCGGCTGTGCCGAGTGCGGCTGCGTCATCGAATCGGGCGTCCGAATTGTCGTCTGCGGCGACGATTGTTGCTGTAGCAATGTGCTGGTGAGCGAACAAGCCACTCGAGAGGCGGGACCAGGAAGAGCGGGTTCAGGTCCTGCCGCGATCATTGCGGAACCTTCAGTTGGCAACTTCTGCCTCCAGCCACGGCCGTGCCACATGCAATGGCATCCCCCGACCGTGACTGGGAGGTGAAATTTGTGGTTTAGATCAAAGTGGCTGGCGACAGAGGTAACGACCAACCCCCGAACGAGCGGGTCGAACGAGCGGGCGACGGGAATCGAACCCGCATGACCAGCTTGGAAGGCTGGGACTCTGCCATTGAGCTACGCCCGCGGAACGCCCGAGGATATCCGGTTCATTGACCCCCGGTGACGTGGTCCCTCGAGATACCTCTAGGCAGCTCGTGGTCGGTGCGGAGGCGGCCGACTGCGGATCGGATGAAGCGATCTCGAGCTCGATGTCACTCTCGAGCTCGCCACCTGGGATGACTCCTCCGGCTCGCTGGCCGGCGAGTTGGACGAAGCGCTGAGCTGCGGGGTAAGCCCCTGTGCCCTGGCATCACCGGTGCGAGCGTCTCCTCATGGGGCAGACGATGACGGCTGCCACCGCGGCCCAAAACCACGGGTCCTTGTAAAACGGTCTCTCGGGGCAAGATGGTGGGACGGGCCCATCATGGCGGTTCCACTCATCGGACGGAACAGGTTGAGCCGTCTTGATTTCTTCCCGTGAAGCAGACTGGCGCACCGGTGGCGTACTCGACGTGGGGAGACGAGTAGCCGGACCGTGGGTCGCGAGGCAATTCGGATGCTGCTCGGGTGGATACCAATTGTCATCCGAAGCCTGCCACCAATCCGAAGGTGGCGACAGTGGGGCAGGAGCAAACTCCGAAAGATGCACTTCCGGCTGTCGGGGTTCGTCATAGGGGTCATCGCCGCCATCGTTGACGAGCCTCGAGAGGTGACAGAGAGCCTCGACCTCGACCATTGACTGAACGGCGATGTTGCTCCAGGTCTCACCGTCCCAATAGCGAAGGCCTTCGCCCAACGGGTCGTTGTACCAACCTGCTGGTGATGTGAAGGACGGGTTGCTCTCCGTGGACGCTACGGCTTCAGCCGTGATCGACACGTCCGTCTTCGCCTCCGGTGGTTCGTCGTAAGTCTCCGCGCCATCGTCTATCACGAATCCGGTGGGAGGGTTGAGGGACATGCGACCCGGTCGATTCGTGGTTCCCGGGGACCCAGGTGAAGCCAAAGGAGCTGGGTAACAGACTCGGGATCCGTGCCCAGGTGACTGACCCCAGGGACGATTCTGTCTCCGGTTCATCAATATGGACGAGGCGCGGAGCGGCGAGATTCTCATAAATTCGCGTATTGGAGGTTGCGATGCGTCCTTTCAGACGCGAGAAGTCCCTGGTCACGGTCAACGACGCAGAAGGTCCTGGTGACCGTCGCGACGAGACTTTGCCCTCCCCGGCGCCCGCCGTCTCGGTTTCGCTTGTCGCGGACGGCAACGCCGCCATGCCAGCGGCGTGGTATCCGGATCCGGTCGATTCCGCCAGTTTCCGATACTGGGACGGAGCGGCATGGACCAGGCTAACGAAACTCATTCCTCCGCCCGCACCATTGCCGGTCGACGAAGCACCCACGGCCCTGTCCGACGATGCCGGTCCATCCCTTCATTCTGAGGTCACCCGGGTCGAGATCGTTGCCCTCGAAGCAGAAACCGAGGGAGCCCGGCTCAGTGAGGGTGATACGCCAGCCGATGAAGAGTCCGCTGATCACTGGGTCAAAGAGGCCGACAGGGCCGTAGCAACAGCGGTGAACGTCGGTACTCCCGCTGCCTGGAGGAGCGCGGCACAAGCCGCTGTTGTTGTGGCGGAAATCGCTCAAACGATGCGAGTGACCGCTCACGCTCGTCAGATTGCTCAGCAGTTGGCCTCTGCGGCCGAGGATGCAGCGACGCACGCCCATTCGGCTCAGGAAGCGGTCGACGATGCGATGCGGACCGCAAGTCACGCGACCCAGGCTGCGGAAGAGGCAGCAGAAGAAGCCCGAGTCGCTGCAGCAATCGTCGCCGACGCGAGGCAGAAAGCTGAGCAAACCGCCCAGGAGGCTCCGAAAGCCGCTGCAGCGGCCCAGATTGCGGTTGAAGCCGCGGCCAACGCGAAGGCCAAGGCGGACCGCCTCGACCAGATCGTCACCAAGGCCAGAGAGTCGAATACTCCAGAGGCTTGGAGCGAAGCGCTGCAGGTCGCCGCGGCAACATGTGGCGATGAAGGCCGCCCACACATCGTCTCAGCTCGCGCAATCAGGAGTGATCCAGGCACCCAGACGTGACCGACCAAGGACTGGGATATATACCAAGTCCATGGCCAACGGGTACCAAGGCCCATCTTTCGTCGAGAGACCCGATGGAGACCTACGGTGGCCTTTAGCCCTTGTTCGAAGACGGAATGTGGAGGGCCGGGAACCAAGATCAAGACTCGCCCCTCATATCTGCCCATGAGTGAGGGAGATGACGCCCCTGCGTCTGGCCGGCGCCAACCTCTTTGGATGTTCGAGCGACAACGTCGATTTCAATCGTGTGTCGAAGAGTTCATCGCCTGTTTCCTTGCGCGGCAATAGGAGATGGTCCACCCTGGATACAACCGGAGTCTCGTCTGACTCTCGGCGTGACCCTTGTCATGCTCCCCCGAGGGACAAGCATTCCGAGGCCGCGCTCCAGCTTTCCCCTCGCCCCGGAGCGGGAGCGCGTGTTCTGCACAGCGATGGGACACACCTTGAAGAGTACTCGTTCCGTCTCCAGAGGTCCGTCGGCAGGTTGGACATCTTGTCTTCATCCACCTTTTTCACAAATCCGTACAGGCCTCTAGCCAACGCAAGAAAAGAGGACCGGCGGGTTCGCAGGTCGGGATGACTTCATGATGACGCGTGGGTTTCGAGCCCGTCTCAGCATCAACAGACGTTTCATTTTGCGATTGCCGTTCCGTTACATCGTGTTCAACTTGTACTACTACGATGCGTCATGTGGCCCGTGACAGCCAGTCAACCCAGCTGCGGCTAGTCGAAGGCCGCGCCGTGCGGGCGCACTCGTCACGCAAGTCCGCCCGCCGTAATCCCATTCCGGTCCAGTCAAAGCGAACGATCCTGTACATCGGCGAGGAAACGTGATTGCCGGATCGTGTGTTCTCGTGTTGTTCAGCGGTTTGATCGTGTCGACCTTGTGATCGCCGACAATGGGCGCAAGGGTCGACTCTTGGTCGTTTCACTCACACCGAGCTTGATCTTCCTCGATGCTCAGCTATCGAACAACGAAGCTGATGACTTTGTGCTCTACCTCGGACGCTCTTCCTTGACCGCCGCCATTCCGTTGGCGGTCTTGTCCAACAATGAGATCGAAAGGGCACGGTTCTTCCGAGCTGCGGCGGCCGCCTGTTTGACGAAGCCTCTGAAGATTGCCGAGGTCGAGAGGGCGGTGATCGGTCTCCTCGAACTGGCGGCCGTTCGCTGAGAGAGCCGTGTCAGTGCGTGCGAAGCCTGGATCACCCGTCTGGCGTCATTGATCATCAATGGTCGCTGCAGGAGGAAGACGCATCCGGGGCCGCGTCATGAGTGAGTCGTGGGCACCTACACAGTCTGATCGATCACAGCGCGAGCGACCCAGAAGCCTGGTGTCGTCTCACGCCACACGACGCTCGGCGCCATCTCCTCGACGGCACACATGGCATCCTCTATCGATTTGTATGGGAGTGTGAAATCACTTCCGATCACAGTGCAGGTGTTGTCTGCACACTCGATGATGACGGTGAGTCTCTTGCCGGCGTTGCCTGGCTTTCGGGCTATGCGGACATTTCGTGGCGGTCTGGCCTCGATGGTTGTGACCGAGTGCGAACCCATACGCGGACCGTCGCGACGCAGAATACGGACTTGAATCTCGCCACTCAGTGTCATAGCAAAGATCACTAATCGCGCAGATCGTTCAATTCGAACTCGTTCCGGTCACGGAACTGTCACATTCCGTTCAAATGTCTTCGACACAAAACGCAGACACGGGCGTGTCTTCAGCCGTCTGGTGGTGACCTGGAGTGGTTCACCTCGAGTGTCGGGTTGGGTTCAAGGGTCCCGCCGCGTGAGCCGGCCCCGTGAGGTTGGGTTTCGGTTTGGCCCCGAGTGGCTATCGCGTTTTGCGACGAGTGAGTCGGCTCCAAAAGCCCAAACTCAGAGGAGGCGTGTCACCAGGACCACTCATGTCGAACACGTCGAAGGCCCGACGCGATGCCAGTTCTGGGCCACGGGTGCCGCTTCCTTCGGCACCGTCGATCCGCCGAAGGCTTGCACCGCCCGACGCGCTGACGTCTTCTCGATCCTGACTGGCGCGACGGCGTATGGTTCGTCAGGGGCAGGGTCGTGCCCTTCGACCCTGCCGTCCCGGACCAAGGCTGTGGGCGAAACCCCCCGACATCCATCGGGCATCGTGCCGAGCGTATGGGTCGGTGTACCAACCCTCCAGAGCTTCGTCCGGGTCGCGATCGTATTGACCGGGTGCCCTGTCGCTGGGCGCAAGCCGTAGGGGCCTGCGCTTTGTTTCTCCGCTCGGCGAGAGCAGGGAGCGTCTGCTACGCAGAGGTCGGCTCCGTTTCAGGGACCCTCGATCCCGCGCTGGACTACCACACGCAAGCTCTGGGCTGGACCTCTACGAGGTCGTGACAGAGGAGCTTGCTGACGTGCGGGCAGATGACGCAGTCGGGGAGGGGGTGTCGGGAACCACCACATAGTGGACGCCCTCTAGCGCGACATCGTGGACACTTCTCGGGGGTGTCCCGATGGATCTGGCTCGCTACGTGGTCGATGCGGTGGTGGTGGAGGGGCGGGGCGTCCGAGAGGTGGCTCGGAGCCACGGAGTTTCGAAGAGTTGGGTGTCGGTCCTGGTCAACCGGTATCGCGCCGGCGGCTACGAGGCCCTCGCCCCTCGCTCGAGGCGTCCCCGGACGAACCCTCGGCGGATCCCCGAGGCGCTCGAGGACGAGATCATCGCCCTGCGCAAGCAGCTGGGGGAGATCGGATTCGACCATGGCCCGCGCACCATTGCCTGGCACCTCGAACGCCGCGGTGTGGGCGTCCCCGCCGAGTCGACCATCGCCCGGGTGTTGCGCCGCCGGGGCTTCGTCACCCCCCAGCCCGCCAAGCGGCCCCGGAGCTCCTACGGGCGATTCGAAGCTCGGCTTCCCAACGAGTGCTGGCAGATGGACGTCACCCACTTCGGCCTGGCCTCAGGTATCGAGGCGGAGATCCTGAACGTGATCGACGACCACTCCCGCTTGTGTGTGGCCGCCGTGACGAGGACGACCACCACCACACACGACGTGGTCGACACTTTCCACCAGGCGGCCGCTCAGTGGGGATATCCGGCCTCCGTGCTGAGTGACAACGCCGCCATCTTCAACGCTCGTTTCCGGCGGGGTCGCAACGTCTTTCAGACAGAGCTCGACGTCCGAGGCATCGTCCAGAAGAACTCGAGGCCCTACCACCCACAGACGTGCGGCAAGATCGAACGCTTTCACCAGACCATGAAGAAGTATCTGGTCCAGCAGCGTCGGCCCCGGACGGTGCGGGGACTCCAAGCCCAGGTCGAGCGCTTCGTGGCGTACTACAACGAGAGTCGGCCCCACCGGGCCCGGGAGCGGATGACCCCCCAGGAGGCCTTTTTCGCTCGAGAACGAGCCCATCCGGGCTCCCCGCTGTTCGCCACGCACTTCCGGGTGCGCACCGACCGAGTCGACAACGACGGCAACGTCACCCTGCGCTACGGCTCCAAGCTCCTGCACATCGGGGTGGGCAGAGCACACATGGGCGTCCGCATCCATCTCTATGTGGCTGACCGCGACGTCCGGATCGTCACGTTCGAAGGCGAGCTTCTTCGTCACCTCGAGATCGACCCGTCCCGGGTCTATCAGGGCCGCGATCGGGAGGTGCAGTAGCGTCCCTGGGGGTTCGCGCGTCCAGGATGTCGCGCTAGATCACAGTGTCGGGGAGGGGGGATTTGAACCCCCGACCTCCTGCTCCCAAAGCAGGTGCGCTGCCAGGCTGCGCTACTCCCCGGATTCTTCCACGCCTGAGCTGCGATGTTATCGCTCAGGCCGAACCAGTCTCCGCTCAACGCCCGGAGCACTCAGAATCCGAGTCGACGAGCGGAGGACAGGACGCCGACAGCGTAGGCGACCGGAACGGCCGGGGAGCCGTTTGGAGCGGTTCCTAATTGGCGTCAGGTTTTCAAGAACTCCCGCGGTAAGGTCGTCGCGGCCGAGCGCGAATTCGCAGTACGAGCAACCCGGGGATTTGTCACGGGTTCAGGGGGTAGGAAGCCAGTGCATTCAGTACGGGATCGCCCGGCGCGATGTCGAATGCACATGGTGAAGTCATTTCTGGGACCCAATCCCAGAGCAACACGACGCTGCTCCCGGCCCCAAGTTGTGCCTGGACGCGGGCGGCGACCTCGTTGGTGCGCCTCCAGAGAGAAGGACATCCGGCGCCGGGGCCGGCCTCCATGCCCATCTCCTCCGCGATGATGGGCTTGTCCAGAGCCGTTGCCTGTTGAAAGCGCAAGTCGAGGCCGTTCCACTGATCACCACCAATGAGCGTCGGGCCAGGGTAGTAGTCGTGATAGGAGAGCACGTCGATTCCAGGGCTGCCTGACACGTACTCGTATTCGGGGCCCGTCGTGCCGCACTGACCACCGCCGAGCATGCCGTCCTTGACGAGATGGTTCGGGTCCAAGACGTGGATCTCGGCACCGACAACATCGAAGAAGTGGCGTAACGCCCGGGCAGCCACCGCTTCGTCCGGGCACGTCTGGTGACCAGCGCAGTCCCGCGGCTCGTACTGGGTCGGACACGTTGATGGCTCGGGCTCGGAGATCGGTTCCCACATCCCCAGGGCGGGCGAAGACCGGAACTGGGCGACGATCGCTTGAAGGACGATCGCTTGAAGATAGTCCCAGTACGAGAGCCGAGTCAGTCCCCGGCCGTCGGTATTAGACGGGGCGTTGATGACGTCCATGAACCCGCCGTCGTACCAGGCCGGGTCCTTCCAGTGCCCGTTGTCGCACGTGCCGCCTTGATCGGTCAGGGAGACGATCAGTCGCTGGCCATGGGCCGCGGCCGCGGAGAACACGCGATCGAGGAGACCCCCGTCGATCTGATGAGTGTTGACATTGGTCGCCATCGATCCCTGAAAGGCCCAGATCCTCACCAACGAGTTTGGTCGGAGCGATGCGAAGAAGGCGTTTAGCTGGTCGTCGCTCACCATCGCCCCACACCCGGAATTCGTGCCCCATTCGGTGGCAAGCTCGTAGGCATTGACGCCCACGAAGCGATACGGCTGCCCATCGAGCACGAGATGTCCCGCGGAGGACCCGATGTCGGCCGAGGACGACGTGGCCGCGAGGGCAGCCGCCGAGGCCAATGCCATTCCACCTGCGGAGAGCATGATGGCGGCGCTGACCACCATTAGGGGCGCGAGGAGCAGCATTCGCCGATTCCGCATCGGTGCCCTCCGCCTTCCTCAGGGTGTATATGCGGTTTGCCTGAAATTGACTCGCGTTGGGTTACCTGAACGTGACACGCAGATGAACCTCTCGCGACGGTCGACCCGGACATGGGACGTGCCCGGTTCGGGTGGCAACTGAGGAAGGCGGGCCCAGTGAGCACGCATAGGTCATCCGGTCGAGGAGGAAGCCATCGCCTGGTCGGTACGACAGACCTCATGAGGTTGCCGGTGGCGATGGCGAGCATTGACCACACGGCTGCTGGGGACCTTCTCAGCGCGACACCGTTGTTGGCGACGGCCGGGCTGCCCGATGCGACGGAGTTCTTCCTTGCCGGGC
>Ga0116222_1001801_pt1 | contig 11630 bp, 7 predicted proteins | sample Sb_taG_12_FD_88963 | JGI IMG/M metagenome (GOLD analysis project Ga0116222, IMG submission 88963) | Peat soil microbial communities from Weissenstadt, Germany - Sb_50d_9_AC metaG | ecosystem: Environmental > Terrestrial > Soil > Wetlands > Peat | place: Germany: Weissenstadt | collected 2010-09-21
CTCCCTATTTTCGACTGTGCGGGATTGTAGCATGGTGAGCCTGAGCAAACAACCGTGTCCTTTTCTCTTCTTCTTTTTGCAAATGGCGCCAGGCGGCGCGTCAAACCCGGTCAGCGATTCATCGCAAACGCCCACAGCGTGTCGCCGGCCGCGACCACCACGTACTGGATCCCGTCCATGTCGTAGGTGATGGGGCCGTTGCCCACGGGCGCGCCGACGTTGGCGTGCCAAAGCGCGTCGCCGGTGGTGGCGTTCAAGGCCACCAAGTTGGAGGATCCGTCCCCCGTGAACACCACGTTGCCGGCGGTGCTCATGAGTCCCGAACGCGCGCCGCCCGATTCCCACTTGTGGCTCCAGCGGACCTTGCCGGTCTTATAATCAATCGCCGCGATCATCGATCCCAGGCTTCCTCCGCCCCTTTCGGCTCCTCCCCACCCCTGCGGATTATCGTCGGTGTCGAAGATGTAAAAGACGCTGTACGAGCGCGTCGCGCCCACGTAAAACAGCCCGGTCTGCGGGCTGTAAGTAGGAGGCGGCCAATTGGTTGCTCCTCTGGCATTGGGCGAGACCAGGGCGCCATCGAGCTTCCGCATCTTGGCGGGATCGGGAATCGGGACGCCGTTCTTGTCGACGCCCTTGGCCCAGTTGGCCGGGATGTATTCGGAGGTCACCAGGTTCTTGCCGTTGGTGCGGTCCAGGACGAAGAAGTAGCCGTTGCGCGCCGCGATGGCCAGAAGCTTGCGCCGCTGGCCGTTGATCTCACCGTCGAACAGGACCGGCACTTGCGTGGCATCCCAATCGTGCGTATCGTGCGGCGAGGTCTGGAAATACCAGACCAATTTCCCGTTGTCCGGGTTCAACGCGACCACCGAAGCCGTGAACAGGTTGGCGCCGGCGCGATTCTTATGGGCGATTACGGGCTGCGGGTTGCCCGTGGTGACGTAGAGTAGGTTCAGCTCGGGATCGTAAGTGGGCACCTGCCAGGTCATGCCCCCGCCGTGTTTCATGGCCTCTTCGTTGGGCCAGGTTTCCGAGCCAGGCTCGCCCATTTTCTGCGGCACCACGTACCAGCGCCACTGCAGGTCTCCCGTCTCCGGATCGTAGGAGCTGACGTATCCGGGCCTGTCGAGGTCGTCGCCTGAGACGCCCGCAATGACGTGGTTCTTCACAATCAGCGGAGCAACGGAGCCGTAATAAAACTCGTCGAGATCGCAGTTGGTTTTGCGCCAGCGCTCCTTGCCGCCCTGGATGTTCAATGAGACCAGGTTGCAATCGGGAGTCTCGAAATACAGCCAGTTGCCGTAGATCCCCACGCCGCGATTGCCGATGTGGATGCCGCCCTTGGATTCCCAGGCGTAGTGCCACATCTCGCGGCCCGTGCGTGCATCCACGGCCCAAACATGGTCGGGCGCGGAGAAGTAGAGCACTCCGCCGACCTGGAGCGGCGTGGCTTTGATGCCCCCCACGCCGGTGCGGTAGAACCAGGCCATGGAGAGCCCCTTGACATTGGAGGAATTGATCCTGGTGAGCGTGCTGTAGCGGCGTCCCGAGTAGTCGCCGTGGTACACCGGCCAGGTGTCGGTCGGTTTTTCGAGAAGCTTCGCCGGGTTCAGACCTTGCTGTCCGGCAAGTGGCGCGCCCAGAAATATAAGAGCCGTGAGATTCCGCAGAATGGTCATTTTAGAGTCACCAGGTAGGCCAATAAGTCGTGCATGTTTTTGTCGGTGTACTTCGTGAGTAAATCGTCGTGCGCGGCATAGGGATCGTTCTTGACGACTTTGAGGCCCGGCGTCCTCGTCCAGGAGTGATACTCACCCGCGGCATCCCGGATGGACACGTCAAAGTCGTCGAACACCACCGGCACTCCGGTGACCGGTTGTCCGGAGGGCGGGGTCACCGTGAGAGTGACCTGCTTGACACCGGGAGCGGGAGGTGCGCCCCGTCCTCCGCGTCCACCGCGGCCGCCGGCGCGCGGATTGAGAAACTTTCCCAGTAAGGTCGGCGGGTCGTACTTCGACGCGATGCCCTTGAAGTCTCCGGTGACCGAGTGACAGGCGGTGCATCCGCCCTCGCCATTGAAATATGCAGCCCCGGCCTGGGCGTCGCCGGTGAGGATATCGTGCATCTGGAATATGGGCGAGCCGCGCAGCGTGTCGTACACGCGCTGGTGCAGGAAGTGGGAAAGCTCGGCGATCTGAACCGGGGTGAGGTTGGCGCTGGCGGAGCCGCTCTGCATGGGGTGCCCTTTCTTGAGGAACGGTCCGATTTCATTGCCGTAGCGATCGTGGAGGACGATGTCCGACCGGACCAGGTTGGGACCGTTATCGGAGCCTCTGGCATACGTGCCGTGACAGTTGATGCATTCGGCCGCCCAGACCCTGCGCCCGCGGTCGGCGGCGGCGGCATCCACCACGTGCTTGTCGTCCGGTCCGGCCGCCGAGCTCGCCGGCCTGGGCGCCTGGGCGGCGCCGGCTCCGCCGCGTCCACCGCGACGGCCGGCTCCGGCCGCCGGGGTCGCAGCAGCGGCGTCCGCTGCATTGGGGCCGTACTGCGCGGACAGGTAGTTCAGCACGGCGGCGAATTCCTCGTCGGTGGCTTTGGCGCCCAGCGACACCATCTTGTCGATGGTTTCCTGCCATTGCGCCCGGGTGCGGCGAGTGGTGAGGACGCTCTGAGGTGTGTGACAGGCGCCGCAGACTTTTTGCAGAACCTCCTCGGCCTTGGCTGGGCCCGGTTCCTGTGCGCTACACACGAAAACCGCGGCGCAACACGCCACCGCCGCTCCAACGCCACGCAGAAACGTACATGCGATTCGCATCGCTGACATTATATGTCACGAATTGGGGCTGGCTGGGTTGGCAGGCGGAAGCGCCTTGGCGGAAGCGCCTGCCCAAGCCGGCTGAAAGCCGGCTGCAGGACGAAATCCTGCCCCACCGAGAAAGAGCGTCGACATGAGTGTCGACGCGGCACGCTGAGAGCGTGCGCCACGGAGCAGTCTGAAGCATGCCTACCTCTGGCTCGGCAAACTCCAGTGGCAGGCGGAAGCGCCAGGCGGAAGCGCCTGCCCCACCCAACCATCAGGGCCGGGCCTGGCACACCGGCCGGCCGTCACGCGCTACAAACAGGCGCAGTGACGCGGGCGCGCCGGCGCGGGCGTAGCCGAGGAAGTCGATCGCGCCCCGGCCCTCGCTTTGCGCTGGTAGTGAGCGGGCCAGGCCGGAAACCGTGCCGGTGTCACCGGTAATGAGAAGATCGAAGGAGTTTGACGCGGGCAGGCCAGCGCGTTCCAGGCTGCCGGTCACGCGCATCCCGTTGGCGAGTGCCACCGTGGAGAAAGATCCGCGGCAGATGGGCGGGGCCGGATCGATGCGCCTGCCGATCCATGCCGCCCGCGGCTCCGCAAAGACCGCCAGCCGCTCGCGGCGCATGTAGTCGACGGTGCGGTCGCGCAGCGCGCCGTCGGTCAGCAGCAGCGACATCAGCTCGGGATCGGAAACACTGCTCAGAAAGCCGGCGGCGATGGCGTCGGATTTTTGGAAGGCCACGGCCCATTCGCGGGAGACGCGCCACTGCCACGACCAGGTGCCGAAGGTCATCACGAGCACGAGGGCGCACACGGCGAACCGCGGCAGCAGATCCCGCTGCCCCATCGCCAGGACGAAGAGGCATCCCCAGAAGACTAGGGTAGGGGCGATGTAGCGGCTCGGCAGCGGCTGCGCGCCGTGCAGGCTGGCCAGCCACTCGGGCGAAATGCGGCCGACTGCCAGGCTGGCGGCCGAGGCGGCCAGGAAGCACGCGGCCATGGTCAGGGCGAAGCCTGCCTGGTTGCCGGAGCGGCGGATCAGAAACCAAAGGAGCGCTCCGAGCCCGACGCCGCCGGCGGCTGTTCCCAGACGAAGGGAGTACAGCGTGACCGGTCCGCCCAACACGAGCGAGGTCATCGAGAGCGCTACTCCGGGGTGCCGCAGCGCGCCCCCGACGCCGATTCCGAGGGACGGCGGACGGGTGTATCCGATGGCGTAGAGCGCGAACATCGCGGCCGTGATGGCCAGGAGGGCGGCGAGGGTCATGGGGCCCGGCGACACCACTCCCTTACGGTCGTGGCTCTGATCGGAGCCGCGCGCGTCAGCAAGCGATTTAGCGGTGGCACCGGATCGCCACGCTTGGACGAGCAGAATCGGCCAGACCAGCAGGCCGATCGCCACGCTCGCGGTGGCCAGCACCGCCAGCGCGATCCCCAGCCACGGGCGCCGGTTGAACAGCAGAATCGCGGAGACCGCGGACGCATACCCGACGCTGTGCTGCACGTTCTGCGTGATCACCAGCACTTCCATTCCCAGCGACGAAAGCACGAGGTGCACCAGCGCAATCGAACAGGCAAAGAAGACCAGGCGGGACTCGGGAAACAGCCGGCGCGCGGTGCGTATGAGAACCGCCAGCATCGACAACCAGGCGGCCACGTTGATCGCGATCAGGGGAAGAGCGGAGAAGGATAAATATTTCGCCGAGAAGAAAAACAGCAGGCGCGCGACCAGGTTGCGTTGTCCCCAGTAGGGCGCCCAGAAGAACGTCCAATGGAGTGCGCCTTCGCGAAAGCGGCGGATCTCGTCGAAGATCACCCAGCCATCGGTGTAAGGCGCGTTGGTGACGGAGTGAAAGAGATACCAGAAGGTGCGGAGGACCAGGACGGCAGTGAGGGCCGCCGCTGCCGCGAGCAGCAACGCCACACAGGCACGAATGCCTGTGCTACTGCCGCTCACGCCAATTCCAACTCGATCTTTTTGGTCGCCGGATCCAGCTTCACGATGCGGAAGCTGCGGATCTGGCCCGCGCGGGCGGCTTCGCGTTTGGCGCCCTCGCCGTGGCCGCCTTTCCACTTCTTCTCCAGCATGGAGGTCAGCGACGAGAGATTCGCCGAAGCCTCGGCCTTCTCTTCTTTCTCGGGCGTCTCGGCGCCCATGCGGCACATGCCCTGCACGCCCTCGCCCAATTCCACGCGCGCGCGACCGCCGGACACGTCGGTCATGCGGCCGGTCACCACGTCGCCTTCCTTATGTTCCGCGATGTACTCATCGAGGCTGGTGGGCACGAGTTGCTTCATGCCCAGCCGCAGCCGGCGTTTTTCGGTGTCGACTTCGAGCACCTGGGCCTTCACCACCTGCCCCATTTTGAGGACGTCCTGCGGATGGTTGAGGCGCTTGTCGGCGCTGATGTCGCCGATGTGAATCATGCCCTCCACGCCCTCGGTCACCTGGATGAAGGCTCCGAACTTTTGGAGGCTGGTGACCGCACCCTCGGCAACCGAACCCACGGGGAACTTCTGCAGCACGTCGGCCCACGGGTCGCCGAGCGCCTGCTTCAATCCGAGCGAGATGCGCCGGTCGGCCTGGTTCACACCGAGGATGACCACGTCCACCTGCTCGCCGGGCTTGACCACGTCGGACGGCTTGCGCACCTTCTTGGACCACGACATCTCGGAAAGGTGAATCAAGCCCTCTATGCCCTTTTCGAGTTCCACGAAGGCGCCGAAATCGGCCACGCGCGTGACCGTGCCCTGAACCCGCTCACCCATCTTGTATTTTTCGTTGACCAGGTCCCAAGGATGCGGCTGAAGCTGTTTCATGCCCAGGGATATGCGCCGCTTGGCGGCATCCACCTTGAGCACCCTGGCTTCCACCTGCTGTCCCACCGTGAGCACGTCGGCGGGCTTGTTCACGCGGCCCCAGGAAATGTCGGCCACGTGGAGCAGCGCGTCCACACCGCCGATATCCACGAAGGCGCCGTATTCGGTGAGGCTGCGGACCGTGCCTTGCACCGTCTCACCTTCCTTGACCTCGGTGTAGCGGCGCTCCTTGGCGGCGCGCTCTTCGTCTTCCAGAACGGCGCGGCGGTCCACCACCACGTCCTCGTCCGCCACGTCCAGCTTGATGATGCGGCAGGTGATCTCCTGGCCGATCAGCTTTTCCATTTCGGCCGCGTCCTTGGCTCCGCTGCGCGAAGCCGGCATGAAGGCGCGCACTCCCACATCCACACTGACGCCGCCCTTCACCACGGCGGTGATCACTCCGGCAATCGCGGATTTGTCGGCGAAGGCCTTCTCCAGCGACGACCAGTCCCTGGGGCGCTCGACCTTGATGCGCGACAGCTCGTAGTAGCCTTCCGGATCGCGGCCCTTGATCGAGACGGGCAGCTTGTCGCCGGGCTTCACGGAATCGCCGGTGGCCTGGAAATCGGCCAAGGGAATGATGCCTTCCGTCTTGAAGCCGATATCGAGAAACACCGATTCGCCGGACACCGCGATCACGGTGCCTTCGAGGCCTTTGCCGCCTTCCTCGGATCTGTGTGAGTGAGCCTGTTCGTATTGCGAGAGGATGTCGCCAAAAGACTCGTTGGGCTCGTTGGTCGGTTGGGATTCGGAGGCCGCAGGGCGGTTCCGATCCAGGGTTGAGTTGGCCATGAGACGTTACTTTCTCCATTGTGGCATAATCCCGACTGAGATGCCCCGCTGGCTGCGCCTGGTCCGACTGCAGGATTTTGTGTGGGTGCTGCTGTTCGCGGGACTGCTGGTCAGCCTGAAATTTCTGCCGGCGCCGGTATTCGATACCGACCCGGGGCAGGGCGACCTGCAAGAGATTATTCCACTGGCCGCGCTGGGCATCGCTCAAATTCTGGAACCGCGATTTCCGGCGGTCGCCACCACGCGCAGCCGGATCTTCTGGATCGTGCTGAAGATCGTCCTGGGGTTCGTCTTTATCGGCTTCACGGGCTCCATCAACAGCCCGTACTCGATGGTGCTGCTGCTGCCCGTGGTCTCGGCAGCGACCACATTTGGACCGAGGGGAACGCTAGCGTTCATGGTGCTGGCCAGCGGCTTCTATCTGTATTTCTTTTTGCACCTCCACGGGGAGGAGGTGCAGGCTAATCATATTTTGCCCGTGATTTTCCTGGGAATGATCGGGACATCGGCCAATATCCTCGCGGAGCAGCTCCGAGTTCAATCCGAAAAACACCGCCGCACCGCGGAGCAACTCTCGGCCGCCAACGTGCAAATCCGCGAGGCGCAGGAGGCCGTGGCGCGCTCCGACCGCCTGGCCGCCCTGGGACAGCTCTCGGCGGGGCTGGCGCACGAGCTGCGCAACCCGCTGGGCACCATCAAGGCGTCCGCGGAAATGTTGAACCACAACATTAGCCGGGAGAACGAAATCGCGCGCGAGGTCGCCGGCTTCATCTCCTCGGAAGTAGACCGCGCCAATTCGCTGATCACCCGGTTCCTGCAATTCGCGCGGCCGCTCGAGTTGCAGCTTGCCACGGCGGACCTTTCGCAGACCATCGACCGCGCCATCGCGCTGGTGGAGCGCGAAGCGTCGGGGATCGCGATCTACCGCAACTACGCTCCGGAGATGGCGCCGTTCCAATTCGACGCCGAGCTGATGGAGCGCGTGTTTTACAACCTGGTGTTGAACGCCGTGCAGGCCACCGCGCCGGGCGGCACGGTCACGGTGAAGACCCGCGCGGCCGTGGGAACCGCCGAGGTAGCGGTGATCGATCGCGGAGTGGGGATCGACGCGAAACACATCGAGACTATTTTCAACCCGTTCTTCACCACGAAGCCCGAGGGCGTGGGGCTGGGGCTGGCGATTGTTTCCAAGATCGTGGACGAACACGGCGGTAAGATAACGGTGGAGAGCGAGCTGGGGAAGGGCAGCATTTTCCGCGTGCTGCTGCCCATGGAACGGATGGCAAAGGCAACACAGGCATGAAAAACAACACAGGCAGGTAAGACACCACAGGCAGGAATGCCTGTGCTACTGATGAAAAAGCGAATCCTGGTAGTCGAAGACGAAGACAAGCTGCGCCGCGTGATCGAACTGCAACTGTCGTCCGCGGGGTTCGAAGTGGACAAGGCGGCGACCGCCGAAGAGGGCCTCAAGATCGTGGACCGCGCCGACCTGGTGCTCACCGATCTCAGGCTGCCGGGCATGACCGGCCTCGAGCTGCTGGCGCTGATCCGCCGTCAGAACGCGCAGGTTCCGGTGGTGGTGATGACGGCGTTCGGGAGCATCGAAACCGCCGTGGAATCGATGAAGGCGGGGGCCACCGATTTCCTGCTGAAGCCCTTCTCGCTCGATCACCTGATGCAGGTGGTCAACAAGGCGCTCGAAGTGCGCGCCCTGCGCGACGAGAACCGCAAGCTGAAGGAGGAGCTGGGACGGCGCTACGAGTTTGACAATATCATCGGGCGCAGTCCGCCCATGCAGGAGATTTTCGCCACCATCGAGCGCGTGGGACCGACGCGCGCCACGGTGCTGCTGGCGGGCGAGAGCGGGGTGGGCAAGGACCTGATCGCGCGCGCCATTCATTTTCATTCGCCGCGGCGCGACCGGCCGCTGGTGAAGATCAACTGCAACGCGATCCCGGAAAACCTGATGGAGAGCGAGCTGTTCGGCTACGAAAAAGGCGCCTTCACCGGCGCGCAGACCAGCAAGCCGGGCAAATTCGAGCAGGCCGATACGGGCACGGTGTTCCTGGACGAAATCGGCGATGTGCCCGCGGCCATCCAGGTGAAGCTGTTGCGGATTCTGCAGGAGCGCGAGTTCGAGCGGCTGGGCAGCAACCAGACGAGGCACATCGACGTGCGCGTGGTGGCGGCCACCAATCAGGACCTGCGCACCGCGCTGGAACAGGGAACGTTCCGCGAGGATCTGTATTACCGGCTGAACGTGGTGCCGCTGAATATTCCGCCTCTGCGCGAGCGGAAAGTGGACATTCCGTTCCTGGCGAATCATTTCGTGCACAAGTTGGCGCCCGATACGGGCTGCCGCGTGGAATCCATCACCGACGCGGCCATCGAAAAGCTGATGTCGTATCATTGGCCGGGCAACGTGCGCGAGTTGGAGAACGTGATCGAGCGCAGCCTGGTGATGTGCACGGGGACGGCGCTGGACGCGACGGACATCAAGCTCGAGAATGCTCCGCGGCCTCGTCCGCAGAGCGATTCGCATTTCCTGCCGGAGGGAATGAGCCTGGATCAGTACGAGCAGGACATCATTCGCGAGGCGCTGCGGCGGGCGGATGGGAACAAGAGCCAGGCGGCGCGGTTGTTGGGGCTGACGCGGAATGCGTTGCGGTATCGGCTGACGCAGATGGGGTTGGAATCGTAGGGGGGGTCAGTGCAGGACGCTCTCCTCCATCTCTATCGTCCAGTCTTTTGCCTGCTGTTCACCGCGCGCCACTTCGTATTCAGCCCACTTTCGAATCGCGGCAATGGGGTGGGACAAGAACGCTCGCGCGCGGTCCGCTTCCCTCCTATGTGCCGAGGCGATATCCCCGGTGTACCACTGTCCGTTGCGGGTGGAGGCTGCGAAGCGGCGAAAGACAATATCGTCGTCACCCCAGTTCGTCAGGACAAACTCTGTGAGCGGCGGGACCTGCGGTTTGCCGTCCGCATCCACTGACGGGGGTCTTAGCTGGTTCGCTATCACTCGTGCGCGTTCGACTCCATCCTCCGACATCCACCGTCGCAGGGTTTCTAGGGGCAGTGATTGAAACAGGCCGGGACGGGCTGGCATTTGCAGCCGCCATCCGTGTTCTGGAATGAGGAGAACTTGGCCGACCTTCTCCATTACCAAGTCGGGTTTCGTCGCCGCGATGGATGACAACACGCTCCAAGCAAGATTCCTCTTTTCGAGATCGTCTCCGGTCAGCGCCCGAATTGCGACTTCGCAGGCTCGTAGCGGCTCATCCGCCGTAAACCTCTGGACCGCTTGTATCCACCAGTGGTGGGCCCGATCCTCAACCGGAGCACTTGCCTCCAACGCCCGCCACATCGCTTCCCGTTCCGCTGGATCGTCGACTCGTCCCTTCTGGACGCAATGGCCGACAAAGTCAACAGCAATGTGCAGACTTTCGGGATCCGCCGCCCGAACGAGCAGATCCAGCACGGTCTTCAGTTCATCGGAGCTCATGCGATCCAAGAGAACGCTGGCAATGAAATTCTGCAAGAACTGGACCGGTAGCTTGCCCTTCCCGATCAGTCTCAGGGTGCGCTCCAGTGGACGGGCAAAATCCGGAGCTGAGAGGGATACAAAGTAAGCCAACTCCGGCGAACGCTCCTCAAGCCCGTCGAGCCATACGTTGAGTCGCTCAGCATGATTTGGATACGTTGCCAGCAAGCCCGCAACATACCCACATGCGAGTGCACTGGAGCCGTTCTCTGCCGCGGCAGCGAGAATCCGATCCAAATGCCGGCCCTCGGCATCCTGACGGGCAATCGCTTGCCCGAGCAGGCCGGCACTCCGTGCATCGGGGGAATTCAGATATGGCAGGACCGCTTCAAACCTGGCGGGATCGCTGCCGAGATCCTCAGCCAATGGCAGTATTTCGGACGGAATTCCGGAAACCTCCTCGCGAACTGAGTGGTGCCAAGGGTCTTTCCCGATGACGGCTTTCAGACGGCCCATGAAATCGCTGGGCGTCAGCGCGCGCAGCCATTCGGCAACCTCGTGACAATAGGGATCGTTGGCGACACCGCCGGACTCGCCGCGGCATTCGTACTGAAGAGAATCCTCGATCGATTCGAGCACATCCGGCAGGCGAGCAGGAGGAATGGAGTGCCGCTCGACGATCGCTCGCAACGTGGGCAGCATGCGGTGGCCAAGCAGCGGACGAATGTGTTTGGACAGGGTTGACCACGCTGCCTCTCGCATGGGAGGAGGGCCCTGGTCAAAGATTCTGTCGAACAGCGCAAGGATCAGTTCCAGGCACTCTCGAAATTGTGCGGTGGAGCTGGGCCTCCAATCGGGCGGGACAAGTCGGCCCGCAATTACCGAAGGGCCCGCGAAGCGCGTGCCAGTGAGATCCAACGTGGCTTCCAGGGCTCCGAGCGCCAACGCGCTTTCTTCCGGATCGGTGGAGAAGATGAGCCTGCCCAGCAGCCCGATGCGCTCGCGAAATGGAGTCGCGGCGCCCGACAGAACAATCCGGAACATCTGTTTCCAGATTCCGGTCGCATTGTTTCCGATGCCATCCTCGGTTTCCGCCAGCGCGAGCCGCCGGAGGATCTCCTCGGCTTCGCAAAAATGTGTCGGGAAGGCCGCGAGCCGCTCAGCCGCCCAGACAAGAGTTCTGCGGCCCCCCCTCAGACCGCCCTTGCTTTCCCGCAACTGTCCGGGAGTGGACTGGCGAACCAGTAGCGCGAGCCGGGGAAAATATCGGTCCGGCTGCGTTTCCACAAGAGCGGTCAACCGATCGGTCAGATCCTCATCGGCAAGGTCGGAGGGTTGCATGCTCGCTACGGAATCCCAAAAAAACTGTCCCGTGAGGGCTCGCACCTCCGGGGAGGCACTCAAGGCCACGCGAGCCAGGAACGACGAAAGAAGAACAGGAGGCAATCGGCGAAGAGCGTCAGCCGGATCACTCTGGAACCAGCGCTTCCACGCGCGTGCGAACGCCGCCCTGGCGATGATCTCGGGCGTTACGTAGAGGTACCTCGTGGTTTGTGCGACGAAGCCGGGCGCGTCTTTCAACGCCGCGACGACCTCGAGAACCCCGTTCCGCTCTTGCCCTGTAAACACGCACAGAGCTTCTAGTTCCTCCTGAACGCCCTCGCCAAAGCCGACCCTCTGGACCTA
>Ga0116222_1001806_pt1 | contig 11617 bp, 11 predicted proteins | sample Sb_taG_12_FD_88963 | JGI IMG/M metagenome (GOLD analysis project Ga0116222, IMG submission 88963) | Peat soil microbial communities from Weissenstadt, Germany - Sb_50d_9_AC metaG | ecosystem: Environmental > Terrestrial > Soil > Wetlands > Peat | place: Germany: Weissenstadt | collected 2010-09-21
ATCATGGAATCTCTCCTGGACGCGGAGGCTCTGGAAGAGCTTCTCCAGGTACATGCTCCCGAACAATTTACCCTTGAGTTGACGATCGACGCACTGGTCAACTTGCTCATCCAGGTTTCCGCAGGCCAGCGTGCCTCCGCGTTCGCGGCCTACACTGCCGACCAAGCCGCGCCGGAACCAACGATCTCCACCAGTTATCAAGCACTTTACGGCAAACTGGGACGGATGAATCCCAATCTCAGTGAGGCCATTGTCCGCTTCTGCGCCGAGAAGCTGAGGCCGATCCTGAAAAAGTTGCCGCGGGTCGCCGAACCGATTCTTCCGGGCTACCGCACCCGGATCCTCGATGGCAATGTTCTGACGGGAACCGATCATCGGCTCGGGGCGTTGCGTCAATGGCTCAACGCCTGCTTGCCAGGGAAGTCGCTGGTGATCTTGGAGCCGGACTTGGGCCTGATCAGCGATCTGGTGCTCTGCGAGGATGCCTACACCCAAGAACGCGCCCTGCTCGAATACGTCCTGGATCGTGTACAGCCCAACGACTTGCTGGTCTTCGACCGCAATTTTGAGACGAGGGGGTTCGCTTTCGGCATCGCGCAGCGCGGCGCTTTCTTCATTGGCCGACAACATAAGATCAATCTGCCCGTCACGCCTCTCAGCAAATTGGTCAAGTGCGGCAAGACCGAGACGGGAACGATTTATGAGCAGACCGTTCAAGCCACTGATCCCGAAACCGGCGCGACCTTGCTACTGCGACGCATCGAGATCCGCCTCTTCGAGAAGACGCGCGACGGCGAGCGGGTAATCGGGCTGTTGACCAACTTGCCGGACACGGTCTCGGCGATGGTCATCGCGGAGATTTATCGCAAGCGGTGGACCATCGAGACGCAATTTCAGTTCCTAACCGTCTCGCTGCACTGCGAAGTGCCAGGGCTGGGAAAGCCGAAGGCGGCTTTGTTTGCGTTCGCGATGTCGTTGGTGGCCAGCAACGCGCTCGCGGTGGTGCGAGGGTCGCTTCGAGCGGCCCACGGGAAGGAAGCCGAGGCAGAAGTGTCAGGGTACTATCTCGCGGACGAAATCTCGGCCGAGTATCGGACGTTGGCGAAGTACATTCGAGCAGACATGTGGGTAGGATGGCGGAAGTTGGGAGCGGAGGAAATGGTCAGCTTGCTCACTGAGATTGCTCGGCAGGTGAACATGGCAGAACTGCTCCGCAATCAGCGCGGGCCGAAGAAGCCTCCGGACAAGAAGCCGGTTTACAACAGAAAACACAAACACTTCTCGACTTACCGCCTTATAGAAGAGGCCGAGAATCCGTGTTGAAAGGGCTGCTTCTTGAGAACCTCCTCCAATCGCTTCAAGATGTTGACGACAGCAACGTCACCGAACCCGTCCTTGAACAAGACGAAGTAGCCGTGTCTGCCCTTCTCGTGGGTTGACGGCTCGTGGTAGAGGTCGGGGAAGTAGTTTTGGCTGAGCCAGTCAGCGAAGGCTTTGGCAGATTGGGCGTTTCCGTGACCGTGACAATCGATATCAATCATGCTGAGGGTCAGGGGACTGCTCTTTCGACCATCAGCCCAGAAGTAGAGGGTATCCTGCCCGGCAAAGTGGGCGTAGATGTCGCTGTTGGTCGGGGTTCCCATGAAGCCAGAGGCGTTGTACCACCGGATCAGTTGCTCATTGGTGTATCAATCCACCCCACCTGGTTTGGACCAGCCGAAGCCATAAGGGCTGATCAGCTTTCTCAGGTAGGAGCAAACTGGGTCTTTGATTCTCTTTTTCGTAAAATTTGTGGATAGCATTACTATATATAAGTAGCAGGAGGTTCTTTTTTCTGCGAAATTTGCTGATAACATTGCAACGAGGGCTGGGAGCGATCCCAGCCTTTGTTGTTTTCGTTGAGAGAGGGGCGGGACTTGATAGGGACGGCTGTTCACTGGTGGCTCTATCAACAAAAAACGCCGGGGAAGCCCGGCGTCGATGGAATCAGTTTACGGAGTCCAAAGGGATCAACCTCGGTTCAACGCTCCGTAGAGCAACCGTCTCGCCCGTCTCAATGAATCCTCGATCTGGCTGAGGTCACCGATCCCCATCACCTTGAAAATCAGCCGATCGATGTCGGCTTCGAGTTCAGTCAGAGCCAGGGAACGGTCGCTCTTCCTTCCTCGTGGTTGCCCGTTGCCCGCAGCCGTGGGCTCCTTACGAGGTCTTCCCAATTTCTTGCCGGTGGAGGTTGCCTTTCCTTCTGCGGCTGCCTTGGTCTTCCCACGAAGGTTGCCCGTCAGACCCAACGATGCTCTCGTCTTGTAGACGAGGGTTTCGCTGATGGTCCCGTCGAATCCGGCTGCCGTCCACGCCTCGTTGGCCGCTTTGACGTTGCCTTGGGGATGGTCGTGGAGGAACTCATTCAAGAAGCTGGTCTTGCCTGGTGTGGCGGTAGCTGTTTTGGGCAGTCTGGGGGCTGACTTCTCCTTGGCGGCTGTTTTGGAGTTCCCACGCAGATTGTCGGTCAGCCCCAGTTGCTTCCGCACTTGGCTGATGATGGGGTGACTGATCGTTCCTTTCATCCCGGCAGCCGTCCACGCCTCGTTCACGGCTCTGGCGTTGGCTTGGGGATTGTCGTGGAGGAACTCCTTCACGAAGCTCGTTTTGCCTGGTGTGGCGGTTGCTGTTTTGGGCATTCTGGCGGCTGCCTTCCCCTTGGCGGCTGTCCTGGCCTCCACACGCCGTTTACCGGTCAGCTTCACTCTCGTCTTGTTGACCAAGGTGGGGCTAATCGTGCCCTCGAATCCGGCAGCCTGCCAAGCCTCGTTCACGGTTTTGGTGGTGCCGTCGGGATGGTCGTTGAGGAACTGCTTGACGAAGCTGGTCTTGCCTGGTGTAGCGGTGGCTGTTGTCGCCATGCGTTCGTCTCCCGGATGGATTAAGTGTCGTCCAGTCTCAACTGGGCGCAAGCATAAGCTACATGGTCAACGAAATTCACACAAACTTCAAGGTAGAGTAGGGTCTTCGCTTGGCTGACTACCCCAACTGAGATGTATTCTATCGATTACGCTGGGTGTATCTTCAGACGGCATGAATAGGGGGCAGGGTGTTCGATCGTGGTCTTGATGGGTGTAACTGAAACGACCCCGTACGGGGGGTTACGCCGGAGCCGGCGCGATGCCGTCGTGCTGCGGCTCATCGACGAACTCGGGTTCGACGGCGTCGACGCCGGGGGCCTGGACGAGTCCTGGCGACAACAGCCCGACACCCCGGTCTATGGCACGGATTACGACGCCGAGGGTGTCTGTAGGGCCCTGACCGAGGCGAGCCCGGAGCGCAAGCCAGAGTGGCGCGCCACCGCGAATAGCCCCGGCAGGTTCGAGTCGCCGGCCTGAGGGTGTCAGCCATCGCGGCGATCGTTACTCACGTGCTCACGTCGCTGCTCACGTGGCGAGGGCATGTGAGCAGCCGCACGATCCCCATCGTGGACCAGCCAATTCCCTATCGCCGCTGTCCTACGTGCCGCTTGCCAGAATCTCAAGCACGTCCTGCCCCCGCGAGCCACGTCACCAACGCTGCCCCGATCGACCTCCCCGCAGCCCACGGAGCCGTGAGCGAGACCGACATCATGCCCCCTCAAAATTGACTTCATGCGAGATCTCACAGGATGCTTGACAACAGTCTTGGTTCGATCGATGATGTGGGCTGAGGAACTGCTCAAGGCGGGCAGAAAGGTTGAGGCTACGGCGGCCACGCTGTGCGACTTGTCGCATGGCAGTGGCTTTTTTTTTCGCTGCGGAGGAGGACTACACGGAAAGTATCAAGTCAGGGTCCAAGGCGCTCGCTCGGGGAGATTGGACAAGCAAATCGCCAGTTCGACTTCCCGGTCCTGAGTTCCACTCATTGAGAGTCATTCCCCCCAATTCGACGACCATGTGGTGTCTCAAGAGATGGGGAGGTAGGAATGTTTATCACAGCGGCCTCGATCGAACATCAGAACAATGTCCTGCAGTTGGGGTTTTCGAGTTTAAGGATGCGGTTACGCGCCAGATTACCACGAAGACCAAGCCGTAGCTGGCAGCGACAGATAGAGTCGCTCGAGAGGCGACAATTGCTCAGCGTCGTTGTGCTGCAGCCTTCTGACCTTGCTGCCGTGTCACCACTCTATGGATCAGTAAAGAGAGAGTCTGCGGCTATCCATACCAGCCAAGCACCGGCAACCGGGCAAGGGGTCGCTGGGCTCCTCAGCTCGATCAGCCCAGCGGTCACCCCTCCGAAGAATACGCCCCCGAAGTTGGTCGAGAAAGCCAGTGCCAAGCCCAGCCCAGTGACCGGCACAGCGGTGACGCTCGCGGCACTGGCCACCGACGTCCGTGGCGCAGCGAACTTGACGTATACTTGGGCCGTTGCCGCCATGCCCTCCGGTGCCTCAGTCCCCGTGTTCTCGATCAACGCCACCAACGCGGCCAAGAACACCACGGCCACACTCGGCGCGGCGGGGACGTACAGGTTCACCGTGAGCATTGCCGACACCGCAGGCTTGAGGACCACCAGCTCCGTGAACGTGGCGGTCAAGCAGTCGTTGACCAGCGTCACGATCAGCCCGGCATCGATCATCATCAGCGTCGGCGGCACGCAGCAGTTCATAGCAACAGCTAAGGACCAGTTCGGCCGGGCACTGGTCTCGCAGCCGAAGTTCACCTGGAAATCGAGTGGCGGCAAGATCACACCCCGTGGGCTCTTCACCACGCCGATGACGATGGGCAACGTCACGGTCACTGCCACCGCGACCGCCATGGGCAGATCGTTCGAGTGTGGAACTACCGTCACAGTCATCCCATCTTTTGGCGATCCCCAGATTCGTAGCCTGATCCTTACGCTCGATGCCGATGGCTCGCTCGACCGCGGAGACTTGATGCAGATCCTGCTCACGGTAGGCAACGAGGATGGTGTGGTCGATGCCACCGAGTTCAACGATCTGAAGACCCTTGTCGCCGACGCCTCGATCTTCCACATCCCCGGGTACGTTGCGGCGCTCGCCGGATACGTGGTCGACGGCAACCCAGCCAATGCCCACTACCAAGGGCAACCGTTGGGAAACCTTAGCGCCGGCAGTTCCACCACGATTCTTCATGATCTCGTTGACAAATGGTTCCTGGGAACCGATCACCCAGCCGTGACTGGCACCGGCATCACTTATCGAACCGTCGCAGGCTCATTATTTGTCAATGGGCCATCTTATACCGATATGTTTCAGGGTAACCTCGGCGACTGCTATCTGATCGCAACGCTGGGAGCCTTGGCTAAGAGCAACCCGTCCGTCATCGAGAATATGATCATACCCAATGGTGATAATACCTGGACCGTTCGCTTCTATGAGAGCGACGGCGCGCCCGACTACGTTACTGTGGACCGCGCGTTGCCCACTAATGGGTATGGCTATCTCGTCTACGCCGGCTGGTGCTTCCAGGCGACGAACTCTCAGAACGAGCTGTGGATCCCGCTGGTGGAGAAAGCTTATGCCGAGTGGAACGAGACCGGCCAGGAGGGAGGGGCCGGCACGAACAGCTACAGCAGTATCGAGAGTGGGAATCCCGCGGCCGTTTACGACCAGGTCCTTGGGAACCAATCCGCCGTCTATCTGCCGACCACCGATCCGACCAATCTGGTCGAGCCGGCACTGATCAACGCCATCACCGCCAACAAGCCCGTGACGGCCGGCACGTATGACGATCCCGGCAACGGCCTGGTGGGGTCTCACGCGTACACAGTCATTGGCTACGACAGTGCAAGCGATACATTCCTGTTGTACAACCCATGGGGATGCGATCAACCTTCACCTCTGACATTCTCACAACTTCAGGCAAGTGTTGCTTACTTCTTTTCCGCGGACGCGTCGGTGTCGGTTTCCTTCGGCAGCGCACTGGTCGGTTGTTCTGGACCAGGGTTAGCCGGCTTGTTGAACCAGGCGCCCGCCGCTTCGCGGGCTGATGTGTTCGCCAGCGACCTGGCTGCGTCGAACGGCGTCGCTCCATTGAGCATGCCGGTCCCCGTGCATCCGGCGAAGACTCCTGTCGCATCAGTGGGCATCAAGGTCACTGCGGATGACTGGTGGCTCGATGCCCTGGTGGCGAGCCACTCGCCACGTTCCCTCACCGCCCGAACTCCCATCCTGAAACGTCTCTCTCCATCCCCTCTGGAGGCGATCGACGCCGCGTTCGCGTGAGAATCTGACCCCAGGGCGAGGCCACGTCCAAAGAAGAATCGGGCAGGCATTGCGCCCAGAAAGCTCGGGAAAGGAGGATAGCCTCAAACTTGAAAGCTTTCGTAGGGAAACCTGCGGGTAACCAATCCCGCCCGGTTGAGCCGGAGCCGAAATGAATTCCGTCGTGCGCCGCGGGTCAAGGATCCACGAGAGTTGACATCTGGCCCCTGGAAGTCCTGTCCATGCACGTGCCCCGCTTTCGGTTCTCGGCGCGGACGAGTTCTCTGAAGACCGCCGTCATGGGGCTGGGCCAGCGCCGAGTCTTCCGCCGCAGGCTGCGGGTAAGCGTCCGAGGTCCTGGCGCTCAGAACGACCGACCCGTCACGATCTTCCGCGACTGCCTCCAGCACTAACGACGATTGAAAAGTTTCCGGGCCGGTCGAAGGCGACCTGTCCGCTGCCCAGAAGCAGCCCGAGTGCGATCGGCAGGTCGAAGGCGTAGGCAGCTTTGTTGAGGTCGGCTGGAGCGGATCTTCCCCGGTGCAACGGGGCGAGCGTTCGCTACATGGTCTGGTAGCCTCGATCCTGATGAGGTCGTGCGCCGATTCACTTAGATCGAGCAAAGACTGGTCCCGCCGGAGTTGAGTGTGGTGTCTCCGGAACTCACCCCACGGAGGGACCGCCCAAGCCTCGCTCGGCAACATCGCCCGCCGGGCCGGCATCGATCGACAGATGGCATCCCGAGCGGTCGACAACCTCACCGGCCGGAAGATGCTCCAGTTGCTGCGGCGGGGAGGGTTGAATCAACGTCCTTCGGAGTACCGCGTCTTCCCGTTTCCGATGGATTGAAGCTCATAAGACAGTACGCACGACCGCAATCGGGGTCTTGAGCGAAGTGTCCAAGGTGGGGCCGAAGGTAGAGACCGATGAGTCGCCCCATGCCTTGTTCCGCGGTGTAGGGGCCTGATGGACGGCGCGGACGACTGGTGAAGTGCATCGATAGCCCGAAGGTGTGACTGATCACTCCCACCCTCCTCCGATTCGTCATGGTTTCCTGACGTTAGCTCCTCGGGATTTGACGATTGATCGCTCTCACCCTCTGACCGAGCGTCGGGCTGGAACTCCGAGAGTTTTCGTACAGAGACCGATCGCAGATCCTTCACTAGTCCCTGTATCTCGAAAGACGCGGCAGCGAGCAACGCGAGACAAACGAACATGGTGTGAGGTTCCCACGACCTCTGAGATCTCGCGGTTGATGTTCTCATCGATGCCCCTCGATCCAGCGGGTAATTCAAGTCAAGCTCTGTCGCGTTCTCGCCACTCCGCCAAAGGTTGCGTCCACTAAAACCTACGTCACGATGGGTTCAATAGGCTTAAGAGTCTCCTTCGTGAAACGGGAGTCGTTTTTCGGAAACATGATCAGCGAAAATGAAATGCGCGAGCTACTGGGGAACCGATCAGAATCGCCCCCCGGGCGATCCAGGCAGTCTTGCCGGGGGGCGAACTCCGAATTAGACAAGTGCTCATCTGACTGTAGGTGCTGGTGCCTACAGCACGGTGGGCACTGCCCATTATGATCGCGAATTGCGGGGGTAGCCGCCGTTCCACCCCAGGATGATGGTCGCGCTGCTTTTGTATTGCTACGCCACCGGTACTCGTTCCTCGCGGAGAATCATGCGCCGTTGTCAGACCGACGTCGCCTGCCGGGTCATCGTCGGCGAGCACGTTCCTGACTTCCGCACGATCAGCGACTTCCGCAAGACCCACCTGGCTCGGGTCGGAACCATCGCCTTGGACGGGACCAAGATCAAGGTCAACGCCTCGCGTCATAAGAAGATGAGCTACGACGGGATGAAGGAGGAAGAGAAGCGGCTCAAGGAGAAGATCGCCCGGCTCATGGCCGAGGCCGAGGCGACCGACGCGGCCGAGGATGAGGCGCACGGTCGCGACCGACGCGGCGACGAGACTCCCGCCGAGCTGAAACGGCGTGAGAGCCGGTTGGCGAAGATCCTGGAGGCCAAGGTCTTGCTGGAGGAGCGGGCGTGGGCCGAGGCGGTCGAGGAAGCAGCCCGCCGCCAAGCTGAGGGCAAGCAGCCGCCGGCCAATCCACCAACCGAGGCGGTTCCCAAGCCCAAGACCAGATCAACTTCATCGATCCCGAATCGCCGGCCATTTGGCCCCTTTCCCACTGCCATGCGGGATACCGAACCGACACCACTGCACGAATTGCACAAAATGCACGAAATGGGCCTTCAGCGTCTCCCTGATAGCTAAAGAGAAGCGAGCCCGGACGGCCGCGGCTTTCGCCGTGGCCATGCGAGCCTGGTATGTGAGCATCGAGATCAGTTAGCCAGTGCCTGGTTCAGGCCGTGTCCTGGTTCTTGAGCAGGTCGATGAGTTCGCTGGCCTGGCCGATCGTTAAATCCTGCGGTCGCTGGATCTCGTACTCGTGACGTAGCAGGCCCACGAGGTCGGTATTTTGCCTTCGCGCGATTGCCTGGATCGCCTTGACCTGCTTTCCTGTCGCGGGTCTTGGAGCCCGCGTTCGATCACTCTGGGTTCGCGCGGCTACGGCACCGTTACCGTTTTCCCGCGTGCTGCCGTTCCTGGTCGGTGTGCCGGCCCGCGCCGGCGACGGTGATCCGGCACCGTTGCTGACCGGCACCTGTAGCCGCGCCAGCTCGTCATGAACTGCCTGGTGTGCGGCAATATACGCCCCGCGAACGCGGGCGTGGAAGCCGTCCAGGTCCTTTTCGAGCAAGCCGGTGTCCAATTCAAGCTCGAGGTTGCAGCTTGCGCCGACGGATCCATAGTCGGGCATGCCGATCTTGCGCGAGACACCGACGTTGAGCTTCATTGGCATGGTATGGAATCTCCTTGGGAGAGCTTTCCGATGGATGGGTTTGGGACGCGAGGGGATCACTCGGCCGTTTCGGTCAGCTTGAGTTCCCTGAGCGACTTCAAGGTTTCGGTCACTAACCGTGACTGCTTCCGGTGCCGGCGCAACCCGGCTATGAGCCGGGACATGCTCGCTCGTGCGTCGGTCAGGGTTGCATGAAGAGCCTCGGCATCCTGGATCAGGGTCGACAGGCTGGTGCCGGAGTTCTCGCTGGCTGGGTGGCCATTGCTGTTCGCGGGAGCCGCGGATTCGTGGCCGTTGCTCTGGATCGGTGCGCTCATGGAACTCCTCGGGGACTCGTTGTTGGTCGTGACGGTTTTCGGGATGACGGTTTCGGGGTGCGATGCAATTCGGATGACGTTGTCCGTCGGCTCGATGGCCGCATCGCCGCTCAGCGGCTGCCACGCATAGACCAGATGCGATTGCCGACAGACCACCGGCGTCTCCACGTCCGAGATGCCGATCTCGCCGAAGCCGAGCTGGATAGCTCGCTTCAGGAAGTTCCGGTTGGTGTTGATGCGAATGGATGGGCCGGCATAGCTCGAACGGTCGAGGGCCAGCTCGGTGATCTGCGCCTGATCCGAACCTCTGGCCCGGATCGCCACCCTCCCGTTCATGTCGATCGTGGCGGGACTGTTCAGCTCCTCGTTTCCGGGGAGACGATCGATGGCCTCTTGCAGGAAGCGGGCGTCCTCGTGATCCAGTTGCAGCCGGGTTGTCAGGGCATCCGTACCGGGAATTGCTTCCTCGACTCCTGGAAAGCGGGCGTCTTTCTGGATCTCGTTCCACATCGTCCAGGGACCGATCCGGAGCACCAGGTGCGTATCCGTCTTGCCGATCTGAACGGACTGATCACGGTTGAGTGTCTTTGAGGCGAAGATCGGCGAACCCTTGATCAGCAGGTCGCCGTCCCAGGCGAAGCCGAAGCCGGACCTGACAAGCAGTTGATGACCGTCGGTCGCGATGATCTTGTGCAGAGTGCCCCGGAGCTGCATGCAGTTCAGGGCGTACCGTGTCGACTCGTCGGTGCAGATCTCCGATGCCTCTGCAAGTGCCGCCAGCAAGTCCGCAGGTGCCTGCGTCCAGGTCGTGGGCGTCCCCGGGAACGGCGCGATGTTACCGAATGGTGTTACTGGACATTCTCGGACCTGGGGTATGCCATGGTCGTGCCAGCGGATGACTGTCCTGTCAGGCTCCGCGGCCTCGAAGACAACTGGACTATCGTCGCGGCCTTCGATGTCGGCGAACGACTCGAGCGGGACTGGGATCGAGTCGAGCTCGCGAAGACCGCCCGGCTCGACGTGCTCGACTGCTAGGCTCTGGTACTGATACTGCACCCGCAATCGTCCGCGCTCCGCGTGAAGCACCAGCGGCGGAATCGGTCCTCTGTGCGTGATTCCCAGTACCGAGCGGCGAAAGACGGTCCGTAGACGTCTCACGGTCTGGCGAGTTATCGTGATCAAGGGAGTTGGTCCTCAAGAAGTGTGGGTTGGAAGAACAAGCATGTTCAACGCTGATTAACGTTAACTAACGCGCAGGCATGTGATTGCGCTTGCGTTGCTAATGCTCTTCTGTAACAGGCTGGCCGCCTGACTCAGTCGGACAGGTGGCCAGTCGGCTGATCCGCTGGGATCGTGTAGATCTCGTCCGGATGGAAACCGAAGTAGACATCGCAGCGATCGCATTCCGCCATCGTCTCAGCGCCATCCTTGGTAGGCTTGGGATAAGGCACAGGTCGTCCGCAGAAAGGGCAATCAAGCACGAGCTTCACGTCTTCGGGTTCGAGGTTATCATCTTGGTCGGACATGATGCTGAACCCCCAGAAGTGCACCTTCGTCAGTGGTTCGCCAGTGACTCTGGCGACCTGATAATTGAGCTGCGTCTGAGTCATGATTGAGCTCCTCCCGACCTATCCCCACGCATCCCTGCTCCCGGACGCGCCGCGCGCGCACCGAGAACAAGGAGCGCGAAGACGTGCCCGGGTTCTGGGTAATGGAGTGGGTGTGAAAGCGATCGGTGGTGATCGCGGGGTGGAATGGCAAAGAGAGTGAGTCAGTTGGAAGCGAGTAGCCAGTTTGACTCGAGCCAGGTTTGCTCAGCCTTGAGGGCATCGCTTCGTTGGTGGAATGGACCCAGGACGGGTCCGCGAACAGGGCTCAGGTCCGCGATCCATCGTCCATGTTGATCAGGCTCGACGTGGCTGGCCCTTCTGATGACTGGCTGGCCGAGCACGCCAAGATCAATGTCTTCGGCATACACGGCCCTGATCGTTCCATCGCGAGCGACGACCAGATCCATTAGCCCTCCCCGCCAACCGTGGCATTGCGCAGGATTCGCCGCCGTGGTCGGTCGATCAGCATCGCGTCCAGCGATGTCTGGACCTTTGCGAGTTGAGTGACCACTTCCTGACGCACGGACTGGCTGTCACGCAGATCCTGAGCCGCAACGCCCCGGACTGCTCGCTGCGCCTGGGCCACGAGCTCATCGAGCTGCTGGTTGCTGCGGACGTTCAGGGAGCGAAATCGCTC
>Ga0116222_1001828_pt1 | contig 11534 bp, 10 predicted proteins | sample Sb_taG_12_FD_88963 | JGI IMG/M metagenome (GOLD analysis project Ga0116222, IMG submission 88963) | Peat soil microbial communities from Weissenstadt, Germany - Sb_50d_9_AC metaG | ecosystem: Environmental > Terrestrial > Soil > Wetlands > Peat | place: Germany: Weissenstadt | collected 2010-09-21
AGGAAGTGATACTCGTAGTAGTAAGTCAGGTAGCCTTCCATCTGGGCCGGGTCCATGCCGCCGTAGGGTTGCGCGACGTAGATGGCGGGATCGCCGACTTGCGGAAAAATGTCGGCCGGCATGCGCTGGACGGCGAGCACGGCGCAGAGGGCGATGGCGATGAGGGCTACGACCACGGTGAGGGGGCGGGAGAGAGCGGCGAGGACTAGACGCATGTGAAACTGGGGGGTTGGCGGTTGGGGTTTAGGGGTTGGGGGTAGGTGGCTCGCTGCGCTCGCGGCCATTTCTCACAGGTGTTCGGATGAGGTGACGTGGCGCAGGGGGTGCCCTCTGGGCCCGTGCCTGCCGCGTCGAGACTCGTCTCGACGCCTCTTCCCGGTCGTGCCTGCGCTCGCGGCCATTTCTCACAGGTGTTTGGAAGAGGTGAAGTGGCGCAGGCACTCGTGCCTGCCGCGTCGAGACTCGTCTCGACGCCTCTTCCCGGTCGTGCCACAGTGTCGAGGATGAGTGCCGGCGCGGCAGGCACGAGTGCGTGCGCCACAGCGGCCTGAATGCGAGCTAGTACAGGGGTGGTCATTTGCCGGCCTCCGCGATGAAGGGTTCGAGGTCGCCGGCGGCGGCGGCGATGCCCAGCAAGCCGCGCCACACGCCCAGGCGCGCCAGGGCGTCATCGATTTCGGCTTGGGTGAGCAGGCGCTGTGCCTCGGCCACTTCATCGATGTTTCCGAGACCGGACTGATAGCGTGCGGTGGCTTGCTGCGCGGCCGTGCGCGCCGCTGCCACCTGAATCGGCGTATTGGCGGCGATCCGGCGCGCGCCCTGCACGGTGGCCGCCGCTACGTTCCAGCGCGCCCGCAAATCCGCGGCGATCTGCTCGGCCCGCGCCGTCTGCGCGCGGATGGTCGAGGCCTGCGCGGATTCGCGCGCCCGCAGCGACGGCAACTCGGATAGGGGAAACATCACGGTGAACCCGAGAGCATAGTCTTGAACACTGGGAGCGAGGCCATTTAACCCGCCGAGCAAATTGCCATTGGTCTCGGCGCTGGTGCCGCGGGCGTACGCCGAACCCTGCAAATAAAAGCGCGGGAAATAGGATCGCTCGAGGACGTGAAGCTGTGCCTCGGCCTGCGCCACCACGGCATTCTGCTCGATGGCGATGGGATTGGCCGCCACGTTCAAAGGTTCGGCCGTCCGTTCGGGGGGCAACTGCAGCAGCGCCGGAGCGGAGATGGCAATCCGGGCGGGATCGCCGCCCACGAACTGCGCGATGGTGGCGCGCGCCACGTCGACGGCCTGCTGCGCCTGGATGAGCTCGGTCCGCGCCGCGGCAAGCTCGGCCTGGGCGCGCGAAGCGTCGGCGCCCGGGCGCAACTGCGCATTCACGAGAGCGTCGATGGTCCGCGCCACGATCTCGGCACGCTCCACTCCGGCCTGGGCCGCGCGTACCGTCTCCTGGGCCGCAGCCATCGTCAGGTATGCATCCACGGTTGCCACCGTGACCTCGTACCTGGTCCGCTGCAGTGCCGCTTCCGACTGGGCGCGCGCGGCGGTGGCCAGCGACACATTGCCGGCGCGCAGTCCGAAGTCGAAAGGCTCCCACGTCACCAGCGTGCCGATGGCGCTGCCCCAGGCGGATCCCAGGTTGTTCGAGCCAATCACCGGTCCCGACATGGAGGGAATGACGCTCTGCGGCAGCAACAATCCGAAGACGTTGTTTCGAGTAGCGCGATTGGCTTGCGCCAGGGCATCGATCCTGGGCAGATAGGCGGTCCGGGCGAGTTGAATCCCGGCGGCGGCCGCATTGATCTGCTCCTGGGAAACGCGGATGGAGGGATAGTTCTTGAGCGCACTATCGACGGCTTGCGCGAGGGTCAACGCCGCGGGCTGGGCCATCAACGAACTGGCGGCCGCCAGCAACAGCACTCCCGGGTTCTTCAACGATTCACCTTTCTCGATGAGCCGGCCTCGATCAGCTCGTGAAATAACTCGCGCACCTTGTGCTTGGACGCCGCCAGCGCTTTGCGGCCCAGGGCCGTCGCCCGATAGACTTTGCGCAGGGACTTGCCGTTGCGCACCTCGGAAGCGCGCAGGTATCCCTTCTTCTCCAGGCCGTGGAGCAAGGGATACAGGCTGCCGGGACTGATGCGATACCCATGGCGAGCCAGCTCCTCGATCATGCCCAGTCCAAAAATGGGCTCTTCCACGGCGTGGTGCAGCACGTGCAGACGGATCAGCCCCGAGTAGAGATCGCGGTCGGCATTGTAGTCGAGATTCGTTTTCGATGTTCGATTTCGGATGCAGATAGTATAACAGGGGCCAGGGGCGGGGGCCAGGGGCCAAGGCCCGGGGCCGGGGCCCAGGGGAGGGCCCTTGTGACGGCGATTTCCGGAAATGTCGAATTGCATTTATGACGCTTTAACCTCTTCTGTTTCTGTAGGTTCCGGAGCGGCCCCAAGATTTTGTGACGGCGATTAGGGGTCATTTCCCGAATCGCCGTCACAAACCTCCTCGCGCAGGTCGATGATGCGGTTCCCTCCTGGTAAGCGCCGGAATTTCAATTCGATACCGTGATCGGCGAGGGTTAAGTAGCCACCGCAATCGAGGCGGATGCGGAGGCGCGCCTGTCCGTCTTCGGCGGTGAAGGGGTGGGTGGGTTCGACGATGGCGCGGAATTTTGGCAAAAGGGTTGGGTTGCATGAAATCCTCTCTAATTTCAAGCTAGTACGACGACATCGGCTCTCCGCGGGTTTGGATACCGAAATTGTTGAAATGATTGAGAAAATATTCCGGAAAATTTTGTCACCGGGTTTTTGGGAGTGGTGGATTTTGGGGTTTTCTTGGGGTGGGGGACGGCGGTTGAGGCAGCACCTGGCCGCGCTGCGGATGTTGTTCGATTGGCTGGTGGCCGGCCATGTGCTGGACGTAGATCCGGCCCTGCCGGTCTCCAGAAACCCACTTTTTGACCAATGACCTACTGCCGAGCTGATCCGGCGGGGTATGGCGAGCGTCTCCTCCTGGCCATTTCATGAAAGACGAAGCCCCGCCAAGAGGCTTCCTGAAATGCAACGCCAAATGTGGCCTCTGTGAGGAACTCCTGCTCAAAACAGGTAATTCTGAGCAGCGGCCTGACATTTGTGATCCTGTTGCACGGATTGGGCAAGATCCACGTCAAATCTGGTGGTGATTTTAGCGAGGAGGTGTCTGTGCTCAAATCGTTTGCGTTTGCAGCGTTTTTCACCTGCGTTGCCGCGGCCGCGAATGCTCCAATTCGCGAGGTCACCTCGGAGGCAGCGAGCGTCTCGGGCATGCTGATCCCCGCGTTTTACAAGGGCTACATCTACTGGGCCGGACGGGAGCCGTTAAGGATCTACACGCCGGATGGCCACCCGGCGCCATACATCGCAATGCCTAACGGAACGGCGCAGGCGATTGCGGCCGATACCGACGGCACGCTGGCGGTCGCCTGGACGACTCAAACAAGCGGTGGGATCGATCTGCACGACCCTTCAGGCGCATCAGTGAGAACCATTCAGACCGGCCGCTACCTGCCCACTCACCTCTCGTTCGCCGGAGACCATTCCCTCTGGAGCTTGGGCTGGCAACTCGACGCCGGCGGCCGGCCTATGCCGGACAAGTCCGACTATATGACCGTGCGCAAGTTTCTGCCCAATGGCCAGCAGGGCGGCGCCTATCTCCCCCGCTCCCTATTCCCGAAAGGTCTCGAACCGGCCGAGGAATCGTGGCAACGGTCGAACTGCATCACCGTTTCTCACAATGGTATCGGGCTTTGGGTCAACTCCGGCATGAGCGGTACGAAGACGGAATGGGTGGAACTCGACCTCAACGGAAACGTGACCGGCCGTTGGAGGCTCGACCCGTTCTTTTACGAAATGAGAGTGGCGTTAACCTCGGACGGCCACGTTTTCGTTCATCATTTTGACCTCGACACGAAGACTCATGTCCTCATAACGCTCGACCGGCATCCTCTACCTGGTTGCCGGTGCAATCCGCCCCCAGCGGGTACCTGGTTGGCGCCGATGGCGAAGAGCTAATATTTGCCGACTCTGGCCAGGGACCAATACACCTTCGCTGGTATCAGCATCCCTGACGTTTGTGTCAGGAGCGATTGTGGCCGGACATGCGGCGTTTCTGGAACCCGGCGCCCCCAGAAGTGGCGGGAACGGGCCCGTGGCTATCTGCCTGGTGAATTCGCCGAGCGCCCCGCTGGATTGAGGTCAGCACCATTGCAGGGTCATCGTTCCCAACGCCTGCCAACCGGAGGTGGCGCCGGTCGAGTCGCCCGCCGCCAGATAGACGACGAGATTTCCCTTGAATGCGGCGGTGAAGCTGAGATTCATGCCCAGCGTATGAGTATTTCCGCTCGCGCTGACGGAAGACGATGATGCGTTCACCGTGCACTGGCTGTTGCTCGCGGAGCCCGAACCTCCCGGCTCAAGTCCTGCCGACAGACCGCCGCCGGCGTCGCTCGCAAAGTAAATCACGTTGAACGGCCGGCTATACGCCAGGCAGCACGCCTGGCGGCCGTCCAGGAAATTGTCGATCAGGGTATTGACGACGCCAAGATCCTTGGACGCCCTTCGTGTCGGAGAAAGTGAAGGTGAACGTCTGGCTCGAGTTGGCGGCATGGCCCGGAGACACGCCGACGGCCGCTGGGAAGGTTGCAGTGGTGGGCACGCCCCACGTGCCCAATGCCTGCCACCCCGAATTCGCGGAGGCATCCGCCGCCGGATTCTGCGGGATTTCCAATACGCGCTCCGCGGATTGCGGCAACCGCCCGGAGGAACCCCGCGGGTTGTTGTAAAGAGTCTCGATTGAATCGCGCAGCGGGATCCGAAAGGCAACTACGCAGACTTGCGTTCGAGCCTGATCAGGCGCTCGCGCAACTCGGCGATCTCGCGGTCCTGGGCTTCGAGCGCTCCATCGACCTTCTCGGCCCAGGCGTCCATCCGGGAACTCCAGCGGCTCCCGGTCTGCCATAAACCGGCGTGCCGGTCCAGGCGCGCTGCTTGCGTGTCGAAGCGGGTGTTGATCTGTGCGAAGCCCTCGCGCATTTCGCTTTGGAGGCTGAGCAGGCCGTGGTTCACGTCGCGGATCTCCCGCTCCAAGCTCGCTTTGACATCCATGATCAGGCGTTCGAGATTATCCACGTTCCTTATTATCCCTCACTCGCATCGCAGCGCGATCACGGGATCCAGCCTCGCCGCGCGCCGCGCGGGGAGATAACATGCCAGGGCCGCGGCGATCAGCAGCACGCACGTCACCCCAACCAACGCCACGGGATCGAGCGGGTCTACGCCGAACAGCAGACTCCGCACCAGGACTGCGGCGAGCCGGGCGCCGATCAGCCCCACCGCAAGCCCCGCCACCACCGGGCGCAGCCCCTGCGCCAGCACCGACCGCATCACGTCGCCCTTCTGCGCTCCGAGTGCCATGCGCAATCCGATCTCCTGGGTCTGCCGCGCCACCGCGTAACTGGCTACGCCGTAGATTCCCACCAGCGCCAGGGCCAGCGAGAGCGCGGCGAACAGCACCACCAGCACCATCTGAAAACGCCGCGGGGCCACCGAGTCCGAGACGATCGCGCGCATCGTTTTCATGGCCGCAATCGGGAGGTCCTTGTCGAGCTTCCACGTTGCCGCGCGGATCGCCGGCGCGAGCGCCTGCGGCTCTTCCACCGTGCGCACTACCAGCGTCATGCGATAGAGCGGGGCCTGCGCGTAGGGCCGGTAGAAGAGCGGCATGGGTTCGCGTTCCAGCCCGCCGGTGGCTACATCGCCAGTCACTCCCACAATCGTCAGCAAAGGGTCGGACTTAACGTCGCCGGTGCGGATGCGCTTTCCAACCGCATGTGTGACCGGCTCCGCGGGCCACAACTTCCTCGCCAGGGCGGCTCCGATCACCGCTGCCCGCAAGGTCTCCGGATCGTCGAAGAACCGGCCCGCCAGGAGGGTGATCCCCATGGTGCTGAAATACCCTGGTGTTACCGCGCGGAAAATGGCCACCGGCCGGTCGAGGAGATACTCGTGGTCGCTCTCCAGGTAGATCATCCTGGTGTTGGTTTCGTTCACCAGCGGAAGGCCGCTCACCGCCCCCGCGGACGCGACCCCAGGCAGGCCGCGAACCGACTCCACGAGCTGTGTGTAGAACGCAACTGCCTGGCGGTCGTTGTACCGCTCTTCGGGAAGCGCCAGGTCGGCCGAGAGGATTCGTTCCACGCCGAATCCCTTATCCACTTTCATCACGCGGACAAAGCTGTGCAGCAGCAAACCGGCCACCGCCAGCAGGCCCGTAGAAAGCGCCACCTCCACCGCTACCAGGATTCGCCGGCTGCGGCCCGCCCGCGCACCAGAACTGGCGCCGCGGGCCTCTTTCAAATGCTCGTGCAGATCGCCGCGAGCCGTCCGCCACGCCGGCGCGAGGCCGAACGCCAGGCCGGTAATCAACGCCGCCGCCATTGTGAACAGCAGGACTGGTGCGTTGAGATGCAACAACTGCACCGCGGGCAGATCGGCCGCCGCCAGCGCGACCAGGAGCCGCGTCCCCCAGTTGGCGACCAGCAGCCCGGCGGTGCCGCCCAGGGCCGCGATCACCAGGCTCTCGGTGAGCAGTTGGCGGACCAGCCGCAGGCGCGGAGCACCCAGCGCCACGCGCGTGGCCAGCTCGCGCTCGCGGCTGCTCATGCGCGCCAGCAGAAGATTCGCCAGGTTGATGCAGCCGATCGCAAGCAGAAGTCCGACCGTGGCCAGCAGAACCATCAGCCCCTGCCGCACGTTGCCGGAAAAGACTTCGCGCAGCGGCACCAGTTGCGCGCGCAGGTCAAACGCCAGGTCCGGAATCTGTTTCTTCACCTGTTGGACGATCCCTTGCGCGATGGCATTCAACTGCTGCTCCGCCGTCGCGGCCGGCACGCCAGGCTTCAGGCGCGCGATCACGCCAAAGTTCCAACTGCCCTCGGAGGTCAGATCGTTCTGGTCGAACGCCATGGGCTTCCAGACGTCGACGCGCGGCCCGAAGGCCACCAGCGGATGAAGCTGCTTGCCGGTGGGGAACAGGAATCCCGCGGGCATGATCCCCACCACCAGGTAAAGCTGCCCATTCAGGGAAACCGTGCGATTCAGGATGCCCGGATCGCCGCCCCAGCGGTGCATCCACAGCTCGTGGCTGATCACGGCCACGCGGTCGCGGCCGGGCTCGTCTTCTTCCGGAAGAAATCCCCGGCCGCGCTCGGGCTGCACACCCAGCAGCGAGAACAGACTCGCAGAGACGCGGGCGCCGTACAATCGCTCCGGCTCACCGGCTCCCGTCAAGCTGAAGTCGAACGCTTCCATCGCCGCCATCCCGGAGAACACGGAATTCGATTTGCGGAATTCCACAAAGTCGATGGCGCGCACGGGAAGGCTGGGAAACCGGTCGCGCACTTGCGGGATGTAAGTCGTCATGGTCACCAGCCGGTCGGGCGCGGCATAAGGCAGCGGCTTGAGCAGCACCGCATACACCACGCTGAAGATCGCGGTGTTGGCGCCGATCCCCAGCGCCAGCGTGGCAACAGCGGCCGCCGTGAAGCCCGGGCTCTTGCGCAAAGTGCGCGCGGCAAAGCGGATGTCCTGCCAGGCCGTCTCCACCCACAGGGTGCCGCGAGCATCGCGGCAGTCTTCCTTCACCTGTTCGAGCCCGCCGAACTCCAGGCGAGCCGCGCGCCGCGCCTCTTCGGGCGCCATCCCCCGGCTCACGTTGGCGGCCACCTGGCGTTCAAAGTGGTCGCGCAACTCGGCGTCCAGCCGGTCTTCCATGTAGGCGGGCCGCACCAGCCTTTGCCACCAGTTCATAGCGCACCTCCCTCCGCGGATTGGAGGATCAGCCCGATGGCCTCCGAGAGCCGCGCCCAGTTGGCGGTTTCCGTCTTGAGCTGCGCGCGTCCCTTGGCCGTAAGCTTATAGAACTTGGCCTCGCGGCCGGTGTCCGATTCCTTCCAGTCGGCGCCCAGCAGCCCGCGGTTTTCCAGGCGATGCAGCGCCGGATAGAGCGACCCCTGCTGCACCTGCAATACGTCGCGCGAGATCTGCTGGATTCTCTGGGCAATGGCGTACCCGTGGATCGGGCCGCAAGCGACCACCTGGAGAATCAGCATATCGAGCGTGCCCTGCGGAAGATCGGATTTCGGAGAAGTCATGCGTACACCTCGCACTTCTACATAAACACCAGGCATATGTAGAAGCGCAAGGGCTCCAACGGGAAAAATTGGGCCGGTAGAGTAGCGATCGGCCATACTTGAGGACTACCAGCGTGTGGCACATTGTGTCAAGATGCGTCGATACTCAACGGAGCAACTGCCTTACGATACATGGTTGCGCTATGGAGACGATCATCGGCGAGGGCGGCTTGAGCGATAAGGCGAGCATCGCGCTTTCTGCCTCGAAAAACCGTCGCATTCCGAGCCAGAGAATGCATGAGCGCTCACCGCAATCCATACACGCGGCGAAACTGCTTCACACCAAAGGCTCGCGTCAGCTTCGCTCGTTGCGCTCGACCTGCAATTGCGTCGGCATGGTCTTCGCCAATCGCCGGACCTTCATCGAGCCCGAACAAATCCCGATGATCCGGGCAGAGAGGAAATGCTTGGGCTTAACCCATGTGTCCGCCAATAAAAAGGTGGCGGCATCGAATGGCAACGTCGCGGTCCGGTGGGATGCGGGCACTGCGGTATTCTGGCATTGTAAGGAACTGGCCCTGCTTACGGGCCTGTCATATGATACGTCGAAGACGCACACTCAGCCCAAAGCGACGCCTTTGCCCGGCTGATGCACTTCATGCCCGGCAAGAGGCCTTGTCGGCGCTGATGGTGCGCCTCCGGTACAGTGGAAATCCTGAGCACAAGCGGAACCCGGGCGATTTCGGTCTGAACCCTCCGAGCGCGCCGCGCGCCGGCAAGACACTGTGTGATCAAGTAGAGATCTATAGTCGGGCCGAAGCTCTCGAGCTCTTACGAGCAGGGCTGAAGAGAGGTACCTTCAGCGCGCAGGAGCGCGACGGTTGGCCGCAGAACGTGTGGGCGGTGACCGAAACCGGGGAGCCTGTCGAGGCGCAACTCGAAGGCCATGGCGTCTACCACGGGTACCCGATGCCGGCGGCCGATCCATTTCGGGAGAAGGTCCTCGAGCGGTGGACGCATTCATGACTTCCAATATGGCCATCGAACTCAAGTGGCTTCCTCCGTTTCACGGACCGCCGGAAGTTGGACGGACTTCGGCCATAATCGAGATCCGTTTCGGGTCCGAGAATGCGACGCGTTTCGACGACGATTGGTCTGAGTCCGTTCAACATGGCGTTCGAGTCTCCGCATATCCGCTGGCTCTTTGGCTGGCGTCGTCCTGGTGGCGAATCCGCTGGGAGCCCCTGCCTTCACGGATCCGGCTGACGCCGGATGGAATCCCCGCTGATGCCAGTTGGCGCATGAGCCACGAGCTTCCGGCGGCCGGTTACGGCTTCATTTGGCCCAAACTGGAGTTCGCCAGCGACGGAGAGGCGATCTGGGTGAGTTGTCGGCCCTCCCCGGCCTTGTCCCGTGAACCCGTTCGCTACCTGTCGGAATTCGAGGCGTTCGTGCCGGCGCCAGAGTTTGAACGGGAGACGGATAACTTCATGGACCTCGTGCTCCGCAGGCTCGACAGCTTGGGACAAACGGAATTGCACATCCTTTGGCGGGAAGTCCTCGATGAACGCGCGGACCCCAGACAGTCGGATGCAAGACGGATCGAGGCACGCCTCGGGTACGAGCCGGATGAGGCTCCACTGATGTTACTGGAGCGCCTGCTCGAGCTCGCGTCTGAGGCAGGTCCTGGTGCAACTGACGAGATCGCCCCGGTCTGCGCAGGCAGCCGTCCAATCGAAACCCTCAACGAAGTTATCAACCTCGCTTCGCGGCCCGGTGTTCGGGGAAGAGTCTCAGTGCCGGGCGAGGCAGGTGTCAAGGACGGAACAATGCCGCCGTGGCAACGGGCGCGCCGAATCGCAAAAGCTGTTCGTGAATCGCTTGGTTTAGGTGATCAACCGCTGGACGATGAGTCGCTAGCCCAGCTCTTGCAAATCCGCTCCGATCATCTCAATGGGCCGGTAGAGTCACTGCCTGGCGCCCCGATGGGACTCGCTGTCAGGACCGGAAACGATGAGGAGTTGAGGCTGGTGTTTCGCAAAAGGAATCGGCCGGCGCGCAGGTTCGAGGCTGCCAGGTTCATCGCCGATTATCTTTGCGCTGACCCACGCGAGCGCTGGCTTCCGCTTACTGATGCAGCGACGGCACGACAGAAGCTGCAACGTGCATTTGCCGCCGAGTTTCTGTGTCCGATTGAGTCCCTCCGCAACTATCTGGGCGACGAGTTCCTTCCAGAAGCGTTCGAAGACGCGGCGGAGCACTTCGGAATCTCGGAGGTCGCCATCAAAAGCCATCTGGCTAACCACCACTTGATCCCGCGCACCCTGGTCGAGTCGCAAACCATACCGTAATCCGGCGATCGATGGAACAGGCCGCGTCGCCGCCCGTCCCGAATGCGGAACAATCGCCCGTGCCCGCTGGCACTCTACACAGTTCCACCGTCGCGTCCCGCGGCACCGTACTTCGGCCCTTTACCTTGATCGACGCCTCGAAATGCGGAAACGCCTCCCCGCCGGCAACCTGCGGCGCAACTCCGCCAAAGCCTGCTCGTCCCCCAAATAATCCGCGCCCGCGTTGATCGCGCTCCCGCCGGTCCCGAGATGATCATCACGTTCCCCGTCCCGCCGAGATTGGGCAGCAACGCAATCGAGCAGTACCCGTCGTGCGCATCGCCCGGACCGCCCGTCTGGTACGTCTTGCCGCCGGCGCAGGTATCCACAGAATAGTAGATGCCCAAGCCGTCGAACAGGCAACCGGACAGGCCGACGCGCCAGCGCCCAGAGGCCGCCAGCCCGCGGTTGGGTCGGCTACTGCAAGAGCAAGCCTCGAACCAAAAAATGCTCCAAGGTCCCGGGCACCGTGCACGACAGCGATAATCTGAATCGGCTTGCGCTGCCAGACGTAGCAGACAACGTAGGAGTAGAAGTTCCAAAAGCGATAGCGCCGGTCCAAGAGCTCTTAGTGATAGTGGCCAATGCCGGGAGACTGGCCCAAGCGCTGAAAGGCCTCATAAATCTCGGACCGGATGCGCTCAGCGGTGTCGGGGCTGTCTTCGGCGATGTCGAGAAGAATTTCGCGCAAGTCGGACTTCGCCTCCGGCGTCAGAACAAAGCGCCGCCTCACGAACGGACTGCCTTCTTCTTAACCCGTCTGCGTTCCTCGATCAGCTCACGCAATTCCGCGAAAACCTCGTCGCCATCCAGCAAGTCCCCCCGATCAGCCTGGGCGGCGCCGCGCCGAAGCCTGGCTTTGAGCCTTCGAAATTCTTCGTCTTGTTCGTTCTCCTGACGCTGAAAACGTCTAAGGGCCTCACGCACGACTTCGCTGGTAGTCTGATAGCGGCCAGACTTCACACGGCTCTGAA
>Ga0116222_1001833_pt1 | contig 11522 bp, 10 predicted proteins | sample Sb_taG_12_FD_88963 | JGI IMG/M metagenome (GOLD analysis project Ga0116222, IMG submission 88963) | Peat soil microbial communities from Weissenstadt, Germany - Sb_50d_9_AC metaG | ecosystem: Environmental > Terrestrial > Soil > Wetlands > Peat | place: Germany: Weissenstadt | collected 2010-09-21
CTACTGTAATACAGAGCAGCATACCGCAACCAAAGGCCGACCAGGGGGTCGGCCGCGGACCAGGGGGTCCGCCCCACCAAATCGTCGCAGGCTGCGAAGACTTGAGAGTGTTGTAGTACAAGCCATTCTGCCTGCGCCAGGAGGTGAGCACCTCACGAGATCGGGGTACCGGGATACACCGTGACGGGCGATCCATCCGCGAGGAATGCGGAATGCGGCTCGCGATTCAGGCATGCCGCCATTTGGGGACCGTAGAGCGCCGAGGCGTCGCCAGCGAATTGCGCGGCGGTCGCGCTCCACAGGCGCCAGCGCTCGTGTGCAACCTCGTACTCCAGGCAGCCTCCGCCGGGCTGTGCGGCGTAGCCCCAATAGTGCTCGGTGATGAACTGCTCGAGCCCGCCATCGGCGGCGAGCGCGGGACGTCCGGCCGATTCCACGCGCAGTGCGCTCCACTTTTCGGCGTGGCGCCAGCGGTATTCGGCCTCGACTTGTCCGCCTTCCGAGACGGGCTCCGCAATCCGGTGCCGCATGGGCAGCGCGATGTAGTTTTCGTGAAAGGCAATTTGCGCGACCTTGGCGACGGCGAACCTGGGAACGATCTCGCGAATAAAAACCACGCCGCGGCGCACGGGGCCCGGCCGCTTGGGACGCACGTAGAACCGCAGATTGACTTCGTCGAAGTCCGAGTGGAAGGGAATCCGGATGCCGCGCACCCTGGTTCGCAGGAAGCGAAATCCGACCAGGCTGATATACGTGTTGCCCGCGAACTGATCCAACTGGGTTCCGTTGGGGACCAGGGGTTCGAGCAGCGCGGGATCCACCGCGTAGTTCAGCATCGCCAGGTAGCGCCACTCGGCGGTGAGAAAGGCTTTAACTCGCATTTCTCAGACTCCGCGGGCGGATTCGTGGTTGTGACACAGTGTCGAAGCCGGGCGTCGGCATGAGTGCCGACGCGGCAGGCACGAGTGCCTGCGCCACGGCGGTGAGGAAGGCTTTAGGCATTTCGAGACCGGTTCCGAACGTGCTCGTGCAACTGCCAGGCGCGGCGCTCGTCGGCTTCTTCCATGTGGATCACGTGCGCGGGGTGGAGCGAGGCGATGAGTCGCTCCGCGCCGGCCGTGTCCGCGAGCACCACGTAGTCCACGGCGCGCAATGCGGCTACCAGCTCGGCGCGGGCGCGCTGCGGCAGCAGGGCGGTGGGGCTCGGCAGGACGATCGCGAGGAGCGTGGCCGCGCCCGCGGCATCGCGCGCGTGCTCGAGGTCGCGGGCATGCCCGGCGCGCAGGATGTCGAAGTAGCCGGTGACTATGACCAGCGGCCCCGCGAGATCGGGCCAAGGCGTTTTGAACTCGGGCGGGGCTTCTACGATTTTGATTCGTGTGTCCACGCGGGGGCGGATTCCTCCCAGAGTTGGAGCGCAGCGGAGGCTACGCGGTCGGCGCTGACGCGCGTCATGCAGCGATGATCGATGGGGCAATCGCGCAGCAGGCAGGGGCTGCATTCGGCATGCTCGCGGACCACGCGCGCGTAGGGGCCGATGGGGCCGGTGGTGGTGTCGTCGGTCGAGCCGAAGATGGCCACCGTCGGCACTGCCAGCGCGGAAGCTACGTGCATGGCGCCGGAGTCGTTGGTGAGAAACAGGCGGCAGGCGGCGGCCAGGTCGATGAACTCGGGGATCGTTGTTTCTCCCGCGAGATTGCGGACGTCGACTCGACCGCGGGCGAGCGCAGCGGCCACTTCCCCGCAGAGGGTGCGTTCGGCCGGGGAGCCGAAGACCAGCACCGCGGGGGACACAGGCAGGCCCGGCGACGGGTCAAGAAATGCCTGTGCTACTTTCTGTGCCGCCTCCGCGAAACGCTCGGGCAGCCAGCGCTTGGCATTGCCGTAGGCCGCGCCGGGGCTGATCCCGATGACCGGGCCGCCGATGCCCGCCGCGGCCAGAAGCTTCGCCCCGGATTCTCGCGCCGCTTCGACGCCGCCCAGGCGGATGGGCTCGGTGTGCGGGAAGCGCTCGATCATGCCGGCGCGCCGCAGGAGCTCCAGGTAATAGAAACGCTCGTGGCGCGGAATGTCTCCGGGCTCGGGCACGGGGATTCGCTGCGTGAGCAGCGGGCCGCGTCCGTCCCGATCGTAGCCGATGCGCTCGGGAATCTTCGCGAGCCACACCATGAGCGCCGCATCGAAGGCGTTCTGCAAGAGAATGGCGCCGTCGAACCGCTCGCCCCGAAGGCGCACGGCAAAATCGCGCCTCTCACGCAAGCTGGCATGTGCGTCGTAGAGAATCACCCGGTCGATGGAAGGCTCACGCGCGTACAGGTCGGCAACCCAGGGCCGCGCCACCAGGGCGATGTGCGCGTGCGGAAAAACCTGGCGGATGGTGCGGATGGCCGGCAGGGACATGACGGCGTCTCCCAGCCAGTTGGTGGCGCGCACCAGGACCCGCGACATGGAGGATGGGTTGAAGGCCACTTTCTTCAGGATACGTGAACGCAGGGGTTGGGGTTGGGGGTTAGGGGTTAGGGAAGGTGGCTCGTTGCGCTCGCATCCTCCTTTTAGCGATTGAACGGAAACTCGCTGATCCAGTGGAAGCCGCGGCTTACCAGCAGGAACTTCGACGTGTCGATCTTGCGCATCTGGATCGAGAGCGCATTATTTGCGAGTGTGCCCTCCAGCAGCACGTGATCGGCGTCCGGCCGCGTGTAGGTGAAGACGCTCTTGGGACTTTTCCCCTGGGAGAGCGTGACCGTGTTGGCGCCTTTGCCGTATTCGGCGGAGAAGCCGCGCTGCGAATCGTCCATTGCGCGCACGGTGATGAAGCCGGGGAACTGCACGGCTACCTTCCTCCAACGGGTGGCGTCGGTGGTCAAGGGTGGCAGCTCATGCCCGTTTTGCGTGAACTTTTCCACGTCGTAGAGGCCGTAGAGCGGCGGATTGTCCGGGTACCGCACCTGTTTGTAATTCTTCCAGCCGTAGTTGACGTGATTGAAGAGAACATATCCGATAAACAGGAGCTTCACGCCGGCGGCGGCGAAACGCATCCAGCGATATTTCTCCAACGGGCCGAGCGGCAGGCTCCCCAAGTCCGCAGGAGCGGCCGGCCGGTTCAGGATGAGGAGATCGAGGAGACGGCGCAGATCAGGGGACATGAGAAAGATGGCCTCGAACAGCAGGTTCATCGAGTAGATCTTCACCGGCACGTCATAGCAAAAGTTGAGCATGACGATGTTGAGCAGGGCCGCGCCGGACACCAGCGCACCCAGTGTGGTGGTGCGGCGGAAGAGGAGCAGCGCGCCGCCGGTTACTTCAACGGCTCCCGTGAAGATGATGTAGGCCGTGGATGCGCCCATGAAGCTCCAGAGCACACCCATCGGCGAGAAGTCGCCGTAGGGCTCGATCAGTTTCGCGAGGCCGGGAAACCGGAACTGCAGGGGGAACACCTTGGCGAATCCGTAGCCGAACATGGTGAGGGCTAGCGTGTAGCGGACCGCGATCCGCAGCCACGCGTGCAGCTTCCGGTAGTCGCGGCGGCGGCGGTCCACGAGCGACCAGACGATCGTGGCGGCGAGCGCGAACACCAAGTAGCACAGGTTCTGAATGTACGCCAGCGTGGTGTCGCCGCTTCCGGTAACAAAGTACGTCGTGGGCTGGCCGCTCAGGTGAAAAATGTGGATCGCGACCCAGGGGACCAGGGCGTGCCAGGCCCTGAAGTAGAATTGGCCGAGCTTGGATACCCCGGGGATCGCATTCACCAGGGTGGGCGCAATATAGAGGATCAGGTACACGAAGAGGAAGCGGAACAGGATGCGATGCAGCAGGCTCCACGCGGGCGGCGCCGGCGGCTCCGCCACGGGCATCGTCTCCGCGATTGACTCGGGCTGCGGCTGTGCGATGTTTCCCATGAGTAGCGAGTATATATAATTAGGCGGGGGCATGGGATGATCGAGGATTTCCGGTACGCCGTTCGAGCTCTGCGATCGAGTCCGGCTTTCGCCGCGGCCGCTGTGCTGACACTCACTCTGGGGATTGGCGCGAGCACCGCCATCTTCAGCGTGGCCGACGCCGTGCTGCTTCGGCCGCTGCCTTATCGGGACCCGAACCGCCTGGTGTACGCCTGCTCGGACATGAGGAAGCGCAACGTCTACGACCATCTCTGGTCCAACGCCGACTACTTCGATCTGCGAGATCATGCCTCCTCGGCGCTCGAGGACGTGGCAGGCGTCCGGACCGGTCGCGGCAATCTGCCGCATGACGATGGCACCGCGGAGCAGATCGGCTTCGCCACCGTCACGCCGAATTTCTTCCGCGTGCTGGGCGCCCGCATCGTGCTGGGCCGCGATTTCACCGAGAGTGATGGCGAGGCGCAGCCACCCACCGCCGATGGCACACCTCCTCCTCCCGACCAGCGTCTGCCCGCGTACGCCATCCTCAGCCAGGAATTCTTCGAGCGCCGCTTCGGCGGCAACCCGGCCGTGTTGGGGCAGCCCGTCGTGAAGAACGGCCCGGTCGCGATCGGGGTTCTGGAGCGCGGCTTCGAGCTCCTCTTCCGGCCGGACAAAGACATCGAGCGCACGCCCGATCTGTGGATGGCCGCCCGCCTGTCGCACAGCGAGCCCCGCACCTCCATCAGCCAGCGCCTGATCGCGCGCATGCGGCCCGGCGTGACAATCCAGCACGCGCAAGCTCAGGCCGATGCCGTTGCCGAACAGTGCCGCGCCGCCGAGCCCATCAACGCCACCGCCGGCCTTCAGTTCCGGCTGGAGCCGATGCAGCCATACCTGGTGGCCCAGGTGCGGCCGGCGATTCTGGCGCTCATGGGCGCCGTGGTTTTTCTCCTGCTCATAGCCTGCTCCAATGTGGCCAACCTGTTCTTGGTGCGCTCATCCCTGCGCAGCCGCGACTTGGCGGTGCGCACCGCGATGGGCGCGACCTGGTGGCGCCTGGTGCGGCAGATGCTGGCCGAAGCCCTGCTGGTGGCGGCCATCGGTTCTGCCTTGGGATTTGGTCTCGCATGGGTGGGAATTCGGGAGCTGCTGGCGATTGCCCCGGCCAATCTGCCGCGCTTCGATTCCATCCGTATCGATCCCGCCGTTCTGGTCTTCAGCATGGGCGCCGGGCTCGCTGCCGCCGTGTTGTTCGGCTTGGCGCCCGCCCTCCGGGCGGCGCGCCCGGATGTCGCGCAGGTGCTGCGGGCCAGCACGCGGACCTCCGGTCTCAGCGGCGGATCGCTGCTCAGCAACGTCGTGGTGGTGGCGGAGGTGGCGCTCTGCTTCGTCCTGCTGGTGGGCTCGGGCCTGATGTTCCGCAGCTTCCTGGCGTTGCAGCGCATCCATCCGGGCTTTGATGCGCGCGGAATTCTGACCTTCCGCGCTGTCGGCGGCAAGAACGGCCGCACACCCGAGGAGCGCGCCGCGGTGGTCCGCCAGATGCAGTCCGCGCTGGCCGCAATTCCGGGCGTGGAAAGCGTCACGGCGGCCGACACATTGCCGCTCCACGGGTCGTTCTTTCCTTACCGATGGGGCAAAGAAGACGCCCTTGCCGACGCTACCAAGTTTCAGGCGGCGGACACGCAAACCGTGCTTCCGGGCTATTTCGAGACCATGCGCGTTCCGCTGCTGGCGGGCCGTACGTTCAACGAATCCGACAACAAGCCCGAGCCCCGGCGCGTCATCGTCGATCAGGCGCTGGCGGCCAAGGGATTTCCCAGCGGCCGCGCGGTGGGCCAGCGGATCCTGATGCGCTTCCGCACTCCCCAGCCCGAGTGGTTCGAAATTATCGGGATGGTGGCGCACCAGCGTCTCACCTCCTTGGCCGAGCCCGGCCGCGAACAGGCCTGGCTTGCCGACGGTTACTGGGGATTTCGCGCGGTCTCCTCCTGGGTGCTGCGCGCACACAGGGCGATCCGGCCGGGTACGCCTCCCTGGCGCGCGCCGCCATGAGCAAATTCGATCGCACCATGCTCCTGACCAACGTCGAGACGCTGGACATCATCGTGGAACGCGCGGAATCCGGAACGCGCTTCTCGTTGCTGCTGATCGCCGCGTTTGCCGCAATCGCGGCGCTGCTGGCGGGGGTGGGCCTGTACGGCGTGCTTTCGACGCTGGTCGGCCAGCGCACCGCCGAAATCGGCGTGCGGATGGCGCTGGGCGCGACGCCCTCGACCGTATTCGGCCTGATGATTGGACACGGGCTGCGCCTCAGCGCGGCGGGGCTCGCGGCGGGATTGATCGCGGCGCTGGTGTTGACGCGGGCGATGACCAGCATGCTGGTGGGTATCCGGCCGACCGATCCGGTCACGTTCGGGGGAATGGCCGGTTTGTTCCTGGTCATCGCGGTCCTGGCGACATGGATGCCGGCGCGCCGCGCGGCCGCGCTGGATCCCTCGGCGGCACTGCGGAATGAGTAGCGCCAGTGGGACAGGCCTCCTGGCCTGTCTTTTCCAGCGTATGAGTCATTTTGCCGTTTCCCGTCGCTACAATCAATGGAGGGACCCCCCAATGCGAATTAATCTACCCGTTGTTTTGCTTGGTATCACGGCGGTGCTGGCACGCGCACAGGGCCAGGACGGCCTCAGAACGATCGACAATCCTGGCGGCGGGCAGGTCCTTTAGGGACCGGTCGCCGGACAGTCTTCACTCGCGGGCGCCATGGGAGCCACGCTGCGCAATATTCAGGCGCGCTTTGGCGACCGTCCGCAGATCGGCAAGTTTTTCCGGGCCCGGGGCACCGACTCGGTGGCCACGCTCTTCACCCTGACCTCCAAGACCCAGGGCGGAAAGCGCATCACGGGAATGGTGATGGTATCGATGCTCGGCGGCAACCAGGCCGGGGCGGCGGTGATGTACGACGACGCGGCGCGCTTCGGCAAGACAGCGAATGCCCTGTTCCAGAAGCTCAGCGAGGCATTGCGTCCGGCGGCCAACCAATCCACGGGTGCCCCGGCGCGTGCGAGTAGCTTTCCGGCGTTGCGCCGGACGCCCTTCCCCGATGGATCCGGCAGTATCGGACTGCCCGCCGGATGGCGCATCACCAGCGCGGGAGCGGGCTCCGTGAGGGCCTCCGGTCCCAACGGAGAGTCCGTGGCTCTCGCGGTGATTTACCAAATTTATGACCCGTCATGGATTTCGTACTTGACGGCGAACGGCCGGCCTGTGCCGCTGGAGGCTACGATCTATCGCTATCAGGGCGATCTGCTGGGCGCGTGGCTGGCGGTCGGGCAACAGAGCGCTCAAAAGCAGCATCAACCGATTCCCACGTTCGTCGCGACCAGCACCACGAAGTTGTCGCAGGATTCGCTGCTGGTGATGGGGGAACTGGATTTTCACGACGGGAAAGGGCCACTGGTTTCCAAAATTCAGCTCGGTAAGATGACCTCCGTAACGAGTTGGGGCATGATGGTGCACCGGTTGAGCGTTCCCAAGCGGCTGGTAAACGAGGAGTGGGCCACCGTGACAGCGATCAAGGACACCTTGAATCAGAATCAAGCCGCGCTCGATCAGATGGTTCGCGCCAAGCAGGCGGAGATCAGTGCCATCGGCCAGGCCGCCTCCGACCGGGCGAGGGTGGAAGGGGAGGCCCACGATCGCTACAATCAGAGCGTCCGGGCAGTGTGGGACGAACAGAATCGTGCCGGCAAGGCGTTCGAGAACTACCAACTCGACCGGTCGCAAGTGAAGGACAACGATACGGGCGAGCACGCCACCTTGGCTAACCCGGACGCCGATTGGCTGGTCAAAGTGAATCCTAATCGGTTTGAGATCGTGGAGCCCGGGAAGTATCTGCCGGGTGTGGATTTCCGCCAGTTTTCGGTGACTAGCTTAGCTAGGTCAGCACTAGCCTAGGTCTCAGGCCGCGTGGTTCGGTACCTTGTACGGAAACCCCTCCCCCACGGTCGGGGCTCCGATCAGAGCCGCGACCGTGAGGGAGCGGATTTGCGTTCGCGCTGAATCTCGTGGTCATCGTGCCAGGTGCGCCGGAGCCGCAAGCATGGCGCTGCGCGGCGTATTTTGCGAAGCTGGAAGCATGGGGTTTCGATTGGCGGTCAATTACCGGCCGCGCGGGGATCAGGAAAATGCCATCGCCGAGCTGACGCGCGGGGTGCGCGAGGCGGAGCAGCACCAGGTGCTGTTGGGCGTGACGGGCTCCGGCAAGACGTTCACCATGGCCAAGGTGATCGAGGCCATAGGGCGGCCATCGCTGGTGCTGGCGCACAACAAGACGCTGGCGGCGCAGCTCTATCACGAGTTCAAATCGTTCTTCCCGGATAACGCGGTTGAGTACTTTGTCAGTTACTACGACTATTACCAGCCCGAGGCGTACATCCCTTCGAGCGACGTCTACATCGAAAAAGAGGCCACCATCAACGATGAGCTGGACAAGCTGCGGCTCTCGGCCACCAAGTCGCTGTTCGAGCGTCGCGATTGCGTCATCGTGGCCAGCGTGAGCTGCATCTACGGACTGGGCTCGCCCGAGGCCTATTACGGCATGCTGTTGATGCTGGAGAAGGGGCAGAAGATCTCGCGCAACCAGATCCTGTCCAAGCTGGTCGAGATCCTCTACGAGCGCAACGACAGCGATTTCCGCCGCGGCACCTTTCGCGTGCGCGGCGACGTGATCGAGGTCTATCCCACGTACGACGACAACGCGTACCGCATCGAGCTGTGGGGCGACGAGGTGGAATCGCTGGCCCAGATCGACCCGCTGCTGGGGCAGGTGAAGCAGACGTACATGCGGCTGCCGATCTATCCCAAGACGCACTACGTGATGTCGGAAGAGACCCGCAACGGCGCCATGGAAAGCATCCGCACGGAGCTGGAATGGTGGCACAAGGAACTGGAAAAGCAGGGCAAGCTGATCGAATCGCAGCGCCTCTACCAGCGCACCATGTTCGATCTGGAAATGATCAAGGAGATCGGCTACTGCCACGGCATCGAGAATTACTCGCGGCATTTCTCCGGGCGTCTGCCGGGCGAGGCCCCGCCGACCCTGCTGGACTACCTGCCGCACGATTCCATGATCTTCCTCGACGAAAGCCACCAGACCGTTCCGCAGTTGCACGGCATGTATCACGGGGACCGGTCGCGCAAGGAAGTGCTGGTGGCCCATGGGTTCCGCATGCCGAGCGCGCTGGACAATCGGCCGCTGACCTTCGAGGAGTTCGAGCACCGCGTCAGCCAGGTGATTTATGTTTCGGCCACGCCGGGCCCGTACGAGCTGACGAAATCGGCGGGCGTGGTGGTGGAGCAGATCATCCGGCCCACCGGCCTGGTGGATCCGAGCGTGGAGATCCGGCCGGTGAAGGGGCAGGTGGACGATCTGCTGGGCGAGATCCGCAAGCGCGCGGCCGCCAACCAGCGCGTGCTGGTGACCACGCTCACCAAGCGCATGTCCGAGGACCTGGCGGAATACTACTCCGAGGTTGGGGTGCGTTGCCGCTACCTGCATTCGGAAGTGACCACGTTCGACCGCATCAAAATTCTGCGCGATCTGCGGCGCGGCGAGTTCGACGTGCTGGTGGGAATCAACCTGCTGCGCGAGGGGCTGGATTTGCCTGAGGTGTCGCTGGTGGCCATCCTGGATGCCGATAAGGAGGGCTTTCTGCGCTCGTCGGGATCGCTGATCCAGACCATGGGGCGCGCCGCGCGGCACGTGGAAGGGCACGCGATTCTGTACGCCGACGTGATGACGGACAGCATGCGCAAAGCGCTGGACGAGACGGGGCGGAGGCGGCAGACGCAGTTGGAATACAACGAGCGCCACGGCATCGTGCCGCAATCCATCGTGAGGCCCATCGACATGAGCCTGGTGGCGGTGGCCGAGGGCGACTATGTGACGGTGCCGCTCGAGGCCGACGAAGAGGTGGATAACCTGACGCCCGAGCAGCGCGAGCGCTTCGTCGGCGAACTCGAAGAGCGCATGCGCGAGGCCGCGCGGAAGTTCGAATTCGAAAAGGCGGCGCAGTTGCGCGACCGGGTGAAGGCGCTGAAGCTGCCGGCGGCTGGGTAGGTGGGTAAGGCTGGATCTCACCGGACCCAGAGGGTGCCCCGGCGCGGAGAAGCGGAGACAAGCGCGGAGAAAAACAGAGAAAGACCTGAGAGCACGGAGGAGGCGGAGCGGATCCACCCCACCAAGCGCGGATATTTTCAGGTTTGACCTTCTCTGTGTTTTCTCCGCGGTGAGATTTACGCCGTCGCCCGGTAGGCAACGGTCGCCGCCGCATTCACGCGGAATTTTCGGGATGCTACCCGCACGCCGGTCTTTCCGCCCGTGCTGCGCACAATGAAGCCGGTCATCACCAGGTCGATCGGGTAGATATCGCCGTACCTCGGCGGCCAGTCGACGAACATCTCGATGTGAGTGCCCACCGGCAACGCCCGGCGGCAGCGAAAGCTGAGCCCACTCGTGCTCAGGTCGCAGGTGGTTCCCGATCCGGTGCGCGGCATCGCCCCTTTCTGCGAGACGCGGTAATGGAGAGGAAGACGGATTTCGTAGCGGCGGTTGTCGCGCCGGTCGGCCAGGTATTCCACGCTTACCTCCGTAGCTCTTCCTGGGAGCTCCGCACGCGGAGCATGAGCGCTCGGAAGAGTCAAATTTTTGAGTTCGACAATGTTCAGCAATTCGGCGACCATGGCGGCGGCAGGCGGAAACGGTTGGAAACATTAGCTTTTTGGCCCGTTCCGCGGTTCGATCACGTACTTTTTACCCGGTCAAAACTGCTTCTCATAACCTCCATCCCATAACCTTCGTACTATGCGGAAGCGGGCCTTCCCCGCGTCTGGTACGATGAAGAATCCCCTCCCTTTCTTATGGCGTTGCGCTTCTACAATACGTTGTCTCAGCAGGTGGAGGACTTCTCACCGGCACGCGACAACACCGTCCGCATGTACACCTGCGGCCCAACGGTTTACGATTTTGCCCACATCGGCAACTTCCGCACGTTCACGTTTATCGATATTCTGCGGAAATGTCTCCGCGCCAACGGCTTCCGTCTGGACCACGTGATGAACGTGACGGACGTGGACGATAAGATCATCCGCAACGCGGTGGCCCAGCACAAGTCGCTCGAAGACTACACCGCCATCTACAAGAACGCTTTCCTCGAAGATTGCGGCCTGTTGCGCCTGGAGAGTCCCGAGCGGCTGGTCCCGGCTACCGCCCATATCGACGACATGGTGGAGGCCATTGAGCGCCTGGGCGCCGGCAACCACACGTACTCGAGCGACGGCTCGGTGTACTTCCGGATCTCCACGTTCCCCGGATATGGCAAGCTCTCGCACAACGATTTCAGCGGCAACCTGGCGGGTGCGCGCGTGGATGTCGACGAGTACGAAAAGGCCGACGCCCGCGATTTCGCACTCTGGAAGGCGCCCAAGGAAGGCGAGCCGGCGTGGCAGACCCCGCTCGGGCCGGGGCGGCCGGGCTGGCACATCGAGTGCTCCGTAATGGCCATCAAGTACCTGGGCGAGACGCTCGACATTCACGCGGGCGGTATCGACCTGGTCTTCCCGCACCACGAAAACGAAATC
>Ga0116222_1001841_pt1 | contig 11483 bp, 9 predicted proteins | sample Sb_taG_12_FD_88963 | JGI IMG/M metagenome (GOLD analysis project Ga0116222, IMG submission 88963) | Peat soil microbial communities from Weissenstadt, Germany - Sb_50d_9_AC metaG | ecosystem: Environmental > Terrestrial > Soil > Wetlands > Peat | place: Germany: Weissenstadt | collected 2010-09-21
GTGCGCCGATGCAGCGCATCGCTATATTCACCACGCTCGGCAATCCGGTCCAGAACCGTAGGGGCTGCACCAGGGGGTTTCCGCGCATGCGTAGCGCGTTATCGCGCGCCGACGCCGATGCACAGGAGCTGGACGCCGAGGCTTATGGCCTCTATGAGCAGTTCCAGCCGGTCATTCCCGCCGGTGCGTCGGGTTGGGGAGCGGCGGGGACGCTCAGTTTGGTGAACATCCGGAAGTTGGCGAAAAGAGAAATGAGGCGGCAGCCGCGGGTGCGGTAGGAAAGGGCCGAGATGAAGGACATGAAGAGAATTACTACGACTTTGCAAGGCGAATGGTTTTCCAAGATCGTCGATGGGTCTAAGCGATTTGAATATCGGGAGATCAAGCCGTATTGGATCACACGGGTGCAGGTAGCGACGGTTCCGTTTCGGTTGGTGCTTAGAAATGGCATGTTGCCTCCGGTTCCGGTTGTTACGGTCCGGATCGATCGAGTGGTGCCTAGTCCATAGAGCAAGAAGCGCAGCGGAACGTACGCTCTACACATTGGCGGAATATTGAAGATCGAACACTGGGATAAACTGACGAAGCGACCGCGGTAGGCTGTCAGTATATAGATGGTGTGCGTCCGTGCCCGCGTTGACCGGTCAAGCCGGGGCGAGGCGAGGCTTGGAATTGGCACGACGACAGCGGCTTCTGGGTCCACTCGCTGCTACGAGCAGTGGTTTGGCGTCGGGTTTCGCGCTCGTCTGGCTTGCCCGCATGAATGGCTTCGGACCCTTGCCGCGACCGGCGGCGATTTGCGCCATGCTGCGCCCGGAAGCCACCGAGCGATCCTCTGCCAGCAAGCCTTCCGGGCGCGCCGGATCCGCGGCATCGTCGCGTTGCTTGAACAGCAGCCAATTCCTGCGCTTGCCCGAGCCGCGATCGTTCCGCATGCGCACCAATACCCAGCCGCCGTGCAAGCGCTGGCCTTCGAGCTCGAATTTGAGTTGCCCGGCCTTCAGTGCGGCCTGGGGCGAGGTTCCCGGCAGCGGCCGCCAATAGCCACGGTCCCACAGTTGCACCGTTCCGCCGCCATACTGTCCCTGCGCGATCGTGCCCTCGAAGTCGCCATACTCGAGCGGATGGTCCTCGACTTCGACCGCGAGCCGCTTATCGGCAGGATCCAGCGACGGGCCGCGCGTGACAGCCCAGGATCTGAACACTCCGTCCAGTTCCAGACGCAAGTCATAATGCAGCCTTCGGGCCGCGTGCTTCTGAATGACGAATCGCAATCGCTTTGACTTCGCGGCGGCCAGCGTGCCCCGGGGCTCGGCTGTCTGGCGGAAGTCGCGCTTGGCCCGATAGGTCGCTAATTTATTGCCGGGCACTGCCGATCCTCTGTCATGCGTACGAAGGCCGCAGCGTCGGCGCCGCGGCAGGCCTGCGTCTGTAGGCCGGGATCCGGCTATGCTGCTCGTTCACACTGCGGTTCAAACCGAGCCCGATATCGCTATGAGCTGGAGCCCGAACCAATATCTGAAATTCTCGCAGCCGCGCCTGCGACCGGCAATGGACTTGCTCTCGCGAGTACCGACCGCCGCGCCGCGCCGCGTCTACGACCTGGGCTGCGGGGCGGGTAACGTCACGGCTGCCCTCGTGGCTCGCTGGCCGCGCGCGAAGATCATTGGCGTGGACACTTCCGCGGCCATGCTGGTGCAGGCGGCCAAGGTATTGCCTCAGGTGCAGTGGGTGCATCACAGCCTGGCCGACTGGCAGGCCGATGCCCCGGCCGATGTCATCTACTCGAACGCAGCATTGCATTGGTTACCCAATCACCAGCAATTGTTTCCTGCGCTGGTCGGAGCGGTGTCGCCCGGCGGTGTGCTCGCGGTACAAATGCCGCGCAACTTCGCAGCTGCGTCCCACACCTTGATCGAGGCCACGGCGCGGGCCGGTCCCTGGCTCGACAAGCTGGAGCCGCTGCTGGGTGCCGCGCCGGTGGCGGAGCCGCAATACTACTATTCGCTGCTCGCCCCGCTGGCCTCCAGCCTCGACATCTGGGAGAGCGAGTATCTGCAGGTGCTCTCGGGCGACGACCCGGTCAAGGAATGGACCAAAGGCACCTGGCTGTCGCAGTTTCTCGACTGCCTGGATTCAGCGGAGCGTGCGGCCTTTGAAGCCGATTATGCGCAGCGTCTGCGTGCTGCCTATCCGCGGCTGGCCGACGGCACGACGCTGTTCCCGTTCCGGCGCTTATTCATCGTGCTGCAAAAGCCATAGCTTTCAGTGGGCGGTGGACTTGGACACCAACAGCCCGGTGTTCTGGCGCACATAGACCTCGTTCCACATCTCTTCGGCGCGCCGGTCGCGAAACAGCAGCGAGCCGACCAGCACGCCGAGAAAGCCGAGCGGAATGGAGATAAGGCCGGGGTTCTTGAGCTGGATCAGCGGTTGTTCCAGGCCCATGAACGAAGTCTGTGCATCGCCCCACTTGGCGATATCGGCATTGGCCTTGCCCACGGCCTTATCCAGCGCTCCCAGATCCTTCTTCGCCTTTGCCACGCGGCTCTCGTCGCCTGATTCCAGTGCCTCGGTCGCCGCCGCGCGCTTAGCGGCTGCCCCATCGAGCAGCTTGTGCGCGGCAGCCTTCACGGCCTTGGGGTAGGTGAGGTTCGGAGACACCAGCGTCAGTCCGACCGCGGCGATCGTGCCCACCAGCATGCCGGTGACAATGCCGCCGGTATTACAGCGCTTCCAGTGCAGCGTGAGCAATACGCACGGGAAATTCGCGCTCGCCGCCACCGCGAATGCAAGGCCGACGAGCACGGCGACATTCTGGCCTTTAGCGGCGATACCGATGCCGATCGACATCGCCCCGACGATGATCGTGGCGACGCGCGCGGCCTTGACCTGTCCGCTCGGGGATACTTCCTTGCCGTGACGCACGACGCCCACGTACAGATCGTGGGCCATCGCCGAAGCCGAGGCCAGCACCAGGCCTGCGACCACGGCCACGATGGTGGCGAATGCAACCGCCGAGACGAACGCCAGCATGAAATCGCCGAACAGCGAATCCGGGCCGCCGCCGATGAACTGCGCCAGCAGCGGCGCAGCCATGTTTCCCCCGGCGTCCACGGCGGCGATGTTGGCCGAGCCCACGTTCTTGGCCGCGCCGAAGCCGAGGAACAGCGTCAGTACGTAGAATCCACCGATGATCGCCATCGCCCAGACCACCGAGCGGCGCGCCTGCTGCGCGGTGCGTACGGTGAAGAATCGCATCAGGATATGGGGCAAGCCGGCGGTGCCGAATACCAGCGCCATGCCGAGGCTGATCTGGTCGATCGGCGCCTTGAAGTACAGGCCCGGCTCCAGAAAGCGCTGGCCGAGGTCGGCGGCGGTCATGGCCTTGGCCGGATCGCCCAGCAGCGTCGCCACGCGCGCCTGGACTTTTGGATCGGCCACGACGTCCTTCAGGAACGCCGGCAGCGAGAATCCGTATGGCACCCACACCAGGGCGACGATCACCAATGAGGCGCATACCAGCAGCACTGCCTTGATGATCTGTACCCAGGTGGTCGCGACCATGCCGCCGAATAGTACATAGGCCAGCATCAGCACGCCGACGCAGAGCACCGAGGTCTCGTAATTGATGCCAATGAGCGTCTTGACCAGCACTCCACCGCCGACCATCTGTGCGGTCAGATAGAAGGTCGATACGGTAATGACGGATAACGCCCCGACCACGCGGGTTTTCTTCGGGTCATTGCGGTAAGCCAGGATATCGGACAGAGTGTAACGCCCGATATTGCGGCAGGGCTCGGCGATCAGCAGCAGCACGGTGATGTAGGCGACTAGCCAGCCGACCGAGTACATGAAGCCGTCATAGCCGTAGAGCGAGATCAGGCCGGCAATACCCAGGAACGATGCCGCCGACAGATAATCACCGGCGATCGCCCAGCCGTTCTGCCACCCTGCCACCCCGCCGCCGGCGGTATAGAAATCGGAAGCCGAACGCACCCGCTTGGCGGCGACATAAGTCACGTACATCGTGATGCCAATGATCACGGCAAATACCGTGAACGTGAGCCAGCGATTGCCGTCGCCGGCACCGGCCTGCGCATACGCCGGCGTCGCGGTGAGTGAGGCCAGTGCCAGCAGCGCGGCCGCAGAACCTTTTCTGGAAATGGATTTCACGGCTTGGCTACCGCTCGCGCCGGCGAACCGGTGCTGGCGAAGTCTGCCGATATCTGTGCGGCCAGCAGATCGAAGTCCTGGCTCGCTTTGCGCGAATAGATCAGCGCGATCACCCAGGCCACGACAAACTCGCTGAGCGCAAACAGCAGCCCGACATTGACGACGCCCCAGACGCGGATCTTGAACACCTCCTGAAAATACGCCGCGCCGATCGGCAACATGAAGTAGTAAGCGACGGACAGCGCCATCAGCCCCCAGAGAAACTGGCTCTTGCGCCGGTGCAAGCTTTGGAAGCGCGGATCACGGATGATCGCGTCCCAGTCCACTGCCTCGGATGTCGCCATGCTTGATGCCGCTCCCTTTATTCTTAGTCAATGCCCTGGGCCAACGAAGCGTATAGCGCCCGGCCAGAACCGGCAAATCGCCTGCATGACGAACGGCGCGTTGGTCATCGGCAGAGACCGTGGATTGGTATCGATATCGGGAAGGATCAGCACACCGTAGCAGCGTCGCCAGGTGAGCGCGCCGCACCGGCTGCGGATTTGCCCACATCGGCTGCGGGGGAGGTCTGGCAAATGCAGGCTCAGCCAAGCCGCGCGAACAAGACTCATTCTCATAGTCTATCTCATTGTCTATGAGACAGGCGGTGCAGGTCGCGGTCAAGCGGTCGCCTCAAGCTTGCGGGTGGCGATGCCGCTATCGATTCCTACGGGTGGCGGGGCAATGGTGCGCTCGGTGGCGCGCACGCTGGAATTGGATCGCTCTTGCTGCGCGCTCGAGCAAGCTCAAGGGGCAGTACGGCACGCAGCGCAGCGCTGATGCAGCCGACTTGCATTATCGCGCAGCAGCGGCCGGAATCGTCGGTGCGCATGTAGTCGCGGCAGGCCGCGCCAGTTGCCGCTTCATCGGGGAGCGCATCCGTCGACGCCACCTTCAGGCTCCGGTATAGTTCTTGGCTTTCAAATTACACAACGGTTTTCACAGGGGATATCTACAATGAAAAGGGCTTTTGCCGTGGCGGCATTGGCGGCCATTGTCACTCCGTGCCTGGTATTCGCGGCTCCGCCGAAGCAGCTCAAGGTTGTTGAAACCACCACCATCAAGGCACCGGCTGACAAAGTCTGGGCGACCGTCAAGGATTTCGACAGCTTGGACAAATGGCACCCGGCAATCGTCAAGGACGAGATCGTCAAGGGAACCAATAACCATCCCGGCGCGATCCGCGCGCTGTCGATCAAGGACGGCCCGGTGATCAAAGAGCAATTGATTTTCTTCAGTGACACCCTGCATTCGTTCAAGTACAAGTTCACCGATACGCCATTTCCGATCAAGGACTATGTGTCGACGCTGAGCGTGAAGGCCATGAAAGACGGCACCACATTGGTGCGATGGTCCAGCACCTTCAAGCGCAAGAATCCCGCCGACAATCCCCCGGAGGCCGAGAACGACGCCGCCGGAGTCAAGCTGATCACCGGCGTCTATCAGGGCGGCCTCGCGAACCTCAAGAAGATGCTCGAAGGCGGCTAATCCCGCCGGCCCGGCCCGGCCATTGGCCGAGCCGGACGTCATCTCCGGAAGGGATCGCGATCCCTTCCGGCGGATCCTGGATCCTCAACCCTGCCTCGGCCGGCTGCTCGCCGCTCAAATCGGCCGATCGGCGACCAGCTGCGTCACCACTGAAGGATCGGCCAGCGTTGAAATGTCCCCCAACTGTTCGATCTCATTGGCGGCGATTTTGCGCAGGATCCGGCGCATGATCTTGCCGCTGCGGGTCCTTGGCAGACCCGCCGCCCATTGGATCACATCGGGTGCCGCAAACGGCCCGATCTGCTCGCGCACGATCCGCAGCAGCGCACGGCGCAGGTGCTCCGAGGGCTCGTGCTCGTTCATGAGTGTGACGTAGGCATAGATACCCTGTCCCTTGATGTCATGCGGATAGCCGACCACTGCGGCCTCGGCCACCGCCGGATGCGATTCCAGGGCACTTTCCACCTCTGCGGTGCCTATGCGGTGCCCGGACACGTTGATGACATCATCCACGCGCCCCGTGATCCAGTAATAGCCGTCCTTATCGCGCCGGGCGCCGTCGCCGGTGAAATAGCTGCCCGGATAGGTGCGAAAGTAGGTGTCGATAAACCGCTGATGATCGCGGTACACGGTGCGCATCTGCCCCGGCCAGCTGTCGCGCAGCACCAGATTGCCCTCGCACGCACCGTCGAGCTCATTGCCGGTGGCATCGACGATCGCCGGCACGATACCAAAGAACGGCCGTGTGGCCGAGCCGGGCTTGAGCCCGGTCGCGCCCGGCAGCGGCGTAATCAGGATGCCGCCAGTCTCCGTTTGCCACCAGGTATCCACGATCGGGCAGCGGTGATTGCCCACGACGCGGTGGTACCACTCCCAAGCTTCCGGATTGATCGGCTCGCCGACGGTGCCGAGCAGCCGCAGCGTATGTCGCCAGTGCTGCGTCACCCAGTGATCGCCCTCGGCCATCAGCGCTCGGATCGCGGTGGGCGCCGTATACAGGATGGTGACCCGGTGCAGATCGCACACCTGCCAGAAGCGGCCCGGGTCCGGATACTTGGGTGTACCTTCGAACATCAATGAGGTCGCGCCGATCGACAGCGGACCGTAGAGCACATAGCTGTGACCCGTGACCCAGCCCACATCGGCGGTGCACCAGAACACATCTTGTTCGCGGTAATCGAACACGCTTTCAAACGTGTACGAGGCATAGACGAGGTAACCGCCGGTGGTGTGCAACACGCCTTTCGGCTTGCCCGTGGAGCCAGAGGTGTAGAGGATGAACAGCGGGTCCTCGGCGCCCATTTCTTCGATCGGGCAGTCGCTCGACGCCTTGGCCATCAGGTCGTCGTAGGACACATCGCGTCCTGTGACGCGCGGCACGTCGGCGCCGGTGCGCCGCACCACGACCACTGTTTGCACCGGGCTGTCCGCACGCAGTGCAATCGCCGCATCGACGTTTTTCTTCAGCGGAACGGTTTTGCCGCCACGCAGGCCCTCATCGGCGGTAATGACGATGCGCGAGCCGCAGTCTTCGATGCGGCTGGCGATCGATTCGGGCGAAAAGCCGCCGAACACCACCGAGTGGATGGCGCCGATGCGGGCGCAGGCCAGCATCGCCACGGCAACTTCCGGGATCATCGGCAAGTAGATCGTGACGCGATCACCCTTGCGCACGCCCAGGCTTCGAAGCACGTTGCCGAAGCGGCAGACGTCGGCGTGCAGCTCGCGATAGGTAATATTCCGTGTTTCCCCCGGCTGATCGCCTTCCCAGATGATCGCCACGCGATCGCCTCGGTCGGCCAGGTGTCGGTCGAGGCAGTTCTGAGCGGCATTGAGCGTGCCATCTTCGAACCAGCGGATGTGAAAGTCCTCGACCCGAAACGACACGTCCTTGACTTTGGTGTAAGGCCGGATCCAGTCGAGGCGACGTCCAACGTGGCCCCAGAATGACTCCGGGTCCTCGACGCTGCGCACATAGTCGGCCGCGTAGCGGCGGGCATTAATGCGGGCCCCGGCCGCGAAGGCGGCCGGCACCTCATGAAAGTGTATCGCGTCGTTCATATCGTTTCCCCCAATTTCCCAATGCTCGCCCGTGCACCTGGCGGCCGCCGGTCGGCCCCTGAAGGATGGGCCTGTGCCGGCCATGATACGTCACCGTCCGCAATAGCGCGCTCCAGGAGGGCAGCGACTTACGCCGACGGCTGGCGCAGAATGGCTCGCCTCACGAGCTCACGGTTCTGCTGGCAGCGACGCCGCCCGACCAGGGAAAACCCAACGCCCGGATCACAGATGCTCGCGATCAGCACCTGCTGTGGCCGGAACTGCACGACCACGAGCTCACCCTGCTGCAGCAAGGAACCCGTCGTGCGGGCATCTAGCCTGCGCCCGGGCTCCTCGCGCGTCAGTTGCCAGCCAAGGCCGCGGGCCAGGCGGGCAACCAGATCAAAATCTGACTCGGAATCGAATTCCGTGGGCACCGACAGATACCGCAGCTCGCGCAGTTGCATTCCCAGCACGCCCATGCCGAGCGCGCAAGACAGCAGCAGCCCGAACACGGCGGCGGCGGTGACTGCCAACGCCTCGCTCAAGTTGTGCAGGAAGGCCGAGGTCACGATAAGAGCCACGCAAATTACAGCAAGGTATGCGCAGAAGGCGACCGGGGCGAAGTACCTCGCCCAGTCGGCGCCATAGAGCTTGAGCCTCTCCACATACATCCGCGAGCCTGCCGGCAGCTGAGCCAGCCGCCTGTCATACAACCGTCATGGGGCCGCCATAGTCTCAATCCAGCGCTGTCCTCACAAGACTAACGACCGACGACCGACGACCGACGACCGACGACCGACGACCGACGACCGGCGACTCACCCGAGAGGTTACCCGTGTTGACCAGCTTAGGCATCGACGTGCCGACCGCCGTTCTTTTATGTCTCGCGCTGGCGCTCGCACTGAGCTTTGAATTCGTCAATGGCTTCCACGACACCGCCAACGCAGTGGCCACGGTGATCTACACCAACTCGTTGAAGCCGCCGTTGGCCGTCGTGTGGTCGGGCGTCTGGAACTTGATCGGCGTGTTGACCTCCTCGGGCGCCGTGGCCTTCGGCATCGTCGCACTGCTGCCGGTCGAGCTCGTGATCAACGTCGGATCCGGTGCGGGCTTCGCGATGGTGTTTTCGTTGCTGCTATCGGCGATCATCTGGAACCTCGGGACGTGGTACCTCGGTCTGCCGGCCTCCAGCTCGCATACGTTGATTGGCTCGATCGTCGGTGTTGGACTGATGAATTCACTGTTGAGCCCGGACGCCGCCTTCGGCGAGGGCGTTAACTGGGCAAAAGTCGCCGATACCGTGAAGGCATTGGTGTTCTCGCCGGTGATCGGTTTCGTCGTGGCGGGCTTATTGCTGCTGTTGGCCAAAGCGCTACTGCGCCGACCCGAGCTGTACCGCGCTCCCACGGGCAAAGAACCTCCGCCGTGGTGGATCCGCGGTCTGCTGGTGTTGACCTGCACCGGTGTCAGCTTTGCACACGGATCGAATGATGGTCAGAAGGGCATGGGTCTTATCGTGCTCATTCTGGTCGGTATCGTACCAACCGCATTCGCTCTGAACATGAGCGCCTCCACCGACTCGCTGCAACATCTGTCGTCGTCCGCGGTCGTGTTCGCACAGTCACTCGGGCAAGAGCCGGCCATCGCCGCCCCCGCGTCGGATGCGGACACCGCTCACAAGCAATTGACCGCGTATCTGCGCACGGGACGCACAACCGCCAGCACGATTCCGGCGCTCGCGCTGGCGAACCAGCGCGTGGTCGAGGGCTTGAGCGGCGTCAAGGAACTGTCGGCGGTGCCGGCGCTGCAACGTCGTTCGCTGCGGCTCGACATTTACCTGGTGTCCGAGACCCTGGCGCGATTGATCAGGACGAAACAGCTTCCCGCGGCGATGGATGCCAAGGCCGCAGCCAGCTACCAGAAGTCGCTCAAATCACTGACGAACTATATTCCGCTGTGGGTGAAGGTCGCAGTCGCGTTCGCGCTCGGCTTCGGCACCATGATCGGTTGGAAGCGAATCGTCGTTACGGTCGGCGAGAAGATCGGCAAGGCACATCTGACCTACGCTCAGGGAGCCTGCGCCGAACTGGTCGCATTCGGCACCATCGAGGCCGCCGACATACTCGGGCTGCCGGTGAGCACTACCCACGTACTCTCGTCGGGCATTGCTGGCACGATGGTCGCCAATGGCTCCGGGATCCAGAAGGAGACCGTGCGCAACATCATTCTGGCCTGGGTGCTGACGTTGCCCGTGTGCGTGCTGCTGGGCGCGGCGCTATTTGCCGCCGGCCTGTTCTTCGTACTGCGTCTGGCCGGCGTGCCATAGCCTCGCTCAGGCTGAGCCTCGCCCAGGTTGACTGTAAGCTCAGCAGATCCTCATGCTGATGGCCGCGGATTCGTCCAGTGCTCGCACCCGGCAGCGACACGCATGAAACCGCGGCGACGCAGCTGCCTGGGAGCGGGCCCGCAATGCCGGGACAGCTCCTATGGAGGCCAGATAAAAACGCCTATTTAATAAATACTTACACTATAGATATGAACTCGAATAGAGATTGCGCCGGCGCCGCATAGTGGATCGATTCATCGGCGCGGTCCTTCGATCGGATAGTTGATATCGACTTGCATCGCGGGGCGCCGTCGTATCAACTTCATCGTGATGAAGACTCGATCCGTTTTCGGTGGGCTCGCCGCCTTGAGTGCCGGCATGACGCTGCTATGCGCGACGACGCGTGCGGATACTGCGGGCGAGGGCACGCCGTCACCTGCCTTCAGTCTCGGGCCGATCGTAGTCACGGCGACGCGGGTGCCCGAGGCCAGTGCGGATCTGCCGATGTCGATCGATCTGGTCGGCCGGCAGGAGATCAGGGAAGGGCAACTGCTGGTGAATCTGTCGGAGCCGCTGATCGGTGTGCCGGGGGTCAATGCGCAGAATCGCCAGAACTACGCACAGGATTTACAGATATCGGTGCGCGGCTTTGGCGCCCGATCGAGCTTCGGAGTACGCGGGGTGCGCTTGTATGCCGATGACATTCCCGGAACGATGCCGGATGGTCAGGGCCAGTTCTCGAATTTCGACCTCGGCTCTGCCGATCGCGTTGAAGTGCTGCGTGGGCCGTTCTCGGCGCTCTACGGCAATTCATCGGGCGGGGTGATTTCCATTTTCACGGAGGATGCCCCACCGGGGAAGCGCCTCGATGCCACGGCCGAGTACGGCAGTTTTGACACGCAGCGTTACGCGCTCAAAGGGATGCTGGGCCCACCCGGCGCGCTCAATCTGGTGGTGGACGCGTCCCACTTTGCCACCGACGGCTATCGCGATCACAGCGCGGCGCAGCGCGACATATTTAATGCCAAGGCCGGCTGGCGGCTCGATGATTTCTCGACGCTCACGCTGATCGCCAATGCAATCGACATGCCGAGTGCGCGGGATCCGCTGGGGCTCACGGCTGCGCAGCTCGCCAGTAACCGCGAGCAGGCCGGCGTGAATGCCCTCGCCTACAACACGCGAAAGTCCGTCCAGCAGGAACAGCTCGGCGCCCACTACGAGCGAAGCCTGAGCGCGACGGATGATCTGAGCGCCATGGTCTATGGCGGCGGGCGCGACACCACCCAGTATCAGGCCATCCCTAAAGCCACCGAGGGCTCGCCGACGAACCCGGGCGGTGTAATCGTGCTGGCGCACGGCTACTGGGGCGTGGACGTGCACGTGACCGATCAGCGCCGCGTGGCCGACACAC
>Ga0116222_1001842_pt1 | contig 11483 bp, 9 predicted proteins | sample Sb_taG_12_FD_88963 | JGI IMG/M metagenome (GOLD analysis project Ga0116222, IMG submission 88963) | Peat soil microbial communities from Weissenstadt, Germany - Sb_50d_9_AC metaG | ecosystem: Environmental > Terrestrial > Soil > Wetlands > Peat | place: Germany: Weissenstadt | collected 2010-09-21
CACCGTAGTGCAACGTTTCCTGGCCAGGAAAAAAGCTCGTTTGGGAAGAGAACACAGGCAGGAATGCCTGTGCCACGGCGTAACTCTCTTCCTAACTTAACAGTGACAGATCGTGTCAATAGCTCTTACCGAGTTTCGAGGGTCTGCGGAAGGGGAGATCGTTTAGAATCAGCGTCGAAGATTAAGGAATTTTAACGTGTGCCCTTGTGACCGGGTTTTTCAGGGTTCGAGATTTTTGGCCATCAGGAAGCCGTCGGACTTGTCCTCGTAGTACCCCCGCACAATTCTCACCTTATGAAAGCCGTACTTTTCGTATAACGCCAGGGCCTGGCGGTTCGTCACTCGTACCATGAGCGAGAGCCTTGAGACGCCACGGAGGCGCAAGCGGCGCAAGGTGCTGTCCATCAAGGAGGTAGCCGCGCCGCGGCCGCGATGCGCCGGATCCACCGCGACCGACACCAGTTCGGCGCGGGTATCGGACTCCCTCCCCCGAATGCAGGTAAGCATATACCCGCAAACGCCGCGGGCGGTCTCCGACACCAGAAACAGATCCCCGCAATTATGCAAGAACTCTGCAAACAAGTTGCGATCGTACGCATCTTTGCCGAAGCTGGCGTGTTCAATTTCCAGGATGCGGTCCATGTCCGAGGGCCTTAGTTTGCGGACGGAATATCGCTTAGTCATTCTGGTATCCTTTATTTTGGTGCATTTCGGAGGCACCCGGAAGCCGTTGGCGGCAAAAAAACGCAAGAAGAACCGGCCGTCTCTTGACAAGGAATTCGGACAAGCGCATACTGGAATCAAGATGCAACTGAGTGGCAACAAGATCCAGCCGGAAGCCTTCTCCGCGACCCTGATGGACCTGCGCCGGGGCGACGCAGCGATCCTCGACCGCATCGATCTGCCGGGCGACGATGCGCGGCGTCTCATGGAAATGGGCTTTTTGCCTGGCACGCGGGTCACCGCGGGACGGAGCGCTCCGGGCGGCGATCCGCAGGTATTCCAGGTGGACGGTTCGGAAGTCGCGTTGCGGCGGGAAACCGCCAGGCGTCTTAAAGTAAGGTTGGAAAAGAAGAAGACTCCGAGGGCGTAATGAGCGAGTGCAGCGATTGCCACGCGTGCGGTGGCACCACGGTAGTCGAGTTCCCCGGAAGCGCCACGGCCCCGAAAGCGGTAGCCCTGATCGGTCCGCCGAACTCCGGCAAGACCACGTTGTTCAATCGCCTGACGGGCCTGCGGCAGAAGGTCGCCAACTTCCCCGGCGTCACCGTGGAGCAGCACACGGGCATGGCCGAACTTCCGGATGGCCGCCTGCTGCGAATCATCGATCTGCCCGGAGTCTACAGCCTTTCCCCGCGCTCGGAAGACGAGCAGATCGCGCACGACGTGCTCACCGGCCAGCGGGCCGACACTCCCAAGCCGGAAGCCATCCTGCTGGTGCTGGATTCGACCAACCTGGGGCGGCACCTGATGCTGGCGGCGCCGATCCTGGCGCTGGGCGTTCCGACTCTCATCGTTTTGAACATGGCGGACGACCTGCGGAAACGCGGCGGGCGGATCGACATGGCGGCACTCTCCAAGGAACTGGGCGCGCCGGTGGCGCTGATCAACGCGCGGCAGGGCGAGGGCATGGAATAGGTGACCGATTTCCTGGCCGGCGTGATGCCGAAGCCGGCTCCCAAGGAACTGCCCATCCTGCAGGACGTGCCGAAGTGCCGGGCGTGGGCCGGGCGGGTGAGCGGCCAGGCGGCTTACCGGCCGCCCATCGCACCCAAGTGGACGCGCCGCCTGGATGCCGTTTTCCTGCACCCGGTGCTGGGGCCGCTGGTGTTTCTGTGCGTGGTGGTGGCGGTGTTTCAAACCATCTTCAGCATCGCCGATCCCTCCAAGGACGCGGTCGACTGGCTGGTCCGGGTTTCCGGCAAGTGGGTTGCATCTGTGCTGCCCGCCGGGCTCTTGCAATCGCTGCTGGTGGACGGCGTGTGGAAGGGCGTGGGCTCGGTGATCGTGTTCCTGCCGCAGGTGCTGCTGCTGTTCCTGTTCATCGGGATTCTGGAAGACTCGGGCTACCTGGCGCGCGCGGCGCTGATCGCCGATCGCACCATGGCCAAGGTGGGGCTGCAGGGGAAATCGTTCATCCCGCTGCTTTCGGCGTACGCCTGCGCGGTGCCGGCCATCATGTCGACGCGCACCATCGAAAACAAGCGCGACCGCTTCGCCACCATTCTGATTGCGCCCTTCATGACGTGCTCGGCGCGGCTGCCGGTGTACAGCCTGATCATCGCGGCGTTCATTCCCGATCGCCACATCGTCGGCAGGCTGCTGAGCCAGCGCACGGCGGCGATGATGGGGCTCTACATCCTGGGATTCCTGGCGGCGGTGGTGACGGCTCGGGTGCTGAAATCGTCGATCCTCAAGAGCGGGCGCTCGCCGTTCTTGCTCGAGATGCCGAGTTACCGGTGGCCGACGTGGCAATCGATCGGGCTGCGGCTGTTTGACCGCTCGAAGGTTTTTCTGCGGCGCGCCGGGACGGTGATTCTGCTGGTGACGGTGCTGCTGTGGATCTCGATGAACATTCCGTACGCGCACGGCAAGCCTCCGGTGCTGGAGAACAGCCTGGCGGGAACCATCGGGCGCACCATCGAGCCGGTCATCAAGCCGCTGGGATTCAACTGGAAGGTGGGAATCGGACTGCTGACAGCGGTGGCGGCGCGCGAGACCATCATCGCCACCCTGGGGACGATCTACGGGATGGATCCGAAAACGCAGGAAGAGGGGCTGCAGAAGGCGATCCACGACGACCTGACGCCCGGCGGGGCGTTTGCGTTGCTGGTGTTCTTCGCATTCGCCATGCAGTGCATTTCGACCATCGCGGTAGTGCGGCGCGAGACCGGCGGGTGGAAATGGCCGGCGGCGCAGTTCGGGTACATGAGCGCTCTGGCGTATGTTGGGGCGTTCGTGGCGGCGCACGTGATCCGTTAGGGGGCCTTGACGAACGCCCGCTCGAGCCCATCAAATTGATCGGCCACCGCCCCTTCGGATTGCGCAGCGCCAAGAATTTCATCGCGGCTATCTGTCACTGGGGGACCGCTGACATGAGTGCCTCTGGGTTTGATTTCTTTGTATACTGAAATCGGGGTTCCTAGGATGGCCGCACGCAAAACCGTCGAAGAAGCAGATCTCCGCTCATATTTCCAGGGACGTGTTGAGCCTCTAGCGAAGCGACTCCTTGATATTGCCGAAGCGCTGTTTAGCACCGAATCCATCCAGCAGCATCAAGAATTTGACGAACGCGTACAGAGAGGGCTGCAAAATGGCGCAAAGTTTGTTCCTCGAAAAAGACATCCCCGTTGATTTTCTATACCTTGACAAGCAGCGGATTGCATCCCTGGCTGGGCAACTGTCCGACCACGGGATAGCTTTCGGGTTCGGTTGCCCTCCCCGGGGCTACCTCACGGGCTATCCGCTGCGAGTCCTCTCTATTGGCCCGGCACCGCCTCCGCCCCCAGCGCCTGCCATGCGCTGGTCTCGGCCGCGCCCATGGTCTGCGCGGCCATCCAGACTCCCTTGAATCCCGCGAAGGCGGGCTTGAACGCGATGGCGAGAGTCACATTCAACGTGCTGCCATTGGTCTGCACTTGCGACCCCAGCGCCGACACGGTGCACTGACTATTACTGATGGTGTTACTGCCAGTCAGCACGATATTAGTCGCTGCGGCGCCGTCGCCGTTGTCCGGGTAGAGGTAGAGTTGGTTTCCGGGGCGATAATAAGCTACGTAGCACGCGGCGCGGCCGTCGATGGCGGTATTGACCAGGGCCCAGACGGTCTGCAGGTTGGCGGCGGTGTTCTGGTCCTGGTAGCTGAAGGTGATGGTGGCGGTGAGCGAGTTGCCGGACGATGGGGACATACTGACTGGATTGGGAAACGTGGAAGGCAAGGGCGGCACGCCGTGCACTCCCATGGTCTGCCAGCCCGAATTGTTCTGCGCGATATCGCGGGCGGCGGCGTAGACCACCTTATTGCCGCCGAATGAGGAGGTGAAGCTCAGGTTCAGTGTGAGAGTGAGTGTGTTGCCGGCACCCGAGGCAGAAGAGCCATTGAGCGTCACGGTGCACTGACTGTTGGAGAGCGTTCCGGTGCCGTTCATGAGCGTGCCGGTAAGCTGCGAACCATCGCCGTTGTCCGGGACGATGAAAAGCATATTGGATGGCTGGGAGTAAGCCAGGTAGCAGGCCTGGCGGCCATCGAGGAAATTGTTGATCAGGACGTTGACCACGCCGAGGGTCTGGTATCCGCCCGGGGCGTTGTAAGTGACCGTGAGCATCTGGCTGCTGCCGCTGCTCGCGACGGGGGCGAGACTGGCCACGGCAGGCGTGCCCACAGCCACGGGCTGCGTGAAGATCCATAGGGCGCCGACCCGGCTGTTATCGAATGGTCCGCCCACGATGGCGGTGCTGCCATCCCCGGACAGCGCGACGGACGTGCCTTGCAGGACGTCGTTGGTCGCCGAGCCTGTGCCGATCAAGTCACTGCCTTGCTGGCTCCAGGCGCCGCCGCTTCGTGTGAACACCCAAGTGGCGCCGATGGCGCCGGCTTCGCAGGCGTGGCTGCTCCCGATACAGCCGTTCTGAGCGGTCGTGCCGCCCGGCCCGCCGATCAGGGCGGTGTTGCCGCCGGCAGATAGAGACACGGACGTGCCGAACAGGCGGAAGACGAAGGTGTCGCTGCCGGCCAGCTTGCTGCCCTGTTGGGTCCACTGGCCGCTCGTGCGCGTGAATACCCAGGCTGCGCCGAGGCTGCCGTTGTCGCCGGTGCCTCCGACTAAGGCCGTGTTCCCATCGAACGATAACGCAACCGAAGATCCCTGAGACGCGGTGCCGGATGCGCCGCTGCCCACCAGTTTGCCGCCTTGCTGGACCCATGCGCTGCCGCTGCGCGTGAACACCCAGGCTGCGCCGATGCCGTTGCTGTCAAAGTAGGCGCCTGCCATGGCGGTATTGCCGTCCCCGGAAATGGCGACCGAATGGCCCAGGTAGCCGGATGCGCCGCCGGGAGCCAGCTTGCCGCCCATTGGGGTCCATGCTCCGCTGCTGTTGCGGCTGAAGATCCACGCCGCGCCCGTGGAGCTGTTGTCCGTTGGTCCGCCGACGATGGCGGTGTTGCCGTCGGCGGACAATCCGACGGAGAATCCCTGAAAGGCGAAAGCCGACGAGCCGCTGCCTACGAGTTTGGGTCCCTGCTGGGCCCACACGCCGTTGTTATTCCGCGTGAAGACCCATGCTGCCCCTTGGTTGGAGTTGTCGTTGGGACCGCCCACGATGGCGGTATTGCCGTCCGCGGACATGGCGACGGCGAGACCCAGTCCCGGATTCGAAGCGGCGTCGCTGGCGGTAAGCTTCGCCTGCTGGGACCACGCACCGTTGGTGCGGGTGAATACCAATGCCGCGCCGGCGCTCGCGTTGTCGCCAGGCTCGCCCGCGATGGCAGTGTTCCCGTCCGCGGATGTCGCTACGGCATTTCCCAGAAAGGTGCCGTTCCCGTTGATAGTCAGTTTGCCGCCCTGCTGGACGAACTGCGCGTGAGCCGGCGCGGCCGCCAGCATCCAGATCAGAATTGGTGCGCTACGCATGCGAGTCCTCTCTATTGGCCCGGCACCACCCACGCCCCCAGTGCCTGCCACGCGCTGGTCTCGGCCGCGCCCATGGTCTGCGCCGCCAGCCAGACACCCTTGAATCCCGCGAACGCGGGCTTGAACGTGATGGGCAACGTCACGGTCAACGTGCTGCCATTGGCCTGCACTTGCGACCCTTGCGCCGACACCGTGCACTGACTGTTGCCGATGGTGTTACTACCGGTCAGTACGATGTTAGTGGCCGCGTTGCCGTCGCCGTTGTCCGGATAGAGATAGAGTTGATTGCCGGGGCGGTAGTAGGCCACGTAGCAGGCGGCGCGTCCGTCGATGGCCGTGTTGATCAACGCCCAGACAGTCTGGAGGTTGGCGGCAGTGTTCTGGTCCTGGTAGGTGAAGGTGATGGTGGCGGTGAAGCTGTTGCCGGAAGATGGGGACATACTGATTGGATTGGGAAACGTCGAAGGCAAGGGCGGCACGCCGTGCACTCCCATGGTCTGCCAGCCGGAATTGTTCTGGGCGATATCGCGGGCGGCGGCGTAGACCACCTTGTTTCCGGCGAACGAGGAGGTGAAGCTGACGTTCAGAGTGAGAGTGAACGTGTTGCCGGTCCCCGCGGCCGAGGAGCCGTTGAGCGTCACGGTGCACTGACTATTGGAGACCGTCCCGGTACCGTCCATGGCCGTGCCTGTAAGCTGCGAGCCATCTCCGTTGTCGGGGACGATGTAGAGCACGTTGGACGATCGCGAATAGGCGAGATAGCAGGCCTGGCGGCCGTCGAGATAGGTATTGATCAGTACGTTGAGCACATCCAGGGTCTCATATCCGGCCGGGGCATTGTAGGTGACGGTGAGCAACTGACTCGCGCCGGCGCTCACGGCGGGCGTCAGGCTGGACACAGTGGGCGCGACGGTGGGGAGTTGCCGCGCGAAGATCCAGGCGGCGCCGGTGAAATTGCCGTCCGAGGGGCCTCCCACGATCACGGTATTCCCATCGCCCGAAACCGCAACCGCCTGGCCTTGGCTTGGGCCCACTGCACCGCTGCCGACGAGTTTGGCGCCCTCCTGGCCCCACACACCGTTGTTCCGCGTGAAGATCCAGGCGGCTCCCGAAGGCTCGTCACTGTTGCCCCCCACGGCGGCCGTGTTCCCGTCCCCCGATATGGAGACGGAATAGCCTTGACTGGCGTTGCCCCCGGCGCCGGAGCCGACGAGCTTGGGGCCCTGCTGGCTCCAGGTCCCATTGGTCCGCGTGAAGATCCAAGCGGCGCCGGCACCGCCGTTGTCTCGCCAGCCGCCCTCAATGGCGGTGTTCCCGTCCTCGGACAGGGCGACGGATTGGCCCTGGAATGCACCGCCCACGGCGCCGGTACCGACCAGCTTGCCACCCTGCTGGCTCCAGTTGCCGTTGCTGCGCGTGAAGACCCATACCGCCCCGGTGAAACCTTTGTCGGCGGGGCCTCCCACAATAGCCGTGTTGCTATCTCCCGATATGGCGACAGACCACCCTTGCCACGACCCGAGCATATCCCCCAACCCAGTGCCCACTAGCTTGGCCTGCTGGCTCCAGACTCCGTTGCTGAGCGTGAAGACCCAGGCAGCACCCACGCCGATGTTGTCACCCCACCCTCCGACGATGGCGGTGGCGCCGTCCGCCGAAATCGCGACGGATTGGCCCTGGTACGCGGCGCCCATGGCGCCGCTACCGACCAGTTTGTTGCCCTGCTGGCTCCAGTTGCCGTTGGCACGCGTGAAGATCCAGGCGCCGCCGGCGCCATTATCGCCCGAGCCGCCGGTGCCGCCGACGATGGCCGTGTTTCCGTCCGCAGAGATGGCAACGGCATAGCCTTGTTGGACTGTGCCGGCAGCGCCGGTACCGACGAGTTTGCCGCCCTGCTGGCTCCAAACCCCACTGCTGCGCGCAAAGACCCAGGCAGCACCCAGTCCCCCGTTATCAAACGGCCCGCCGATTATGGCCGTGTTCCCGTCCCGGGAAATGGCCGCCGAGAAGCCCTCGTCGATGCCGTCCATCGACCCGCTTACCGCACCGCTGGCGACCAGCTTGTTGCCCTGTTGAACGAACTGTGCGGATACCGGCGCCACCGCCAGCATCCAGATCAGAATCCTGAAGCGCGCGTACGACCTCACGCCTGTGTCCCCCCTTACTCTCTACCGCGGGAAAACGTCGTAAAATGACTCATTGCCTCTCGGGCAAGGCCAATGAGCAACGAGCCCGCGGATATCACGCAGTTCCTGCAGCGATGGGGCGCCGGAGACCCTCGCGCGCTGGAGCAGGTCATCCCATTAGTCTATGCGCAACTGCGCGCAATCGCACATAATCAGTTGCATCGCGAGCGGGGCGACCACACGTTGTCGGCCACGGCCCTGGTGAGCGAGCTGTATCTCCGGCTGGCGGCCCAGCGCAGCGGCCAATGGAAAGACCGGCAGCATTTTTTCGCGTTCGCCGCCATGATGATGCGGCGCATTCTCACGGATTACGCCCGGCAGGCGCAGAGCGGGAAGCGGGGCGGGGGGATCGAGCGGGTGCCGCTCAGCGATGAGCTGCCCTGGCTGGGGAACTCGCGCGAGGAGATTCTGTCGCTCGATAGCGCGCTGGACAGGCTGGAGCAATCCGACCCGCGCAAAGTGCGGGTGCTCGAAATGCGCGTGCTGCTGGGTTGCACCGCGGCGGAATCGGCCGAAGTCCTGGAGATCTCGAAAGCCACCGCCGACCGGGAATGGACGCTGGCGAAGGCCTGGCTGTTCCGGGAGCTTTCGCGCTCCGGAGGGCTGGAGGTCCAGACATGAGCGCGGCGCTGCCTTGGCCGGAGATCGAGGAGCTGTTTTTCGCGGCTCTGGAAGTCCCCACGGCGGAGCGCGAGCGATGGCTGGCAGAGGCGGCCCAAGGCCGGCCAGGGCTGGCGTCGGAAGTGCGGTCGCTGCTGCAGGCGCACGAAGACGCGGCCAGCGCCACGCCGCCACGCCGCATCGGACCGTACCGGCTGGAACGGCTCATCAGCCGCGGCGGGATGGGCGAAGTGTGGCTGGCGGCGCGCGCCGATGGCGAGTACGAGCACCAGGTGGCGCTGAAGCTGGTACGCTGCGGCCTGGGCGTCGACATGCTCCTGCCGCGCTTCCGCCGCGAGCGTCAGATGCTGGCGAGCCTGAACCATCCCCACATCGCGCGGCTGCTGGATGGCGGCGTCTCCCCGGACGGCCGTCCGTACCTGGTGATGGAGTACGTGGAAGGCGAGCCGATCCTGGACTTCTGCGAACATGGCGGGTCGAGCACCCGGGAGCGGCTCGAGCTGTTTCAGAAGCTATGCTCGGCCGTGGAGTACGCGCACCAAAACCTGATCGTGCATCGCGACATCAAGCCAGGCAACGTCCTGGTGACTGCGAGTGGGGAGCCGAAGCTGCTGGATTTCGGGATCGCCAAGCCGGCCGATAGCGACGAAGCCGGCGCCACCGCGTTTCCGCTGCTCACGCCGCGCTATGCCAGCCCGGAGCAGATCCGGGGCGAGGTGGTCACCACTGCGAGCGACGTCTACTCGCTGGGTGTGCTGTTGTTCGAGCTGCTCACGGGATCGCTGCCCTATGAGCTTCATGGCGGCACGCCGGCGGAGATCGTGACCGCCATCGCCACGCAGGAGGCCCGCCCGGCCAGCCAGGTGCGAAGCGGGGGAGCGCGCGCGGTGCCTCCCGGCGACCTCGACGCTGGCGATCTGGATGCAATCCTGGCGAAGGCGCTCGAAAAAGACCCGCTGCGGCGCTATCGATCGGTGGAGGCGCTCTCGGCCGACATCGCCAACCACCTGGCCGGCCTTCCCGTGAGCGCGCACGCGGCGACGGCGCTCTACCGCTTCCGCAAGTACGTGCGGCGGCACTGGATCGGGGTGGCGGCCGCGGGCTTGGTGGTGGCTTCGCTGGCTGGGGCAACGGTGATTTCGGTGCGCGCCGCGCGGGTCTCCGAGCGCCAGCGGCAGCGCGCCGAGCGCACTACGCGATTCCTGGAGCAGGTTCTCAATTCCGCCGACCCGGGAATGCGCGAGACCGGCCAGGGGATGGGCGCGGATGCCAAGGTGGTGGATGCGCTGGCTGCGGCGAGCGAGCGGATCGCCACGGCCTTCCCGGACGATCCCGGGCTGCGCGCCGAGCTGCACCAGGTTTTGGGTTACACCTACATGGATCTCGGCCTGTACCCGCGGGCGGAGCGGGAGGTCCAGGCGGCGTTGCAGGGGCTGGGGGCACTGGAAGACAATCCGCAGGAGAAGGCCATGGTGATCGGCACGGCCGGTGAATTGGATTATCACATGGGCCGGCCGGCATCCGGGGAGAAGCGGATGCGTGAGGCGCTGGCGGTGATCGAGGGCCCACTAAAGGGGCGGGCCGATCCCAATCTGTACGCGGTGGTGCTGAGCGATCTCGCGATTTTCTTGCAGGGGCGCGGCGTCTGGGCCGAGGCGCGCGTGTATCTGGATCGCGCGATTCGCTTGATCGAGGCGCAGCCGGCGCCGCTCACCATGCGTCTGGGTGTGCTGAAGAATAACCTGGCGTTCCTGGATCTGGAGTCGGGCGACCTGGCCAGAGCGGAGAGCGAAGCGCGAGAAGCGGTGCAGAAGCTCGCTTCGGCGCCGAACAAGCCTTTTCAACTGACTTACCCGCTGCTCAATCTCGGGATGATCGAGCGCCTTCTCGGAAATGCGCCCGCCGCCCTGGCGGCCTACGAGCAGGCCTTGGCGGTGGCCAGCCACGCGGGCGGCGCGGATCACCCGGAGGCGCTGGCGCCGCGGATCGAGCTGGCATACCAGCGGGCGGTGGCGGCGCAGGCGCCCCAACAAGTGAACGCCGCCGAAACGGAACTGACCCGCTGCCTCGATCTGGCGCGCCGCGAGCCGGGGGCCGCGAACCTCCCGCGCGCGCTGCACGCATTGGGTTACGTCAATACGTTGGCTGGCCGCCCGCGCATCGGCGAGCCGCGGCTGCGGGAATCCCTGCGCATCTGGAAGGTCCTTCCGCCGACGGACTACCGGGTAGAGTGGGTCACGCTGGAGCTGGGTGAGTGCCTGGAGCGGCAGGGCCGCAACGCGGAAGCGCAAGAGTGTTATCGAGCGGCGGCGGACGCCTACCGCAAGAGCCTGGGTCCGAATGCCTGGGCCACGCGCGACGCCGCCGCGCATCTGGCAAGGATCGAAGCGCCTTCGCGATAGGGTCGCGCCCCTTACGCACAAACGGTCGCGCTATGGCGGTCGTATCCTTAACCTCAGTACCGTTCACTTAAGCGTGTGGCGCAGGCTGTCAAGCCTGCCGAGCCGAGATTCATCTCGGCTTTCTTCTCTTTCCGAGAGATTCTTCCCCATCTGGTTCCGCGCCCGCCTGTTCCTCTGGAACAATCAGGCGCTTCTGTTTCAGGATTTCAATGTAGTCGTCTCGCGACACGTCGCAGGAGATGAGGCCGGAGAACTGCTTTTCATTCACCTTCAGTTGCTGCCGGATCAGATGTTCCGGCAGGTCCTTATTGCCGTGGGAGCGCTTGGTCCGGACGATTACCCGGCCGGCATATTCGAACCACGCGAGACGGTCGCCGGAATTCCGGGTCTTCAGATTCAGCTTGGATTCCAGGCGGTCGAACTCGTGAACCTTCATCGAACCAAAACCAAGTATGTTCGCAGTTTGGCCAGGAGCTGCGCGAGGTCCGGCCCCAGGCGCGACTCTTCTTGGTAGAGCGACAAAAACAACTCCGCCAGCGAAAAGCCCAAATCGTTCAGCGCGTCCGAGCTCGTGTCCCCTTGCCCGAATTCCTCCAGCTCGGGGACCGACGCGATAACCGATCCATCGGCGCGGGAGAGCTCAA
>Ga0116222_1001846_pt1 | contig 11465 bp, 9 predicted proteins | sample Sb_taG_12_FD_88963 | JGI IMG/M metagenome (GOLD analysis project Ga0116222, IMG submission 88963) | Peat soil microbial communities from Weissenstadt, Germany - Sb_50d_9_AC metaG | ecosystem: Environmental > Terrestrial > Soil > Wetlands > Peat | place: Germany: Weissenstadt | collected 2010-09-21
CGAAGTGGTCGGCGGCGTCGCGCTGGCTGCCCGGCAGCACGTGGGCGTAGACCGTCATCGTCACGACGGCGCTGGCATGGCCGAGCCTGGCCGAGACGACGTGCACCGGCTCGCGCGCAGTCAAACTGGTAGGGAGCGGTTTACCAACCCTGCTGAATGCCTCCAACTGGTCACTGGGTGCGGCGAGGTATTCGTCAGGGTTGGTGAGGATGACTGCGGGCTAGCTCTGCTGCGTAGCGAGACCAGTCGCCTCCAGCTTGGTGCATCCACTTGGCGGCGGTCGTCTGGTGCAGCCCGAGGAGGTCAGCGAGGACCGCGGCGGGGAGCTGGGCGGCCAGATCGAGCAGCGCGGCCCGGCGTCCGGTCTGGGCGTAGACGCCGATGCGCCGGAGACGCTCGCCGAGCCTGGCCGGGGTGATCGGGCGGCCGGGCAGGTGCCCGGGGAACAGCCAGGCGGTGGCGGACGGGGAACCGACGCCCCGGTAGCTGCGCCCGTCACTGATCAGCTGGAGGACAGCGTCGGCCAGCGGGCCGGGGACGGGCACGTCGTGCCGTCCGAACCGGATGAACGTCTCGCCGTCGCGGCGGGTGACCTGACCGGTGGTCATAACGGCGATGCGGGACAGCGGCTGGCCGTAGAGCAGCAGCAGGCAGCCGGCCACCCGGTCGGTGGGGTCGAGCGCGGTGTCGCGCAGCAGCCGGGCGGCCAGTGCCCAGCGCTGGTCCTGGCCGAGGGCCGGGCCGGTCGCGCGCGGCGGCACCGGTATCGTCAGCCGCCGGCAGTGGCCGCGCACGGCGGCCCAGGACAGGAAATCCCTGGCCAGGCAGGCGGAGGGCCCGGTGTGCAGCCATTGGTCGATGTCGGCCTGGCCGCAGGCGCCCAGCGTGGTGCCGCGGCCGCGGAGCCAGGCGAGCAGGCTCGTGGCGGCGCGGATGTTGTTGCGGGCGTGCGCGGTGGGGGTGCGCGGCCGGGTGGTGCGTGCGGCGCTGGCGCGCAGCCGGCGCATCACCTGCCAGGTGGCGTAGGCCTGCACTAGCCGCCGGTCAGCGCCCGGCTCGATCGTGTCCAGGACCTCGGCGAGCCATTGCCCGGCCCGGGCGAGGTCCTCGTCGCGGGGCGGCAGCGCCCCGGCCGCGGTGAGCATGTGCCGCAAGTAGTCGGCGGCTCGCCGGTGAGGGTGGGCGTCGAGGGCGTTGTGGCTGATGGCCAGCCGGCCGGCGGCCACGTCGGCGAGCAGGCCGGCCCCGGCGCCCTTGCGCAGCCAGTTCAGCGCGCTGCGCGGCTGGCGGGCGGCGGTGACCGCGTCGAACACGCCAGTCAGTTGCGGGGCGATGACCCCGGTGCCGGCCGATAGCAGCTGGCGGGTCCGGCGGCGCAGGCTGCACGGGGCGCAGCGGCCCTTCTCATAGAGCTTGTCTTCGATCCCGCAGTCCGCGCACGCGTGCGTGACCGGGAGCCCGGCGCAGTCCGCGCAGGTGTCAGCGGCCGGGCCGGGCGGCGCGACCAGCCGCCGCTGCTGGCCGCAGGACGCGCACCGGCCCCGGCGGCGCAGCGCCGCGGTATAGCACGGGTCACAGACCGGCCCTTCGGGCCAGCGGGCGGCCGGCGGGCGGTCCTGGCCGCAGCGGGCGCAGGCCGCACTCGCCCGCGGCGAGCACGACAGGCATACCGGGCGGCTGGTGGCGGCGAAGCTGCATGCCCGGTGCCTGCCGCAGACGCTGCAGGTGGCCGGCGGCATCCGGTAGCAGTTCACGCAGATGTCCGGGTGCCCGTCACGGGCCCGCGCCGCGATAGGGGCGACCTTCCCGCACCGGCCGCACTGGCGGTGGCGCCGCGGGTCGTCCCGGCGGCGGCAGACCTCGCAGATGGGCCGGCCGGCGCTGTCATGGCCAGCAGCCGGCCTGACCTTACCGCAGCTGGCGCAGGCGGCGGCACGCTGCCAGGCCCGGCACCGCTGGCACACCCCGCCGCCGTCACCGCGGAACAGCGGCTTGCCGGCCCGCCCGCAAACCGTGCACGCCGGGATGGCCAGGGTGGCTGAGCCCCGGGCGATCAGCTCGATGGCCAGCCGCCCGGCGACCGGGGGCGCCCCGGCCGTCAGCGCTGCGGGATCGGCGGCCAGCGCGTCCGCGAGCTGCCGCAGGGCCTGCCCGCCCGGGGCGACCGCGTCGACCGCGGCCGCGATCACCGCTGCAGGCAGTGACTGGTCCGCCGCCCAGACCGCCGCGACTACCGTCTCCCGGCGGCAGCGCGGGCACGGCCGGCCACCCGGCGGCCAGGCCAGCTCGTGCCCTGCCGGGCAGTGACCGGCCACGGCCGCTACCCGCGGGCAGCGCCGGACACCCGGGCGCGCACCGGCCGGGGCAGCGGCCCGCTGGCCGCGGTGGCAGGCCCGGAAGAAGCGGCCCGGCCGCCAGCGCCGGCACCGGCGACGGGTTCGACGAGGTCACCGGGCCCGCAGTCAAGGATGTCGCACAGCGCCGCCAGCGTGGCCAGGCTCAGCCGCTCCGGCACGCCGGTGACCAGCCGGTAGACCTGCTCGCGGGACAGCGCCACGCCGCGCTCGGCCAGCAGCGGCCGCAGCTGCGTCGTGGCGTACATGTCCTTGTCGGCCATCAGCCGCCGCAGGTGCCACCGGTAGCCGATCGTCCTCGCCATAACCTGCCGTCCTCTCCCTCGAACGCGCGGGCCAGCGCGGACCGCAGCATCCGGTTCCGCGCGTCCTGCCCGACCGTCGTATACGTAGCCGTGGTCGACGCCCACGAATGACCCGCCTGCTGCTGCACGAACAGCGGATCGGCGCCGTCTTCGATCAGGTGCGAGACATACGAATGCCGCAGGCAGTGGACCGACAGCTCGCGCGGCAGCCCGGCCGCCGCCCGCCAGGCCGCGAACCGCTCATCCACCGACCGGGCCGAGATCCGCTCTCCCCGCTCGGTCAGCCACAGCGCCGGATGCGACGGCGCCCCGCAGCGGGGCCGCACGTCCTCCAGGTACTGCGCCAGCGCCTCAGCGGCCCACGGCATCACCGTGGCCACCGCCCGGCGGCGCGGCGGGCTGCCCCGCATCGCCTTGCCGAACCGGACATGGCACACCCCCAGAGTGCCCAGCTCCGGCGCCGCCGGGTTCGGCGCGAAATCGGCCACGTCCAGCATCGCCGCCTCCCGGCGGCGCAGCCCTTTCCCGGGGGTCCAGGACCTGTTGCATGACGTCGCCTGGTCGGGGTGTCCTTGCTGGTGACGCGGCGTTTCTCCGTGGGTGTCGTGCTCGTGGCTGGTAGATGTGCAGGTAGCCCAGCACGAGACCGGGAGGATCAAGGGATGCGGGCGTTTCCGGTGAGGTTGCCGTCCGGGCAGCGGTACTGGACGGTGCTGGATGAGGATCTGCAGGTCGTAGCCGTCGCGGATGCGTTCTTGCGGCATCAGCGGTTCGGCCGCGACGGGGCGGAATCCACGACGAAGGCGTACGCGCACGCGATCGCGCTGTTCCTGCGCTGGTGCGCACGGACGGGCCGGTCCTGGCAGGCCGGGGTCGAGCAGTTCGCCTTGTTCATGACATGGCTGGCCCATGCCGGGCCGTCGGCCTCCGGTGCTGATGCCGTAGGGGCCGGTCCGGGGGTGTTGCTGGGCGGGCCCGGTGCCGCGCCGGCCCGGTCGGCGTCGCGGATCAACGGGGTGCTGACCGCGGTCCGCGGGATGGTGGTGCACGCGGTCGCGGCCGGGAACGGCCCGGCGGGTCTGGTGCCGCTGCTGTATGAGGTGGCCGGCGACCGTGATCTGCCCGAGCAGGCCCGGGGCGAGGACTGCCGGATGGCGTGGCGGCTGCGGGCCCGGCACCGGCTGCGCGAGCCGGAAACGGCGGTGGACCGTGCCAGCGACGAGGAGATCGTCGCGCTGCTGCGGGCGTGCCGGTCGGCGCGGGACCGGCTGATCGTGCTGCTGATGGCCCGGGCCGGGCTGCGCCGCGGCGAAGTGTGCGGGCTGCGCCGCAGCGACGTGCATCTGCTGGCGGACTCGCGGCGGCTGGGGTGCGAGGTCGCCCGGGCGCACCTGCACGTGATCCGGCGGGAGGACAACCCCAACGGGGCATGGGCCAAGTCTCGCCGGGAGCGGGTCGTCCCGCTGGACTTCCTCACCGTGCAGGCCTTCGACACCTACGAGTTCGAGCTGATGCGGGTGCCGCAGGCCAGGTCCGGCGATTTCGCGCTGGTCAACTTGTTCCGCGGCCGGGTCGGCGGGCCGATGCGCCCGGACGCGATCGGGGAGCTGCTCGCGGCGGCCTCCCGGCGAGCCGGGTTGGACACCCCGGTCAGCCCGCATCAGCTGCGTCACGCCTGCGGCAGCAATGCCGCCGATGCCGGTGCCGGTATCGATGTGGTCGCTGACCTGCTCGGACACGCAGCGATCTCCTCCGCTCAGGTGTATGTGCATCCCAGCTCCTCGCGGCTGCGGGCCGCGGTAGACGCGGTGCCCAGCCCCCGCGAGCACGAAGGCGGCAGCCAGTGACCGCCGCAACACTTGCCAAGACGCCCCCGGCCGCCGGGAGATCCAGCGAGTTCCCGCATGTGCTGGACGGGGTCGTCCTGGACGGCGCAGCCGCCCGCCTGGCCGGGATGCTCGACCGCGCACTGCTGGAAGAGGCCGGGTGGGATCCGGCGACGCGGATCTTGTTCCTGCCCGCGCAGCACCGGCTGCTGGGCCGCGAGGTGTGCCGGGCCGAACGATGCACCGGGACCGTCCATAACGACTGTCCCGGCGTGTGCTACCGGTGCTTCACCCGGCTGCAGCGGCTGGGGATGAGCGTCACCGGCATCGCCGCCGCCGGGCGGTTGCCCGCAGCGCCCGCGCCCGCCGAGGACTGTGCAGTGCCTGGATGCCGGTGCAAGCCGACGGTGCGGCAGGCAGTGATGTGCGAACCGCACGCCGCGCAGTTCCGCGGCCGGCGGACGCCTATTCCCCTGGAGCAGTTCCTCACCGGCCGGCGGGTACGGCCCCTGCCGCCCCTTCCGCCGTGCCTGGTGGCGGCGTGCATCCGCGCGGCCGACGGCGCCGTCGGCTATTGCAATACCCACTACCAGCGGTGGCGCGTGGCTCAGCGGGGCAACGCGGGGGTGGATGAGCGGCGGTGGCAGGCCACCGAGCCGGGGGTGGCCGAACCGGGGCAGGTGAATCTGCGGGCGCTGCCGGTACTGGTCGTGGTAGAGGTGCTGGCCGGCCTGCAGACCCGCCTGCGGGGCGGGCTCCGGCTTACCGATGTGGTGCTCAGGGCGGTCAGCGACATCCTCCGCCGCGAGCAGGCCGTCTCGATCCGCGGATGCGATCCCGGTCTGGCTCCGGGTAAGCGTGCCCGGTCGGTGCTGCGCGCCTTCACCCGCGATGTCCGCCGGGCGCTGGCCGACCCTGGCAGCGAGCAGAGCAAGGACATCTGGGACCTGGCGATCTTCGGCCACCCCGGCGCCCTGTCGTTCACCAAGATCGCGCAGCCGTGGCTGGCTGCCGCCGCCAAGCGGTGGGCGGCCGGGCAACTGCCCCGCCACCGCGGCAGCGGCGCGTCCCGGGTCCAGGCGAAGCTCAGCAATGTGGGGCTGCTGTCGGAGCATCTGAACAGCAGGCCAGATCGCGGGTCCGACCCGGCCGCGCTGGGACGCAGAGACCTGGAGAGCTTCCTCAACCGGATCGCCTACCTGGAGGCAACCGGTGAGATCAGCCGCTACCGCCGGAACATGATCTGCCGGGATGTGCGGGCGGTGCTGGCCGGCATCCGTGCTTTGGGCCTGGCCCGGCCCGGTCAGGTCGCGGCCGGGCTGGCCGGTGACGTCGCCGTCGAACGCGCCGACATCCCCGCCGACCCCGAACGCGGCGAACCTGGCCGTGACCTGCCGCCGGAGATCATGACGGTGCTGTGCGCTAACCTGCACACCCTTGAACCGGCTGAGGTCAAAGTCGCCACCCAGATCGGGATCGACACTGGCCGCAGGCCCGAGGACATCCTCAACCTGCCGCTGGACTGCCTGGCCCGTGATAAAGACGGCGGCGCGGTGCTGGTCTATGACAACGTCAAAGCCGACCGGCTGGGCCGCCGACTGCCCATCAGCAACGCCACCGCCAAGGTGATCACCGGCCAGCAAGACCGGGTCCGGCACCGGTTCCCCCACGCCCAGGCCGCGAAGCTGAAGCTGCTGCCCACCACCTACCGCAACCCCGACGGGAACAAGCCGATCAGCAGATCGACCCTGGAAGCCCGGCACCGCGACTGGGCCAGCACCCTGCCGGCCCTGCGCACCAGCGACGGAGCCGCGTTCGACCCGGTCAAGATCGTGCCCTATGCCTACCGGCACAGCTACGCCCAGCGGCATGCCGACGCTGGTGTCCCCATCGATGTGCTGGCCGAACTCCTCGACCACCGGAGCTATTCGGTGACCCGCGGCTACTACCGGATCGGCGAAGACCGCCGCCGCGACGCCGTCGACAAGGTCACCACGCTCAGCTTCGACCGGCACGGCAACCGGATCTGGCGTGACGCCCGCGCCCTGCTGGACTCCGAACATGCCCGGCACGCGATCGGGGAAGTCGCCGTGCCGTACGGCACCTGCAGCGAGCCGTCCAATGTCCAGGCCGGCGGCGGCGCGTGCCCCATCCGGTTCCGCTGCGCCGGGTGCGACCACTTCCGGACCAACGTCGCGTTCCTGCCCGACCTGCAGGCATACCTGCAGGATCTGCTGCGCACCCGTGAACGGCTGGCCGCCGCCATCGACGGCGTCGATGAATGGGCGCGCGCCGACGCCACCCCCGCCGAGGAGGAGATCACCCGGATCCGGCGCCTGATCACCAGGATCAAAGGCGACATCGCCGAACTCGGCGATGCCGAGCGGGCACAGATCGACGAAGCCGTCGCCGTAGTCCGCCGTCACCGCGCCGCCCACGCCGTCCCCCTCGGCATGCCGTCCCTCCGGGCCGCTGCGCCCGCGCCACCCGTCACCATCGCCATCACCTCGGAGGCCACCGCGTGAGCACCACCGCAAAGCCCCAGCGCACAAGCACGGCCCATGGGCCGGACACGGGCTCCCGGCCGATGCTCGACGGCCGACACGCCGACTCCGCACGCCGACGCCAGCGCGTCATCACCGCGCTTGACCAAGCCGCCGCCGAGGGCACCGAGATCAGCGCATCCGGAATCGCCCGCGCAGCCAGAGTCGACCGCACGTTCCTCTACCGGAACCGCGACCTGCTGGAGAAGATCCACGCACTCCAAGCCGAACCGGCCCCCGGCGACGGCGCAGGCCCGGCAGTCACCCGAGCCTCGCTGCAAGCCGACCTGCTCGCCGCTCACGAACGCGGCGTCCGGCTCAACACTCGCATCCAGAACCTGGAAAAGCGTCTGTCCCAGGCTCTCGGCGAACAAGCGTGGCGCGAGTCCGGACTCCGCGCCCCGGACGACATCGACGCCCTCAACCAGAAGATCAACCACCTGGAACAGCTGGTCATCGACCTGCGGCTGCAACTCGAAGAACGCGGCGAGGAACTCACCGCCGCACGCGCTACCAACCGCGAGCTCATGACCCAGCTCAACCACGCAGCCCGACCCAGGTGACACGCCGAACCCAGGTTGTTGCACCACACCTGTCGCAGCAGGTAGCGTCTCACCCAACAGCCTTTGAGCTGCACAAACGCGAGGAACCAAGTTTCCAGCGCACCGGGCAAACCCCAGAGAACAGCCCCCACCCGTAGACCACCTTGAACAGCGTCGCGTCGCGGAACCCCGCCAGCCACCCCTTGCGCCGCGCCCCCGCCGCCTTCTCCACATGGTCATCGGCAGCGTCGAAAAACGCCTGCAGCTCAGCCCGGGTCAGCGGCCGCCGGCCCGGCCTGCCCTCCCGCTCACACACGTGCGCCGCGGTGTTCCGCTCATGGAACACCTGCACCGGTACCGCCCCGGCACGCTGCTCGCACTCACTGACCCACCCGTACCGGGGATCGCACACGTACTCCAGGAACAGCGCCAGCGCCCCCTGATAGGAACGGACCGTCGAATGCGCCCACCCGCCCGAGGCAACCCACGCCTCAGCCTGCGCCGCCGTCCACTGCCACGGCCAGCCACCGGTGAACTCCGCGAACTGCCGTACCACCCGCTCCCGCTCGCCGATCAGCCGGACGGTCAGCCTGCGCGCCTGCTGCTGGCGCCGCCACCCCGCCAGCATCTCCTCCAGCAGCGCCGCACCCGGCGAAACCGGCGCCGAGCCATCCGCGGCGACCAGCGCCAGCGTCCCCCGCCGTGCCCCCAATCCGGCCCCCTCCGCGCGTGCGCCAGGTGCATCAACTGGTCACCCGGCCCAACCGATCTGGACGCCACATCCTGTCATCCAGCGCAGCCAGGAGCCAGGAACCCCTTGTCCACGGCGTGTCCAGCCGCCGGCCCGCAGGCCCGGCGGACCCCCGGTAACGCCGCAGGCCCTGCTAGGCCGTCCTCACGCCAGACGCGGAATGTTGCATCCGATGCAACTCCGCGCCCTTTCAAGACCGTTCCCAGAGTGTGCCGCCACTGGTGCGGGGTCAGGTGGACGGGCTGCCCGTACTCGTCGCGGATGTCGCAGTCGGCTAGCCAGCGGTAGAGCGCCTTGCGGTAGGTCTGGGCGGCGATGGGCCGGCGTCCTTTGAGGTTGCCGGTCGGGCGGGGGAACAGCACCGGGGCCCCGGCGGGGAAGCGCTGCAGCGCTCGCTGTTTCTGCTCGGCGATCATCTGGTGGAGTTCGTCATCGATGGGGACGAGGGCCTCGCGTTTCATCTTGGTGTTGTAGTAGCGCAGGTAGGGGGCGCCGTCGGGGCCGGTGACGGTGCAGTCGGACGCTATCCCGGCGGCTGAGGAGATCCGCAGGCCGCAGCGGATGAGGATCACGGTGATGAGCCGGTAGGCGGGGCTGTCCCAGCGGTCCAGGCTGGCGGGCTGCTCGACCTGGGCCATGACGTGGTCCGCGAGACCGCGGGGAAGCCGCGCGCCGCGGGCGGGGAAGTCCTCGGGGAAGATCACGGCGGTGGCGGGCATGGTGCCGTCCCAGCCGTGCCGGCGGATTTCCCTCAGGAAGCCGCTCAGTGCGCTGACGTACTGCTGGTGACGCTGCTGGCCGCCCATCTCCGCACGGAGAACGGCCAGATAGCGTTCCAGCAGCGGACGGTCGACGCCGTCCAGCCCGGCGGGCGGCCCGGGCAGGGAGGCGAGCCAGGCGGCGAACCGGGTCACGCCCAGGGCTCCGGATCTGGCCGTGGCGGCGGTCAGCCCGGTGGACAGCTGCCAGCGGGCGTATCTCTTGGCCAGGTCCTTCAGCCAGGGCTGGGGGATCCCGGTGAACCTGATGGCGGCGTCGCCCCGGGCGATGCCGAGAGCGCGGAGCCGCCAGGTGTCGCGCGGGTACTCGGTTTCCCAGCCGGCACCGAACGCGAGCGCCTCGATGCGCCGCCGCGCGTCGAGGACGAACGCGCGCCAGCCGTGCCCGCTTCCCCTCGAAGGACGGGCGGTCCACCATTCCTCGGGCCGGTCCAGCAGGGACGATGCGCCCGCGGCGGCCAGCACGGCCGCGAAAGGCCGCACGTCCTCCGGCGGCAGCCGGGTGTCCTGCTCGTCGCCGCGGCACTGCAGGACGTACTGCATTTCCAGGCGGAGCCCGGCGGGCAGCCGCCGCAGGTCGATGTGCTCCTGGCCCGGGCCGGGGTTCTCGCGGGAGGCGGTGAACTCGTCCGCGTCGGGGCAGCCGCTCCTTGTCCACCGGTCGTGGTGGCCATGGCAGAACACGGACGTGCCCTGGACCCACAGGCCGCAGTAGCCGATCCGGCAGGCCGCCGGCGGCTCGCCCGGCGGCACCGGAGCGATCCATGCCAGCCAGGCCGCCTGGTCCGGGCGACCCGCGCGGCGCCACTGCTTGGCGTGCCGGTTGCACAGTCCGCGGGCCGCCGCCCCGTAATTGCACCCGGTGACGGTGCACGGGTTCAGCGGCAGGTGACCGCGCCAGCCGGGCCCTGCTGCCGCGGCGAACCCGGCCAGGTCCGGGCGGCCCGCTGACCGCCACCGCTGCCAGTGCGAAAGGCACAGGCCCTGGTTGCGGTGCGGACGGTCGCAGCCGCTCACCGAGCAGGGCTGCCCGCCGAAGACGGGGTCGCGCGGGTCGAAGACCAGGTCGCCGGCCCGGAACTCCGGGCGCACCACGGCCATCAGCTTTTCCAGCAGGCATGAAGGAGCCCGGTGCTGGCCGGCGCAGGCGACGTCCGGGCCGCTCACCGGCTGTCCTCCCCGCCGTCGAAGACGGTCGCGGTGACGCTGACCGAGACGCCGCCGCGGACACCGCGGGCGTGCAGGTAAGCCGGCGTCCCGCCCGCGGACGGGGTCTCGGTGACCTCGTCCAGGCCCAGGGCCTGCCGCCATTGCCCGAACAGCGCGCGCCGGCCCGCAGCGGGAGCAAGGACATGGCCGGACAGGGCTCCGCCGGACGCGGTCACGGTCCATGCGATCACGGGGATGCCCGGGTGCGCGGCCAGGATGGCGGCCAGCTCGGCGGCTGCCTGCTGCTGCCAGCGGGACCGGTCGGCCTGCGTGATCCAGCCGCCGGTCACCACGACACTTCCTTCCCGGTGAACCAGCCGGCCTTCTCCAGCGCCGCCCGCGCGTCCTCGGCCGTCAGGTGCCCGTAGACGGAGGACGTGACAGACACCGACGAGTGACCTAGCAGCGTGGACACGACCTCGATCGGGACTCCGTCACGCAGCCACCTGGTTGCGGCGCCGTGACGGTACCAGTGGGGATCGAACGCAATCCCGGTCCTGGCCCGGAGCCGCAGGACGAGGTCATAGACAGCCGGGTAAGCCCATGCATGCCCCTTCGGCTCCGCCCAGATGTTGATGAACACGTAGTCACTGCAGGCAGTGCCGTACTCTTCGTGCAGGTAGTCGGCATAAAGCCGGATCAGCTCCGGCCCGACGGGGACCGTCCGCCCGCCGGACTTCGCTCTCGCCCCGTTCGCGTTCTCCCGCGGCACGACGGTGATCTCGCACTCCGCGGCGGCGATGTCCTCATGACGGAGGCCCAGAACCTCACCCGCGCGGCAGCCGGTCTCGTGAAGGACAGCGAAGAAGAAGCGGTCCCGCAGCCGGGTGCAGGCATCCAGGATGGCCTGCTCCTCGGCAACCGTCAGGATCCGCGGCAGCTTCCTGGGCGCCTTCAGCGTGATCGCCCGCCCGCGATACGGCTCGCCCTTGCTCACATGGTGCAGGAACGGCTTCCATCCTCCCCGGCCGCCCGTCCGCCACGCGGCCAGCAGGTCGCCGACCCCGGCACCGTTGCGGGCCTGGTGGGCATAGAACGCGCTGACCGCCGCCAGCTTGCGGTTCACCGTCGAAGCCGTCACCTCCGCCGTCACCGACGGCAGCACCGCGACCTCGCCCGACCGCCCCGCAGGCGGCAACTGCAGCCAGGCAACGAA
>Ga0116222_1001848_pt1 | contig 11461 bp, 7 predicted proteins | sample Sb_taG_12_FD_88963 | JGI IMG/M metagenome (GOLD analysis project Ga0116222, IMG submission 88963) | Peat soil microbial communities from Weissenstadt, Germany - Sb_50d_9_AC metaG | ecosystem: Environmental > Terrestrial > Soil > Wetlands > Peat | place: Germany: Weissenstadt | collected 2010-09-21
CGGCTGGCTTTTCGTATGACTGGAAACGAACAAGACGCCGAGGACGTGGTGCAGGAAAGCTTCCTACGGGCTTACCGCCAGCTCGGCAAATTCGATGAGCGCGCGAGCTTCGGCACGTGGCTCTACCGCATTGCGACGAACTGCTCGCTGGACCTGGTTCGCTCGCGCAAACGGCGCTCGGAAAACCTGGCGCCGGCCGACCCGGAAATGGAGGATCCCATCGTTTCCCTGCCATCCGGGGACCCTACGCCGGAGCGCCACGCCATGAGCGGCGAAATCCGGGAGCGCGTGGCCGAAGCCATGAACGAGCTGAGCGCCACCGAACGAACCGCTTTCGTGCTGCGGCATTTTGAAGGCATGTGCATTGAGGACGTCAGCCGCGTCCTGGAGTGTCACCCCGGCGCGGCCAAGCACAGCGTGTTTCGGGCTGTGCAGAAACTGCGGCGGGCTCTGGAGCCCCTGGTCAGTTCGGCGAAATGAAAGGCAGTACGGCGAAATGAACCATCTGAGCGAAGAACAACTGATTTTGCATTATTACGGCGAAGAGGGCGGCGACTCCGCAACACGGAGCGACTCCCTGGCCGCTGAAGGGCACCTCGAGGAATGCGAAGAGTGCCGATCGCTCTACGGCTCGTTGCAGCGCGTGCTCAACGTGGTGGATTCGCTGCCCGTGCCGCTGCGCGGCGCGGAGTACGGCGGCCAGGTGTGGAAACGCATCGAGGACCGTCTGCCGCGGCGGCGCCGGATCTTTGGGATATCCGGACCCTTGCCGGCTCCGTGGCGATGGGCCGCCGCCAGTGCCGCGTTCGCCATGCTGTTGGTGGGCGCGTTCCTGGCGGGCCGCTTCTATCCGCCGGCCCGCAAGCCGGTCGAGCTGGCGATCGCTGGTTCCGGGTCCGATTCGCAAACTGGGGAGCGCATCCTGCTGGTAGCGGTGGGCGACTACCTGGAGCGGTCCCAGATGGTGCTGATCGAGCTGGCCAACGCCAACCCCAAAGCCTCGCTGGATATCTCCTCCGAGCAGGAGCGCGCGGCCGACCTGGTCAGCGAGAGCCGCCTGTACCGCCAGACGGCGGCCCACACGGGCAATACCGAGGTGGCCAGTGTCCTCGACGATCTGGACCGCGTACTGATGGAAATCTCGCATGCGCCCTCGCGGCTGTCGCCCGAGGAGCTGGAAAAAATGCGCCAGAGGCTGGAAGCCGAAGGCATTCTCTTTAAGATTCGCGTTCTGGGCTCGAACGTCCGGAACCAGGAAGAGCCGGCCTCCGGGAACGCCCCGGCCACGGCTCGGCAAAAACTCTAGAAATAGAAAAGGTAACGAAACATGACTCGAACATTGACTTCGATTGGTTGTTTGCTGGCGGCCGCCGCGATGGCCCTGGCCCAGGCGCCACCCGCGGAACCGGCGCCCCCAGCAGCCCCAGCGCCGTTTGCGCAGCGGACGCCCCCGCACCCACCCGCGCCTGCGGCGCTATTCGCGGAGCAGACGCCCCCAGCCGCACCCGCGCCCCCATCGCCGTTCGCGGCGCAGACGCCCCCGCCGGTACCTGCGCCTCCCGCGCCGCCGGCGGCTGCCACGCCCCGGCCTGCACCCGCAGTCCCAGCGTCGTTCGCGGAGCAGACGCCCCCACCCGCGGCCCCAGCGCCATTCGCGGCGCAGACGCCCTTACCCGCACCGGCTCCCCCGGCGCCGCCCGCGGCAGCCACGCCCAGGCCTGCGCCCGCGCCGCGTCCCTGGCCGCTCATTGATCCCGCGGACATGGATCAACTGAGAGAAATGGCGGAGCAGGCGCGGGAAATGGCTCAGGACGCCCGCGACGCCATGCCTCCCAGGATGCCGCTCGAACTCGACGGACTGAACGACCAGATCCGCGACGCCATTCGCGACGGGGTTCGCGGCGGGATCGGCAGCGGAATCGGCGGCGGAATAGGCGCGGGGATCGGTGAAGGAATTGGCGCGGGGATTGGCGGCCTGATACGCGACTCGATTGGCTACGCCCCATTGATGGCCCAAGCCAGAGGCATGGCGGGCATGGCGGGCCGCAGCGGGCAGAGCGATGATCGCCTCTACAACGCCGGTCATAGCGCCCTCGACAATCACAAATACGACGAAGCGCTGGGATACTTCAACCAGGTGGCCGCCAACGCCGGTCCGCGCGCCGACGCGGCCTGGTACTACAAGGCGTATACCCTGAACAAAATGGGCCGCCGCGACGAAGCCCTGGCCGCCATCGCCGAGCTGCGCAAATCCTATGCCGGCAGCCGTTGGCTGGACGACGCCAAAGTGCTCGAGCTCGAAGTCAAGCAGGCTTCTGGGCGGCCGGTCTCTCCGGAGGCCGAGTCCGACGAAGAGCTGAAGCTGATGGCCATCAACTCCATCATGCAGTCCGATCCCGAGCGCGCCATTCCCCTGCTCGAGAATATCCTCAAAAGCTCGCAGCCGCCCAAGGTGAAGGAGCGCGCGCTGTTTGTGCTCGCCCAGAGCAATGCCCCGCGCGCGCAACAGGTCATCGAACAGATCGCGCGCGGCGGCGCCAATCCCGACCTCCAGTTGAAGGCCATCAACTACCTGAGCCAGAGACGAAGGCAGGGTACCGCCAACCCCAATCTCCTGCCGGAAATCTACGGGTCGACCAACGATGTCAACGTGAAGCGCGCGATTCTGAACGCCTGGCGCTCGTCCCGCGACAAGGAGCATTTGGCCCAAATGGCCAAGACCGAGAAGACCCAGGACCTTCGTCTCGAGGCCATCCGCGCCTTGTCGGACAGTCCGGGCCAGCCGGAGTTGTGGCCCATCTACCAGGCCGAGACTTCGCCCGACATCAAGCAGGAGATCCTGAAGTGCATGTACCAGGATGGCAACTCGGAAAAGCTGGCCGACGTGGTCCGCAACGAAAAGGATCCCAAAACGCGTAAGGTCGCCATCGAAGTGCTGGCCACCCAGCGGGCTGCGGGAGCGGGGGATCTGCTCGTTTCGGTCTACGGCTCCGAGCAGGACGCGCAAGTCAAACAGGTCATCATCGACCACTTGTCCAACGCGCGCAGCGCCAAGTACCTGGTGGAGTTGGCGCGCGCCGAAAAAGACAGCAAGATGAAGCTCAGGATTGTCGACCGGCTCTCCAACATGCATTCCAAGGAAGCCTCCGACTACCTGATGGAGCTGCTCGCGAAATGAAACCGGCAATCTGTCTCTTGGCCGCGGTCCTGCCGCTTGCGGCGCAGCCCAAGCTGCTGATCAACGCGCAGGTGGATACGCGCTCCGCATCCGCCGGCCTGGAGGGCCAGTTCCGGGCCCTCCTCACCGCCCAGCCGCAGCCCGCCTGGATCGGCTACAGCGTGCCTTCGGTCCGCAACCACAACCTGGGATGCGACTACGTTCGCGACGGCTTCAACCAGCCGGGCGTCGTGCACCTGGAGCCTCCGGACCACGCGGTGATCCTGTTCCGCGTCGAAGCGAGCGCCGTCGACCGCATCCGCACCGTCTCGCCGGATTGCGAGATCGACGCCGGCAACGTTCCCTTCCACTGGCTGGCGGATGTGCAGCCGTCGCAGAGCATCGCGCTGCTCATCTCCCTGATGCCGCAGCGCGAGCGGCTGGGCGAGAGCCCCCTGGGCGCCGTCGCGATGCACTCGGACCCTTCGGCCGACCAGGCGCTCGAGCGCTTCCTGGGAACCGAACAGCCGCAATCGGTGCGCCTGCGCGTGGTCTCGTGGATGGGCTCGGCGCGCGGCCGCCACGGCTTCGACGTGCTGAAGAAGCTGATCTCGAGCGACCCGGACGAGAAAGTGCGGGAGCGCGACATCACCTCCCTTTCCAGCAGCCGCGAGCCGGAGGCCTTCGACCTGATGATCTCCATCGCCCGCGGCGATCCCAATCCGCGTATGCGCGAGCAGGCCATTGGGGCGCTCAGCCGGAAAGGCGGGCCGCAGGCGGTGAGTACGCTCTCCAAGGTGATCGAGAGCGATACCGACAACCAGGTGAAGCGCCGCGCCGTCACGGCGCTCAACCAGATGCCGGACGGCGAGGGCATCCCTCTGCTGATCCAGGTGGTGAAGAGCTCCCAGAATGCCGAGGTGCGCAAGCAGGCGATGTCGACGCTCGGCCAGTCGCGCGACCCCCGCGCGGTGATGTTCTTCGAGGAAGTGCTGAAAAAGTAGCGCTGGCTGGTCCGGCCATGCTGTTAACATTTATAGGATGGCAGACGGACTCTTTTCTCTAGATGGCGACGTAGCGGTGGTGATTGGAGGCGGCGGCGTGCTCGCCGGAGCCATGGCCACCGGCCTCGCGCAGGCCGGCGCCCGCATCGCCATCGTGGGAAGAACCCTGGAGCACGCCGCTGCCCGCGCGCAAGCCATCGCGGCCGAAGGCGGGCAGGCCATGGGGATTCAATGCGACGCCACCAGCAAGACCGATCTCCAGAGAACGCTCGACGCCGTGCTCCAACGCTTCGGTAAGGTAGATGTGCTCATCAACGCAGCGGGGGTGAACTCGGCCACGCCGTTTTTCGAGATCGGCGAGGAGGAGTGGCACCGGATTCTGGATATCGACCTGAAGAGCGTCTTTCTGGCCTGCCAGGTGTTCGGCAAAGCCATGGTGGATGCGGGCCGCGGCGGCTCTATCATCAATATCACCTCGGCCTCTTCCGGTCCGCCGCTTTCGCGAGTCTTTACCTACGGCGTGGCCAAGGCCGGGGTCAACCAGATCACCTTCTTTTTGGCTCGCGAGCTGGCGCCGCACAACATCCGCGTGAATGCCATTCTGCCGGGTTTCTTCCCGGCGGAACAGAACCGCAAGGTGCTCACCGCGGAGCGCGTGGCCAGCATCATCGGGCACACACCGATGAAGCGCTTCGGCGAAGCCGAGGAGTTAGTAGGCGCCACCGTGTACCTGGCGTCGCGCCGCGCGTCCTCCTTTGTCACGGGCACGATCGTGCGCGTCGACGGCGGCTTCCTGTCGATGACGATCTAAAGGTCGGTGGGACAGACGATCGGTTTTTGTCGTCTGTTTCCATCCGATAGCGGACCAATGCCGATGGAAACCGTGGCGCAGGCACTCGTGCCTGCCGTGTCGAGACTCGTCTCGACACCTCTTCCCGGTTGTGAAACACTGTCGGAGACAGGCGTCGGCATGAGTGCCGACGCGGCAGGCACAAGTGCCTGCGCCACGTTCACTGTACCTGAACACTGTGAGAAATGGCGGTTAATACAACCCCGGATATCCCTCGCGCATCTCTTGAGCCTGCGCGCGCGCGTCGGCGATCTGGACGAGAGGGCCCTGGCCGATCCCCGGGCAATACCGCGCCGTCTTCTTCCATTCGCGCCGGCTCTCGACGAGTTCCGGCCAGAAAGGGAAAATGCGGCACTGCGTCGGTTTGGCCGCATGAATCGAGCATCCTCCGTCCATCAGAAAGTGGCAGCTCGCGTTGCGCGGCACGCGCAGGCGCATGCGGTTGCGCGTCCGGTAGACGAACTTCCGTTCGAAAGCCGCGGCGGACATCCCCAGGAACGCGGCCATCCTGGCCAGGTCGGCCTCGGTTAGATAGACGAACCCCTTTTGCCGGCAGCATTCCGTGCAGCCCGGCTGGCATTCAAAGCGCAACCCCTCGGCCATGTCTCATTATGCTCCCGGCGGCGCCGGCTCGGGCGAGGTCGCGAACCCGCAGCGCCCGCAAGCGATCATGTGTTACCAGGTAAAGAATGCGCTTCCTCCCCTATCTCCTCATTTTCACTTGCCCGGCCTGGGCGCAAAAGGAGGCCATCTTCATGATCCCCGACGCCGAGGGCGTGGGCGGGGTCTGCCGGCAGGACCAGACCGACCCCAAAGATCCGGAGATGCGCCAGTTGTTGACCGGCGAAATCAACGCCGCCGTGGAGGGCTTCCTGGCCGGCGGCGCGGACGAGGTCATCGTCTGGGACGGCCACGACGGCAGCCAGACGCTCTCCACGCTCACCATTCACCCCAAGGCGAAGTTGCTCATGGGCGCGCTCGGCCCGTCCATGCTCATGGAGCGGCGTTTCTCCGCTGTCGCTTACGTGGGCCAGCACAGCAGGGCCGATGTGCGCGGCGGAATCATGGCGCACAGCTACAGTTCGCTCGGCATTCAGAACATGCTGCTCAATGGCAAGCCGGTCGGGGAGATCGACGTGATTGCCGCGATGGCCGGGCACTTTGGCACGCCGGCCATCATGCTTTCGGGCGACCAGGCCGCGGCCGACGAGCTTCACGCCATCGTTCCGGAAGCCGAGGTAGCCGTCGTGAAGGAAGGCATCGGCCGTTACACATGTATCAGCCTGTCGGCCGCGTCCGCGCGGGATGCCATCCGCGAGGCGGCCCGCCGCAGCATGGCCAAGATCGGTTTGATCAAACCCTACACCGTTCCCGGGCCCGTCACCTTGCAGGTGGAGTACACCACGCGCAACTCGCTCCCGGTGGGGGCGGAATTGCGCACCGGCGCGGAAGTCCTGGACGACCGCACGATTCGATTCCGCGGGAAGGACATCCTGGAGGCCTGGCGGCTTTACCGGGCCCAGTGAGGGTGCGGAGTTGTTGGCCCAATCCCTTTACGTTAAAGGACGTTAATCTCGGTCTCCGCAGACTATTTACATCCGTACGGTTTTGGTGGTATCCTAACCCACATTCAACTGTTAACGAGGTTAAGTCAAACGGGGCCAAAATGGTCGTATTTTCCCCCAACGTGCCTAGCCGCACCCCTTGATGGTCCCGACGGCGTCGAAGCTTTCAACAGGGAGATGTTATGAATCGTTTACGTTCGTTCCTTTTCGCAGCACTGGCTCTAACGGCGGTGTTGCTAATCACACCGCTCGCTTTTAGTCAGACGATCACCACCGCAGACCTGGTGGGAGTGGTCACCGATACGTCCGGCGCGATGGTTCCCGGCGCGACGGTCAACATCAAGTCCAAGGAATCGGGCGAAACCCGCACCATGTTGTCGAATACCCAGGGCCAGTTTCGCTTTCCGCTGCTGAAGCCGGGCGAATACGACGTCACTGCAGAATCCAAGGGCCTCAAGTCGAACATCGAAAAGGTCACCCTGCTGGTCGGCCAGGAGCAGGCGCTGAACATCACCATGAATCCGCAGGCGACCAGCACGGTGGTCGAGGTGACTGCGGAAGCGGCCCTCCTGCAGGCCGAGAACGCCAACCTCGAGACCAACTTCAACAAGACTCAGGGCGACAATCTCCCCATGCCGGGCGGCGATCTCACCACGCTGGCCATGACGGCTCCGGGCATTCGTGTGAATGTCACCGGCGGCTCCGGCAACATGAACGCCAACGGCATTCCGGGGTCGAGCGTCCTCTACACTCTCGACGGCATGGACCAGATGGACCCCGCCAACAATCTCAACAACTCGGGAGCCAGCAACAACCTGCTGGGCGCCAACGCGGTCGGTGAAGTGGCGGTTGTGTTGAACGCCTATAGCCCGCAGTACGGGCGCATGGCTGGAGGTCAGGTCAACATGGTCGGAGTGTCCGGCGCCAACCAGTTTCACGGAAATCTTTTCTACAACTTCAACTGGGAAAAGCTCAACGCGAACTCCTTCTTTAGCAACTCGTCCGGAACCCCAAGAGGCAGGGCGGATGCCCACAATTTCGGAGGCCGGATCGGCGGACCGGTCTGGAAGAACAAGATATTTTTCTTCTTCGACGACGAAAACCTGCGCTACGTTCTTCCGGGGTCCGGCGTGATTTCCCTTCCCTCGCCCCAGCTTCAGGCATACACCCTGGCGAATGTTGGCGCCGCCGAGCTTCCCCTGTATCAGGACTATTTCAACCTGATCAAAGGCTCGCCCGGAATCAACCGCGCCATCCCGGTGACCAACGGCAACGGCCAGGAGCAGGACGGTAATAACCACCTGGGATGCGGCATCAACAGCTTCTACAAGACACCCACCGGAACGGGCGGGATATTTGGCGTGGACACCCCCTGCGCGGAGGCCTTCGGCACCAACACTACCGAACTCAACACCGAACAGCTCATTACGGTTCGGGGTGACGCCAACATCACGAACAGTCAAAGACTTTCGCTCCGCTACTTCCACGATGCGGGCATTCAGGCCACCGGCGCCAGCCCGATCAATCCGCTGTATAATTCCGTCAGCAATCAGCCGTCCTACCAGGCAAGCCTTACGTATACCTGGGTCGTCAGTCCGACGGTCGTCAACACGCTTAACGCGTCGGTCCTGTGGTACACCGCTCTGTTCGGCGTCGCGGATTTCGCCAAGACACAGGCGCTCATGCCGGACTCGATCGCCATCGGCGACGGCGGCGCCAACGGCGGGGGCTTTTCCACGGTGGGCAACGGAGCGTTTCCCAACGGCAGAAACGTGGGCCATTTCCAGCTCAACGACGATTTTTCCTGGACCAAGGGCAGGCACACCTTGAAGGCCGGCGTGAACGCCCGCTACGACCAGTACACGTATACCAGCATCGCCTCCGGAGCGTTCCTGGGTTCCTACAGCCTGGGCGATTTGTCGGACTTCGCCAATGCCAAGCTCAGTGCCACTGGAAACGCCCTCAGCAGCTTCAGCCAGTCTTTCCCGCTTTACGGCGCTCTCCATTTCCGGTTTCCCTCGGCCGACTTCTACGTCGCCGACGAATGGGCCGTCACCCCGAATCTGAAGCTGACCTACGGGTTGCGCGTCGAGGAGGACTTCAACCCCAGGTGCATCGAAAAATGCTTCGTGCTCACCAACGTGCCGTTCGATTCTACCAGCTATCAGGGCGGCGTCACCATTCCCTATAACAGCACCCTCACCAAGGCCTCGAATCTCTTCTATAATCCGGAAGCTCCCATCGTGCAGCCCCGCATCGGGTTTGCCTACAAGCCGCCGTTCGGCAGCGGCAAAACCGTGATCCGCGGAGGCATCGGACTGTTTTCCACCAATTACACCGACGGTCTGGGCGGCACGCTGGCCAACCAGGTGCCGAACAAGTTCGCGCCGTCCGGGTTGACCTTCGGAACGGTCGGATTTATCACCGATCCTACCAGCTCGGCCTACACCGCGCAGGTTTCCGCCAACGCATTCCAGAGCGGGTTTAACTCCGGCTTTACCCTGGCGCAGATCCAGAACGCGGTGAAGCCCGCCTCGTTCAGCACGCCCAGCATCGCCTCTTTCCCTTCCACTTTTCTGGCCCCCCATACGCTCGAATGGAGCTTCGAGATCCAGCAGCAGCTCACGGCTCACAACATGTTCACAGCCTCCTATGTGGCCAACCACGGCTACGATCTGCAGGAGAGTGTCAACGCCAATATGTACGCCAGCTCCACCAGCACCAAGAATTACGGGGTCTTTTATGGTGGACTGCCCTCGGCGCCAGCCGACGCTCGTTTCGTGACGGTGACGCAGTACTACAACAACGGCATCAGCAACAGCAACTCCCTCACGCTGCTATTCCGGCACCAGTTCAGCTACGGCTTAACGGGCCAATTCCACTACACCTGGAGCCAACCTCTGGGCCCCCGCGGCTACGAAAATCCGTTCAACCTCAGCAACAGCTACGGCAGTCTGGGCTTCGACAGCCGGCATCAGGTAGCCGCCGATTTGCTGTGGAACCAGCCCTTCAAGTCATCGAATAAGGCTGTGAACGGGTTGATCTCAGGTTGGACCCTGGGCATGAAGATGTACATCTACAGCGGCGCTCCCTTCAGCGTGACCGACAGCAAGATCGCAACGGACGTCAACGCTTCGGGAGTCCTCACCCCGCTGGCGGATCTGGTGGTTCCGAGCGCCTTCGGCGCTCACTGCAACTCGAGCAACGCGATCGGCACGCCTTGCCTGGCAAAGGCCGACTTTGCCACTTACCCCGGCTCAGGCATCTCGTCGCCGATCCAGACCGACTGGGGCAACATCGCACCCAACAGTTTCCGGGGTCCCGGGTACTTCAATATCGACGCGACGCTGCAGCGAAGCTTCGCCATCAAGGAAAAGGTCAGGTTCGTCTTCGGCATCCAGACTTACAACGTGCTCAACCATCCGAACTTCGCCAACCCCTCGGGAAGCGTTACCTCGGGCGGCTTCGGAACAATCACCAGCGTTCTTGGCCCCCCTACCAGCATTTACGGCAGTTTCCAGGGCGCTTCGGTTGCGGGACGCGTGGCGGTTCTCACCGGGACGTTTAGTTTCTAATCCTACTCCCAACGCAGGGCGGTCAGCGGATCGACGCGGGCCGCCCGGCGCGCCGGTGCGGCAGTGGCAGCTATCGCGGCGGCCACCAGCAGCACAATCACTCCCCCGTAAGCCAGCGGATCGAGCGCGCTCACGGTGTAGAACTGGTGAGCCAGAATCTTCGAGGCGCCGGCAGCCCCGGCCAGCCCCAGGAGCAAACCGGCAACCAAGCCGCGTGAATTGGACGCCAGCACCAGGCGCACGGCATCGCGCGGTTGCGCACCCAGCGCCATGCGGATGCCAATTTCGCGCGTGCGCTGGCGGACCACGTAGGCAAATACCCCGGACATGCCAATCGAAGCCAACAGCAGCGCGAGAATGCCGATTCCGCCGGCCAGCACGGCGCCAATCTCGGCCGGCTGCCTGGCCTGATCGAAGGCCTCGGCGAGCGGCGCCACCCGGACCTCCACACGGGGCTCGAGTTGCCTGGCTGCGGCACTGACCCTTTCCGCCGCGGGCGGGCCGCCGCGCAGCAGAATTTTCGGAACCGACGCCGCGCGGAAGGGAATATACAGGATGGGCTCGGCCGGCCCAAGGCCTTGGGTGGAGGCGTCCTTCACCAGGCCCACGATTTCGCGCGGAACGGTCCAGACGATGCTCTTGCCCACGGGATTCTCGCCGGGAAAGTAGCGCCGGGCCATGGCTTCGTTGACCATCACCGCCTGCCGGGCCGCGTCGCCGCTGGCGAAATTGCGGCCGGCCAGGACCGGAATTCCCAGCACGTCGAAGTAGGCGGCGTTCACTTCGTGGAAGTCGATCGATCGGCCGTTTTGCTCGTCTTCGCCGGGCAGCCGGAAGTTGGTCTGGCGGCGGCTGTTGGAGAGCGGCTGCCAATCGCATAGGCCGACACCCGCGCCCTCGAGTTGCGCCTGCAACTGCTGGGCGAAGGCCGCGGTTCGCGGGCCGGCGTACTCGCTGGCGGGCAGGTCGAGCGAGACGACGGAGATGCCATTGATGACGAATCCGGGGTCCATGGTTTCGGCCCTCTGGACGGCGCGCACCAGGAGCCCGGCGCTGGAGAGCAGCACCACACTCACTGCCACCTGCACAGAGAGCAGAAAACCGCGCAGGGAGAGCCGCAGGCCGGGAAGGCGCGCTTCCTGCCGAAGCGCGTCCGCTAGGTTGCCGCGCGTGGCGTGGAGCGCCGGGGCCAGTCCAAAGGCGATGCAGGCCGCCACAGCGAGCACGATGGTGTAGAGAAGCACCGAGACGTCCGGCCGCATGTGGGCGGCCGCGGCCGGCTCCAGGCGGCGGGCCAGAATGCCGGGCAA
>Ga0116222_1001851_pt1 | contig 11448 bp, 5 predicted proteins | sample Sb_taG_12_FD_88963 | JGI IMG/M metagenome (GOLD analysis project Ga0116222, IMG submission 88963) | Peat soil microbial communities from Weissenstadt, Germany - Sb_50d_9_AC metaG | ecosystem: Environmental > Terrestrial > Soil > Wetlands > Peat | place: Germany: Weissenstadt | collected 2010-09-21
CGCTGGCGAGCGGCCTCGCCTCGAGCACGAACACGCGCGCAAGCTGGGCGAAGCCGGGCGAATTCTGCGCCAGCTTGAGCACCCAGAGCGACGCCCACAGCCATGCCGTCGGCTGCGCCACGCCTCAGGCGAGCGCAATCGGGACCGGAAAAATCGCGACCAGGTCCACGATCCCTGAAGCCGAGAGCAGATAATTTCTGGCTTTGCCGGCTTGGAGTGCAGCCTGGGCGCGGACGTAGCCCTCGACCGCGAAATATGCCAAACAGCACCACAGACACGCGCTCAGCCAGAAATCAGCCGACTTCTGCAAATCCGATACCGTGAACGCCGTCATGGCGGCGAGCCCGATCGCCAGCACGAACATGCGGCCGAGCGACGATGCCCCGAAACGGCGAAGCGGCGCGGTATAATGCGCGAGATTCGTAAGCACGATCTGCAGCTTCACGCCGGTCCCTTCGGTGGCCTCAAGGCGGTGTGGTTCTGGACCCACACTTGCCAATAAATTACGCCGTGGCCATTCCAACGGCCAGTCGAATTTGTCGCATGGCCGGGGCATAGGGCCCCTGCCAGTGAGGCGGTGGGTTCTGGATTAATGGCGGGTTGCCGGCGATCGAGAATGTCCCGCTGCGGCATCGGCTTTGCGGCGCAGGCGGATGGCGGAGGGCGACTATGCATTGGACGGACCTTTTCAACAGCGTCGGCTCGCTCTTCATCGTGGCGACGGCCTCGACCAAGACCATGGTTCCGCTGCGCATCCTTGCCATCGTCGCGAATTGTTTTCTGATCGTCTTTTACGCCGTGACCCACGCCTGGGTGCCGTTGGTGCTGCAAACCGCGGCGCTGCCGCTCAATGCCTGGCGGCTCTATCAGATGATCGTCCTGATCCGCAACGTGCGCGGTGCCATTCGCGGCAATTCATCGATGGATTGGCTGAAACCCTTCATGACCGGGCGCCATTTCAGAAAGGGCGACATCCTGTTCGCCAAAGGCGAGCCGGCGAACGAGATGTTCTGCACGGTCACGGGGCGCTACCGTCTGCTCGAGCTCGGCATCGAGCTGAAACCCGGCCAGCTCGTCGGCGAGTTGGCGATGCTGGCGCCCGACAACCGGCGCACCGCGACGCTCGAATGCATCGAGGAGGGCGAAGCGCTGTCGATCACCTACGAGCAGGTCGAGCAGCTCTACTACCAGAACCCGACCTTCGGCTTCTATTTCCTGCGGCTGGCGACGGCGCGGCTGTTCGAAAATATCAGCCGGACGGAATCCGAGCTGGCGCGGTTGCATGCCGCCCAGGCGTGAGCGGGGTCCGCGCCGGCGCGGGCGAACGGGTACCGGGCCGCCGGCAAATCCCGGCCGACGCCAGAAAGTCCTTGATGAGTCGGGCGAATTTGCGCTAACGCGCACTGGGCCCGCTTAATTTCGCATCCCGATGCCGTTAGACTGACCGACCGGCTTAAAGACGCTACGCTCTCCGCATCCTCGTTCCGGGAACGCCATGGCAGGAAAACAGATTTCACGCCTCGAGCTGGCGGGCTTTTTGCTCAGCCCGTCGCTGTTCGTGATGATCGTCCTGATGGTGGTCGAGGCAATGTTGGCCGCGGCGACGACGTGGTTCGTCATCAATGCCGGGCAAAAGGTCGTCGTCGGCCATTTCCTGGTCAGCGATCTGATCTGGATTCTCACCGCGCAATCGGCCTCCTACGTGGTCGGCGTCATCAGCTGGGTGTTTGCCGAGCAGGCCGGCTACCGCGGCTTCGGCAAATTCATGCTGCGCTTCGCGCGCGAAAACCGCGGCAAGGTCAAGCTGTTCGGCGACAAGCCGGCGCGCGAGCAGGTCGAGCCGTTCCTCACCGGCGAGACCTTCCAGTGCTTCTTCAACGTCATGTACGAGCTCGAATTCGCGCTGAAGCTGTTTCTCGGACTGGTGTTCAATTCCATTGTGCTGGGCGCGGAAATCGACATCAGCCTGCCGTTCGCCTATGTCGGCGCCTTCGGCGTGCTGTTGTTGATGCAATGGGTGCTGCAGAAGCCGATCACGCACACCTATCTGGAAAACCAGCGCATGAACAACCGCATCACCGCGCAGGGCTATACCGCGTGGGACAACGTGTTCAGCGGCAACAGCTACAATCTTCGCCTGTGGCTCTCGGGCTTCAAGAGCCGGCTGCGCGAAGGGCTGACGGCGCAGGTCCGCGCCATCGTGGCGCGCGAAGGCATGAGCGCGATGAGCGGCATCGTCAGCCTCGCCATCGTGTTCGCAACCGTCACCGTGGTCGCCGTGCAAAATGTCGGCAATACCGCGCTGCTGGTCGGGCTCGCCACGACGTTGCCGCGGCAGATCGAGATGACCTACGAGCTGCATCTGCTCGCCTCGGGGTGGAACGATTTCATCGCCATCTGGACGCGGTTCGGCGGCGTCGCCGCCAATATGCTGCCCGAACCGGATCCGGATTTCGACAAGCGCATCAAGTTCGACCGACTGGTATTGCGAGAAGGCGACGGCGCCAATGTGGTGTCGTCGGTCGCCGACGCGTTGCAGATCGCGCTGGCGCATCCGACCGGCAGGGTCAACGTGCGCGGCGGCAACGGCTCGGGAAAATCATCGCTGCTGGCCAGCCTGAAGACCGAGATGAAAAAGCGCGCCTATTACTGGCCGACGACAGACCGGCTGGCGTTCAAGTTCACCGGTGGCGTGGTCCCGGTCGACGTGGAAAGTGATGAAGAGGACGAGGGCGACGTGGTCGTCGTTGCCGATTCAATGCACAAAAAGCTCGGTTATTCGTCCGGAGAGCTGCAGCTCAAATCGCTAGAAGAGATCGTCAACGAGACCCGTGCGCAGGTCTATCTGCTCGACGAATGGGACGCCAATCTCGACGCCGCGAACAAGGCCAAGGCCGACGCGCTGGTCGACGAGCTCGCCGCGCGCGCCCGCGTCGTCGAAATCTCGCACCGCGATCGCCCCGCGTAGCGCTACGCGCCGAGCGCCCCGCGCACCCGATCGGGCGAGAATGGCAATTCGTGCAACCGCACGCCGGTGAGCGTGGCGATGGCATTGCCGACCGCGCAGGCAACCAGCGGCACGCCTTCCTCGCCGCCGCCTGTCGGGTGGTTGTCGGTCGAGACCACTTTGATCTCGATATTCGGCACGTCGGACATGCGCGCGACTTCGTAGTCGCTGTAGTTCGACTGCAGCACGCGGCCATCCTTGATGGTGATTTTTTCCCGCAATACCGAGCCGAGCGCGTAGACGATGCTGCCCTCGGTCTGCGCGGCCAGATTGCGCGGCTGCACGGCGATGCCGGCATCGAGCGCGGCCCAGAAGTTGAGCACCTTGATCTTGCCGGTCTTGCGGTCGAGCGAGACCTCGGCGACGCCAGCGGCGAGCGTGTCGTCCTTCACCATGGTGCCGACGCCGAGCGCGGTGCCGTCACGCTTGCGCGTCCAGTCCGACATGGCGGCGACGGTGCGAAGGAGATGCTGCATGCGCGGCACGCCTTCCGAAAGTTCGAGGCGGAACGCCACCGGATCCTTGCCGAGATCCTTGGCGATGTCGTCGACGAAGCTCTCGATGGCGAAGGCGTTGTGGCCGTTGCCGACGCCGCGCCACGGCGACAGCCGCGCGCCGCGGTTTTCGATGACGTGCTCGGCGAGCTTGTTGGGGATCGGATATTGCGGGATCGGCGAACCTTTCATCACGATGCGGTCCTGCCGCGGTTTTGGATCGCCGGAGACGTAGGCCACGACGGATTCGGCAACGACCCGGTGATGCCAGGCGACGAGCTTGCCGACCTCGTCGAAGCCGGCCTCGATGTGATGCGCGGTCGCCGGGCGGAATTTGCCGAAGGTGATGTCGTCTTCCCGCGTCCAGATCAGCTTGACCGGCAGGCCGATCGCCATCGACAGGCGGACCGCGTCATACACCGCCTCGTGGTTGCCGCGCCGGCCAAAACCGCCGCCGAGGAATTGCTGATGCAGCGTAATTTTCGAGCGCTCGGTCTGCAGGATGCGGGCGACGCCGTTGAGCAGGCTGGTCGCCGCCTGGGTGCCGACCCACAGTTCGGCCGATTTGCCGTCGGCGGCCACCGCGGCGGTGGCGTTCATCGGCTCCATCTGCGCGTGGTAGACGTAGCGGGTGCGATATTCGCCGCGGAACACGCGTTTGGCGCCCGCCAGCGCCGCCTTAGCGTCGCCCTTGTTCTCGTAAGCCACGCCCTCCCGCGTCTTGTCACGGCCTATTGCCGCAAAATCTTCGAGCGCCTGCTCGCTGTCGAGATGCGCACCCGGCGCGTCGCCCCAGGTCACCTTGAGCAGATTCTTGGCGGCTTGGGTGTCTTCCACCGTGGTGCCGATGACGCCGACGCCTTCGGGCAGTTTCACGACGTCGGTGACGCCCGGCACTTTGCGGGCGCGGCTGTCGTCGACATTAAGCGGCGCGCCGCCGGCATAGGGCGATTGCAGCACCGCGGCATAGACCATGCCCGGCACCTGCACATCCATGCCGTATGTGGCTGCGCCTTTGACCTTCAGCGGCACGTCGACGCGGGCGATATCCTTGCCGATGAGCCGGAAGCTTGCCGTCGGCTTGAGATCGCTTTCGGCGATCTTCGGCAATTCGGCGGGTGCGCTCGCAAACGCGGAGATCTCGCCGTAGCCGATGCGCCGCCCCGACGCCTTGTGCACGACGACACTCGGTTCGGTTGCAAGCTCGCCGACCGGCACCGCCCATTTCGCCGCGACCGCATCGAGCAGGACGCGGCGCGCCTGCGCGCCGGCAATGCGCAGCGACGTGAAGTAGCCGGTCACCGACGCACTCGCCGACGTCTGGAACGTGTAATTGTATCCCGGATTTCCGAATTTTTTGTCGTCCCACTCGGTTGGGAAAACAGGCCTGACCTTGCTCCAGTCGGCATCGAGCTCTTCGGCGATGATGACCGGCAGGCTGGTGAACGAGCCTTGGCCCATCTCGGCTGCCGGCGCGACCATGGTGATGATGCCGTCGGGCGCGATCATCAGCCAGACATTCGGCGCGTAGGCCGCCGGCGCGTCGGCGAAGGCATTGTCGATGAAGGAGAGCGCGTCGGGCGCGATCGTCAGCGCCAAGCTCAGCCCGGCCGTGGTTTTGAGGAAACTGCGGCGGTTCACGATTTTGCTGTGCTGATTCATGGCTCAGCCCTCTCGCGCCGCGCGCTCGATGGCGCTGATGATTTTCAGATATGTGCCGCAGCGGCAGATGTTACCGTCCATATGTTCGACGATGTCGTCGCGCGACGGGGTCTTGTTGGCCGCGAGCAGCGTTGCCGCCTGCATGATCTGGCCCGATTGGCAGTAGCCGCATTGCGGCACCTGCTCGACGACCCAAGCCCTTTGCAGCGGATGACTGCCGTCGGCCGATAGTCCTTCGATGGTGGTCACCGACTTGCCCGCCACCAGCGACAGCGGCATCGAACAGGAGCGCACCGCCTCGCCGTCGATATGCACTGTGCAGGCGCCGCAGGCGGCGATGCCGCAGCCGAATTTGGTCCCGGTGAGCTTGAGGTGCTCGCGCAATATCCAGAGCAGCGGCGTATCGGGCGCGGCATCGACCTCGTGCCGTTGTCCGTTGACAGTCAAGGCAACCATAGGACTTCTCCCTGGGCTTGATGTTCGTGCGCTCGCGGCGCGCGAACCGCCTTTATTGCTTTTCTCATCGCTCGCAGGCGAAGCGGCATTATCGCGCAAATCGGTTGCCTCCGACAGCCGGTTTCCGGCTTGCCGACAGGGGCCTCCCGAGCGCCGTCACGACCGGCCGTTGTGACAGCGGTCACTGCCACAGCGGCAGGACGCGCGATAAATTGGCAAAAGGTCGATCCCGCCGGCGCCGGTATCGGCGTGGCGGCACGACGCCCAGTTGCGTATGATTGGCGTGGGTTCAAGCCGTGGTGGACTGATGAAACGGCCCGGTAAGGCTGGCGGCAAGGCAGCGGATGCGCGGCGGCCAAAGGCGGCCGGCCGCAAGCGTCCGGCCGTCGCCAAACCCAAGTCTCAGCCCCGCTTTGTTGCCGGCCCCCAAGCCCAACTCGACCGTCTAAAGGACGAGCTCAGCGAGGCGCGCGAGCAACAGAGCGCTTTGGCGGAGGTGCTGCGCGTTATCAGTTCGTCGCCCGGCGATCTCGAGCCGGTGTTCGCGACCATGCTGGCGAATGCGGTGCGGATTTGCGACGCCACGTTCGGCAATATCTACCGCTGGCACGACGGCGCGCTGCACCTGGTTGCCGGGCATAACACGCCGCCTGCCTTCGCCGAGGCACGCCGGCGTTCGCCGATTCGCCCGGGTCGCACTCCGCTTATCGATCGCATGGTGACGGATAAGACTGCGATTCACATGACCGATGCTACTGCAACTCCCGGCTACCTCGACGGCAGCGACGAGGGGGCTATTTCGGCTTTCAAACTTGCCGGCGCGCGGACGGTTCTTGCAGTTCCCATGCTGAAGGAGAACGAGCTGATCGGCTCGTTTACCTTGTACCGCAGAGAGGTTCGCCCGTTTACCGAGAAGCAGATCGAGCTTGTCCATAACTTCGCCGCCCAGGCGGTCATCGCCATCGAGAACACGCGGCTGCTCAACGAATTGCGTCAGCGCACGACCGACCTCACTGAATCGCTGGAGCAGCAGACGGCGACATCGGAGGTGCTCCAAGTCATCAGCAGCTCTCCGGAGGATCTGGGGCCGGTTTTTGCCACCATGCTGGAGAATGCCGCGCGAGTCTGCGATGCCAAGTCTGGAAATATTTTCCGCTGGGACGGCGAAGCATTTCACTATGTTGCGGCACACAATACGCCGCCCGCCTTCGCCGAAGCACGCCGGCATTCGGAACGTCGTCCCGACCCGATTACACCTCTCGATCGCGTGGCAGCGAGCAAGACGGTGGTTCACATCGTCGATCTTGCGGCAGACGAGAGCTACATTGAACGGAGTCCGCCGGTTGTCGAAGCCGTAGAACTTGGCGGCGTACGCTCGGCTCTGGTCGTTCCAATGCTCAAGGAAAAGGAACTGATCGGCGCATTCACCATGAGCCGTCAAGTGGTTCGTCCCTTCACCGACAAGCAGATCGCGCTGGTGCAGAATTTTGCCGCCCAGGCCGTCATCGCCATCGAGAACACGCGGCTGCTCAACGAATTGCGCCAGCGTACCGATGATCTCTCCGAATCGCTGGAACAGCAGACCGCGACGGCCGACGTGCTCAAGGTCATCAGCCGCTCGACGTTCGATTTGCAGGTCGTGCTCGAAACGCTGATCGAGTCGGCGGCCAGGCTCTGCCGTGCCGACAAGGCGTCGTTCCGGCTGGCGCGGGGCGAATTGTTCCATCATGTCGCGAGCTTCGGTTACACGGCGGAACAGCACCGATACATGATCGAGCATCCGGTTCCGGCCAAGCCAGATCGGGGGTCGACCATCGGCCGCGTCCTGGTTGAGGGCAAAGCCATCCAAATCGAAGACACCAAAGGCGATTCCGAGTTCAGGATGACCAACGTTCCTGGATTCGAAAACGTCCACACCACGCTCGGCGTGCCGCTGCTGCGCGAAGGCAGGCCGATCGGCGTCTTGGTGCTGATGCGCAGCCGGGTGGAGCGTTTCACCGAAAAGCAGATCGAACTGGTCACCACATTCGCCGACCAGGCGGTCATCGCGCTCGAGAACGTGCGGCTGTTCGAGGCGGAGCAACAGCGCTCGCGCGAACTCACCGAATCGCTCGAACAGCAGACCGCGACGGCGGACGTGCTGCGCGTCATCAGTTCGTCGCCCGGTGAGCTGGAACCGGTGTTCCAGGCGATGCTGGAGAATGCCACCCGCATCTGCGAAGCAGAATTCGGCAATCTGCTGCTCTACGACGGCGCCACATTCCATGTTTCGGCGATGCACGGCGACGTGCCGGAATGGATCGAGCTACGGCGGCGCGATCCGGTGCTGCATTTCGGGCCGCACAATCCGCTGCAGAGCATCGTTACAACACATCAGGCGCAACATATCGTCGATACTCGTGTCGACGAGGCTTACCTCGAAGGTGACGCCTCGTTTACGGTGCTCGTCGATCTGACCGGGGCCCGCACGCTGCTCATGGTCCCCATGCTCAAGGAAAACGAGCTCATCGGCATCATCGGCATCTATCGCCAGCAGGTTCGGCCGTTCACCGACAAGCAGATCGCGCTGGTGCAGAACTTTGCCGCCCAGGCGGTCATCGCCATCGAGAACACGCGGCTGCTCAAGGAATTGCGGCAGCGCACGGACGATCTTTCCGAATCGCTGGAGCAGCAGACGGCAACGTCGGAAGTGTTGCGTGTCATCAGCTCGTCGCCTGGTGAATTGGCGCCCGTATTTGAAGCTCTGCTGGCGAATGCCGTGCGCATCTGTGACGCGAAGTTTGGCCTGCTGTTTCTGCCGGAGGGAAATGACGCGCACCGGATCGTCGCGTTGCACGGGGCGCCCCCCGCGTTCGCCGAATCGCGGCGGCACGAACCTGTCATAAAGCTAAATCCCGCCACCACGCTTGGACGCGTGGCGGCGACGAAGCAGGTCGTTCAGGTCGACGACGTCCGGGCTGACCCTGCTTATACGAGCGACCCCACCCGATCTCCGCTCCTCGAGCTCGCCGGCGCGCGCACCATGCTTAATGTGCCGATGCTGAAGGAGGACGAGCTGGTCGGGCAGATCGCAATCTACCGCCAGGAGGTTCGGCCGTTCACCGACAAGCAGATCGAGTTGGTGCAGAATTTTGCCGCCCAGGCTGTGATCGCCATCGAGAACACGCGGCTGCTCAACGAGCTGCGCCAATCGCTGGAGCAGCAGACGGCGACGGCGGATGTGTTGCGCGTCATCAGTTCGTCGCCCGGCGAGCTGGAGCCGGTGTTTCAAGCCATGTTGGAAAATGCCACGCGCATCTGCGAGGCCAAGATCGGGATTCTCTTCAAATATGAGGATGGCGCCTATAGCGCCGTCTCGCTGCTCGGCGTGGCGCCGGCCTATGCGGAATACCTCAATCGCGGACCGATACGGCCCGGTCCCGAGACTGGAATGGGCCGCGTCGCCAACACGCGGCAGACAGTCCAAATTGCCGATACGCAGGCCGAGCAAGCTTATGCCGACCGCGAACCTTTCCGCGTCGCGACGGCCGAGCTTGGCGGAGCGCGAAGCCTGCTCAACGTACCGATGCTCAAGGAAGGCAAATTGATCGGCGCGATCGGCATCTACCGCCAGGAGGTGAGGCCGTTCAGCGACAAGCAGGTTGAATTGGTCACGAACTTCGCCAATCAAGCCGTGATCGCCATCGAGAACACCCGGCTGCTCAATGAATTGCGCCAATCGCTGGAGCAGCAGACGGCGACGGCGGATGTGCTCAAGGTTATCAGCTCGTCGCCTGGCGACCTTGAGCCCGTTTTTCATGCAATGCTGGAAAATGCGACGCGCATTTGCACGGCTGAATTTGGAACGCTGTACCGTTACGACGGAGAGATGTTTCACATCGCAGCGGAGATCGGAACGCCCGCGGAATATTCAGAGGTGCGAAGACAGCGCGGCCCGTTTGCTCCGAGACCGGGCGGCCTGCTCGATCAGGTTGCGCGAACGCAGCAGACGACCCATACCGCCGACGACGCCGCTCAGGACAGTATGCATGCGCGGCTTGGTGGGGCGCGTTCTCGGGTTTGCGTTCCGATGCTGAAGGATGATGTTTTGGTGGGCGCCATCAGTATCTACCGGCAGGAAGTACGGCCCTTCGCCGAAAAGCAAATCGAATTGCTGGAGAACTTCGCCGCCCAGGCCGTCATCGCCATCGAGAACACGCGGCTGCTCAACGAATTGCGCCAGCGCACGAGCGACCTCACCGAGTCGCTCGAGCAGCAGACCGCGACTTCGGAAGTGCTTCGCGTGATCAGCGCCTCTCCCGGTGAATTGGAGCCAGTGTTTCAGGCCATGCTGGAAAACGCGACGCGCATCTGCGAAGCGAGCTTCGGCAACCTGCTGCTGCGCGAAGGCGACGCATTTCGAGCCGTCGCGCTGCATAACCCGCCGCCCGCCTATATCGAGGAGCGCCAGCGCAATCCGCTGATGCGGCCCGGCGCGGAGAGCGGTCTTGGTCGCCTCGCCGCGACAAAGCAGGTTGTCCACATTGTTGACCTGCAGGCAAGTCAAGCCTATCGCGACGGCGTCGCCAGCACCGTCCTCCTGGCCGACGCCGCCGGCGCGCGAACTTACCTCGGGGTGCCGATGCTCAATGACGATGTGTTGATCGGCGCCATCATCATCTATCGGCAGGAAGTCCGGCCGTTCACCGACAAGCAGATCGCGCTGGTACAGAATTTCGCCGCCCAGGCGGTGATCGCCATCGAGAACACGCGGCTGCTCAGCGAATTGCGGCAATCGCTGGAGCAGCAGACGGCGACCGCGGATGTGCTCAAGGTTATCAGCCGCTCGACCTTCGACCTGCAGACTGTGCTCGATACTTTGACTGAATCCGCAGTCCGGCTTTGCCACGCGGACAAAGGCGCGATTTTCCTGCGTGACGACGACAAGTATCGTATTGCCGCAATTCACGGATTCCCGTCGCAGGCGAGGCAATACGCATTGGAGCATCCGATAAGCGCGGGTCGGGGCACTCTTGTCGGCCGCGTCGCGCTGACCGGCAAAGTCACGCAAATTCCCGATGTGCTGGCGGATCCCGAATATGAAGGGGCCGGCTTTCAGAAAGCCTTCGGATTCCGAACCAATCTGGGCGTGCCGTTGCTGCGCGACGGGGTGACCATCGGCGTGTTCTCGATGACGTGCGATGAGGTGAAGCCGTTCACCGATAAACAGATCGAATTGGTGACGACATTCGCAGACCAAGCCGTCATCGCTCTCGAAAACGCGCGGCTGGTCAGCGAATTGCGGCAGTCGCTGGAGCAGCAGACGGCCACGGCGGACGTGCTTGGGGTCATCAGCTCGTCGCCCGGCGAGCTTGAGCCAGTGTTCCAGGCAGTGTTGGCGAACGCGACGCGGCTATGCGAGGCCAATTTCGGCGTTCTGCAACTTTGCGAGGATGGCGGCTTCCGCATGGTGGCGATGCACAATCCGCCGCCTGCCTATGCCGAGGCGCGGCGCCGCCAACCGGTCATCCATCCCGGCCCGCTGACGCCGCCGGCGCGGGTGGCTGCAACCAAAAAGTTGCTGCACATCGCTGACCTGACTCGCGAGGAGGCTTACCAAGTCCGCGATCCTTCGACTGTTCGGTTCGTCGAAGTGGCCGGAGTCCGCACGCTGCTTGTGGTACCGATGCTCAAGGAAAACGAGCTGATCGGTGAAATCAGCGTTTACCGTCAGGAAGTGCGGCCATTCGCCGACCGGCAGATCGCGCTGTTGCAAAATTTCGGCGCCCAGGCCGTGATCGCTATCGAAAACACCCGGCTGCTCAACGAATTGCGCCAGCGCACCGACGA
>Ga0116222_1001861_pt1 | contig 11422 bp, 12 predicted proteins | sample Sb_taG_12_FD_88963 | JGI IMG/M metagenome (GOLD analysis project Ga0116222, IMG submission 88963) | Peat soil microbial communities from Weissenstadt, Germany - Sb_50d_9_AC metaG | ecosystem: Environmental > Terrestrial > Soil > Wetlands > Peat | place: Germany: Weissenstadt | collected 2010-09-21
CCAGCGCTGTTCGCTGTGCAGGGCCTGAGAGCGCGTGGGTGTCTTTTCCCATGAACAGGGGGCCGTCGGTCCCATGCGCTCGACGGTAGTCACAGATCGCTTGCGTTATCGCCAGAATGTGCGCTTCAGTGAATGTGCCGTGAAAAGGAGAGCCGCGATGTCCACTTGTTCCGAACGCGACGAGTTGGTTGGGATCGCTCACTTCGGGCTTGCGCTCGAAGTATTCCTTCTCCAAACGAGCCACATCAATGAGTAATTCCCTCGGCGCGGGTTTGCCTGCCAGCGGTGAAATGACCGGTTCACCGGGGATTGTCGTAGGGTGCGCTTCTAGGGTATGGGGCATGGTTCCACCTTCCAGATTTCGTTGGCATATTCGTGAATCGTGCGATCGCTCGAGAACTTTCCCGAGCTCGCAATATTGAGGATAGCTTTCCGCGCCCACTCATTGGGCTTGGCGTACAGCTCGCCTAGCTGATCTTGAGCCTGGCAGTAAGATGTCAGATCCGCCAGGTGCATGTAGTGATCGCCGTTAGTCAGCAAGGTATCGCGCAACGGAGCGAACGCGCCGGGTTCGTTTCGACTGAAATAATCGGAGAAGATCAGGTCAAGGGCAGCACGAGTCTCCGGCTCGTGTTCATAGTGCCAATGCGGGTTGTACCAAGCTTGACTCTTCTGCACCTGCTCGACCGTTAGGCCGAACAGAAACAGGTTCTCTTTCCCCGCTTCCTCAGCCATCTCGATCGTTGCACCGTCAAGAGTGCCGACCGTCAGAGCCCCATTCATCATGAACTTCATGTTGCTTGTTCCACTGGCTTCATAGCCGGCGGTGGAAATCTGGTTGGAGACGTCGCTCGCCGGAATCAGCCGTTCTGCTAACGAAACGTTGTACTCGGGAAGAAAAACTACTTTCATTCTTCCGCGCACGATCGGGTCACTATCAATCGTGCCCGCAAGATTATTGATGAATTTTATGATGAGCTTGGCCAGCCGGTATGCTGGTGCCGCTTTACCGGCGAAGAAGAATGTGCGCGGCACCATCTCCATGTCGGGATTCTCCCGCAGCCGGTTATAAACCACGATGATTCGCAGCGCGTTCAGGAGCTGCCGTTTGTACTCATGGATGCGCTTGATGTGGCAGTCGAAGATCGTATTCGGATCGACGACCTGACCAGAAGTTGTTTTCAGCCAATTCGCGAATGCTACTTTGGCCTCGCGTTTTGACTTGTGGAATGCGTTCTGCAAGTTGGAGTCGTCAGCCAACGGTTTGAGGTTGCGGAGTTGGCCCAGGCCAGTGATCCATTTGTCGCCGATCGCGTCGGTGATAGTGTCTGCCAGTGCGGGATTCGCTTCCAGAAGCCAGCGGCGTGGTGTGACTCCGTTGGTTTTGTTGCTGAATCGCTGCGGAAACATTTCCGCGAGATCCTTGACCGTTGTCGTGCGCAACAGCTTGGAATGGACAGCGGCCACACCATTCGTGCTGTGCGAGCCCACGATAGCGAGATTGGCCATGCGAATCTTGCGAGAGGGTTTCTCTTCAACCAGACTGACACGCTCCACGTGGCCTTCGTCGCCGTTGAAGCGGACACGGGTTTCGTCGAGGAGTCGGCGATTGATCTCGTAAATGATCTCCAACTGCCGGGGAAGCAGTGCTTCGAACCACGCGACTGGCCACTTCTCGAGAGCTTCGGGCAGCAAAGTGTGATTGGTGTAGGCGAGCGTTTTTCTGGTCAGGTCCCAAGCCTGGTCCCATCCTAGGTGCGCATCGTCCAGCAGAATGCGCATGAGTTCGGCTACTGCCATCGAAGGATGCGTGTCATTGAGCTGGATGGCGGCCTTCTCGGGCAACTTTTCCCAATCCGTGTTATACCGCAAGAAGCGGCGCACCAGGTCGGCCAGCGAGCATGCGACGAGAAAATACTCCTGCACAAATCGCAACTCCTGTCCGGCACTGGTGGAGTCGTCAGGGTACAGCACACGCGTAAGCGATTCGGCTTGGAGAGTCGCACCCAGTGCGCCGACGAAGTCGCCGGTGCCGAATTGCTGAAAATCGAAGTAATCGGGCGCAGCCGCGGCCCACAGACGGAGAGTATTGATGGTCTTTCCTCCGTAGCCCACGATCGGACGATCATAGGGTATGCCGAAAAGGCTGGACGGCTGGTTCGGAATAACTTCGACGCGCCCGTCGCGCAGCTTGAAGGTGCAGTTGAGCTTGACTTCCACTTTCTCGTGTTGCCGCGCGATCTCCCAGGGATCGCCGCCGCGGAGCCAGTTGTCGGGGTTTTCCTGCTGCCAGCCGTTCACGAAAGACTGCCGAAACATGCCGTACTCGTAGCGCAGACCATAACCGGTTGCAGGGAGCTGCATAGTAGCCATCGAGTCGAGGAAGCACGCGGCGAGGCGGCCTAGGCCTCCATTCCCCAGCCCGGCATCCGGTTCTTGCTCGATCAATTCAAGCCAATCGATTCCTTTCTCCTGGACTGCTTTCTGAACGAGAGGATCGAGCAGGAGATTGGTCACGTTGTTGGCCAGCGAGCGCCCGATGAGAAATTCCATCGAAAGGTAGTAGATTCGCTTGGCATTCTTTTGTTCGTAGGTTTCCTTGGTTCGTACCCAGCGCTGCGCCAGTATGTCGCGCACCGAACTGGAGAACGCCTCGAAGCGCTCCCTGGCGCTGGCCACCTTTGGGTCGATCGCACGGTCAAACACCAGGTGCCTTTCATAGAACCCATCTTCGGTCCCGACAAACGGAATGGGGCACGACCGGTACTGTTTGAGAACCTCGGAAATATTGGATGCCTTCTCGGTTATCGGAACAATTTTCGCAGAATCCGGACGCACCACACTTTTTGTGCTCATTCAGTCACCTTTCTCATTCGAATCATTTCTGGGAGGTAAGGTTTCAACCATCACAAACCCATGCCTGAAAAAGTTTCGTTGGCTCATGCCGCAACGTGGTGGTCATCGTTCCACAGCCGGATTACGGGCCGGGATAGATTGTGCTCATAACTGAGCGCACTTAGACTCGCTGGGTTAAGTAGAAAATATCGGCCCCCAGATCCCGGACCGAGCGCTAGCCAGCGCGCGGTTAAGACGCGAGTAAAGTGTCCGCTGGTGAACAGCAGTACGTCTCCTGCGATGCTACGGACACACTGGACCACACGGTCCGCGCGCTCGCCAACCTGCGCCGGTGATTCACCTCCCGGACAGCCATCCCGGAACAGGTCCCAGTCTGGGTGTTGTCGGTGGATTTCGGCCGAGGTCAGTCCTTCATATTTGCCGTAGTTCCATTCAACGAGGTCAGGATCGGTTTCGGCGCCGGCTCCAAATCCAGACAGTTCGCAGGTTCGGGCCGCGCGCTGCAATGGGCTGGTAAACACCTTGGCGAATGTCATGCCCTTCAGCCGTTCTCCAAGCCTCACAGCGTTGCGCTCGCCATCTGGGGTCAGAGGCAAATCGGTAAGCCCGGTATGCTGGCCTGAAAAAGTCCACGCCGTGTTGCCATGCCGCGCCACATACACCACTGGAAGTACTTCGCTCATGCTGTCCCCCTCCTTCGCGTTTCTAGTCCGCTTGCGGCCTTTCGCTAGTCGAAAGCGTTAAGGTTAAGTCTGATGGCCGGATCAGAACCCGCGCTATTTCCGCCCCATCCCTTCCGTGGAACAGAATCGAAGTTGTGGCTACTCCTCCGGCTCCCCCCGGGCAAGACATCAGCACTACACTTCTTCGCCGGTCAAACTGCAGGGCGACGTGTGCGACGCACTGATCGCACAACCAGTACCGCTCGAGATATCGCTTGCCGTTCGAGGACGCGCCCTTGCCACAAGGGCATTCTCTGTACTGAATTTCAACTTCAACAAGCTTTCCTTGATGCAGATAGCGGAATAGGACGTAGCAGACAGGGTTTGCACACTTGCGAAGCACCGCAGCTCCTCACAAGAAAGTCGTACATCGGGATGCATTGATTTGTGTCGAATCCTTAGCCAAACTGCTTTTTCGCAAGAGCGCTGATGCCGCCCCTATCTGCTCAGTGCATTCAAGGTTCCAAGCTAACTGCCTGTGTGAAAAATCGAACTATTTCGTTGGGAAGGCGAACTTACGGCCCCGCCAGTCCACAATGTCGTTTATCGATGTACAACGGGTCCGCAAGCTTTGACGAGAGTTTGGCAAGTGACAAATGCGAAACACGACACAACCTGCTGCCCAGCCACTTTTCGTTGGTGCTCAGCCTCCTATACCCGCTCGTGCGGCGACGCGAGCGAGCTTCCAGCATTCCGTCGCAATGGCCCAGTCTTCCTCCGCCCGAATCACCAGGACGCGGACCCGAGTCGCGAACCGTATTAATTTGCGCCAACGATGGCGCGCGCACGGGCCTCCTGGGTGGATGTCGTGGCCTGTTTCTTCAGGGCGCCGGCGTTCACGACATAGTCCTGGTGGTCAATAGTTAAGAGTTTCTTGCCGTAGAGCCGAACCTGCACCAACGTCTGATCTTTTTCCGGAAGCCAGAACCCGTCGACTTTCTGGTATTGCCTTACAAAATCAGCTCGCTCTATCCAGAAAGACAGTTTCTTTGCGGGCTGCCCTTCGATGCGAACCACAGCATAATCATCCACATCGATCCATAGTTTGCCTTCAAACAGATACTTGTCTTTCCGCTTCGGGACTGCCTGTGCGACGAAGCAGTGGTAAGGTCCGACCTGCTGTTCACCCAACAGATCCAGGGAATAGTTCGCAGGTGAGATGGCACTGTCGTGATGTTGTTTGCCGACGGCGGTTTCAATCTCACTGGATATCAGCGGCTTCAGAGCCATCCGGCGAATAACGCCTGATCCTTCTTCCGACCTCACCACAAAGCTTTTCTGGTCCGGTGCACGAAACTCCATCTGGCCGACTTCCTCCGCATGCACCTTTCCCTTTAAATCGACCACTCGATAGGTTCTGAGGACTGTATAGTCGAGCAGTGCCGCCTTTCGAAGCTGGTTATGGACATCTAGCTCATCGAAAAGCTGGCCCTCTGCAACGCCGGGACGCAAAGGTTCGAGCGGCGTTGAAAGTTCGGGTTGACTGTCTGAATTACCCAGCCCTTTCGCCTCGACCGCGAAGATTGTCACCGCAACAAGCGTTGCGAGTAGCAGCGAGAGAGTAAATTTAGTGCTCCGTCTTTCCATGTCTGTTCCCCATCTGCTTGGTTATCGTCTTTAATCCTCAGAGTTGACCACTCTCTACCGGGGGTGAATTCGAGGGCTCCGGCAAAGACGATTGATCGATGGTTTTTGCCACATTGCGGGCGAGATTATGCGTAGCTCGCAAATTGCTTCCCAAAAAGCGGACATTGCCATCGGGATAGTTTTTCGATTCATGTTCTCCAAGTCCTCGAGTGGGCTCTACCAATAATCAAGCATGCAAGCTTCCATACCCGAACTAGGCCTAAAGGAGCGAGAGCCACTCCGGGATGAGCCACATAGCGTCAGTCGCAAATACCGATGCGGCAAACGGCACACCTGCTTCCTGCGCGGCCAATGGCAAGCAATTGGCAAGTGACGGTGAAGAGACCAACGAGGCCAGCAGCAGTGGCGAACTCCGGACGCCGAGTCTCCCCAAATTATCCTGAGGCTTACTTGGGTTGCTTGGTGGCCGATCTTTGGCTCACGATCGGCACTTCTCGTGATTGACCCAGGATGTCGTTGTAAGTAATTGCCTTTTTCCCGACCAGCACCAGCAACTCGCGTCCTGCGGCGTACTTCACCGTATTCATCTCCAACGGCGGCGTATAGAGAACCACGTAAATCGTGTCGCCCACTTTAACGGACACGTCATAGGTAACGACGTCCGGGCCGCTATCCTGATGAGTCTTCACGTCGGTGATCGTGGCCACCTCGTATTTTGACGCCGACTGGCCAAAGGCTGGAAAGGTCCCCAAACAGATACAGGTCATACAAATCAGTTTCAGCATGCATCACCCCTCGACGTTGCTTCTCTTAGTTCTATTGGTTTGGTATTTGCAGGTCTTGCTGCAGCGTGAAATCGAGTAGGGTCTCACTTGGAACCTTCACCTGGTCTCCCTTCGTGATCACCTCAGACCCTGCTCCCACCCCGCCACCTACGGCCGCACCTATCCCAGCACCCTTTCCGCCACCGGCCAGGGCTCCAATAATCGATCCCACGCCCGCTCCGCCGATAGTTCTCTTCGCGGTGCTCGCGCCGCGCGACTTGCCAGTCAACTCATACTCACCTGTAACCAGCGGCACCGTATGCCCGTTCACCACAATCCCGGTCAGCTCCAGCTGGAGCTCCGATCTGCCGGTGAAGGTTCCAGATTTCTTGGACTCGGTCAGTCGACCATAGACATCAGCGTCCTTAGGGACTACTACATTTCCATCGACGATCAGCGGTTCTGCCAGAGAAGCTTCAAAAGGATCCCCGACACGGTTCTTGGTGGAGTCGATCCCATCAATAGTGCGCACCGAGATACGCGTTCCTGCCGCGATAGTGACGTAGGCGGGCATCTTCGTATCCTCGTTGCTCAATAGCGGCTTCTCGGGGCCCGTCAGCACGTCGCTTGTTGTCTCTTGAGAATCAAATTTCAGTGAGGCGATATCCCCAAGCTTGTATTTCTGCACCGACGAGCCAACCTGAAAGCTGATCTCAGTTTCCGTGCCGCCCATGAACTTGCCGTTAATGACCCTCCCGTTCTTCAGTGCTAAGGAATCGGCTGACGCCATGGACGGCGCCAGGCACAGTGCGATCATCAAAACGCGACTTCGATTAATCTTCATTACAGTTCTCCGCTGGCGAGCGCACAACTTGTCTGAGTAAAAGCGGGCGGCCTTGATTTGGCCGCCCATTGTTGTTTGGTCCACCTAGTTGCCCATCTTCTCAGTTTCGGCCGCAAGTTCCACACCGCGTGGTTTTCTCGGAGCATTTCGATCGACGAGTCTCGAGAAATCGTCCCCGTTGAATGGGTAAACACGAGCCGACTCCTGTCCTGTGGAACTCAAGGTGAAGTCCACGCGGCGGTTGTACGCCAACACAATGTTGCTAAGTTTCCGGATGACCTTTTGCCGCACTTCGACACCTAGGTCGTTGTCCTGATCGAGCAGGCGTTGGACATCATCGGCAGTGAGGCTTTTTTCCTTGCCAAACGCCTGAGTCTCTATATTCGCTTCGGGAACGCCCTGGTCTACCAGGAAACGTTTGGCTAGGGCGGCCCGTCGTTCCGATAAAAGCTGGTTGTATGTTGCCGGCCCCCGCCTGTCTGCGTAGCCAGAGAGCGTCAGTGTGGCATCGGGTTTGTAAGTAAGATACTTCTTGAATTCGGCGGCGATGGTTTCGAGCGTCTGTCTTTCGGTGGGGAGTAACGCGACTTCAGAGTTTCCTTTGCCGGGACGATCCGTTTCGAAATAAACGCTGCGCATGGCGAGCGCGCCTGGTTCGATGGAGCCGACGATGTGCAGGGCGACCGTTTGTGTCGCTGCACCGCCGCACCCGTTGCTTGCAGTCAGGGTATAGCTGACCTTCTCATCCACCGGCCCGAAATGATTCTTTTGGGGAGCCACGGTCAAGCTGCGCGTGCCACTGGGGTCGACCGTGCCCAATGGATCTATGGACACGCTGGAAGCATTCGTTGTCGTCCAGTTCAGCGCGGTGGCGCTGTCCTCGACGACATTGTCTCCGATACGCTTATAGTGGATCTCGGCTGGTGAAAGCTGGAGATCGACTGGATAGCGCTGTTTACGTTGACGGTCGCGCTGGCCGTGGCGGTGCCGCCTGGCCCTTTAGCCGTGAGGTCGTACTCCGTCGTCTGTTTCGGTTGAATCGCTTGTTCTCCAGATCCCGCCACTGCCCCTAGGGGGGCGATTTCAACCTGAGGTGCGTCGGAAGATGTCCACTTGACTTCCGAAGCATCACCACAGTTGAGTTGAGCCGCCGCCACGGACAGCTCCGCTGTGGGTTTTGCAACGGCTACGGTCGCGCTCGCGGTTCCCACGTTGAAGCGCGGTACGGAGCCGAGTTTTTGTCCGCGCGTCCAGGGAACAGTTTTACGGACCCCTTTGGAGGCATCCACAACAACGCGCTGGTTTGCAGGAACGTTGACCTCGCCCGACCACACATCTTTGTCACCGCCTTGTATGATCAGTTGATATGTGCCGGGCGGGACGACCAGTTCCTGTTTCCACCACCAGTCGTGATTGAACTCATCGCCGTGACCGACGAAGAAGTCCGGGGTCTTCCCGTTCAGCAGCACTGCATCCCGGTCCGCTCCCTCGATCGTTATGGCGCCAAAGGGACCCGAAACTTTGCTCGCGACCGCTTCCAAACTCACGCTGAGTTCTGTTGTTTTTCTCGCCTCGATTGCGACCGTGCGGGTAACTGGTTGGTACCCATAGTTGACCAGCTCAACCTTGTGCTCACCTGCGCTAAGGGTCAAGGAGTGAAGTTTGCTGGCTTCACTTATGGCTTTGTCGTCCACAAAAATATAAGCCTGTTTCGGCGTCACATTAAGCTTGAGTGTGCCGTTTTGCGCGAAGGCCGAAATTCCACCAGCCAACACAAGCAGGGCCGTGGATACAATCCCCCGTAACACATCGGATTTCATGATGATTTCCTTTATGAATTGTTTGAGTCACAGACCCGGTTCCGAATTATCTCCACCGGTTCTGGCCAACAGCGAAGGTGCAACTATGGTGCCAAACGCGAGACATGAAGCGGAATCGATGAGCAAGGTGCGTTTTCAAACCATCAGAATGTGATCGATTCTCGGATAGTCAACGCAGCAGGGCCTGTCACTGCCCGTCACTTGCCAAAAGCTTGACAACGGGTTGTGGACGCCGGGTGTATGTGTTGAGGATTCCCCATGTTCGTAGTCCGAACCTGTGTTTTGCAATCGGCATCATGTTTGCAAGCTCACGTCTGAGCGAGGCGGCGGTCGGTACAGGCCAGAGACGAATTCCGAAGCCAACCAGCATGGAGCGTCTGAGAGTGGAATTACACCGGCGTCAAGTTAACCGACATACGCAGTCTCCGGCTGCACCTCGCATCGCTAATCCGCGGTCGTTGCAGAGTCGCGCGATACTGGAGGAGTCATGAGGATCGTTAACACGTTAAGGGGAACCTAACACAATCATCTCGTCGATCATCAATCTGGTGTGTCCGCAATGCGGCGGGAGCATGATGGAATTCCAATGCTACGGCAGGTGCCGCAGAAGCTGGCTCTCGGAATGGGAGTGGGCGAACATGGCGATGAGGAGTTTCGATACCAGAAGACCATCGAGCGCAGCACGGTCCAGACGATAAGTCCTCGCCTGGAGGGTGTTCTTGGCTTGAGAAGAGTTCGCGCAGCCTACCGTTCGGAACGCCGGACTCTGTCTTCCAACAAATTTCTGAATAATATGTTAAGGGAAGGGCTAGACATCGACTCAACCTCCATGGTTGCAGAACTAGATCGCCGATTCGGAATCCCTGGTGTTGCCAAAGTTTGTGAGGGCAACGGCGGCTTGCCACGAGTGCTAATCAGTGGTTCTTTTGGCCACGGTGAGATGTATCTGCATGGTGCCCAGGTCACTTCCTGGAAGCCCGCGGGTAAAAACGAGGTGCTTTTCATTAGTACGAAAACCCGTTGGGAGGAAGGTCAAGCAATCCGAGGGGGAATTCCGATCTGCTTTCCCTGGTTCCGCGCCAAAGCAGACGATCCCCACGCTCCGGCCCATGGATTCGTACGGACAAAACCTTGGCAGCTCGAGTCCATTGTTGAAACGGAGTTTGGGGTCGCGGTGACCATGTTTACTGAGAGCGATGAGCACACTCGGCGTTGGTGGCCTGGGGAATTTCGCCTTGAGCATCGCGTTACGTTCGGTTCGGAGCTGAGTCTGGAGGTTCTTTGCACCAACACCGGTACGACCTCTCTCCGCTTCGAAGAAGCACTCCATACCTATAACCGAGTGGCCGATGTAGAGCGTGTGCGGTTACAGGGCCTGAATACCGTACGCTTTCTGGACAACACGGATTCCAACAGGGAGAAGCTACAGCGTGGGGACGTGGTGATCGCCTCGCAAACCGACAATGCGTACCTGGACACCAGCAGCACGATCGATCTATCGGACGCCGATATGCGGCGTCGCATTCGACTGACGAAAGCCAATTCGCTGACCACCGTGGTGTGGAATCCGTGGCGCGAGGGAGCCGCAGGGTTGCGAGACCTGGGCGAGGGTGAGTGGAAGCAGTTTGTCTGCGTTGAGGCCAGCAACGTTCTGGATGCTGCGATCCATCTTCCGCCGGGCCAGGAGCACAGAATGATTGCGATTCTCAGCGTGGAGAAGTTGTAAGCCCGATCGAGTGTAAGGCCTGTGTGGAGTACCGGTAAGCTAAGGCCTGTTTGAAGATCCTTCACGGTGAGACGTTAGGCGCAGGCTTCCGTCTCTTCGAGCAAAGCGCACGCGAGGGAAACCACGTCTTGATCCTCGGAGTGCAGCGCCCGGACCAATTCGAGGCCGGCATCTCGGGAAGCGTGTTGCGTCCACATCACACCGCACAACAAAACATAGTCTGTATTCATTCCATCACCTCATCTAACTTCAATTTGCATGCCCAATCGTTCTCTTGCGGAAGATCGTCTTTTCAGTGTTAGCCGAATCACCAAATTATTTGAGCAGTCACAGCTCCAATCCGAAGCAGCACACGTTCTGAGTGCTAGTTGCTTCAACATGAGCCAGTTAGAGTGTGCGACGCACTCTCGCAGGTTTTATTCCTGAAAGAAACGATGCCAAGCTATTGGCGCCTGACGGGTACTCGCGTATTGTGCTGGATTCTGAATGAAGCTCCCGCACGCCGAGCAGTCAGCCACTTGTTCAAGCGGTTGCGGTCTGGTTCAAAGTCGCCTCTGGAGAGTGGTCGGAGCCTCGGCCGTTTTGTTGCTTACCACGTGCATAACAGATCACCCGCAGCGATGCCATGAAAGGTATGGCGAGGTAGATACCTATGATTCCGCCGATCTTAGCACCGACCAGCAGGGCGAAAACCGTCGCCAAAGGGTGAAGCTTCAGGTGGCTTCCCATGATACGCGGGGTAACGAAGTAATCTTGAATTACCCTCCAGAGGCCTAGCAATGCTGCCATCCAGATCCAATGCAAGTGATTTACAACACCTAGGCCGACGATCGCGGCGAAAGTGGTGATCCACCCTAGGACCGGAACAAACTCCAATAATCCCCCGGCTACGCTCAGTGCTAAGGCGTGCGGGAATCGCAGCAGGATCAAGGCCGCCAGGTAGAACAATAACGAAAGACTGCAGAGAGATACTTGCGCCTTTATGTATTCGGTAAGCATGACATGCAATTCGTTTGCTAAAGCACGACTCTTTGGGCGCCGCTCTGGGGAAAAAAATAACCGGATGAGGATATCTGCGATGTGGTCGCCATCGCGCAAGAAAA
>Ga0116222_1001865_pt1 | contig 11409 bp, 12 predicted proteins | sample Sb_taG_12_FD_88963 | JGI IMG/M metagenome (GOLD analysis project Ga0116222, IMG submission 88963) | Peat soil microbial communities from Weissenstadt, Germany - Sb_50d_9_AC metaG | ecosystem: Environmental > Terrestrial > Soil > Wetlands > Peat | place: Germany: Weissenstadt | collected 2010-09-21
CCAACGCTGCCCGCTGCTATGGCGAACGCGGCTCCCGCCAGTACCAGGTCCAAAGACCTCGCCCAATAACGAATCCATGGCCGTGGCCGGCTTGCTTGGAGCACGGCGACGTGCTCGTTGTTCTGATGGAGATGAGAGCCACAATCGCAGTGTGGTGCCCCAGAGGGGTTCATAAGACCGCAAGCCTGGCAGGTCCATGGCCCAACGCGCCGCGGTTCTTCTGCGGTTGCTGGCGTCTCGGGAAATCGAAGGGCGAAGGCCGCCGAGTAGCTGGCCGTTCCCAGGGTTGCAATTGCTTCTGGTTTCATGGTCGTAGGTTTCCTTTCGTTCGGTGCGCTCTGAACCCCGTCGCGGGTTCGATCTTTCATAAGGGAATGCAGGAAACGGGCAGACCTGTGACAAGAAATTCTCGAAAAGCTGCGCCTCGAGATTCGGCGTTCCGGCGCACGACCGAAGACAGGGCTATACTGAGGCTGGATTGGCAGCCGAGGCTGCCACATCCAATCGCAACGTCTGCAAGGTCTTGCCGGAATGCTCGCCATGACGAGACTTCTCCGACGATGGGGAAAACGAACGCTCTGGGCGCTCCCGCTGGTGGCGTGCATGGCACAGGCTCAAGTTGCGGACCCAAGCGATGGCCTCAAGCGATGCCAGTTGGATGGTGCTCAAGCCAAGGAGTTGGCCGAATCGGTCGCCAACTCAAAGGAGCGGCGGCCTGAAGAAGGAGCGAGGCTCCTCGGGTCTCTTGGTGCCCAGTGTGCCAAGGCTGGCCACTACGACGCGGCCGAGCCGCTCTTGCGGAAGGCTCTGGCAGTCCAGGAGGAAGTCTTAGGACGCGAGCATCCCGATACTGCAATGTCCCTGAACAACCTGGCATGGCTGCTGAACGCGAAGGGCGAATCCGCACTCGCTGAGCCCCTCTATCGTCAGGCGCTCGCCATTCGGGAGAAGGTGGAGGGGCCGGAACATCCTGATACCGCAATGTCGCTGAACAATCTTGCCGAGCTGCTCCGAGAAAGGGGAGACTACGCTGCGGCAGAGCCGCTGTATCGCCGGGCGCTCGCCATTCAGGAGAAGATCCTGGGACCGGAACATCCGGACACGGCAACCTCGCTCAACAACCTGGCGTTGCTTTTGGCCGCCGAAGGCGACTATCCCGCGGCAGAACCCCTCTATCGTGGAGCACTCGCCATTCAGGAGAAGACCCTGGGACCGGAACATCCGACGACTGCGACATCGCTGACTAACTTGGCTTCGGTTCTCGCCGCCAAAGGGGACTATGCAGCGGCGGAACCGTTGTACCGCCGGGCGCTGGCGATCCGTGAGAAGGTCCTGGGATCCGAGCACGCCGATACGGCAACATCGCTCAATAACCTGGGTTGGCTCCTCGCTACCAGAGGCGACTATGCAGGAGCGGAGCCCCTGTACCGGCGGGCAATCAGCTTACAGGCAAGGGCACTGGGCTCTGAGCATCCCGCAGTCGCGACTTCTCTGAACAACCTTGGCGGGCTACTTTACTTCAAGGGACGATACGCGGAGGCTGAAGCGGTATATCGCCAAGCGCTAACCATCCAGCAACGGCTTCTGGGTGCCGAGCACCCCGATACAACAAGAACGCTGAGCAATTTGGCTGTTGTTCTCGCGGCGCAAGGGGACTATGCGGCAGCAGAGCTACTGTACCGGCAGGCGCTGGCGATCCGTGAAAAGGTCCTGGGACCCGAGCATCCCGATACGGCAACATCGCTCAACAACCTGGGTCGGCTCCTCGCTGCCAAAGGGGACTACACGGGAGCGGAACCCCTGTACCGCCGGGCGCTGGCGATCCGTGAGAAGGTTTTGGGGCCCGACCATCCCGACACTGCACCACCCCTCAACAACCTGGCTTTGCTCCTCTCTGCCAGAGGCGACTATGCAGGGGCGGAACCCTTGTATCGCCGGACACTCGCGATTCAAGAGAAAGCTGCCGGGCCGGATAATCCCGAAGCGGCGACGACCTTGAGTAACCTGGCTGAGCTTTTCGCCGCCAAAGGAGATCCCCGGACAGCGGAACAATTCCACCGTCAGGCGCTTGCCATTCGAGAGAAAGTTCTAGGGCCCGAGAATCCGAAAATAGCGGAGTCGCTGAATAATCTGGCATTCCTCTTGGCGAGCACAGGGCAGTACACGGCAGCGGAGCCGGCATTTCGCCGGGCGCTTGCGATCACGGCAAAGGCCCTGGGACCTGAGCATCCCAATACCATCAGGTATTTGTTTAATCTGGCGGCGCTGCTGTGGGCTGAGGGGCGCTCCACCGAGGCACGGGCTTCGGGAGAGCGGGCCGGCAGGACTGAGGCCACGAATCTTTCCCGATGGCTCATGCCGGTTGAGGAAACCGAACAGCGGGCTCTCCTGCAATCGTTGATGCCAGTGGACATATTGATCTCTTTCCAGCTTGCTCAACCGCAAGACAGGGACGCCATACGGGACGTCTTTTGGGCGCTATTGCAGCGCAAAGGGCGATTGCAGGAAATCCGTGCCGTCCAACGGCGCTTGGCAGTGCGGCAGCCCGAGCTATTTCACCGGTGGCAACTCGCGCGGCGCGCTCTTGATGAGTGCCTTCCGCCGAATGCTGCGGGAACGACGTTGCAGCAACCGGCGCAGCCGTGCAGCAACGGGTCTGAATACGAAGCGAGGCACCGCTCGGCGAACGAAGCGCTCCTAAGCTTATATTCCGCGGTGCCGCGAGAAGAACAAGACCTTGGAATTGTAGAACTTGAAGAGTTGTCAGCGGCGCTCAAAGGTGGCTGGACATTGGTCGAGATTGCCGAATACAAGGTCTTCCATCCCTTCCGTCCGCAACCTGAGACTTGGGGCGAAAGTCGCTACGTCGCTTACGTGTTGTTTGCCGATGGCAGGATCGAGTCCAGGGATCTGGGGGCCGCTGACCGGATCAATGCAGTTGTCGCCAAGGTCCGCAAACTGGAGGCCAGCCCAACTTCCAAGATTACCGCTGTGCGCACCGCATCCAAGGAATTATATGAGCAGACTCTGGGACAGCTCGAGGAGGAACTCAACGGTCACAGCCGGCTGTACGTCGCGGCTGACGGAGACCTGGGTTTAGTGGACTTCAGTTCACTGGTGGACAGGAAAGGACATTGGTTCCTCGAAGATCACCTGGTGGCCAACCTGACAAGTGGGAGAGACCTCGTGAGGCTAAGGCGCGCCGAGGATGGGCGGCGGAAGCTATACGGAGACTACCTTGTGGCAGATCCGTCCTTCCTCTTCAGGGACACAGGCGTGGCCCGGAGGACTTCGGACAGGCCCAATTCGAATAAGGGAGCACTCGGCAATCCCGCGATCAGTTGCAGCGTGGCCTTCGGAAAAGGAGTGCGGTGGCCCAGGGTGGGGATAACGGGGCAGGAGATCGGGGGTTTTCGAACAGCTTTGCCGGGAGTCAAGGTGTACGACCGGGAGCAGGCGCGGGAGGGCGTGGTCAAGCAGATTGCGGAGCCGCGAACCCTGTGGTTCATCACTCACGGCTTCTTCTGCGACAACACTCCGGCCGCTGGAACTCCACAAGAGAGGACGGACCGGCGGTGGGATGATCCTATGGCCCGCGGAGCGCTGGTTCTGGCCGGTGCGCAGGCTGGGGGAGCTGGCGACGGCGAGGACGGTTACCTGCAGAGCAGCGAAATTGTCGATCGGAACTGGCAGGGCGCAGAACTGGTTGTGCTGGGCGCATGCGAGACGGCGCTGGGGGTACCAAGCATCGGTGACGGCGTGTACGGAATGAGGAGAGCGTTCGTCGTGGCGGGAGTGCGGAGCCAAGTGATGACCCTATGGCAGGTAAGCCAATCGCAATCCTTCGAGCTACTCCAGACGTTTGCGAACTTCTTGCATCAGGGTAAAGGCAAAGCGGAAGCCATGCGCGACGCACAGCGGCAGATGCTCCGCAAGTATCCGCATCCCTACTACTGGGGCGGATTTTACTTCTCCGGCGATGTGGTGCCGCTGACAGCGAATTAATTGCTAAGGGGGGTCTCTTGAATCCTGAGGACATCATCATCACAGGATGAAGCTCGGACCTGTGGAGCAGGCGGCCTTCGACGAAGCTCCAATAGCGTATGCCCCGGTACCTGGCGCGAACAGCCCTTCGCACCAGCAACTCGCCGCCGGAGGAAGTTCTGGCAAGAATTTGGGTCGGGGCCCAGATCTTTCAACGAATCCGCTGTTCCGTCTCGGCGGGTCGTCAACAATGGCCGCTCGCCCCACTCAGCGCAGTTAATTGAACAGCATTGGACCTTAGCGCGCTGCCCGATCTTCCGCCCTGCCGGGCGGAAGAACGTCGGCTCAGATTGTGCTCACTCCGTCTCGCTGTCACAGCAGCAGGCGGATCAGCAGCAGGCTGGCCAGAACGAGGACGGCGCTGGCGATGGTTCCGGTGAGAACCGCCTTTCCGCCGGTGTGTGCCAGGAAACGGACGTTGACTTCCAGGCCCATCGCCGCCATCGACAGGGTCAGCAGCAATTCGCCCAGGCTGGTCAGCACATCCGAGAACGGGACCGAGCCGAATCGAAACTGCAGCACCGGGAACAGGTCCAGCGTGTTGATCAGGGACAGCGCCAGAAAGCCATACACGAATCGCGGCACCAGCTTGGCATACTGGACCGGCACCGCGGAGCCGCGGCTGCGTGCGTGGAGCAGGCCCAGAATAAAGAGAAACGGCGCGAGCAGCGTGACGCGCACCAGTTTCACCAGCGTCGCGAGCGAGCCGGCCGGGGCGCTATAAGCGAAACCGGCAGCCACCACCTGCGGCACGGCATGGATGGTGGTGCCCGCCCACACGCCGAAAGCATCGTCCCGGAGATGCAGCAGGCCACCCAGCGCGGGCAACAGGAACATCAGCACGAGCCCCAGAATGTTGACGGTGCCGATGGAGAGCATGAGGTCCTGATCTTCGGCCTCGATCAGGGGCGCGACGGCCACGATGGCGCTGGTGCCGCAGATGGCGGTGCCCGCGCCGATCAGCAGGCCGGTGGAGCGGCGCACTCCCAAGAGCCGTCCCAGCCATACCGTGACCGCCATGGCGACCCCCATGCACGCCACGGTAATGAGCAGCGCGGTAGACCCGATGGTGGAAGCGCGCATCAGGTTCAGTCCCGCGCCCGTGAGCACGATGGTCACCGGGATGATCCGCCGGGCCAGGCCCTTAGCGCTTTCGACGGCGGCCGCCGGGAGGGGCAACAGATTGCGCACCAGTACGCCGGCGACGATGGCGATGATAGCGGCGCTGACCGGGTAACGCGCACCCGATGCGCTGACCACGCGGAACGGTGGAAACGGAAGCGAGTGAATGGCGTAGGCGACGCCGGTCAACAGGACTGCCGGGATATAGGCCCACCAGGGCGGCGCCGGAACTTCCGGGCGGGCTTTGGGCTTGGACGCGGGGGGCAAATGGTGGAGGCCCTCCATCGAGTCCAGTGAGAGCAAAGCTTCGTCGCTGATGTAACCGTAGTAAGTGGTCTGCGGCAGCGGATCCCCCAAAAATCGGCGCCAAAGGCGAAACAAGTAGTATACCGTGCGATTGGCGGCGGACCGGCGCAGCCTTACGCATGAGCAATTGCGCTAATGTATCGGCATGCGGCCTTCGCTCAAGCGCCTGGCGCTGGGACTCCCCGCCCTGGCCAGTCTCCTCTGCCAACCCTCCTCCCGTCTCCGCGCCGATCTCGACTTCCTGACTTCCGATGCCCTGGCGGGCCGGCTGTCGCTCTCACCCCAGGCGGAGATTGCCGCGCGCTACATCGCCGCCGATTTTCAGAAGTCGGGGCTTCTGCCCGCCGCGAGCGGCTCTTACCTGCAGGAGTTTCCGCTGATCGCTTATCGCACCGATCCGGGAAGCCGCCGGCTGGTCCTGACTCGCAAGGGAGCGAGCAGAGCTTTCCGCGCGGGTACGGATTTCACCGGCAGTTTCTATCGCGACATCGACATCCAAGGCCCGCTGGTTTTTGCCGGGTACGGCATCACCGCGCCGGAGTACGGCTACGACGACTACGCCGGTCTCGACGCGGCGGGGAAGATCGTCCTGATTTTCGATCACGAGCCGCAGGAGGACGATCCGCAATCCGTCTGGAACGGGACGGGCCACACCCTGCACGCGGGACGCTGGACCAAGCTGGCCAATGCGCGGCGCCACGGCGCGGTCGGAGTGCTGATTTCTAGCGAACCCGTGCGCCATCATCCCGGCCTGCTCGAAGCCCCGGGCGCGAATGCCGGCCAGCCACAGCGCGCCTCGGCGCCGCCCCAGTCACTGGACGATCCCCAACAGATCCCGGCCTTTTCCATCGGCGACAGCGCCCTCGCGGAGCTGCTTTCCCCCACCGGGCACACGCCGGCCGAGTTGCAGCAGTCGATCGACGCGAAACTCCAGCCGCGATCGCAAGCGCTTCCCGATACCGTGGTCGAAATGCGCAGCGCCAACCAGGAACAGCATCGCGGCATGTCGCTGAACGCGGTGGGACTGCTCGAAGGCAGCGATCCCGTTCTCAAATCGGAGACCGTGCTGCTGACCGCCCACTACGATCATCTGGGCGTGCAAAACGGGCGCGTCTATCGCGGCGCCAACGACAACGCTTCGGGGACCGTCGCGGTGATGGAACTGGCGCGGATGTTCGCACAGAGCGCGCCGCGGCCGAAGCGCAGCCTGCTGTTCGTAGTGTTCGGGTCGGAGGAGGAAATCATGCTCGGGTCCTTCTATTACACGGCTCATCCGCTGCGCCCGCTGGCCGGCACGCGCGCGGTGGTGAACCTCGACATGATCGCGACGAGGCGCACATCCCGCAAAGCGAGGGCGCGATCGAGATCCCCGCCGATACGAGCAACCGGATCGAGCTGGTCGGAACGTACTACAGCCCCGATCTGCTGGCCGTGATCGAGCGGGAGGATCGCGCGATCGGTCTGCAGCTCGACCACATACTCGAGCGCGACCACATATTGAACACGCTGTTCCGCTGCGACCACCTGCCGTTTCTGGAGGCGGGCATTCCCGCGGTGTGGCTCTTCGGCGGCTTTCACCCCGGCTATCACGAACCGGTCGACACCGTGGATCGATTGAATTTTCCGAAGATGGAGAAGGTGATCAAGCTGGCGTACGGCACGGCACTCGCGGTCGGCAATGAGCAGGCGGGGCCGCGTTTCGGGCCGCGTGCCCGGTGAAGTCGTGCTCTCAGCGTGCCGCGTCTCCTGGACAACCCACTGATTCTGAACTGTTCGTGGGGCAGCCAATCTTGGCTGCCGCCGGCTTCAGCCGGCGCTCCGCAACCCGCGAGGTTTCTGCCGCCGGAGACGCTCCGCAAGGAACGTCCCCCGCTCATGTCGACCCTTGCTCGGCGCCTGAAAAATACGTCGGGGTATTTATGAGACAACGTACTTAGGAAGGAAGCCCCAACACGAACACAACCGCGAGTTCAATCTCGCTCAGCCGTTCGGGGGCGAGTTCTCCGATCTTGTGGATCAGCTTGCGGCAATCAATCGCACGGACTTGATGGCACAGCGCTACAGAGTCGAGGTCTTGCCCAGCCTCCCTTGCGGGAATCAAAACGGTATTTGCAAAGCCCGCCCGCCTTGTCTGCGTAGTTAGCGGAATGATCACAACCGCGAGAGGTCATCGGTCTGGAAAATGATGGCCGGGCGCCGGCCTGCCTGCTCGTGGTCGTCTTTCGGCTGGCCCAGATCGACCCACCAAACTTCGCCGCGCTTTGCCGGGCTCATGGCTGATCGTCTTGACGAAGCGTCTCGGCGTAGCTGTCGAGACCGGCTTCCGCGAGGACCAGATCCTCCCGTTCGCTTGGGCCAACCGGACTGCCAAGCGGCGCGTATTTCAGCAGCCCGATGACCTTGGTGAGGTGGTATGCTCGTACCGCGTAACTCTTGCTCCAGTGCGCCAGGGTCGCAACGTTTTCCAACCTTCCTGAAACCGTCCGCCCGTCCGCTAGTGCGGTCAGAGAGGCGAGAAGCGGGGAGAACGCCATCGCATACGCGATGATCGAATTCGCCCACGGCTCCACGCTGGATTCCTCGGCCCGCAGCGGCGAGGCCTTATCCCGATCGAAGAGCCGGGTGGCGGCTTTCGCGACGCGAATGATTGTCTTGAGGCCTTGCAAGGCGTTCAGCGAAGCGTCCTGACCGATCCAATGTGGACCGCGTGCCCGAATCAGCCCTTCCGATTGTTGAAAGCTGCGGATCGTCAGCTCGGAAAACCGCTGCGGATCCTCTTGAAGAAATCCCCACATGAGGAGGGCGGTCGAAACATAGTAGTCCCTGAACTTGGGAAATACATGTTCGAAGGTTCTCGCCAACTGCTCCACCGTGGTGGAACAAAGCAGAGGATCCAGGATTTCGATCGCGATTTGGTCGCCGATTTTATCCAACGCTTCCACCAGAGCGGTGGGTAAGCTCTGGCGTAGTTCTCTTCCGAGTGCGGCAACGGCCGGAACCGGGCCTACGCTCGCGGCCGCCATTCGGCCTTCGGGAAGCAAGGGAAGGATCAAAGCCGCCGACACAAATCCACCTGTTCAATTCTATCAGGCCTCGTCCAAAAGCTGCCATTTGCGATGATCCCGTTTGGCGCTGACGGAAGGGCTCCGGAGTTTTGGCAGAACGAGCCCTTCGCGACCACGCTGCGGGCCGCTCACTCTCTTCCATTACGCCGAAGCCACCGCGGCGGTAGACTGGAGAAGGGGTGAAGCCTCCTTGCGGTTCAGTGAATTGGTGCAAGAGCTTGAATCCGGCGGTTTTCCGGTTGCTCAAAGAGAAGGGTTCGATCCGCTACTATCGAAAGCCGGGGCACGATAAACTGATTCGCATCGACTTCCATGGAGCCAAGGAAGTGCCAACCGGTACGTGCCATGCCATTCTGAAGGCAGCCGGAATCAAGCCCGGGAGGGAATGATGATTGACCTGCGCTATTCACTCGTGATCGAGGCCACCGCGGAGCCCGATTTCTTCTCCTTCTACTCTCCCGACCTGGAAGGTTTTAGCGGGGTTGGCCACTCCATCGAAGACTGTCTGTACAAGGCCAAGTGGGGCATGACGGAGCACGTGAGTTTGCTCGAAGAACAGGGCCTGCCCGTTCCACTCCCGAACTCCTCCCCGCGAATCGTTATCGAAAATGCGCCGCCCGTCATGCAGGCGGGCTGATCGCCACCTCGCGCCCACCATTCAGAATCGACTCGCGGGCGGCTTCGATCACACCTTTCGTTGTAGCTGCTGTTGGCCGCGGTGGCGATGATTCCCCCCGCGCGGTCGATCTCATCCACGCCGGGGCCCTCCGCATTCACCCGGATGGCCGCCGTCACGATGGCCTCGATCGAGCGGTCGGCCGCCGCAAGGTAGGCCCGGTTCCGGCCTTGCCGGACTCGGCAGAGAACCACGTCAGAGCTTACCACCTGCTCTGGTGGAAGCGTTGGATAAGGTCGGCAACTCGCGTCACCGCCCGTCAGGCAGGCGGGCCGATCGCCGCACGGGCGCGCGACGGAGGGCTTGGCACGGTCCACGCGCCGCGGCGCGACCAGGATCAGGACCAAGAAGACAGGAATTCGAGCCGATTTTGCATATCTTCAGCCGGGACGCTGCTCACGAGCCGCATAAGCCGTCGAAGTTCCTCGCCGACCGCGTAGTGTTGCTGCGGGGCGACGATGATTCCCGCGTGAAATCGTCCTTGGGTCAACAATTCTTGATGGAGTACACAGTAGTCCGCCGTGTTGAATGTGTACAGCACTCGTCCCGAGGCTGTGGCCGTCGCAAGGTGGTCCTGATCGTCACGGCCGATCATCCCTGCATCCGCGGCGGTCAAAACGTCCACGCTCCGTGCCCTCAGGCTGTAGACGAGCGATCTTCGCATGGAATCCTCATCGAGGTACAGCCGGATTTGACTCATCGGCGATTCGAGTCTCTCGCCAACCGCTTCTCCCACTCGGCTGCCGCCCCTTCTTCCTGGGCGGTGTCGGCTTCAATCTCTTCGCGATTGGCATGATAGTACGCCAATGCGGCGTGCACTTGGGCAAGCGTCAGATGCGGATACTCGAGGGCGATCTCCTCGGGAGTCATGCCCATCTTGTACCAGCCGGCGATTCGGTTCACGGTCAATCCGGTGCCGGCAATCTTAGGGCGCCCCCCGCGGATTGCAGGATCCCGGTCAATCAACGTACCGATCTCGACAACCGATGCCATGGCTCCAGTTTACCGCGCGGCGACGCGGTCTAATTCTGCCTCGGGGAGCTAGAGCGAGGCGCAAGGTCAAGCTGCCGACGCGCCGCCCGTCATGCAGGCAGGCTGATCGCCACCTCGCGCCCCCCATGCAGAATCGACTCGCGGGCGGCCTCGATCACACTTTCGTTGTAGCTGCTGTTGGACGCGGTGGCGATGATTCCCGCGCGGTCGATCTCATCCAGCACCCCGGAGCCCTCCGCATTCACCCGGATGGCCGCCGTTACTATGGCTTCAATCGAGCGGTATCCATACCCCACCGGCGCCAGGCCCGGCCCGCCCAAATCGACGTACTGGAAATAGTCGGGGCTCGGCTCGGCGTACGCCGCGGGGCCCGCGTAGCAGTATTTCAATCCGCGGTACTGGTCCGAGTGCGAGATCAAAGCGCCCTCGTCAGCGCCCTGGCAGTAGAGAGTCAGTCCCTGGGTATTGGTTCCCGGGGCAGCGTCCGGGAAGCCGAGCGCATTCTGCACGTTCAGACAAGCGCCGTTGTTCCAGATGACGCGCGCATCGGTCCACAGGTATCCTTGCTTGCCGTTGGGGAAGCGATCGAGGATCCCATAGACGCTCACGGCGCGCGGCAGCAGGCCGGTGATGAAGTGCACCAGGTCGACGTAATGGCACCCGATGTAGGTGAAGGCGTCGGAGTTTTCCGCGGTCATCCAGTTCTGAAAATTCGAGCTGCGGTAGGACCACTTTTCGAGCAGGCACGCGGTTCCCAAGCGGAATTCGCCGAAGCGGCCCTCGCGATACGCGCGGCGCGCCATCAGGCTGCGGTCGTCGAATCGCTTGTGGTACTCGACGGCCACCAGCAGGCCGCGCCGCCGCGATTCACCGGCGATTTCCACCGCCTGGCGATGCTCGAGGACCAGCGGCTTCACGGCGCACACGTGCTGGTCGCGCCGGAGGGCCTCGAGAATCACGCCGTAGTGCAGTTGGTCGGGCACAGCCACGATGACGATCTGGCGCGGCGGCAGGTGCGCGATGGCTTCGCGGAAAAGCTCGGGCTGGCGGTCTGGCGTTGGCGCGGCCGGGTACATACGGAATGACTGGCCGGGAAACGCGCGCCGCAGCGTCTCGTTCTCCGCGAGCTTGCGGACGGTCTCGTGAGTGGACGCACACACCGCGATTTCGCCGATGCGTCCCTGGCGTTGCAGGTGGTACAGC
>Ga0116222_1001866_pt1 | contig 11396 bp, 6 predicted proteins | sample Sb_taG_12_FD_88963 | JGI IMG/M metagenome (GOLD analysis project Ga0116222, IMG submission 88963) | Peat soil microbial communities from Weissenstadt, Germany - Sb_50d_9_AC metaG | ecosystem: Environmental > Terrestrial > Soil > Wetlands > Peat | place: Germany: Weissenstadt | collected 2010-09-21
CGCGACCCGCTCGGTCCAGGATCTGTGCGACCTCTTGGGGGTGATGCCCCTGATCCGCGATCCTGGACTGCGCGCCAGCCTTTACCCCAGAATCGAGCCACTGCTCCACGCCCTGCCAGCGAGCTTGGCGTCAGGTCGACAAAATACTATGCCTATCTCTTCGAGATGGAGAGCGGCCAGGTATTGACCGGGCTGATCATCGAGAAGACGCCCGACGTGGTGAAGATCGTCGAGAACCCGCTAGCCAGCACCGAGCCGAAGCTGCTCAAGAAATCCGAGATTTCCAGCCGCAAGCAGTCGCCGGCCTCGATCATGCCCGAGGGCCTGCTCGACAAGCTAACCCGCGAGGAGATCCTCGATCTGATTTCCTACGTCGCCGCCTCCGGCGACCCAAACCATCCCTTGTTCCAGGGAGACCATGCCGGCGGACATGGGCATGGGGACGCAAGGGGGCATTGAGGACGACCGTAAATCGCATCTGATGTTACACTCGTAAGGGCTGGAGCGCATTCTCTGGCGTGTCCAATGAGCGGTCTTCATTCGGCTGTCTCGATCTGCTTTTCGAACGAGCTTTTGCGTACTACCCAAGGCACGAGTCCTGCACCGGGGTGTTCCGTGGTTCACCACGTCACACTAACGATGCCTGACGATCTCTATCACGCCTTGCTCCGCAGAACACAGGAGACAGGCCGGCGTCTGGAAGAGACAGCCGCTGATTGTCTGGCGCGGGCCCTTCAAAGTCTGGCACCGGGTGAACACCTGCGAAGCTGGACTGGCGCGTGGGCCTCCGGCGTACCAGATGGCTCAGTCCGGCACGACGACTATCTCGGCCAGGTGCTGCATGACGAGCTTCAGGGATGCCGCGATGATTGAGCGGTTCGTCGATACGTCAGGATGGGCCGAATGGGCCGACCAGACCCTGCTTTTCCATGCCCAGGCCGCAACTCTCTTTGAGGAGGTGTGGAACAAGAGGGGGCCCCTGTCACGCCTCGGAGTTTCCGACAAAGTACCTCCTGAGCCATCAAACTCTGCCCTCCCATTCAGGAACTGCCGCTTGTCTCGCCGGAGTCTGCTACAATGAGTCAACCTGCTGGAAGGCCAGAGATTCGGGCTTGATTGTGATCTTCATGGATCCTCCTGAAAGGTGGCCTTTAAGCAAGACCGGCAGGGGATTCTTCAAGGACCGGGAGAGCTCATGAGCATAATTAAAGACGAAGCGATCCGGCTGATTCAATCGTTGCCCGAGGACTGCTCGATCGAGGATTTTTAGTATCACTTATACGTTCAGCAGAAGGTCGAACATGGGCTGGCCGCGATCGAGGCCCGGCAGTTTGTTCCTCAGGAGGAAGCGGAACGGAGAGTCGCTGAATGGGTCCCCTGGTCCGAGCCCGCTTTAGACGACCTCAAGGAGCAAGATCAATGAGGTTGGGCCCACGCGTCGTTGCCTTCCTGGGCTTTTCCCTTGCCGGGATCATGATCGCGGCTGATGCCCCCCCGTCCGTGCCTGCGATTGTTCTGCGCCCCTCACGCGTCTTCGATGGGGTTTCACCCGAAGCCCACGAGAGCTGGGTTGTGGTGGTTCGCGGAGAGAGAATCGAGGCGGCTGGGCCAGCGGGGGAAGTGAAGGTCCCCGAAAGTGCCTGCGTGATCGAGCTGCCGGGAACCACGCTGCTGCCGGGGCTCATCGATGCGCACACGCACGTGCTGCTGCACCCGTACAACGAAGCGCTCTGGAACGATCAGGTGCTCAAGGAAGCGCTGGCGCTGCGGGTTTGCCGGGCGACGAACCATCTGAAGAACGACCTGCTCTCGGGGTTCACCACGATCCGCGACCTGGGAACCGAGGGGGCTGGTTATTCGGACGTGGGGCTCAAGCAGGCAGTCGAGCAGGGAATCATTCCCGGCCCGCGAATGCTCGTGACCACCCGCGCAATTGTGGCAACGGGGTCTTACGCCCCCAAGGGGTTTGCTCCTGAGTGGCACATCCCTCAGGGCGCCGAGGAGGCCGATGGGCATGATGCACTGATCCGGGTCGTCCGGGACCAGATTGGCCGGGGAGCCGACTGGATCAAGGTCTATGCCGACACGGCCATGGGTGGCAAGGAGGTCCGGTCCTCATTTTCCCGGGAGGAGCTCACGCTCATTGTCGAGACGGCACGGTCAAGCGGCATCCTGGTCACGGCGCACGCCTCGTCGCGCGAGGGGATGAGGCGGGCCGCCGAGGCCGGGGTCGCGACGATCGAGCACGGTTACGGCGGCGACCCCGAGGTGTTCCGGTTGATGGCCCAGCGGGGAGTTGCACTCTGCCCGACGCTGACCGCGACGGAGGTCTCAGCGACGAGGTACCACGGCTGGCGAATCGGGGTTGATCCCGAGCCGAAGCTACTTGCCAGCCTGCGGACTCTGTTCAAGCAAGCGCGCGAGGCGGGCGTGACCATCGCCAACGGCAGCGATATGGGGGTCTTCGCCCACGGCGAAGGCGCGCGCGAACTCGAGTTGATGGTTGAGTTCGGGATGAAGCCCGCCGAGGCTCTTCAATCAGCCACCTCGGTCGCCGCCAGGGTACTCCGCCTGGATGACCGACTGGGAACCATCAAGCCGGGGCTGCTTGCCGATCTGGTCGCGGTCGATGCAGATCCGACCCGCGCAATCTCAGCGGTTCGCAAGGTGCGTCTGGTCATGAAAGGGGGCGTGCTTCATCGAGAGCCGTAACCGAGGGCGCGAGCTGGTTCGGCTTTCTTTACAGGTCGTCACTTCTTGTATTGCCTCCAGGTCTCGACGAGGCAGCGCGACAGTTCGCTGTCGCGCCAATCCCAGAGGCGCTCGTGACGAAAATCCACGTTCACGGGCTTGAGATTCCAGCTACTCGGGAAGCAATAAGCGCCGATGAGTTGCACAGCGATCCCCAGCGCGATCGTGATCGCGAACAAGACAGTCAGGATGCGCGACCGATCGACCGCCCAGTCCAGCTCAAACGCGAGGAGAATCGCGAAGAGCGGAATCACGTCGGTCCAGTATCGAGGGCCAAAGCAGTGTCCTCCCCACCAGACGGCATATTTGGAAAGCAGCAGGAAGTAGGGAATCAGTGCCAGGAGCAGCCAGACGATCAGGCGATGGGAGGCAAGTCTGGACGCGACCAGCGGCGTGGCGACCAGCGCCAGGGCAACCCAGGGGGTGTAAATGAAAAGCCCACGGCTGGGGCTAACCAGGGTACCCAGCGCGCCTTCGACCAACTTTCCTGACCACGGGCCGGGCAAATGATGGATACCCCGGTGGAGTTGCTCGAGTTCCGCTTGGCCGCCGGCGAATTCTCCGAAGTAGCCGAGATTGTAGTTCAAGAGGAAGATGGCCCCGAGAAGGGGTGCTGGCAGGAACCAGAAAAGGCCTTTGGGCTGGGATCGAGCCAGCCACAGGACGATGACAGCGGCGAACAGGCCGTCGATCAGCCTGCAGGAGAAGAGAAACGCCGTGGCAAGCCCGGCCAGGATCAGCCGCCACCGAGGCACGGGTGTGGGGCGAAGAAGCGTGATTGCCACGATCAACGAAGAGGCTGCCGGTCCGTGTTGCCACATCGCCTGGCTGCCTACAGTCCATAGGTTCGATCCCAGTGCCGCGGCCAGGGTTGCCGGCAAGGCCACGCGCCTCAGTCCCAGGCTGATCAGAAACCCATAGAGAATGACAGCCGCCAGGGACATTAGCACGGCCATCGACCGCCGGGCGATCTGTTGACAAATGGAGCTGGCCAGCCGCGGTTCCCGGTCCCAGCCGGGTTGACGCCAATCCAGAAAGACAACCTGGGGAATAACGCACGGCTGGACCAGGATCGCGGGGGCGGTCGGATACCGCGAGAGAATGTGCCCGCGCCAAGGCCTTGCAAAGACGGGCAGCACCCGGTTCGTGTCGCGCAGGACCGGCCGGAACCGATCGAGGTAAACCCCTTCCCCGCGGGCGAGAGTCAGCAGCAGCATCTTTGTCGGCTCTGTATCATAGCTGCCCAGGTTACGGCCGTTTGCCGCGTAAACGGCCGCCAGAGCAAGGCCCAGCAGGAGCGCGCTGATCCAGTTCCGCCGATGTGATCGTGAGACTGGCTGGGCGAGCTCGCCTGTCTGGGTCTTGGACATCGGGTCCATCGATCAGGTCCGGAGTCGGTTCGGGCAGGCGGCGATCGGGACGAATCGATGCCCCGTCTCCGTGCCATGAAGCCTCCCGATTCTCTCAGAAATCTGTTGCGATTCCGAGATGTGCCATTGCCGCGAAGACCTCAGGTCAACTCGCGGATTACCTCGGAAGTCGGCGGAAGAATGTTGACAGGACGGTTTGCCTTGTCGCGGATGTAGCCGTCAGGCTCAATGCCTAGGTTGTGGTAGATGGTCGCCAGCACGTCGCGGAAATGAATGGGACGGCTGACGGTGGAGGCTCCGAGCTTGTCAGTCGCCCCAATGACCTGGCCGACCTTCATACCGCCGCCTGAAAGTAACGCCGAGTTGACGCGCGCCCAGTGATCGCGGCCAGCCTGCTTGTTGACCTTGGGGGTCCGGCCAAACTCGCCCCAGATGACCACGGTAACATCGTGATCCAAACCCCGGGCGTAGATGTCCTCGACCAGCGCCGAGATACCCTGGTCAAGCAGCGGCAAGTATTGACGAAGGTGAGCAAAATTGCCGCCGTGCGTGTGCTTGGGAGTCAGTCCGCCGTGGATCAAACCGCGCTGATGGTCCTGGTCAATGGCCCGACAAGCTTTCTGAAAAAGCCGCAGCCGGGCAAATGTGTCTAGTTGCTTCTGGTCGCAGTAGGCGCCGATCGAAAGGTGTTCCGGGGCATCGATTTTGCTCTCAGCCGGCCGGCTCTCGTTCGGGCCTGGGACTTCTGAGAGTGCCTCCAGAGCTATCGATTCGATGGAATCAAGCTCCGGATTCGCGACCTGGTCTGCCAACGCCCCCGACGGCTGCTCGTCGGTGCCATCGTTCTTGGAAACATCGCCCAGCCGGGCCTCGACCTCGGCTCGCAGGTTCACATCGCCGCCGCAGGCCGCGTTGAGAAACCGCCCGCGCCGGTCGGCCATCATACCTTTGACCGGCATGGCGATCATCTTGATCGGGTCGTCGCTCGAGGCGTCCATCATGGCGGATGCTCCTGATAATGCTGGTCGAGCACACCGAAGGGCCAGCGAGTCGATTAGATCGGACCTCGATGGAGATTGCCAAGAGGTTCCTTCCCATTTTCCATGCATAGCGGCCGTGCTTTTGATTAGATGCCTGACAACCTTGGTTCGTCTCACGCGGTGGTTGGCAAAACGGTGTGAGACCTGTACACTTGGGTAGATATCATGCGGTTCGATCCAGGCTGATGACGTCGTGAGTCTGATAGGATCGAGAGACAGCATCGAGCCGCTGGCAACATTCCGAGTGCTCGCTCATGTTCAGGTTTCTGCACGCTGCCGACATTCATCTCGACAGTCCACAGCGCGGGCTCGACCGTTATGAGGGGGCCCCGGTGGTCGAGTGCCGCGGGGCGACGCGGCGGGCACTGGAAAACCTGGTCAATCTGGCTTTGGCGGAGAGAGTCGCTTTCGTGGTGATCGTGGGCGATCTCTACGATGGCGACTGGCCCGATTACAACACGGGCCTGTTCTTCGGCAAGCAGATGGTGCGGCTGCGTGACGGTGGCATTCCAGTGTTCATGATCCGGGGAAACCATGATGCCGCTAACAAGATGACCAAGGACTTGAAGCTCGTGGACAACGTGCACGTGCTCTCCAGCCAGCAGGCCGAGACGCTCGTGCTCAAAGATCTGGGCGTGGCTATCCACGGCCAGAGCTTTCCAACGCAGGCTGTACTGACGAACCTGGCAAGGTCCTACCCCGCGCGGCGTAAAGGTTTCTTCAACCTCGGGCTTCTGCACACCTGTGTGGACGGCCGCGAGGGACACGAGCCTTACGCACCGTGTTCGCTCGCCGACCTCCGCGCGCGGGAATACAGCTACTGGGCGCTGGGTCATATTCATTCCCGCGAGATCTTGTATCGGGATGATCCCTGGATTGTCTTTCCGGGAAACCTGCAGGGCCGGCATGCGCGGGAGCCAGGTCCCAAGGGTTGCATGCTGGTGACCGTCGATGACCATCATGACGTGGTCTCGGCGGAGACCCGCTGGCTTGACGTGGTGCGGTGGCAAACCTGTCAGCTCGACGCGCGGGGTGCTTGTAACGGCGACGAAGTGGTAGCGCGTTTCCGTGATAGGCTGATCGAGCTTCTCCCCTGCTGCGATGACCGCCTGCTGGCGCTGCGGGTCGAAGTCCGGGGCGTCACTGAGGCACATGCGTCGCTGAGCTCCCACGCGGCGCACTGGACCAGCGAGTTCCGTCAGGCCGCACTTGACACCGCTGCCTGTCGCGTCTGGATCGAGAAGGTTCTGCTCCGGACGTCGCCACAGCGTAGTCTGACGGAAGACATCTTGAGCGATGCACCGCTCGCGGAGCTTGCGGCCTTCCTTGACGAGCTTCGTGGCGACGATGCCCGGCTTACCGCCTTGGGCACTCGTGCCCTCGACGACCTGACCCGCAAGCTTCCGCCCGACCTCCTCGACGGCCTCGATTCCCCCCAGCGGTTGCGCGGTCTGCTCGACCAGGTGGGACCACTTCTGTTTGAGCGGTTACTCAAGCAGTGAAGGATTCCATGAAGATCCTCGAGCTTGCCCTGCACGCCTTTGGTCCGTTCAGCGACGCCGTGCTCGACCTATCCGCCGGCCAGGAGGGGTTGCACCTGATCTACGGGCCCAACGAGGCCGGCAAATCGTCGGCTTTGCGGGCGCTGCGGCAAGCACTTTTCGGGATCCCCGCGCAGTCGTCCGACAGCTTCGTCCATCCCTACTCGAAGATGCGAATCGGGCTGACCTTGCGAGCGGATGACGGTCGCACGCTCCAGCTCATCCGCCGGAAAGGGAACCGGAACACCCTGCTTGGGGCTGATGGCACAACGCCCTTGGCTGACGGAACGGTGGAGCGGTTCCTGGGCGGGTTGACCGAGACCGAGTTCAAGAGCCGGTTCGCTCTTGACCACGAAGAGCTGATCCAGGGAGGCAAGGCGATACTACAAGGGGGCGGTGAGCTGGGTGCCGTGCTCTTCCAGGCGGGAGGTGGTCTCAAGAACCTGGTGGAGGTACGGCGCGAGCTTGACCGCGAGCTTGACGAGCTATTCAGGCCTGGGGGTTCAAAACGCCGGATCAACGCCGGGCTTGCAGAGCTGAAGGAAGCCAACGAAGCGAAGCGCAAGACGGCGCTGCACAGCAGCGAGTGGCTTGAGCACGACTCGGCCCGGAGAGAAGCCTCCACGCGGCTTGCCGAGGTCGAGCTCCGGCTGAGAGAAAAGCATGCCGCGAAACGCCGGCTCGAGCGGCTCGGAGAAGCCTTGCCACTTCTGACACGGCAGCGGACCTCCCGGGAGGAACTCGCCCAGCTTGGCGACGTCGCGCTGCTGTCGGAGCCGTTCCAGAAGACGCGTCTGGAGGCCCAGGTTCGCCGCGATGCAGCTCGAGCTGCGCGGGAAAGCACGGGGGAAGCCATCGCCAGGCTTGATCGCCAAATCGCCGCACTGGTCGTGGCCGATGATCTGCTTGCCGAAGCTGACGCCATCGAACGCCTGCGGGAGGGGCTGGCCGCGGATCGCAAGGCCCGCAGAGCCCTTCCCGGCGAGGAGGCGAACCTGCTGCAAGCTCTGGCCGGCGCTCATGATCTGCTGGCGGAATCGTGGGCCCACCTGCTGTCAGGATTGGGGGAGGCTGAAGAACGAGTCCTCGGCGAGCAGATCCCCGGTGAGGTGAGTGTGGACCGGCGGCTCGATCGTGTGCTGAAGGTAGGAGAACAACTTCGGCTGACCCGCGCGCAGAAGGTCGCGATCGCTAACTTGGTCGGCGAGCGGACCAGGCTGGCGGCCGAGCGGGCACAGACCATCGCAAGGATCTCCGAGCTGGCCAGCCAGCTCGACGATGCTACAGCCGAGCTGGGCAGGCTCGCACCACCGACGGAGACAGGACTGCTGGATGTCTCACTCAGGCAAGCCCGGGACCAAGGAGACCTGGACCGAATTCTTGAGGCCAGTCGTAACCGACTGGCGGTCGCTGAAAATGAAGCCGCGCGGGCACTGGCACAACTCCCCCTGTGGACCGAGCCGCTTGAGACCCTGGAGACGGCCTACGTTCCCACCGTCGAGACGATTGACCGCTTCGAAGCCGAGTTTGCCCGGATCGGGACCGAGCATGAGCAGCTTCGAACCGAGCGGCGAAGCACGGTTGCGGAGCAAGCCGAGGCCGACGGTGCTCTGGAGCATTTGCGACAAATTGCGGGCACGGTGCCGACCGAGGACGACCTGGTACAGGCTCGCGCACTTCGCGACCAGCTCTGGAGGCTGATCCGCCGCGCCTGGGAAAGCAATTCCCTTCCCACCTCTGATGACGTCGGGTTGCTGCTCGAGGCCCGGGAAGCCCCGATCATCTCGCCGGTGTCGCTGGCAGGTGCTTTCGAGCGGTTGGAGAGCCAGGCCGACTCGCACGCTGACCGGCTGCGCCGAGAGGCAAGTCGCGTCGCTCAGCACGCCGCGTCGCTCGCCAGCCTGCTCAAGGCCCGGCAACGACTCGAGTTTCTGGAGATTCAGGAAAAAGAGCTGCTCCAGCGTGCCGAGGAGACTCACAGCCGGTGGGCAACCGCCTGGGCGAGCCTGGGACTCGATCCCCTGTCGCCTCGCGAGATGCGTGGCTGGCTCCAGTTGCGCAAGGATCTCTTGAAGCAAGCAGCCGAGCTTCAAGACCTGCGGACCGAGCAGAAAGGCCTCGAGGGGAAACATGTCCTGCACCGCCAGCGGTTGAGCCAATGCCTCCAGGCTCTCGGTTGTCCGTCCTGCCCGTCAGACGAATCGCTCACCTCGCTGCGTGATCGTGCCGAGGCTGAACTGAAACGGCTCGCGGAGCTTGAGACCAAACGAAATAGGCTGATTGAGTCAGTCGGCAAGCTGAAACGGCAGCTCGAGGCAGCACGTGCCCAGGACCTTATCGTGGAGCAACGCCTTGAAACCTGGCGCGGTCAGTGGGCCGTCGCTGTCGCCCCACTTAGTCGGGCCCCGGACGTCACGATCGAGGAGGCCGCAGAAGTGGTTAACCAGGCCACGGACCTCCAGTCAAGGATCAAGGAAGCACGCGATAGCCAGAGGCGGATCGCGATGCTCCGCCAGGAGGCCGCTCAATTCGCCAGTGACGTACGTAGCCTGTGTCAGCAGGTTGCCGCTGACCTGAACCCTGATGCGAGCCCAGGCTCTCCCTCCATCGAGATCGCGGCCAGCGAGCTGCTGCTGCGGTTTCGCGTTGCCCAGGAGACCTGGAGCACCAAGCAGACGCTGATCAAGCAGCGTGAGTCCGAACTGGCAAGCGCCCGGAACGCCGAACAGTCGGTCAGTGAGGCGAGCTTGCAACTGGCCGCGTTGTGCCAGGAAGCGCGGTGCGCCTTGGTGGACGATCTGCCCAGGGCCGAGCAGCGCTCCAGAGACGCGCTTGAGCTCCGAGATCGGCTCAAAGTTCTCGACGAGCAGATGCAGCAACTCTGTGCAGGCGAACCGCTCGATGCGTTTCGTCAGGCGGCCCTGGCGCTCGATCTGGATCGATTGCCCGATCAACTTCAGGCGCTGGCAGACGAGATTTCCCAGCTCGATGCCGATCGTGGTGAGCTGAACCAGGTACTGGGCCGCGAGCAGCAGGTGCTCAAGCAGATGGATGGATCTTCCCGCGCCGCTGAGGCCGCCGAGCAGGCCGAGGAGCTGAAGGCCCGCCTGGCGGTCGACGTCGAGGAATACGCCCGGCTTCGACTGGCCGCCGTGGTGCTGTATGAGGCCATCGACCGCTACCGTCAGCGTAGTCAGGGTCCGGTCCTGGATCGCGCTTCGGGTCTGTTCGCTCAGCTCACGCTCGGTTCCTTCAAGGGCTTAAAGGTTGACTATGATGACCATGATCAGGCCGTTCTGCGAGCAGTCCGCCCTGGAGGGACAGAGACGGTTGGCATCGCAGGCCTGAGCGAGGGATCGGCCGATCAACTCTACCTGGCCCTTCGCCTCGCCAGCCTGGAAGCCTACCTCGAAAGCCACGAGCCGATTTCCCTGGTGGTCGATGACATCCTGATCCAGTTCGACGACGACCGGGCCACAGCCGCCTTACAGGCCCTTGCCAAATTATCCCGCCGCACCCAGATCGTTCTGTTCTCACACCACGAACACGTGTGCCGTCTGGCGCAAGCCTGTGTCGATCCCGATCAGCTCATCGTCCACCGTCTGTCGGGGCGAGCGCGTGCGGAGGATCTTCACCTTCATATGTGAACCGGCCCAATGGAACCATTGGCACGATGGTAAGCCCGGGTCGGGTTTGGAGAGCTCGGGAGAAGGCCATGGCTACGGCCCGGTAGCAGCCGTCATGAAGCGGGCGCGTGGTCAAGGTCCAGGCACCGGCCGTGTCCGCAGTCGTTTGACCGGCCAGGGTGATTTCGGACGGATTAGCTGCTGGGCCCAGATAGACCCGGACCTTCGAGCCCGGGGCGGCTGTGCCCGAGAACGTGGTTTGCGGACCTTGCACAGCATCCACCTGGCCCCAGGCTCGTGCCCGCCGCTGAGCGAGCGCGCCGGCGCTTGCGAGGGGTATCACCACCGCCTGGTCAATCTGCCCCCGGAGTTGAAGCATCTGGATCAGGGGCGCCTGGTCGCCCAATGTCGGCGCGACGAAGTTGCGATACCACTGGGATACACCGTAGTCGCCGGCGTGGATCACTTCGGCCGCGGTCAGATTGTAGTAAGCAACCGTATTGCCGCTCAGGTTCGGGACGGGAACCTGACCCCAGAGATTATAGATTCCTTGATGGCTAGAGGCGGGGCTGTGCTGGTAGAAAACCTGGGCAGCGTCAACGCCTGCAGGGATGAACACCGGGGGATCATTAGCCCGCGCCTGATAACTGGTGACCAGCACCCTGGCCAGCGCCCCGATAAGGCCGCTCGCCGCACTGGCTTGACTGGGAACGTTATTGTTGGCGGCGTGAGGATCGAGGAGCGTGTCCTCGAGGAAACCCGCCTTCAGTTGTGGTGTGATGGACTTTTCCAGGGCAACGATGGCCTGAGTGTTGACCACGGCCCCCTCGCTGTGCCCGATCAACTGGAGATCGACCGGCGCGGACGTGGGGAACTGGCTCGCTGTCGCAAGGATCTGTCTGGCCAGGCGCGGGCCCTGCATGGCCGCATGGCCCGGATTGCTGCTCTGGCTTGCCCAGTTGAAGGGTATGACCGCGTCGTAACCTTGCTGCTTGAGAATCGTGGCTGTCTGGAGTTCCCAGGGCGGACCGTGCTTCCAGCTCGGGTTGACGAGCGCGCCGTGAGTGA
>Ga0116222_1001870_pt1 | contig 11385 bp, 10 predicted proteins | sample Sb_taG_12_FD_88963 | JGI IMG/M metagenome (GOLD analysis project Ga0116222, IMG submission 88963) | Peat soil microbial communities from Weissenstadt, Germany - Sb_50d_9_AC metaG | ecosystem: Environmental > Terrestrial > Soil > Wetlands > Peat | place: Germany: Weissenstadt | collected 2010-09-21
AGCGTTGCCTTACGCCGAACGCGCCGTCCGTGCCGCGCCAGATTCACCCGACGCGCTCACTGTCCTGGGATATGTGCAATTTGCCAGCGACCACACTTCCGAAGCCATACGCACGTGGAAACATTCTCTCGAACTGCGCCCCGATGCGACCGTGCAGAAATACCTGGAAAAGGCGCAACGCGACGCCACCGCCGAGGCTGACTTCACCCAACACGAGAGCAGCCACTTCACCTTGAGATATGAAGGCAAGCAGACGTCGGACGCACTGCGCAGCCAGTTGGTCGCGACCCTCGAGTCGGAATACGACGACCTGGTGCGCGAGCTTGGCATTGCCCCCCGCAACAGCATCCCGGTCGTGCTCTACACCGAGCAGTCCTTTTTCGATGTGACCCAGGCGCCATCGTGGAGCGGCGCCGTCTTCGATGGAAAGCTGCGCATCCCCATCAACGGTTTGACCTCGGTCACGCCGGAGCTGGCGCGCGTACTGAAACACGAACTCGCGCACTCATTTATCAGCCAGCTTTCCAGCGGACGCTGCCCGCAATGGCTCAACGAGGGAATTGCCCAGGCTGTCGAACCCAAACAGGTAGCGCATGGCCAGCTTCTGGCTGAATTTTTCCGCACCCAGCGCGAGATCCCACTCAATGCCCTGGAAGGCAGCTTCATGCAGTTCTCCAGCACGCAGGCCACGGTGGCCTACGAAGAATCTCTCGCCGCAGTGCAATACATCAGCGATACCTACGGCATCAGCGATCTGCAACGCATCCTGGAAAGACTCGGGCAGGGCAGTTCAACCGAAGCCGCGCTCCGCGCCACCATCCACTCCGATTACGGCCAACTGGAAGCGGAAGTGGGCAAGTATCTCGCCGGCAAATACGGGAATTAAAGGAAAAACCGCGGGCCATTTCTGTACTGAATTCGGCATGCCTGAAGGCATGCCCTGATACGAATCTGCTTGTTCGCAACCCGGCCCTTATGTGATCACGGTCACTTCTGGCGGACGGAAATGTCAAAGTGGGAAAGCCGTTCCCCTGCCGGGTCCAGTCCTTTCGATCTACTTTTCCACTCGAATCCATTCCGTTCCTGCCGATCCATGGACTTAGTGAGCACACCGCGTCCGTTGTTTTTTGATTGGTTTTTGACTGAATTCTGTGGTAAGTTCTCGGCTCGATTTCCGATGGGTGCCCTTCACAAATTCGACCAACCGGCGCATGTCCCAACCCATGCCGACGTCCCGGAACTCCGCGGGGCCGAATTGGCGTCCGTCTACTACGGCCACCGCATGGGCGGCGATTTCTACGATTTCGTCCGCGTCGGTCCCAATCGCGTGCTGTTTGGCCTGCTGGACGTTGCCGGTGGTCTGGAGGACACTCGCGACATCGTTTCCGCCGCTCAGAGCACCTTCCGAACCGCTGGGGCTGAGCTGTTTGCGCGGCACGATATGAACGAAGCCAACGCCATGATGGAGCTTTGCCTGCAATTGAACCAAGCCGTCTTGAAAGCCGCGGATGGGGTTCGATCCTGCCCTGCATTTGCCGGTTGCTACGACGAGAGTTTGGGCATCGTCTGCTACTTCAACGCGGGCCATACTCCAGGTCTGACACGCGATCGCAAGGGCATCAGTGAACTTCCCGCCACCGGCTTGCCTCTGGGACTGTTCTCCCACATGATTTCAAATGCTTCCGTGGTTGCCCTTGAGCCCGGCGCTGTGCTGCTTCTCGCCTCCCGTGGAATTGTCGAGGGGAAACGCAAATCCGAAGAGTTTGGGCTAGAGCGGGTGAAAGAAGCGCTGCAGCAATCCAAGGGAGCAAGCGCAAAGGAGCATTGCGTATCCGTTCTCGACCAAATGCAGCAGTTCATGCACACTGCGCCAACTCACAACGACGTAACCACACTCGCCCTCGCTCGAAAAGGCGAGTAGGCTGTTCAGATGAAAACAGCACACGACAACGAACACGAAGGTTTTGGAAATTCACCGTCGAGCTGGTTTCGAGAATCTCTAGCCGATGCGATCCGATTTTGGGAGCCCCGGCGTGTGGTCTACAACTTGGTTCTTACCACGGTAGTTCTTGTCTGGTTTGCTGCGACGTGGCCCCATTTCCGCGCAGCCATGACCCTTTCTTCGCTCCTGATCTTCTGCGTGCTGGCATTGCTCGCCAATGCCTGTTACTGCGCCGCCTATTTCGTGGACATCCCGTTGCAGCGCTCATCGCTGAGCTTTATGTGGAGACGCCGCCGTTGGGGACTATGGATCGCGGGAACGCTTTTTGCAACGGTTCTGGCAAACTACTGGATCGCTGACGAGATTTATCCCTTTGTCCACTGACAAGAGGCTAGGACCGACTCGATAAGTGTGCTTGTCTGGAGATGTCCCAGACGAGCTGCCGTGCATGGGCATTCTTGGTTCGTGCGTAAATTCAAGAGTGAATTGTCCGTAAGCACAGATGCCGTGTTACGCACGGAAGGCCAGTTTGCCTAGCCTCGCAGTCGATGTCACAATACTTCCATGCAAAAATCCCTTACCACAGTCGTGTGCGTCGTCGCGACGGGAATGCTAACGCTCGGAAACGTCCTGGCGCAGCAGACTCCCGCGACAACAACTCCACAATCACCCGCGGCCGGAAACCAGACCGATTCCCCCCTCAAAACCCAAAAAGACAAAGTCAGCTATGCCATTGGGATGAACATTGGAAGTAATTTGCATAAGCAGTCCGTAGATGTTGACCCCAAGATCCTGCAGCAGGGTCTGGAAGACGGGATGGCGGGCGGCAAGACCCTTCTTTCGGAAGATGAGGCGCGCGCCACGCTTACCGAATTCCAGACCGAAATGCGCAAGAAGCAACAGGAAAAAATGCAACAGGCGGGGGCGGAAAATAAAAAAGCAGGAGATGCGTTCCTGGCCGCCAACAAGACAAAAGACGGCGTGGTTGCGCTACCCAGCGGTCTCCAATACAAAATCTTAACCCCAGGCACAGGACCGAAGCCGACCGCGAGCGATTCCGTGGTCTGCAATTATCGAGGTACGCTCATCGACGGTAAGGAATTTGACAGCTCCTACAAGCGTGGTCAACCGGCGACCTTCCCCGTTGCCGGCGTGATCAAGGGCTGGACCGAAGCGCTTCAACTCATGCCGGTGGGATCGAAATGGCAACTCTTTGTTCCCTCCGAATTGGCCTACGCCGAGCGGGGCTCGGGTCCAGACATTGGCCCGAACGCCACACTCATCTTTGAAGTGGAACTGATCTCGATTCAAAGCAAGGACAAGGACGACAAGGGCAAAGATAAAGACAAAGACAAGAAGGACAAGATGTAACCAGTCCATCGCTCGAAGCGCCGCGGACAAAGGTAGTCTCGCTTCGGCTAGCCCGAAGCGGGCTGACTTTATTGCCCCGCGGCGCGCACGACCCGGTGGGAAGGCAGCGCAAAAAACACAGCCAATCCTACATTCAGCAACAGACTGACCGGCACGTTTACCCACGCCAGGGCAATACAGGCCAAATAGAGGAGCGGGCCAACCGCATACTGGGCAGAGATTGTGCCCGTCGCGCCAGCATCCGCGTCCTTTCCCAGCAGGTTGCGGCTCGCATACCTCCACAAGATGTTAAAGAAAACCGCGATGACGAAGTATGTCCCGTGATACAGAATCGCCGCCGCCCGCTGGTCGCTGCCGCCAAGGTGTTGCGCCAGTACGGCAGTAGGAAACGGAACCGCAGTTACGCCCAGTAAAAGCAAAAGATTCAGAAACAGCAGCGTGTTATTCGACCGCCTGATGTGGGTGAACAGGCGATGGTGATTGATCCACATGATCCCGATAAAAGCGAAGCTGACCACGAAGGCGAAATACGAAGGCCACTGCCGCAGAAGTTGCCGGGAGAGATCTCCGCCGCTGGCAACCGGGATCTTGATTTCGAGGATCAGCAGGGTGATGGCAATCGCGAACACGCCATCTGAGAACGCTTCGATGCGCGCTGTTTCTTTTTCCATCAGAAAGACCGCTAGCGCGTCGGCGCCCGACTATTTGCCCCGTGTCGTTTTTCGTGCAGGCTCCGGTTTCGCGATCGGCGCCAGTTCGTCCGCGGTAACAAATATCGGCTCAATGTCAGTCGGGATCCCTTGCAGGCCATCCAGCGCCTTCCGCAACGCCGGACGCACCACGCCCAACTCGTCCAGGATCTTTTTCGCGCCCGCATAATCGCCTTCGGACTCGATGGTCAGAAGGTCGTGATCGAGATCAGCGATGGCAGTTTTTATCTTCGTCATGTCCACCGAAAACGTCCCGTCGGCGTGCTGTACAAACGCACCCTTGTCCATCAGGTAATTGAACTGGATCGCCATCCCTTTGCCATGAGCGTCGTTCAGCCCGAAGCGCAGCGTACGGAAAGAGGAAGCCAGATACGTCGTGTAAAGCTGCCGCTGCGCCGCCTCATCCGACGGCAGTGATTTACCCAGCCCCATCTCCTTGGCGTGGTCCATCATGTACTGCAGCGCGAACAACCCAGTCACGTCTGCTTTAGGTTCTTCGATCGCGCCGTACAACTCCTTCAACTCCTAACGAGGAGTGGTGTCGGGCCCTTAACCTTTGATCTGATGCGGCCCCAGCCCGTGCATCAACTCATGCGCCAGAATATGCGTAAAGAACGGCTCGAAGCTCACGTCCACCATCGCCGTCTGAGACAATGTCCGCCGCGCAATCGGCAGCAGCACGCTGCGGAACTTTGCCTCCTGCACATTCTTCAGCATGACCCGCTTGCTGCCCTTCTGCTGCACCACCCGGTCGTCGTTGGGCAGATTGTATGCCGCCGTCTGTACTCCGTGAGCGCCGTCGCCTGCGTTAAGAATCTGGTCCACTACGCGTATCGGCGCCCCGGCACCCAGCTTCGGGTTTCGGTATTGCGGATCGATGGGCAAATTGTTTTCGATATCCTGCAGATGCTGGTTAAAAACCGAGAGCTTGGCTGTCTCATCCTCATCGCGCAGGTTTACGTAGGCCTCGAAAGACGCCTTATACCCAAAAATTTCGTCGTTGTAGGTTTCATACGGACCAATCGTGATGTCCAACGGCGCATCCAGATCCATCCACGCCATATCGCTTTCGTAGTAATCGTTGGAAAGAAAAGCGTCTGCCCGCAGCGTAAGAAATTTCTTCAGCGACACATTGTCGGTCAACTCGGCCGCTTGACGAAGCAAATCCGCCGCCCGCGTGAGGTCATCCGCATATTGCTGGCTGTACGGAACAGCGATAAGACCGCTGGGCGGCTTGCTATTTTCCCGCCACCGAATCACGGTGAAAAAGCTCTTCGCCTGCTCCTGCTCCTTTGGTGACAACTGCGCAGCCCAGCTCTCAAAAGCCTCTTTCGTCATGCTTTCGGGATAAAAGTTGGCTCCCATCGGCTTGCGCGCAGGCACGCCCGGCAAAAAAGCCTTGTAGTCGTCCAGGTCCGACCACGGTTTCTTGTTGATCCAAAAATAGTGCAGGCGCGCTTTGCCCAGCGGCGTAGAGTCTTTCTGTAAGCGGGCATAGAGCGCAAGGTTCCCGTCCCACATCTGCTGCATGAAGATGTCGTCCAGTATCCGGGCGGCCTCAATCAACTTCACCAATGCCTGCCGATCGCCGGTCGACAGCTTCGATGTGTCCACCCTGAGCAGTGTAGGCGCGAAACGGCTGGACATCTTCTCCAGTTGCGCCAGGTCGGGCGGTGCTCCACTCTTTTGTGCGTGCACTGAAATACTCGTCATTCCCAAAAGTACAAGAATAAAACAAATGGTTAGCTTCACAGCTTTCTCCTCCTATGCCCATGCCGGCCGCCTACCGTGGGGCGAAAACCGTTCATGATAGCAGGAGTGCGGTAGCCGTGGGCAGACCTGCGGAGGTACAATTTATAGAGTCGATGAGCCAACAGTACCCGTGGCTCCGCGGAATTCTTATGCGAAAACTTTTTCCGTTCCTCCTGTTTATTTCCCTAGTTGCTTTGCCCCTCATTCTCCGGGCCGATGATCAGGTGATCGAAGAAATTATTGCCCGCGTCAACAACCAGATCATCACCCGCAGCGAATACCTCCACAGCCAGGAAGAGTTGAAGAAAGAGGCGCAGCAGCAGGATCCGGTCAACGCGGATAAAGTCGTCTCAGAACGCGACAAGGATGTCCTTCGCGACCTCATTGATCAGGAATTGCTGCTCGAAAAGGGCAAGGACATGGGCATCACCGCGGATACCGAAGTCATTAAGAAACTGGACGAGATGCGCAAAGACATGAAACTCGACAGCATGGAGGACCTGGAAAAGGCCGCGCAATCCCAGGGAATCTCGTTCGAGGATTTCAAGCAGAACATGCGCAACCAAATCATCACTCAGCAAGTCATCGGGAAAGAGGTCGGCTCCCGGCTCGCCATCAACAAGGATGATGAAAAGAAATTTTATGACGAACACAAGAGCGATCTCGAACAACCCGAGACCATTCGATTAAGCGAAATCCTGATCTCCACGGAAGCAAAGCCTAACGATTCCACCGATGAAGCTCAACGGCTTCAAGCCGCGCAGTCGAAGGCGGACGACCTGCTGGCCCAGATTCGCAATGGCGCCAAGTTCGAGGATATTGCCAAGAAAAACTCCGAGGGCCCCACCGCCGCCCAGGGCGGCGACCTCGGTGAGTTTAAACGCGGCACCCTTCCCAAGGCATACGAAGACAAGACCTTTGCCATGAATCCAGGGGACGTTTCCGATGTAATCCGTACCAAGCAGGGATATGTGATCCTGAAAGTGGTTGAACATCACAACGCCGGCGTCCCCGCACTCAGCGAGATCGAGCCCCGCATCCAGGACGCGCTTTACATGAAAAAGTTACAGCCCGCGCTGCGGGAGTACCTCACCAAACTGCGTGAGGACGCATTCATCGACATCAAGCCCGGCTACGTGGACTCTGGCGAGAGCCCCAATCAGACCAAGCCCGTCGAAACCGCCACCAAAGAGCCCAGCGCCAAGGAACTCAAAAAGAAGAAAAAATTCGGCCTCTTTTAGTTTAAGCTGAGCCTGACCGGAGGAGCTCTCGGGTTCCTGATCGGCTAACAACCATGAAGGAATTTTTCCTCTCCGATTGCGGCAATCACGAAAATAAAGTCATCACTTCGAGTTTCGTGGTCGTTTCCAAGCAAGTCAAGCCGAAGAAAACCGGAGAACCCTACCTCGCCCTGACCCTCGCGGATCGCACCGGCCAGGTCGAAGCCAAAATGTGGGATAACGTCGAGGACGCGCTCGACGCTTTCGAGCAGGATGACTTCCTCAAAGTCAAAGGGCTGCTCAACAAGTACAAGAACCGCTTCCAGATCACCATTCACAAACTTCGCCGCCTTGGCGAGTCGGAGATCGACTTCTCCGATTATCTGCCCAAGACCACCAAGGACATCGGCGAGCTGTGGCAAACCCTGGCAACTTTCGTCGCATCCTTTCGCGACCCTCATCTCAAGGCACTGGTCGAAGCGTTCATGGCCGATCCCGAGATTGCCGAGGCCTACCGCAACGCTCCCGCCGCCAAAACTCTGCATCACGCCTACATCGGCGGGTTGCTCGATCACGTAGTCTCGCTATCTCGTTCCTGTGATCTGATGTGCCGGAATTATCCGCAGATTAATCGCGATCTACTGCTCACCGGCGCTTTCCTGCACGATATCGGCAAGATTCACGAACTTACCTACAATCGTTCTTTCTCTTACACCACTCGTGGCCAGTTGCTCGGGCACATGATCATCGAACTGGAAATGCTGCAAGCCAAGCTCGCCCAGTTTCCCGACTTCCCCGAGGAACTTAAAATTCTTGTTGAACACCTCATTATCAGCCATCACGGGGAATATGAATTCGGTTCACCGAAGTTGCCCATGTTCCCCGAAGCCCTGATGTTGCACTATCTCGACAACCTCGACTCCAAGATGGAGAGCATGCGCGCGCACTTTGAACGCGAAGCATCCTCGGAGCAACCATGGACGGGCTACAACTCTTCGCTGAGCCGTCCGCTCTTGAACTCGGCAAAATTTCTGGAGAAGAAGCGGCCGATCACTGCCGATTCAAGCTCCGCTTCCAGTTCAAGTGCGTCAGACACGCCCACCTTGGAGACGACATCCGAGCCTGTCCCCGCGACCACTCGTCAGGACAAGTTTTAGCCGGGAAGCAGGCTCTTGCTTTCGTGTTGCTCTGGCCAACCGTGATTTGCTCAGCTAAACTGCTTTCTAAATAAATCAGCGCTGACGGAGGAACTATGCGAATACACAAGCTATCGATTTTACTCGTTCTTTTGACTATGTTGCTGGGGTTTTCCATTGCGTGCTCCAAGAAACCAAGTGACGACACCATTGTGAAAGACATTCAGGACAAGGTCGCCGCTGATCCAGACACAAAGGATTCCCAGGTCAACGTGGCAGCCACTCAAGGCAAAGTTAAGCTGACTGGCACAGTGAAGACTCCCGCAGCTCAACAGAAGGTTGAGCAAATCGCCAAAGACGAACCGGGAGAGACCGGCGTCGATGATGAGACCGCAGTCCAGCCCGACGCGGCAGCCGCACCAGCGCAGGCCATGGCGCCACCTCCGCCGCCGGTCGAGAAACCCAAACCCATCGTTGTGCCGACAGGCACTACGCTCACCGTAACAGTGGGCCAGGCGTTGAGCTCCAAAACCAGCCAGTCCGGCCAAACCTTTATTGCCACGCTGGCGCAACCGGTGAGCATTGGAGGCAGGACGGCAATCCCCGCCGGGTCAACCATCAGCGGCACGGTGGTCACAGCCAAATCAAAAGGCAAGATAAAAGGCCAGGGCGAACTCACTCTCACACTCACGAGTGTCACCGTGAAGGGGCAAAACTATAACATCCAGACGGCTGCATGGGACAGCACGGTTAAGGGCAAAGGGAAACGAACCGCTGTCGCGACCGGCGGAGGAGCTGCTGGAGGCGCGTTGATTGGAGGAATCGCAGGCGGAGGCAAAGGAGCTGGCATCGGCGCTCTGGTGGGCGCAGGCGCCGGATTGTTGGGAGGAAGCCTGACCGGAAATCAGCAGATCGAAATTCCGGCCGAGTCGGCTCTGAGCTTCCGATTGTCCGCCCCGTTGACGCTCCCACCGCCGCGCGAGTAATTCGAGCCGTGCAGGCCAACCAGATTGGCCTGCACGGCTCCACTCTGAGAACCGACGCTTAACAACTGATTGTTCAAAACGCCCATGCTCGACTTCACTCGCTTTAAAATCCTGACCTTCGACTGCTACGGCACCTTGATCGACTGGGAGAGTGGCATCTTCGCCGCCCTGCGCCCAATCCTCACAGCCCACAACCAGAAGATGACCGACTCCGCGCTCCTGGAGTTGTACTCCGAACTCGAAGCCTCGGCAGAAGCGGGAGACTTCCTGCGCTATCGAGATGTCTTGCAATCCGTAGTGCGCGGCTTCGGCAAGCGTCTAGGGTTTTCGCCAACCGAAGCCGAAGTTCGTTCCCTGCCGGAATCGCTAAAGAACTGGCAACCGTTTCCAGACACCGTGGAAGCTCTGCGCAAACTCAAGAGCCGCTATCAACTTGCGGTCATGTCCAACATCGACGACGATCTGTTCGCTTCCACAGCTCCCAAGCTCGGCGTAGCGTTCGACCATTTAATCACCGCCCAGCAAGCCGGCTGCTATAAACCTTGCATGAAAATATTCAAATTGGCCGAAGAGCGGATGGGCGTAAGCCGCGAGCACTGGCTTCATATCGGCCAAAGCATCTATCACGACGTGATTCCCGCACAGTCGCTGGGCATCGCAACCGTCTGGGTGAATCGCCCTTCACCCCGCTCTGGTTCCGGAGCCGCCAAAGCCGCCTCCGGCAAGCCAGACCTGGAAGTCCCCAACCTGAAAACTTTGGCCAATCTAACGTCATCGAACCGCAACTGAAATGCTGAACCTCCCGTTTCCGAATTGTCATCTCGACCGGAGTGGAGGGACCTGCTTTTTCGTGCAAGCGATAGCAATCCTGAAAGTGCTGCAGCACGACGACTCCCCTGGCGAGCCCGCATCGCGCTACAGATCGCGATTCTCTCTTCGACCATTACTCATGATCGATACTGCGGAGGTGTGGGCGGCAGCCCCGGTGAGAGATTCAATTTCTGATGTACCACGCTCTGCGCTAACATCGTGAGCTGTTGCAGCGACTCCGCGATGCTCTTAATAGCTACGATCAGATCCTGCTCTTGTTGCTGCGTCAAAGTGTTATCTCCTCAGGCCGCCCGATTTCTTTCTTCCAGCTGCGCGATTAGACTAATAAGTTTGGAACTGGAGATCATATGGCAACTGCTACCACTCGCGCGAATCCTCTCTCTTTTCTCACCGATCAACTGGACGATCTCAAAGCCAAAGGCACGCACTTCCGCCTGCGCGTTCTCGATGATGAACAGGCCCCACTGTGCACTTTCGACGGCAAGAAGGTCATCAACCTCGCCTCAAATAATTATCTCGGCCTGACCACGCATCCCAAACTCCGCGAGGCTGCGCTCGAAGCCACGCGCAAATACGGAGTGGGTTCAGGCGCGGTGCGCACCATCGCTGGAACCATGAAAATCCACATGGAACTCGAAGAGAAGATCGCCCGCTTCAAGAATGTCGAAGCCTGCGTGGTCTTTCAATCAGGATTCGCAGCCAATGCGGGCACAGTCTCGGCCGTCCTCGGCAAGGACGATTTCATCATCTCCGACCAACTGAACCACGCTTCCATCATCGATGGTGCCCGTTTGTCCCGCGCCAAGATACTCGTCTTCGAGCACAAGAATATGGCCGAGGCCGAAGAAAGATTGGTAAGTATTAAAGATCAACCCGGAAAGAAGTTGCTGATCACTGACGGTGTCTTCTCCATGGACGGCGACATCGGCCCGCTGCCTGCGTTGTGCGAACTCGCTGAGAAGTACGGCGCAATCATGATGGTCGACGATGCCCACGCCTCCGGCGTCCTCGGCCGAAATGGTCGTGGCACGATAGATCATTTCAAAATGTATGGCCGCGTGGACATCCAGGTCGGAACGCTCTCGAAAGCCATCGGCGCGTTAGGCGGATACGTCTGCGGCACTCGCGACCTCATCGACTTCCTCTATCATCGCGCCCGCCCGTTCCTGTTCTCCACTTCGCACCCACCGTCGGTAGCAGCCACCTGCATCGCAGCTTTCGACGTCCTGGAAAACGAACCCGAACGCATCGAGCGCCTCTGGGAGAACACCCGCTTCTGGAAAAAAGAACTCGCCCTGCTCGGCTTCGACATCGGAGGCCAGACCACACCCGCCAGTGAAACCCCAATCACCCCCATCATCATCGGCGACGGCAAGCTCACCATGGACTTCTCCCGCGAACTCTTCAAAGAAGGAGTCATGGGCACCGGCATCGCCT
>Ga0116222_1001871_pt1 | contig 11383 bp, 12 predicted proteins | sample Sb_taG_12_FD_88963 | JGI IMG/M metagenome (GOLD analysis project Ga0116222, IMG submission 88963) | Peat soil microbial communities from Weissenstadt, Germany - Sb_50d_9_AC metaG | ecosystem: Environmental > Terrestrial > Soil > Wetlands > Peat | place: Germany: Weissenstadt | collected 2010-09-21
AGCTCGGCCTGCAATCTCAACATCTCGCCAGCGTCGGTCTCGTGGTCCATTCCCAGGAGATGCAACACCCCGTGCACGACCGCCTCACGCAGATCGGTTGTGTGCTCGGGGCAGATGACGACGTCGCCCAGCTCGCGGGGCACGCCACCCGCCACCGCGACGCCGTCGATCGGAAACGACAGCACGTCGGTTGGGACCGGCTTGCCGCGATGCTCTGAGTTGAGCTCTGTAATCCGCTCGGCGTCTAGGAACTCAATCGCCAAGTGCCCATCCTCGACGCCCACCGCGGCTGTCGCAAGGACGCATAGACACCGCACGCAGGCCAAACTGGGCCCGTCATCGGGGATCAGCCGGGCACCAAGAATCTCCACCTCGATCATCGCGCTTCACGACACTAGGCGCTACGGCTGTCGGCGACCACCCGATCCTCAGCGAGAATCCGAACCGCGTCGACCCGATCGTTGCGAGCCACGGCGGCGCGACGGCGCTCGGCGGCGTGCTGGCCGAGCTCCAATCGGTCCGGGGCCTCGCGCTGGGAGTGCTCGTCATACGCCTCCACAATCCGCTGTACGAGCTTGTGCCTGACCACGTCCTCGCCGCCGAACCGCACAAACTCGATCCCTTCGATCGACCCCAGCACATCTCCGACGACGATCAGCCCCGACTGCTGCTCGCGGGGCAAATCGACCTGCGTGACATCGCCGGTCACCACCATCCTCGACCCGAACCCCAAACGCGTGAGGAACATCTTCATCTGCTCGGGCGTCGTGTTCTGAGCCTCGTCGAGAATCACGAACGAGTCGTTCAGCGTCCGTCCGCGCATGAACGCCAGCGGGGCGATCTCAATCACGCCGCGCTCGATGTACTGCGAGACCTTCTCCGGGTCCAGCATGTCGTTGAGCGCATCGAACAGCGGACGTAGATAGGGATCGACCTTCGCCATCAGATCGCCGGGCAAGAACCCCAGGCGCTCGCCGGCCTCCACCGCGGGCCGCGTGAGGATGATTCTGTTGACCTCGTGCCGAGCCAGCGCGGCGGCGGCCATCGCCACCGCGAGGAATGTCTTGCCGGTCCCCGCCGGGCCCACGCCGAAGGTGACCGTGCTGTTGCGCACCGAGTCCACGTAGCGCTTCTGGTTGACCGTCTTTGGCGCCACCTGCAACCCGCGGTGCCTCCAAACCACGTCCTCCAGCACCTTCGTGGGCGACTCGTGCGCGTCCAACGCATCCGTCACCGTCGCGATCGTCCCCGGTCCGATCTGATGGCCGCGCGAGATCAGCTCGGAGAGCTCGCGCACGACGCGCTCCCCGGCGCGCGTCTCTGACTCCTCGCCGTCGAACGTCAGCAGGTTCCCCCGCAGAAAGACCCGGCACTGCAAGTGCGCCTCGATCGCGCGCAGCACGGCGTCCTGGCTGCCCGCCAGCTCGGCGGCCACCTCGTTCGACAGCTCTACCTGCGTCCTCATCCGCCGTTGAGCGCCGCTCGCACGAGATCGGAGACCCGCCTACCGTCGGCGCGTCCGTCGACCGCCGCCATCGCCTGCTTCATCGCGCTGCCCATGTCCTTCGCCGAGGAGGCGCCGCTGTCGCGTACCGCCTGCTCGACGATCGCCTTCAGCTCCCCCTCTGAAAGCTCCGCCGGCAGATATCCGCCGATCAGCTCGCCCTCGGCCTCCTCACCCGCGGCGAGATCCTCTCTCCCCGCCTCGCGGTAGGCCTTCGCGGCCTCCAAACGCCGCTTGCGCTCGCGCCGCAGCACCGCCAGCTCGTCGTCCGCGCCCTCCTTGACGGCCTTCTGCAACTCGGACAGCACAAGCCGTAGCGCACTGAGGCGCTCCTTCTCGCCCGCGCGCATCGCGTCATTCGCGTCCGCTTTGATCTGCTCGAGTATCGCCATCTCTGCCTCAGGATACGCCGGGCGGGGGCGAATGCGTGTGACCAACCATCGATTCCTCGCCGTCGCACCTCTATCGGGATAGGTCCTCAGTCGTGGGAGAGCGGAGTCGGGCTGCCCAACCGCCCGGGGGCTGAGGTGTCGCGACCGAAGAACAGCGCGACGTTCCAGTCGACGAGCAGACGCAGCTTGCGTCCCATGCCGGGCATCAAGAGCAGGTGATAGGTACGGGCGATCAACCACGCGGGCCGTCCGCGCCAGCGCACGCCGAGCGTGAGCGCAACCGCCTCGCTGTCCCCGAGCTCGGCCACGACGCCTTTCGTGCGATAGCGGAACGGCTTTGCCTTGGCGCCTTGGAGCGTCGCGACGACGTTGCGGGCCACCAGCCGCCCCTGGCGGATCGCGTGCTGCGCCGTCGGTGGGCATGGCTGTCCCTGTCTCGCGACGTCGGGGACCGCGGCGCAATCGCCGATCGCCCACACGCATGGATGGCCGTTCACGCGCATCGTGCTGTCCACCGCCACCCGTCCGCCCTCCTCGAGCGGTAACCCGAGCCTTGCGACCACCGGGCTCGGCTTGACTCCCGCCGTCCACACGACGGTCCGCGCCGGAATCGTCTCGCCGCCGGCGAGCGTGGCGCCGCGCTCGGTGACCTCGCTGAGCGTCGTGTCGGTGCGCACCTCGATCCCCCGCCCGCGGAGCTCACGTTCGGCGAACTCCGACAGGCTTGCGGGCACCTCCTGCATGATCCGGCTCTGCGCCTCGGCCAGCACCCAGCGCATCCCCGCCGCGCGGCAACGCGGGTACAGCTCGATCGCCTGGGCGGCGAAGTCCTGGAGCTCGGCCAGGCCCTCGACGCCCGCATAGCCCGCGCCCACGAACACGAACCCCAGGTACTCCACACGCTTGGCCTGATCCTCCAGCGACTCGGCGATGTCCAGGCAATTCAACACCTGGTTGCGCAGCGCGGTCGCATCTGAGAGCGACTTCAGCCCGGTCGCGTGCTCGGCGAGCCCGGGGATCGGCAGCGTGCGCGACACTGACCCCAGCGCAACGATCAGCTGGTCATAGCCCAGTTCGATCTGCTCGCCGTCGATCCGCTCCACCCCGAGCGTGCGCTTCACCGTGTCGGCCCCCGTCACCCGCCCGATCACGAGGTCCGTGCGCCGCAGCTGCGAGCGCAGCGGCACGACCACGTGGCGCGGGTCGAGCGTGGCCCCGGCGGCGCCCGGCAACAGCGGCGTGTAGAGCATGAAGTTGGCCTCGTTCACCAACGTCACCCGCGCGCTCTGTGCGGGCAGCAGGCGCTCGAGCGCCCGCGCCGCATAGAAGCCGCCGAAGCCCCCTCCGGCGATCACAATCTGCAAGGACATGTCTGGCTCAGGCTAGAGCGACGCGCGGGTTGAGACCAATCACACGAGCCGGGAACGAGTCAGCACGGCACGTGAGCAAGCCGACCGGAGGGGATCGGCACTCCAGGGCGGCCACACCATCCCAGAGCGGCCTCACGAGACGGGCGGCGAACTGGGCGAGCTAATAGGGTGCCGCCCGTGATGAACAGCGCGCTCTACGCCGATGCTCTCTCACCGTTCCTGGCCGAGGTGGAGCGCTTGCGGCCGGTGGATGGCGAAATCATCGACGCCCACACGCACCTCGGCTTGGATGAGGACGGGCGATCACTCACGCTCGAGCAGCTGCTCAGCCAGCTCGACGCAGCGGGAGCACGTCGCGCATGCGTGTTTCCCCTGCACGACCCTGAGCGCACGCCCGCCTACCGCGTGCCCAACGACCGCGTCATTGTCTGGGCCGGCGAAAGCGAGGGACGGTTGACTCCGTTCTGCCGCCTGGATCCCGCCGAAGATCCGATCGGCGAGGGCGAACGCGCCCTGAGCGCCGGGGCGCGCGGTATCAAGCTGCACCCGCGCGCGCAGGACTTCGTGTTCGACGGCCAGGAGATGCGCGCGATCTTTGCGCTGGCCGACCAAGCGCGAGTTCCGATCCTGATCCACGCCGGTCGCGGTCTGCCGCCACTCGCCGACGGGCTCGCTGATCTAGCCCTCAGCTATCCGGACGTCGTGCTGATCCTCGCGCACGGCGCGATCTGTGACCAGGGGATCCTCACCTCCCGTCTGGCCGGTCACCCGGGCGTGCTCTACGACATCTCCTGCTTCTTTCCCCTCGACGTGATCGAGCTGTTCGCGCGCGTCCCGGCCGAGCGGATCGTGTTCGCCTCAGACCCGCCCTACGGCATGCCCGCCACCACGCTCTACCTGGCCTTGCGCGTGGCTCAGCAGGCCGGTGTCGAGGTGGCCGCGGTTCGAGGGATGCTGGGCGACACGATGGCCGCGCTCCTCGATGGCCATGACCTACCCCCCGTGACGGCGCCGCGGCGTGGCCCTTCGATCACCCTTTCTGGCCGTCTGGCGCGCGTCTACGGCTACGCCAGCCTGACCGGCCCTGCCCTGTTCGCCGGCGTCCGCGAGCAGGCGTTGGCGATGCTCGACATGGCCCTCGCCGCCTGCCGCGACCCGGAGCCGGGGACCGACGGCGAGGCACTCGACACGATCGGCGCGGCGCTCAGCGCCGCGAACGCGCTGCTGGGAAGCGAGGACGGCGTGCGCCCGGCGATCGACCTGATCTACCGCGCGATCGTCCGTGCCGCCACGGAGATCGCCGAGGAGTCCTGATCATCACTCGCTGAGTGCCGTCAGCCACACGGCGGCCCACTCCCCGCTCTCGCGCCGCTCGCGCTCGCGCAGGCCGAGCCGCTCCGTAAATGCTTGCGCCACCTCATCCACCTGCTCCTTCAGTAGTCCCCCGGCCAGCAGATGCGCGGGCGGACTGGGCATCTCACGCGCCAGATCGAGCAGCAAAGGGCGCAGCAGGTTCGCCACCACCACGAGCGACCCCTCCGGCCCAGTCTCCCGATCCAGCCAGGGCAGCGTCTGCGCGCGCAGGTCGAAGCGACGCACCTCGATCCTCGCCCCGTTGACCTGCGCGTTCTTCCTCGCGGCCGCAACGCTCTCGCGCTCATGGTCGAGGCCAAGCGCCGGTGCGAACCCCAAGCGAGCGGCGGCGATCGCCAGCACCCCCGACCCAGTGCCGACGTCCAGCAATGGCCCCAGCCGGCCTTCAAGCGCGATTAGCTCCAGCAGCAGCTCCAAACACAGGCGCGTGGTGGCGTGAGCCCCCGTGCCAAACGCCTGCCCCGGGTCGATCACGATCTCCTCAGCATCCTCGCGATCGCTGGGCCCCTCCCACGGTGGTCGCACGTGCAGAGCCGGCACTCGTCCGGGAGCGGGAGATTCGACCAGCACGGGGAGGTGAAAGCGCTTCCAGCGCTCGCTCCAGTCGTCGGCCACTTCGCTGCTCGACACCTCGACGAGCGCCTCGCCCGTCGCCGCCCGTACGTCGGGAAGATCGGGCAGCTCGCCTGAAGCCCCGTATACCGCGTACTCGACGGTGTCCGGGTCGAGCTCCACCTCTTCCACTCCGCTGGGGGCGAGCTCGAGCAACTCGGCGAGCACTCGCTCGGCATCCGCGCGGTGAACGCGCACGGCCAGACGGATCACTGAGAACCTGTTTCAAGATAGGCGGTGCGGTCGGGGCGTTCGTGGACCAAGCTGGGCGTCGCGGGATGGCGAAGCGCATGCTGGTGGCATGCGCAAGCCATCACGTGGCGACGATCGAAGATCCACGGGATCTTCGATCGGTCCAGCGCCGTGTCCAGGGACGCATCCGGACGTGCCGATCTTCTTGAAACAGGTTCTGAAGACCTGGCCGCATAGAGGACGCTGTGAGCCCTCGCCCCCTGCAGCCTCGCCTCCCGCGGCGTCGCCCCCCGCGGCGCGGGATCGCGAAGGTCACGCCGCCTGGCTGCCCAGCGCGCGGCGCAGCTTGGCGAACATCGATGATTCCTCCGCGCGCAGGTTCTCTTTGGTGAGCGAGGCGTTCAGCCGCTCGAGCAGCTCGCGCTGCTCATCGTTCAGGCGGCGCGGGATCACGACGTTCACGACCACGCGCAGGTTCCCGCGCCGGCCGCGCTGGAGTGCCGGCATTCCCTGCCCCCGCAGCGTCAGCACCTCGCCCGGCTGCGTGCCCGGCGAGAGCTCGACCGGCGCGGTGCCCTCCAGCGTGGGCACGGCAAGCGTCGCGCCCAGCGCCGCCAGCGGAGCCGGCACATCGAGCGCGGTGATCAGGTCGTCGCCTTCACGCACGAACCGCTCGTCTTCGCGAACACGTACGAGGAGGTAGAGATCGCCGGCGGGCGCGCCCGCCTCGCCGACGTGCCCGCGACCGCCCACCCGGATGCGCTGGCCGTCGGCGATCCCCGCGGGCACGTCCACGTCCAGCTTGCGCTTGCTCACCCGGCGCCCGGCGCCGCGGCAGTCGCGGCACGGCTGGGAGGGCAGACGACCGTCGCCGTGGCAGGCATCGCAGACGATCGTGCGGACCATCTGTCCGAACGGCGTGCGCGTCACCGCCTGCAACTGCCCGGCCCCGCCGCAGCGCTCGCAGGTCTCGATCGGCGTGCCCGGCTCGGCGCCGTTGCCGTGACAGTGCTCACAGCGATCGGCCGCCTCGAAGGCAACCTCCACCTTCGCGCCGTTGGCGGCCTGCAGCAGGTCCACCTCGACCGCCACCGCGATGTCGCCTCCCGCGCTCGGCCCTGCGGGGCCGGCGCCGAACCCGCCGCTCCCACCGAAAAACGCATTGAAGAGGTCCCCGATCGAACCGAACGCATCGAAGTTGGGGGCGTAACCGCGGGAGCGCAGCCCCTCGTGGCCATAGCGGTCATAGGTGGCTCGCCGCTCGGGGTCGGAGAGAATCTCATTCGCCTCGGCGGCCTCCTTGAACTTCTCCTCGGCGTCGGGGTCGTGCGCGTTGACGTCCGGGTGCAGCTCGCGGGCAAGCGCGCGGAACGCTTTCTTGATCTCCTGCTCGGATGCGTCGCGCGCGACGCCGAGCACCTCGTAGGGATCGCGTGGCATCGCGGCTGTGTTAGCTCTCGGCATAGGCGTCTTCGACGAAACGCGACAGCTCGTGCGCGACCTCGCGTACCGTGGCGATCGCGCCCGCATAGTCCATACGTACCGGTCCGATCACCGAGACGGCGCCCAGCTTGCGCCGCGCCACCCCGTAGCCGGTGGCGACGAGGGCGAAAGAGCGCATCGCGGGGATCTCGTTCTCTTCACCGATCCTCACGTACACGCCGGGTTCGCCGAACGCGGCGCGCAGCACTCCGAGCAGCGCCACGCGACGCTCGAGCAGGCTCATCAGCTCATTGACCTGAGCCGTGTCCTCGATCTGAAGGGCGGAGAACAGCCGCGCGGTCCCATCTACATAGAGCGCATCGCCCGCCTCCGATCCGGCGTCGCCGAAGGCCAGGGCAAGACGCTGCAGAAAAGCCAGCTCGCGCGTGGACAGGCTCGGGTCGGCTAGGCGCTGGTGGAGCATGCGCGCGCCCAGCTCCAAGCCGACGAGCCGCTCGTTCAGATACTCCCCCGCCCACGCCACGAGCCCGGGATCGACCGGATCCTCGAACGTGGCGAGCAGCTTGGAGACGCCTCCGGTGGAGGTGATGATCACCACCATCACCACCTGCGGCTGCAGCGCCAGCACCTCGACGTGCCGGATCGTGGCGTTGTGCACAGACGGCGCCGACACGACGGCCAGCAGGTTGGTCATCTGCGAGAGGGTCTCAGTCGTCGCGCGCATCGCCTCCTCCACCTCCTGGCGGATCAGCGACAGCTCCAGTCGCCGCTCCGGCTCGAGGCCCCGCCCGGAGACGAGCATGCGATCGACCACATAACGGTGACCGGCATCGGTGGGGACACGGCCGGCGGAGACGTGGGGATGGGCGAGCAGACCGTGCTCCTCGAGCAGCGCCAACTCGTTACGCACCGTGGACGGCGCGCAGTCGAGCTCCGAGTCGGCGGCGATCGATCTCGATGCGACCGGTTGCCCGGTCTGCAGGTAATCGTCCACCACCTTGCACAGGATCTGCTCCTGTCTGGGGGTGAGCATGGGTTTGATTGTAGGCGCCCGGCTGACGCCAAGGCAGAGCTTCAGAGCTCGAGCTCGGCCTCGGCGTTGCGGATGATCTGCTTGCCCCCCTGCTCGGCGACGGTGTCGACCACGATGTGCCCGTCGCTCGCCTCGCGCACGGTTCCGCTCACGATCACCTCCTGCTCGGGGACGCCCATGCCGCGGAACTGCACGGACAGGCGCTTGAGGTGCTCGGGGCCTCCCGCCGCCTCGGTCTGCGCGCGCGCCACTTGGGCCATCGTCCACAGCCCGTGCAGGATCCGCCCGGGCAGGCCCACCGCGCGGGCGAACTCCTCGTCGATGTGGATCGGGTTGAAGTCGCCCGAAGCGCCGGCATAGCGGGCGGTGAGGTACTTGTCCGGCGTGACTCTCACCTCGGGAATCTGCGCTCCTACAGCTAGATCGGCCATTCCGCTCACACTCCTCGCACGATGTTGGTCCAGGTGCCGCGGCACACCTGCTCGCCGCGCTGGTTGGTCGAGATGGACTCGAATACGTAGTACCCGCGGCCGTCGCGCTCAGAGATGTCCTTGACGCTCGCGGTCGTCGTGATCTCATCGCCGGCCACCACCGGCGGTCCCCACTCGAACTCCTGTCCGCCGTGGACCATCATCGCGAAATTGAGCTCGATCTCGGGGTCGAAGATCGGCGGGCCCACCGAGGGGGCGCTGTAGACGACGGCGAACATCGGTGGCGCCACCACATCCGCGTAGCCCGCGGCGCGGGCCGCCTCCACGTCGAGATGGATTGGGTTCGTCTCGCCCACCGCGCGGGCATACTCCTTGATCTTCTCTCTACCCACCGCGTAGAGCACGGGCTCGTAGGTCTTGCCGACGGCTTTCGTATTGACTGGCACGGGATCGACTCCTTGACGACGCGGATGTCTCTGTGGACTGCTCTGCTGCGGCGCGCCAGTTTACGCTGACGCCCCTTCCGGGGTGCTGTGGGGGGCTCAGAGCTCGGAGTAGCGAGGCTCTTCGAACCCCCTGGAGGCTAATAGTGCTTTGTCGGTTCGTCCCTTCCGGCTCGAATTGGCTTGAGAAGACATTCACTGCGACGGGTTCTGGGTTGGCTCTGTTGGAACCTACGCAGGTCTTGGACCTACGCAGGTCTTGGACGTTCGGCCGGCAGGCGCCTACGCAGGTCCCGGCCGTTCGGCCGGCAGGCGCGACTTCGCGCGCTGATTCTGCCGGCCGAAGGTCGGGCCTGCTTTGCTGGTTAATACAAAAGGCTGGTGGACTTCGCGCGCTGATTCTGCCGGCGAACATCCAAGCCTGCTCTGCTGCTTGTTACAAAAGGCCGGCCGAAGTCCAAGCCTGCTCTGACAGCTGAGTTTTTAGGACAAGGTCCCAAGCGTCAGACGGTGGCTTTGACCTTCAGTGGCGAGTACTTACCGTTGCGTTTGGCTGGCTGGCGCTTGATGCGGATGTCGAGCTCGAGCCCGATCGCGTCGACCAAGTCGACCAAGGTGTCAAGAGTCGGATTGACACCCTCGCCGCGCAAGAGCCGCGAGATCGCCTCCGGCTTGCGTTCCATGCGTCTGGCGAGCTCGGCCTTCGGGATGTTCTCCCGCTCCCGTACTGCCTCGATGACCTGCAGCACCTCGGCGATGCTCTTAACCTTCGCGAGCTTCTTCTCAAATCCAGCTTTGAACGATGGGTCCGCGAGCTGGCTCTCGAGGAACTCATCGAACGCCTGACCTGTGATCGTGGTGTTCTTAGTGTCGGTAGCCATCAGCCGAGAACCATAACATATAAGTTCATGCTGCTCAAGGCTTCTTCCGGTCTTTTGCGATACCCATCGGCAGCACTATCCGTCGCGTCGCCAGGTAATCCTCACTGTAGGCCAGCGCTTGTTCGTACACGCTCTTGTCCATCGGACTGCGCACCGGCTTGGCCCCACCGCAGATCAGCGTGAAGGCCTTAGCGTCCAGCCCATGCTCCGGCGCTTGGCTGTCGAGCACACAGAACACGCGATACAGCTGACCATCATGCTCGTCGCGCGCCTCATAAAACCCCTTCATCTCACCGTGCATGACATGCCACATCTTGCTCGGCGGAAAACTCGGCGGCGGAGCATCGCGGACCGCGACAACGATCGCCAGCAGCATCTCCCGCACCGGCTGCGGGCAACCAAGCAGAAACTCGCGGGCAGGCGCCACGTCCTTGGCAGTCCTGTAGAAGGCCAGTGACCACTTCGTAATAGCTGCCGGGGCGCTCGCGGCACCAGTGGCGGCGCGGGCTTGGGCACGGCGCTTGGCCTTCTTGGATGGAGCCATCCCCCAAAGCTACGCGCTGCTTTGGACGGTTCTCTCGATCCTTCGCAGGTCTTGGACGTTCGGCCGGCAGGCGCGACTTCGCGCGCTGATTCTGCCGGCGAACGTCCAAGCCTGCTCTGCTGGATTTTTAGGACACGAAGTCCAAGGCAGCTGGAGTTTTAGGACAAGCCCAGATGTGCCTCTTTGAGTGAGGGTGTCCCGTTGGCCGTGCGTCGTCGGAATAAGGAGAAGGCGATACCCACACGAGCCTGGTCCTTCCCGAGCTATGCCAACTAGTCCTGTTGCCAACGAGCCAGGCGATCCTACGCAAGAGATTGCGCGGGTTGCGTACAGGATCGCGCGTGCGGCGCTCGACGAGCAGCACACGGCGGTTCGCGATCTGCGCGCGCGGACCGGAGCGCTGCTCACCGCGACATCGGTGGTTGTCTCATTCCTTGGCGCTCGGGCTCTGACTACCAGCCATCTACGAGGCTTGGCGTTTCTTGGGCTCGGCGTGTTCGTGCTCTCCCTCATACTCAGTCTCTATGTACTGCTACCTACGAAGAAGATCAAGTCCCTGGCTGCTGGCGGCGATCTGTTCGGCTCGACGCGTCGGCGGCACGATCCCGTCGCGGACGCCTATCTGCGACTCGCAGCCACGTGCGACAGGATCTCTGTGACCAACGAGTCCCACATCGAGATGCTGGGGAGGGCGTTTACACTCGCGTCGGCGGCGATAGTCATCGAGGTCGTATTGTGGGGACTACAGCTCGCGCTATCATGATTTTGATGCTCAAGAAAATCTTTAGGATGCTGGTTCCGCGGCGCCCGAGTCTGCCCGAGCCCAGCCCCGACGTGATCACCTCGATGATCAAGCCCGAGCCGGGAGCGATCCTCGGCGGGCGCCGGAAGCTCCGCCGGTAGCCAAGTATCGCCGGTCACAGGGCTGGGATGGTCGAGCCTTCGCACGTCTTGGACGTTCGGCCGGCAGGCGCGACTTCGCGCGCTGATTCTGCCGGCGAACATCCAAGCCTGCTCTGGGTTATTAGGACAACGTCGCAAGCCCCGGCCATGCCACGTGCCTGGGGCGATAGAGGTGAAGGGCGTTCACGGAGACCGATTAGCGGGGTCAAGGTAGAACCACAAGCGCAAGCAGCAACAACAAGGACTTGACGCCGCGGCCCT